>CAJHZC010000228.1_pt1 | contig 29888 bp, 26 predicted proteins | sample 9198911 | NCBI WGS metagenome assembly CAJHZC01 (sample SAMEA7708336, study PRJEB35096) | sediment metagenome | biome: marine neritic benthic zone biome [ENVO:01000025]; feature: sediment [ENVO:00002007]; material: shallow marine sediment [ENVO:03000034] sea grass bed [ENVO_01000059] ...
TATCCAGATCGATATGACCAGCCTCGATGGCTTCGAACACCAGATACAGTGTCATCATCTTTGTCAGCGAGGCGGGATGGCGCTGGCCGGTGGATTTTTCATCAAACAGAATGCGCCCATTATCGACATCAATCAGCAGTGCGGCACGCGGTGGTTCGTAGGCATGAGCCGGGCCCAGCAGGAGCGATAGCCACAGGGCCAGGAGAGAGGCGATCAGCTTGAAGGTCGACAAATTCTGCAATGTTGAATTCCGAGTTGGGGGTACTCTTAATCATTCCGGATTGCGTGAAACTGGTAACCAATAGGTTAAACTTGAAAAATTTGCGATCACGAATTGTGTCATGCCGCCGGCTGATGGGCGGTTCTTACTGCACTTTGCGCATAACTAAAATGCCGACAAATCGTTTTACCTTCGCTTAAGTACGCTGCTTAAAGGAATGTTTGTCGGGATCGCTTAGGCTGCTCTCAAACAGGAGTAGAAGCGAGATGACATTTCACAGCGATACGATTGACGGCCATAAAACAAAAAGAACGAGCCCGATCTCTGTGTTTTTGCCAGCGGCAGCTTTTGTCGCAACCACCGGCATACTGGGCGTTATCGAACCCGAACTGGGTGTCGTAATGGGTGCGGCAGCCAGCCTGTCGCTCTCAATGACATTCGTGTCTCTGGTTCAAACGCCAGAGCAGTTTGAGAACACGACGGCCAAACTGGATGGTGCATATGCCGTTCTTTTAGGCCTGGTGCTGATGGCTTGCCATATGATTGCCGGACCCGGTTTGTTGGCGACTGCCGGCTTGTTTGTAGTCGCGATGCTTGCCGAACTTGTCGTCAGCGCACTGGTTGCTGCAGGCATGGCTTCATTACACGGCATGTATTCCATGCCACTGGGTGTTGCGCTGTGTGTCCAGAACCGCATGTTCGGTCTGCTGGGACGCGCTGTTTAAGCCCAACAGTTTCAAACACAGAATAAATCAAAGCCGCCGGGATGATTGTCCTGGCGGTTTTATTACGTGTTCGTTTCAGGTGTGACCTGATTTGATGAATTGAAGGATTCAGAATGCGTAGTTGAGTTTGGATGTCGCGATCGCGGTTTCGAGCGCAAGCTGCGCAGCACGGTCCATGGTCAATTGTTCCTTGAACGCTTGCGCGGCCTTTGTCACGGCAAGAGCGTAGGCTTTGACAGCCACTTCAGGTGCACCGGGCGTATGTGCAAGGATGCGCGCCTGCGGCTCCCACATCATCATCAACACAGCCTGTGGCGGCAATTGCGGCCAATGTTCACAACCGATCGAGTAATCCGGATAGCCGGGTTGGTTGATCGATACAAAATTATGCTCGATGCCCTGATCGACCTGGGGAAGCCAATTGGCACCCGCGGCCATCATGGAGTGGGTCAATACACCCGCGAAGCTTTCTGTCGTCAGATCAGTAACATTGCGGTTGACCTGGTGTGACGTGCTGATGAATGGACGATTGCTGCCCGCAGGCACTTTGAAATCATCCTCGACTTCGCCATTGGCAATCTGGTGATGCACAGTCCAGCGGGCCGCATAACCAGCCAGCGCGCCCAGAGCAACAACCAAATCAGCTGGTTTGACGCCTTGCGGGCCATCAAGAGCAGCAAAGACCGACTTGTAGAGCATATTGGACAGTTTGCTGGCTTCAATCGATGGATTGGTCGCGACGTCATGCTTTGCCTGCGGAGCAGGCGACGCTGATATTTGAAAAGCGATATTCTGCATGATCTGTCCCAAAATTCATTTCCCGAAACAGTGTACGATAAAACCGCAAAGCATCCGCTAAGTTGTTATTTACAATTTTATGGGATTTTCGAGCTTTGGAGTGCCGCATTTCCGCGGCCAACGAATGGGCTCGATACAATGAATTCTGCTACGCGCTTTATTGACAATATGGTTGATCGCTTTGTTCCGGACCAGGTACGAGGCGACATAAATGCATATAAACGCGTGCGAATGTTCATTATTTCGCATCTGTTGGGACCCTTCTTGGGCCACCCGATTTCAATCTATTTGTTTGCCAATGATCCCAACCCCTGGCCGCATGTTCACCTGCTTGCCGCGTCGATTACCATGTTCTGGTTCTTCCCGATCGCGCTCAGGATGTTCCCGAGTTCCTATTCCTGGCTGGCGATTGCATCGGTGGCGAACCTCAATTTCGCGATTTTGATCACATCCTTCCACTTCGGCGGCGCCAGTTCGCCGTTCCTGATGTGGTTCCTGATCACACCGTTGCTCGCGTTCTTCTATCTGGGTTCCGGTTTCCGGACGAGCATCGCAATTTTCTCACAGATGGTGGTCGGCGTCGGCATCTTCTATGGCATGTACCTGATGGATGGCTCATTCCCGCAGCACATTCCGCTCAGCGAAATGGTCGGTGTGACGATGATCTCGCTGATTTGTGCGTCGATGTATATCTTCTTCATGTCCAGCTATTATGCCTCAGTTGTGGATTCGCAGTCCGAATTGCTGCGCGAGATTGATCGCCACCAGGCAACGCTTGAAGATCTGAAAACGGCCAAGAACGAAGCGGAACGGGCCAACGGCGCCAAGTCTGACTTCCTGGCCAAGATGAGCCACGAACTGCGTACGCCGCTCAACGCCGTGCTTGGATATTCGGAAATTCTGCTTGAAGATGCAGAGCTGGATGGCAACGGCGAACAGATTGCCGACCTTCAGAAAATCAGTGCTGCGGGCAAGCATTTGCTGGCAATGGTCAATGACATTCTGGATATTTCGAAGATTGAAGCAGGAAAAACAGAACTCTATGTCGAAGAAGTCGATATTGATCATCTTCTGACTGAAATCGAAATGACAGCGCGTCCGCTGGCGGCCAAGAACACAAATACGTTCAAGATTGAAAAATCCGGTGTGTTGGGCATGGCCACTATCGATTTGACCAAGTCGCGCCAGGCCATCTTCAATCTGTTGAGTAATGCGTCAAAATTCTGCCAGAACGGCAAGATTGAGCTGCATGTCGCCAAGATTGATATTGATGGTGTTCCCATGCTCGAGTTCGCCGTTTCAGATACCGGTGTCGGTATTGGCGAAGAAGCGCTTTCAACACTGTTTGAGAACTTCAGCCAGGCTAATGCTGCGGTTAACGCCAAGTTTGGCGGTACAGGCCTTGGTCTTTCGCTGAGCCGCAATCTTTGCCGCTTGATGGGCGGTGATATCACGGCTTCAAGTGTGTTGGGCAAGGGCTCAAAATTCACGATCCATCTGCCTGTTAATGTGGTCGTGGAGCAAGCCAATGTACAGGAAGAGCAGCAGGTGGCTGAGGCCGTTGATGAAGCGCTCGTTGCTGCTGCAGAAGATCTGCGTGCATTCCAACAAGGTGATGCCGGCATTGCCGCTGAATCTGTCACAGCCTCTGCCAAGAAGGTTCTGGTCATTGACGATGACAAGGAATATCTGGGTCTGATGGACCGAATGCTGCGCAAGGAGGGCTTTAGCCCGATCCTTACCGATCAGCCCGGCAGCGCCCTGCAGCTTGTGCGTGCGGTGAAACCAGAGCTTATTCTGCTAGATGTGTTGATGCCTGAAGTGGACGGTTGGAGTGTGGTCGATGAATTGAAATCATCGCCTGAGACCGCAGCGATCCCGCTTATCATGGTGAGCGTGATTGATGATCCCCAAACCGACGCGGTCAATAAAGCAGACGCATTCATACCAAAACCAGTCGATGGCAAGCAATTGAACAATACCATTAAGGCTTTGTTGCAGAAAGCTGCTGCTTAAGGGACGTGGAAAGGCAATTGAGATGAGTACCACAGTTTTAATCGTTGAGGATCACCCGGTAAACCGGGATATCATCGGGCGCAGACTTTCAAAGCGCGGTTACACCATTCGCTATGCAGTCGACGGTCCATCGGCAATTGAGGGTGCGGTGGAGTTCGAGCCAGACATTATTTTGATGGATATTGGTTTGGGTGAGATGGATGGCTGCGAGGCAACGCGCCGAATCAAAGACAATCCAAACACAGCAGATATTCCCGTCATTGCGCTCACCGCGAGTGCGTTTGAAACAGACCGCAAGAAGGCGCTGGATGCTGGCTGCATCGATTTCGATACCAAGCCGGTTGATTTGCCACGGTTGCTGCTGAAGATGAACCACGCATTGCTGGTACAATAGCAGTCAGACTTTTCAGACAATCCGATTGAACCGTGCAATTGCGCGGTGATACAGTTCAAAAGAACGAAGAGGCCGGTCAGACAACAATGTCTTGACCGGCCTCTTCTATTTGGCTTTTGAACTGGCTGTTCTTACGCCGCCTTGCGCACTTCGTCTGACATCAGAGCGTTGCGCAATACCGAAACATCAATCGGCTTTTGCATTGCATAAGGCGCGTCCAACCCCAGGCTGATGGCCTTTAGTCGGGTTTGTTCCAGTATCTCAGGATCCTGGCCGCTGATGATCAAGATCTTCCCGTTATACTGGGCGTTAGCCAATAGAACCAGCAGATCGTTCGCATCCAGATTTGGCATGCAGATGTCGATCGACAAGATGTTGGGCGACAGCGCACTGGCAAGGTTGAGGACGCCACGCGAATCTGATGTTGCGAAAGCCTCATAGCGACATCGCTCAGCGATCCTCACAATCAGTTCGGCTGATGACACGTCATCATCAATTGCCAACAATCTGGGCTGTTTGGTGCCAATCATGCGGCGCTCCGTACACTGGCTTCAACTTCTGGTTTAGCGTCGCTGCGGCTCTTGACGAGATCAGGATACTGATCGCAAAGCATGAGATATTCCTTCTCACCGCTGCGCATGGCTTTGAGCATCAGGACTACCAGTTCATCGACATCCTCAGAAGAATGATCAGACATCACCTGGACGCGGAAGCGCGCGCCACCTTGTGGTACGGCAGGATACTCGACCAGATTGGCGATTGCGCCAAGATTGCTCAGGTCGCGAGAGGCGATCCGTGCAAGACCTTCAGCACCAACACGAACAGGTACGATCGCGGAAGGGTCGCCAAGTGTTTCCAGACCAACCTTGGTCATTTCAGAACGCATATAGAGGATATTGTCCATCAATTTGCGGCGACGCATCATGCCTTCTTTGCTGTCGATGATGTTCAGTGCCGTCAACACAGTCGCTGCCTGCACCGGTGACAGTGCATTGGAGAACGTCTGCGTGGCTGAATAATATTTCAGGTATTCGGCGGACGCCTTGTCCTTGACGGAAATGAAACCACCATTGGATGCAAATGATTTCGAGAAGCTGCCGATAATGATATCGACATCGTTTATCACATTCTGAAGGCCCATATGGCCTCTGCCGTCATCACCCATTGATCCGAAATCATGGGCACAGTCCACCAGAAGTGTGGCATTGTACTCGTTGCACAGCTGACGCATTGCCGCGATGTCGGGCGTGTCGGAGTGCATTGAGAACAGGCTTTCAGTGACCAGGAGAATGCCGTTTTCTGTGTCCGTTGCACGGATTTTCTGAAGGCGACGCTCCATCGCACGTAGGTTCAGGTGTCCGTGAAAATGTATATTGCGTGTGGATGCGCGTGCGCCTTCCTGCAAGCAAGAATGGGCAAGAACATCAAGCACAACGTGGTCCTCAGGACGAACAAAACCCTGAATAGCAGCATAGCCGGCGGACCAACCAGTGGGATAAAGGACAGTTTCGCGTCCATATAAATATTCAGAGATCCGGTTTTCCAGAAGGATTGAGTGGCGTGTGTTACCCAGAAGCGCAGCTGAACCCGCGCTATGCACACCATATTCCTCAATGGCTTCGATTGCAGCTTGTTTGACATCGGGGTGGGAAGCCAGGCTCAGATAGTCCTGAGAGGCAAAATTGACGCCTTTGATTTTTGAACCATCGTCGTTTTTGGCTTCACAGTGCGTTTTGGGAGCAGTCGCGGTCGATTTGGCGTAGGGCCAGAGATCTGATTGGCGACGCATGTCCTGCCATTCGTAGAATCCATCGGTGCGATGGATCATATCGAGGCCCGTTATTGCGCGATAATCGCGTAGGCTTCCTTTGAGTGCATCGCTTGTGATTTTTTTGTTCGACATTGGTTTTGTCCCTAATTTAGCCCCTGTTTGCCTTTTTTGGCGTGGTCTCAAACTAGCAAGCAGGTCTAAAAACGATGCTAAAAATCGCGGTAAATCATCCTCAAACATGGTTGGAAAAATTGGTTCCTATTGTTGAGGACATCATTAACCAAGCTGTTTAATTTGTTCGGTTTGGCGTCCGCTCTCAACGGTCAATTAACTCCCTGAGCGTAGTGTCCTTCCAAATTGGTGGGATGAAATGCGACTAATCAGGAAACTACTGGATCTGATAGACAGCTTGGCCGGACTGGCTCAAGTTGACGCTTTACACCGCCGGAAAATCACGGCCGGCCAGGTTCAGGGCATCGTTCAAATGGCGCCACTCGCCAGCTTTGGAACCTTTCTTTCGCTCGCGCTCGCATTGAGCCTTTTGTGGTCTACCGATGTTCGTCCCATCGCCATCGGCGTTGTCACAGCTATTGGCTTCATGCAGTTGGTATCGGTTCGTGCTTACTGGAAGTCGCGGAGAATTATTTCTCGAGTCGAGGGCAATCCGCGCATAATCCGCGCCATCGTCGTGAATGCGGCGATCTATGGTTGCCTCTGGGGCACGATGTGCATTCTCGTACTTGGCAATGTCGCGCCTAATGATCTTTTCATATCAGGCATCTTGCTGGCCGGCATCCTGATGACCACTGTCTACTGTTTTCGAACAGTGCTTCAGGCTTCCTTTTCCTTTATTTTGATCAGCGGCGTTCTTGCCGGATTTGCCTTTTATAGTCGGCCCGAATTCATTGGTGTGTTTCCATCAATAGCGCTGATGGTGCTTTACTTCACCGTTGTGCCCTACATTGCGTATCTGCAAACGCGCGACTTCATCCAGCATTTCCGCGGCGAATTGAAAAGCCAGGATGAAGCAGAATTGAGCAATGCATTGCTGCGTCAGTTTGAAGAAACTGGCCATGAATGGTTCTGGGCGACTGACAGTGAAGGACAATTGGAACGCGCGTCGGATGAACTGCGTTCTGTTCTGAGCTCGGCCAATGAGAGCTTCATCAATCCAGCAAAAGGCACTTGCTTGAAGCTGTGCGACAAGCGCGCGGATAGCCCGCTGGCTGAAGCACTTTTGGCACAGGAAGAGTTCCAGGATCTGAAAGTGCCCTTCAGCATTGATGATTCTGAGCATTGGCTGGCATTTTCTGGCCATCCTGTACTCAGGGACGACGGCAGCTTTTCGGGATATATTGGCGTGTGCGCGGATGTGACGAAAGAAAAGCTGGCTGAAGAAAAGATTGTTGAGATGGCGATGCTGGATGGGTTGACCGGCCTGCACAACCGAACCAGTTTTTATGAAGAGATGGATTCGATCGTTCGTCGCCTGGAGCGATACGGAACGCCCTTCTCGCTGATGTTCCTTGATTTGGACAAGTTTAAACTGGTCAACGATTCCTACGGCCACCATGTTGGTGACGGTTTGCTGCAGGTTGCAGCAAAACGGATCCAGAAAGTGTTGCGCGGCAACGACGTTGTTGGACGCCTGGGTGGTGATGAATTTGCCGTTATTGTGGAAGAAACCAGTGACCCTGTATTCATTGCCAAGCTGGCTTCGCGGATCATTCAGGAAGTATCGCTTCCCTATGAGGTTGAAGGTGAAACTCTCTATATTGGCGTGAGTGTCGGTGTTGCCTTGGCACCTGTGCATGGTACCCAGCGCGAGCAATTGCTTCGCAACGCCGATCTGGCACTTTATCGTGCCAAGGATGATGGTCGCGGAGTCTTCCGCTATTTCGAAGCGCAAATGGACTTTGAGCAACGCGAACGTCGTATGCTTGAGCAGGAAATGCGCCAAGCGTTGACTGAAGACGAATTTGAAATGAAATTCCAGCCCATGATCAGCACGAAGTCCGGTCGTGTGGTGTGTATGGAAGCGTTGATCCGCTGGAATCACGAGATTCGCGGGTTGTTGCCCCCAGATGAATTTATCTCCATTGCCGAACAGTCCAACTTGATCGTTGAGGTCGGGCGCTGGTCGCTGATGTCTGCCTGTCGTACGGCTGCAACCTGGCCGGAAGAGGTTGGTATCGCGGTAAATGTATCGGCACTTCACTTTATGCGGTCTGACATTATCGGTGATATTGCCCAAGTCCTCAAAGAAACAGGACTTGCGCCGTCGCGGCTCGAGATTGAAATCACCGAAAGCATTTTGATCGACCACAATGACGAGACTGTCACGAAACTTCACGGCTTGCGCGAGCTAGGTGTGACCATCGCCATGGATGACTTCGGTACGGGCTATTCCAGCCTGGGCTACCTGACCAAATTCCGATTTGACCGGTTGAAAATCGACAAGTCGTTCCTGAAGGATATGGACCAGAATGATGACCGCAAGGCTATCATCTATGCCATCTCTACACTGGGCGAGAATCTTGGCATACAGATCACGCTTGAGGGTGTTGAAACCATCGAGCATGTCGAGTTTCTGAAAACGATTCACTGCGATCAGGCACAGGGATTTTACTACTCGCGACCGATTTCTGCGTCTGATGTACCTGCATTTGTTCTCAAAACATTTTCAGATGTAGTGGCAACAAAGCCTGTAAAGCCGCTTGTCGTGCGCCAAGCCGGGTAAAATCGGGCACATTTATGAAAAAATCTCGTGAATTGTCCCTAGGTTATGTTATTTAACTGTTTAGCAACCATAATCCTTCAGTATAATCGCAACTTAGTAAGGTTGGGTCTGAAACGATGCGAATTTTGAAACTGACTTCCCTAGCGTTTATACTGATGGCAGGGGCCGCTCATGCGGCAGATGATCTGGTGGTCACTGCCAATGATAGCAATTTTGGGCAACGTTGGTCATGGACCGGTTTTTCTGGTGGACTTGAAGCCGGATATTCCTGGTCGTCCGATGAGATAACCGCGGGTGGTGCGGCATGTGTATTTGGTCCTGATTGTTTCGCAAATGGCGAAGGCGGCATATACGGCGCATTCGTTGGATACAACCATCAAATGGGCTCATTTGTTGGCGGCGTTGAGGCCAGTTATACCAGAATTGACACCGACTTTGATGATGCATCAGGCGTCAGCATTGTGGACTCCTGGGCCTTCAAAGGTCGCTTGGGTTACGCGATGGACCGGTTTCATGCTTACGGCCTGATTGGTGCTTCATACGTGACAACAGATTCACCGATTGCCGCCTTGGCGCAAAGCGACTGGGGCATAATTTATGGTGCCGGTCTGGATGTGGCGATCACCGAGAACATATTCGGCGGCATTCAGTACGCGCGTCATGAATTCACTGATTTTGCTGACTTGGGCATCGACGCCGAAATGGACAATGTCATGGTCCGTATCGGTTACAAATTCTGATCCCAAATCCAGTTCAAGAATTCTAAACCCGCAGTCAATGGCTGCGGGTTTTGTTTTACGAGGAAATCATGTTTGGGGTCAAGTCACCCTCACGGTCAATGAATTGATGCCCGCAATATTGACCACCATGGTGTCGCCCTTGACGATGGGACCCACACCGGCGGGCGTACCGGACATGATGACATCACCGGGTGCCAGTTCAAAGTAATCGGACAGATAGCTGATCATTTCCGGCACCTTCCAGATCATCTGGTTCAAGTCGCCTTCCTGCTTGACTTCGCCGTTGACCAGCAGCTCAACCCGCCCCTGATCGGGGTGTCCGACTTCTTCGACTGTCTGCAGCGGGCCAATGGGGCCAGAGCGTTCGAATGCCTTGCCGATCTCCCACGGGCGGCCCTTCTTCTTTGCTGCTGATTGCAGATCACGCCGTGTCATGTCCAGGCAGGGCGCGTAGCCGTATACATGGTCGAGTGCGCTATCGACAGGGATGTTTGTACCACCCATCTTGAGCGCCACGGCCATCTCGATCTCAAAGTGAACATCATCAGACTTTGCCGGATAGGGGAATTCACCCGAAGCATCGAGATTGTTTGGGTTTTTCTGGAAGAAGAATGGTGGATCGCGATCCGGATCGTCGCCCATTTCAATGGAGTGTGCGGCGTAGTTCCGGCCGATGCAATACACCCTGCGGACGGGAAATTCACCGCCGCCAGAGACTGGAATTGTCGCCATTTCTGGCGCCGGAATCACGTAATCGGACATCGATTTCCTCCCAATTTGAAAGATGTTCACCTATCGGACTTATGTGAACAAAATGGAAAAATCAATCACAACCTATTTTTTTGGTGTTGATTTTTGAAAACCAATCTGAAATGGTTGGAGTTGAATTTGCTGGCTCGGTAAGCTTTTAATGATCTTCTTTTCGGATCAATATAGCAAATTGGTCAACCAATTGGAGGATATTGGTGCTGGATTTACCTGAAATCGCAGATGAATATGACGTTGTAGCCCGGCTACGTGCATTCATTTCGAACAGTGGAATCGAATCGGGCAGTCGTCTGCCGCCGGAACGTGAGTTGATGAATGAGCTTGATGTTTCGCGCAGTACCTTGCGCAAAGCCTTGGACGCATTGGAGCGGGACGGGGTGATTTGGCGGCATGTCGGCAAGGGCACCTTTGTTGCTGCACCGAAGGAAAAGTCAGAAAATGGATCGGGTGATCAACTGGCTCCCACCACGATGCGTTTGGCCAAGCAGCTCACACCATTCAGAATGATGCGTGCGCGCCTTACGGTAGAACCTGCCATTGCCAAGGAAGCGGCACTGAATGCATCAAGCGATGCATTGGTCAAGATGCAGCTCGCATTGGAGCGGTCTCATTCAGCCTCCAGCTGGGAACTCTATGAGCGCCAGGATGATCTGTTTCATCGCGCCATTGCAGAAGCCAGCGACAATATCTTGCTGCTTTCCGTGTTTGACCAACTCAATGCGGTCAGAAGGGCTGTGGCGTTTGGCAATGTCGTGCGGGCGACGACCAAACCAAATCCTAATCACGACAGTTTCACTGAGCATGAGATCATTGCCAAGGCGATTGCAGAGCGGCGCCCGGCCGATGCCTATACGGCTATGCGCAAGCATCTGCATTCTGTTGCCGAGCGTTTGTTTGGGGAGGCGTAGAAGAACCGGCGAATTATAAAGGCATGGCGCTGGATGGAGGCCACGTCACGCCGACAAAAATGAGTTCGAGCAATCCAAGGGAGGAGACGATTATGAACAATATTTTGAAGAAACTAACTGGTGCGGTGATGGCGACATCACTTGCCGTGGGACTGATGATGTCATCGGCCTATGCGGAGAAGCTAAGGATCGCGCTTGCCGAAACGCCATCTGACGAATTGGCGGCTTTTTTCGTGGCGCTGGATCGCGCCAAAGCAAATGGTCTTGATTACGAATGGACAGCGTTCTCTGATGAAGAGCTCGCCATTCAAGCGGTACTCAGCGGCCAGATGAATATTGGATTCGGTACACCCTACGCTGCCATGCAGCGCTCAAAGGCACCGATCCGCATCATTTTCCAGCTCTCCAAGCTGAAGTTCTTTCCGGTGACGTCCAAGAAATACAGTGACCTTAAAGACCTGGACGGCCAGCCGATCCTGCTGCACTCACGTGGGGGCGGTACCGACTCGATTGCCAATGTGATCGAAGACAAGATTGGTATCGAATTCGGTGAGCGTTCTTACGTTCCAGGCTCGGCAAACCGCGTGGTGGCGCTTGTGAGCGGCCAGACCGATGCGACAATCATTGACCTCTCCAACAAGAACAAGGTTGTTGCCGAGTTCCCGGACAAGTTCAATGTGCTGCCAATGTTCGAAGTTGATTCAAGTGACGAGGCACTGTTTGCCAATCTGGACTGGATCAAGGAAAACGAAGAGCAAGTCGGCATTTTTGTCGATGCGTTGGCGAGTGTCTGGAAAGACATGCAGGAAGATCCAACCATCATCAGCAAGGAAACCGATCCAGACGGCCCGATTGGCCAATTGCCGCCGGAAATCCTCTCCGGCCTCGATGAGTTCTACATCAATGCAGTTGCTGGTGGTCTGTACGACCCCAATGGCGGCGGTCGCAAGGCAGCCATGGCTGACATGGAATGGTATTCCGCTGCCGGGCAGCTCGAAGGCGATGCATCTTCGCTGAATATTGAGGACTTCTGGTACCTCGCGCCTCTTGATGCAGCGATGAACAAGTAAAACACCGTAGACCATCCGCCTGACCGGGCGGGTGGTCACCACTCTGATTGAGGTGATTTGACATGATAAACCGCTCACTCGGACTCAAGCTGCTTTCTGCCATATTGGTGTTTGGTGCATGGGAGATTGCGGGCCGGGTTCCGGTCAGTTTTGCGTTTCCAACCTTCATTGAATCGATGCAGGCCCTGGTCACAATGACCTTCAATGGTTCGATATTCACGGCCTATGCGGAGACGCTAAAGCCACTTGCCATCGGTGTGGCTATCTCGGCCTTTTTTGGCATTGGGATTGGTCTCTGGGTGGGGCTGAGTGAACGGTTTGACTGGCTTTTCTCACCGATTTTTATTGTAATGCAGGCAGCACCGCTGGCGGCTCTTATTCCCATATTGGTTATGGCCTACGGCATCGGGCTGACATCCAAAGTATTTGTGGTCTGTATCATGGCTATGCCGGTGATTGTCCTCAACACGGCAAGTGCTGTGCGGAACACACCCGCCAATATCAAGGATATGGGTAAGTCGTTTCTCGCATCGGACCGGGACATCATCCTAAAAATCGTCATACCCGCTGCGTCGCCGGTGATCTTCTCTGGCTTGCGCCTGGGTATATCAGCGGGCTTTATCGGTGCCATTCTTTCCGAGCTGAAGATCACACCGACCGGCGTGGGTGACATCATCACCTACAGCCGATCGATCGCTGACTACCCATCCATGTATGCAGCCATCTTTTCCATTATCGTCTTGGCGGTCCTGTTTTTGAACCTGCTTGAGCAATTAGAGAATATCTTATTTGAAGGGAACAACCGTGGTTATGTCTCAGACTAATGATGCCTTTGCTAAGGCCGAACCGATAGATGTCGATACCGCGGTTTCAGTTCGCGGTGTCTCAAAGAACTATGGTGAAGTTGAAGCGCTCAAGAACCTGTCGCTCGACTTTCCGCGAGGCCAGCTGACATCTTTGTTGGGCCCTTCGGGGTGCGGTAAGACCACTTTGCTCAAGATCATCGCCGGTTTGTTGGAGCCGACAGCGGGCGAAATTGAAATTGATGGCAAGAAAGTTACAGGGCCCGGACCGGACCGTGCATTTGTATTTCAGGACTTTGCACTGCTGCCCTGGGCCAATGTGATACGCAATGTATCATTCGGGCTTGAATTGCGCGGTGTTGCCAAATCTGAACGCGAGGACATCGCGCAGAAATATATCAATAATGTGGGCCTTAGCGGGTTTGAGAAAGCCTATCCGCATGAACTGTCAGGCGGTATGCGGCAGCGCGTCGGCCTTGCGCGAGCCCTATCGGTCGATGCACAAGTATTGCTGCTTGATGAGCCGTTTTCAGCCGTTGATGAACAGAACCGCCGCAAATTCCAGGAAGACATGCTTGAGCTTGTGCGTAATGAGAACAAGACATTCCTGTTTGTGACCCACTCAATCGAGGAGGCGGTTTATGTCTCTGACCAGATCGCGATCCTGTTGCCACGGCCGAGCCGGGTTTCTGAAGTTATTCGCCCTTCCAGTTTCCGGGGCACCAATGTCGAAAATATTCGCCGTTCGCCTGAGTATCTCGACATTGTTGACCAGATCTGGGCCTCGCTGCGCAATTATGTGGAGTAATCGGTCATGACTTTATTTGGATACAGATTACCTGCCATGTCCTCGTTGCTCTTGTGGGCGTTGCTGTGGGAAATTGTCGGCCAGACGGGTTGGACCTTTTTCATACCACCGCTGTCCGAAGTGGTGGCGACACTGTTCAGTGTCATCGGCACGGCCGCTTTTCAGAAAGCGATGTATGAGACGGCCTATGCGTTTACCGCCGGGGTTTTCTTCGCCATCGTCATCGGTGTGCCGGTTGGTATCATGATCGGCAAGAGCCGGTTACTCGATGAATTGATCCTGCCCTGGGTAAACATCTTTCTCAGTGCGCCGCTGACAGCTCTGGTTCCAGTGCTGATGGTGCTGTTTGGTTTCGGCATGAAGTCAATCATCATCACGACAACCCTGTTTGCGATCTGGATCATTATCTTGAATTCACGCGCCGGGGTGAAGCAGATCAACCGGTCGCTGGTGGACATGGCGCGAAGCTTTGGTGCATCACCGCTGGACGCTTTTTTCAAGGTCTATTTCTGGGCCGCACTGCCTGAAATTCTTGGCGGCGTGCGCATTGGCGTGATCCGCGCGGTGAAAGGTGTCATTATCGGTCAGTTGCTGATTTCGCTGGTCGGCTTTGGTGCACTTTTCGAACTCTATTCCAACAATTTCATGATGTCGCATTTCTGGGCGGTGCTTATCGTCCTGTTCGGCTTGGCATTCACCCTGTCGGAATTTCTCGCCTATCTGGAACGCAAGGTTGGCTATTACGCCGCCAGCCGGGTATAGGCATCGATTATGAGAGCAGGCGGCTTGTGCCGTCTGCCTGACCCATTCACAATCAGTCAACGCAACGGGGCCGTTTGCTTGCGGCCAGTGGAAAGAACGAGATGGCCACAACCATACAATCACTCCTTGCCAATCACGACGATGATGCACCCGCCATTGGTGGGCTCGACCGCGAATGGCTGACCTATGGTGGGCTCAAGCAACTTACATCCGATGTACGGATCGCGCTACGGCAAGCGGGCATTGGTGCGCAGGATCGCGTGGCTATAGTGCTTCCCAACGGCCCGGAGATGGCAACGGTTTTTGTCACGCTGGCGCAATCGGCAACCACGGCGCCGCTCAATCCGGCCTATCGCGAGGAAGAGTACGCATTCTATCTGAAGGATTTGAAAGCCAAGGCAATCATTTTGGAGGAAGACTATGACGGTCCAGCATTGGCAGCGGCCAACAGTTGCGGCATTTGCGTTCTGCGCTTGATCAGCAACCCAGAGTCGGCAGCGGGCACATTCCAACTGCAGGTGAGCGAGCAAAGCTCCCAGGATGCAGCAGATCTGCCGGGCGAGGAGGATATTGCGCTCATCCTGCACACATCCGGTACAACATCCCGGCCCAAGATTGTGCCGCTTACACAGGCCAATATTTCGGCTTCGGCCGTCCACATCAAGGATACATTGGCTCTGACGCCTGTCGACCGCTGCCTCAATGTCATGCCGCTGTTTCATATTCACGGCCTGATTGCGGCCGTTACGGCATCGCTGGCCGCCGGAGCTTCCATCTGGTGTTCGCCCGGCTTCGACGCTTTGCGCTTTTTTGGCTGGATGAAGGCGTCTGAACCGACATGGTATACCGCAGTGCCGACCATGCATCAGGCTCTGCTAACGAGAGCTGGGCGCAACAGTGATGTAATTAAGCAGATCAGGCTGCGCTTTTTGCGCTCTTCATCAGCTTCGTTGCCGGCACAAGTGATGAAAGAGTTGGCCGATACATTCAAAGCGCCCGTGATCGAAGCCTATGGCATGACAGAAGCTGCGCACCAGATGGCGTCCAATCCATTGCCGCCGCGCGCCCAAAAGCCTGGCTCGGTTGGTGTTGAAGCGGGGCCGCTGGTTCGCATCGCGCATGAGACAGAAAACCACTTGATTGATGACGTTGGCGAAGTGGTCATCTCGGGCCCCAATGTCACACCAGGATATGAGAGCAATGAGGATGCCAACAGATCCAGCTTCTTTGAAGCAGATGACAGACGCTGGTTCAGGACCGGCGACAAGGGTCAGTTCGACAGCGAAGGATATTTGCAACTGACGGGACGATTGAAGGAGATCATCAACCGGGGCGGCGAAAAGATCAGCCCGCTGGAAGTCGATGGCGTTTTGATGGATCATCCAGCGGTTGGTCAAGTGGTCACATTCGCGCTGCCGCACCCCAAGCTGGGCGAAGAAGTTGCTGCTGCGATCGTGCTACGTGAAGGTCAGAACGCTGATGAAGGCGAACTGCGAGATTTTGCTGCAATGCGCATGGCCGATTTCAAAGTGCCGCGCAAAGTGGTCATTCTTGACGAGATTCCCAAGGGAGCGACGGGCAAGATGCAGCGTATCGGCTTGGCTGAGAAGCTGGGGCTGGTCAGCCCGGCGTAGAGAATTGTGGATTATGATTGAATCGCAGAACCTGGATTTGTGTCATGTTTTCAATGCTTGAATCAGTGACAGCGTTTCAAATAGAAAATGAAACGCCTTAGGTGGAGTTCAAGCATGAAGATATGCATATTCGGTGCAGGGGCGATTGGCGGCTATATGGGGGCAAAACTGGCCCAGGCAGGCGCCGATGTCAGCCTTGTGGCGCGGGGTCCGCATCTCGCAGCCATGCGCGACAAGGGGCTGACGTGGATTGAACACGGTCAATCCAGCAATGTTGCAGTGTCCGTCAGCGAAAACCCGGCCGATCTGGGCGAACAGGATTATGTCATCGTGACGCTCAAGGCGCATTCTGTGCCGCCGGTTGTCGAAAAGATGCAACCCCTGATCGGTTCGCATACCACGATTGTGAGCGGCGTGAACGGTGTGCCCTGGTGGTATTTTCACAAGATCGGCGGCCTGCTCGAGGGCACGCAGCTTGAAAGCGTTGATCCGGGCAATGCGCAATGGGATGGGTTTGGTCCAGATCGCGTTTTGGGATGCGTCGTCTATCCGGCGGCTGAAGTTTCCGAGCCGGGCACGGTTCGCCACATTGAGGGAAATCGCTTCTCGCTTGGAGAACCAGACGGCTCCAAATCTGATCGGGCACTGGCGTTATCTCAAGCACTTGTTGCTGCCGGATTGAAGGCGCCGGTGCGGCCCAAATTGCGCGATGAAATCTGGATCAAGCTTTGGGGCAATCTGTCTTTCAATCCGATTTCTGCGCTTACTCTTGCGACGCTTGACGTCCTTTGCACCGATGAAGGCACGCGCGATGTTGCGCGCAACATGATGGTTGAAGCGCAGGAAATTGCCGAGAAACTTGGCGTAAAATTTCCGATTGATGTAGAGAGACGGATTGATGGTGGCGCCGCTGTTGGAGCGCATCGCACATCGATGCTGCAGGATCTTGACGCCGGGCGTCCGATGGAAATTGATGCGCTCGTCAGGTCGGTTCAGGAGCTTGGCGTGATCACCGAAACGGCAACGCCGACGATCGATACGGTGCTGGCGCTGGTTACATTGCGTGCCAAGACCGCTGGTTTGACTTAAGGGCTTTCACTGTTTGATGGAATGGCTGCACCCGGATTTATGCAATGGTTTCAATATTCAATTGAGAGCAAGCGTTTCATTTGAAACCTGAAACGCTCTAGCTTCACGATCTGATTCAACGGGTTCGTTTTTTGATTCCGTTAATGGGCGCAAGCGACTGATCTAACTGATATTTTTTGAGTGTCGTATCAGCCGATCTACGACAATTTTCGGCCCTGTTCGGTGGCTTGAGACAGTGTCTGCGATGGCGTCAGCGCTTCGGGATCGACAACAAGCTCGATCAAATAACCGCCTTTGGCATGCCTTGCACGCTCAAGGGCTGATGGGAATTGATCGGTGGTTGTGACCTCTTCGCCGGCGATTCCAAAGGCAGCGGCATAGGCGACAAAATCCGGATTCTGCAATGTGGTGGCCATGGGCCGATCCGGGTAGGTGCGTTCCTGATGCATGCGAATGGTGCCGAACATGGAATTGTTCACGACAAGGAAAATGACATCGACATCATATTGCCTGGCTGTGGCCAGTTCCTGTGCCGTCATCATGAAACACCCGTCACCCGCAAGACAGATTACCGCACGATCAGGTGCTGCCAGTTTGGATGCGATGGCTGCAGGGACCGCGTAACCCATAGAGCCGCTGGTTGGTGCGACCTGCGTGCGGTAGACGCGATGTTTGTGAAACCGATGGGCCCATGCGGTGTAGTTGCCCGCGCCATTTGTCAGCACTGTATCCTTGGGCATTGTGTTGGTGATGTGTGCGATGACTTCCGCCATGTTGAGCGTACCGGGGGCCGGGGTTGGTTTGCGAAATTCCTTAAAGTCAGCGTGCTGGACCTCGACCCAATTCTTGTCGATCACTGTATCGAATTTGGCCGTAACCGCATCAAGCGCATCGAAGAAATTCTCAGCGGATGAGACAATACCAAGATCGGGATTGTAGACCCGCCCAATCTCTTCGGCACCGGGATGCACATGGACAAAACGCATTTGCGGGTTGGGGATATCAATCAGGTTGTAGCCCTGTGTGGTCATCTCACCGAGCCGCGCGCCAACGACAAGCAGCAGATCCACGTCTTGCCGTATGCGCTGGACCAATTTGGGTGACGGCGCGATTCCAACCACGCCGACATAGTTCGGGTGGTCATTGTCCACATAGTCCTGACAACGAAAACTGGCTGCGACAGGCAATCCCAAACGCTCGGCGAACGCCAATGCCTTTGTGCCGCAATCGGCGCTCCAACCCGGTCCACCCACCATCAGCATGGGACGCTTTGCCTGTTGGAGCATGTTGGCGAGCTTTGAAACAGAAGCCGGCGATGGGGCCGGGTTCTCGATTTTCCGGGACGCGATATCAGCGACCTCGACAGAAGTGGTCAGCATGTCTTCCGGCAGGGCAAGGACAACAGGCCCTGGTCGCCCTGACAGCGCTGTTTTCCAGGCGCGGGCGATATATTCGGGAATGCGGCTGGCATCGTCGATCTGCGCGACCCATTTTGCCATTTCGCCAAAGACCCGCCGATAGTCCATCTCCTGAAACGCATCGCGATCAGTCATCGATCGGCCAACTTGCCCAATCAGCAGGATCATGGGCGTCGAATCCTGAAAAGCCGTGTGCACACCATTGGCGGCGTTGGTCGCTCCGGGGCCGCGTGTGACAGCGCAAATGCCGGGCTTCCCGGTCATTTTGGCATAGGCATCGGCCATGTTCGCAGCCCCACCTTCATGGCGGCAAACGATGGTTTTGATTGCGTCTGCATGGTCATGCAACCCGTCCAGCAAATCCAGAAAGCTCTCGCCGGGTACGCAGAACACGGTATCTGCGCCCAGAATCTGCAGTTGGTCGGCCAATATGTGTCCGCCGCTGCGTGGGCTGGTTTGCGCGTTGGGTTGAGCGCCAGATGTCTTGGGGCTGTCCATTATGTGTTTCCCGTGTCCCTTCACTAAATGCCGGACGCGGGCGGGTCGTCAACCATGCATTGCGGGTTTCGCACGACGATTGAATCGCTTGTGAGGATCGGTGCGCGAAAAGCTGGAGAAATAGACAAAAGGCCCGATCTGCGACCGGGCCTTCCCTATCAAGAAATTCTTTGTGCGTTTCAGTTAAGAGTTGAGACGCTCTAGTCGACTTCGCCTTCAGAAAATGTGTCTGAGACAAAGAATTTGTAGCCGGCATAAAGGCCCATGCCCCAGAATATGCTGCCCCAGAACATTTCGCCGAAGGAAAATTCCAGCAAACCCCAGCCCATACACACTGCAAAGGTCAGCGTTCTAACCCATAGTGGTTTGAAGAAAGGATGGCTGAAATCAAACAGGGGTTTTTTCAAGCTGCACCTTCATATTCAGCGCCTGTCTTGGCACCCGTGATGTAGGCAACGATGTCCTGTCCGTCTGTTTCTTCTTTCTTGAGATTGGCAACGATCCGGCCCCGACGAAACACGATAATGCGATCCATAAGGTCCATCACCTGTCGCATATTGTGGCTGACCAGGATCAAAGGCTCACCTGCATCCTTCAATGTTCGAATGATGTTTTCAACCTGCTCGGTTTCCTGAACGCCCAAGGCTGCTGTTGGCTCATCCATGATGGTCAAACGCGAGTGGAATGTGGCGGTGCGGGCAATGGCCACACATTGACGCTGTCCACCCGACATGTTGCGGATCGAATTGCGAATGTTCGGGATTTTCACGGCCGTTTTCTCAAGCCCAGCCAGCGTTGCTTCGCGCATCGCCTTGTAGTCAAGGAACCGGAAGGGTCCGAGCCAATCCATCTTGGTGATCTCACGTCCAAGGAACAGATTGTCGGGCACGTCCAGATCATCGGCCAGCGCAAGCGTTTGGAACACGGTCTCGATGCCTGCTTCGCGTGCATCCAAGGGACCTGCAAAATTGACTTCTTCCCCATAAAGCCAGATCTTGCCGCGGGTCTTCTGTTCCACGCCGGTGATCTGTCGCACGAACGTGGACTTGCCTGCGCCATTGTCACCCATGACAGCGATATGCTCGCCTTTCTTGAGTTCGAAATCGGCACCCTCCAGTGCATGCACGCCGCCGTAGTGTTTTGTGAGGTCTTCTGTTTTCAGAACAATTTGATCGCTCATTTGTGTTCCCCTTCTCTACGCGCGGTTGCGTTGGCGGTATTGGTCCAAAATCACCGCTGCGATGATAATGCTACCCATAGCCATAAGCTGATAGGACCCGTCGAGTTTGACGAAGGTGAAGCCAGAACGGATGACGCCGAGCACCATTGCACCGAGGACCGTGCCGATAATCGAACCACGGCCACCGGTCAGGCTGATGCCGCCGATAACGGCCATGGCGATGGCGAAGAGCTCGTAGAATTCTCCCATACCGGCCTGGGCGGTTGACGCTTTGGCGCTCAGAACGATGCCCGCGAATGCAGCAAGCATGGATGCGATCATATACACCATCACTTTGTGCTTTCTGACATTGATGCCAGACATGCGCGCGGCTTCCTCATTCGAGCCGATCGCATAGGTATGTTTGCCATAAACGGTGTAGCGCAGGATCACGTGGAATATCACCGCAAGCGCCAAGAACCAGACAACGGGCATCATGCCTGAGCCCAGGAACTTGTAGCCCTCGGTCGGGAAGGAAACGGGTCTGCCCGAAGACCACCAAAGAGCAATACCCCGACAGATCAAGAACATGCCAAGCGTTGCGATAAACGGTGGAATTCGGAAATAGGCAACGAATGTGCCGTTAATACCGCCAATAAAAGCGCCAAACAGCAGCCCCACAATGATAGGTACAAGGACCGGCAGGTCCATGGCCCAGAGACCAAATATTGCTTTGGGGTTTGGATTGCCGTTCACCAGCTCGGTCTGGGCAAAACTCATGGCGATCATGGCCGTGGCAGCGACGAGCGGTCCGGAACTCAGGTCAATACCACCCGTAATAATGACTTGTGTGACACCCAGTGCGATAATCCCGATGATGGCTACTTGCAGGATGATGATCTGCAGCCGCGCTTCGTTGAAAATCGTGCCAAAACGGTCTTGGGTATCAAAAAGGAAACTTTGGCCGTTCATGTAGGGCAGAATTTGCCCCAAAGCTTCAAAAATTACGACGATGATTATCAAGGCAAAGAAAATGTTCATTTCGTTTGGCCAAGATTTTTTGCTCTGGTCGAAGGTCAGCCCACCAGTGCCGTGGCTAGTGTCACTCATTTGCGTCTCGTCCCCGTATTTGCCCACCAGTTAGTCTGGCGTTGATGAAAATCCGCGGCAGCATGTTTGCTGCCGCGGAAGCGTTTTACAAAGATCAGTTTTTGCTCAGGAATTCGTCCATGTTGGCCGGCGTGACCAGTTTGAACGGAATATAGACCTTCTGTTCTACAGTCTCGCCAGCAGCGAGAGAGATTGCAGTGTCAACAGACCCTGCGCCCTGGCCGAATGCGTCCTGGAACACGGTTACGTCATAGTCGCCCGCTTGCATAGAAACCAAAGCATCCTGACTGGCGTCAACGCCGCCGACTTGAACGTCAGCCATGTCCATGCCTGCAGCTTTCATGGCCTGGATCGCGCCAATGGCCATCTCATCATTGTTGGCGAGCACGAAGTCGAAAGGCTCACCTGATGACATCCAGTTGGTCATAAGGTCTTGCGCTTCGTCGCGTGACCAGTTCGCAGTCTGCTCATCGATCAATGTCATGAAGTTGCACATATCGATGCCGATAATGTCGTGCACGTCTTTTGAACGCTGAACAGCGGCCTGGTTGGAAAGCTGACCGTTCATCAGGTAACCACGGGCGCCACCGGCTTTGCCATCAGCACGCAGATTATTACAAACCTGGAAAGCCGAAAGTGTGCCAGATTCAATTTCGTTGGATGCCACAAATGCCTGCGTTGGCGGAAGTTCGTTGACGTTGTCAGGCTCGCGGTTGACAAAAACCAGTGGTGTGCTGCCGGCAGCTTCTGTGATAGCGGCGCCTGCTGATGTATCGACGATGTTCACAATAATTGCGTCAACGCCGGATGCGACAAAGTTTTTCACCTGGTCGATCTGTTTCGCAAGGTCGTCTGTTGCATCTTCCATTTGCAGGTTCACACCATCAATGGAGGCTGCGTGCTCGGTCATACCGTTACGCATGACTGTCAACCAGTTGTCGTCGAAACGAGAAATCGTTGCACCGATTTCTTGCGCCATCGCCGTTGTTGTCAGTGCTGTGATGCCAATGGCCAACACTGATTTACCTATAATCTTTTTCATAAATTCCTCCCAGGAACTTCCCAATATCTGACGAAATGATGGCTAATCCATCTTTTCACCTCCTAGAAAATCACAAGGAGAAGAATTTTGCAACCGGTTGCAAAAATATTTCCGATTGCGCTAGGGTAAAACTTTGGATTAGTTGAATCCGGGGCGAAACGAGAAGCATGGCAGTAACGTTAAAAGATGTGGCGAAGAGAGCGGGGGTCTCCCGTTCGGCTGTCTCGCGCGCATTTACCGATGGTGCCTCGGTTTCTGAAAAGATGCGCAAGAAGGTTGAAAAGGCGGCTGCTGATCTGGGCTATCGGCCCAATGCATTGGCCTCAAGCCTGACTACGGGCAGGACAAAGCTCATTGGTCTAGTCTCCAACAATTTCCATAACCCGATTTTCCTGGAAGTCTTTGATCTGTTTACAAAAGGGTTGCAGGAGCGCGGCTTGCGCCCATTGATCTTGAACCTGTCGGATGACCATGATCCGGAGCAATCGGTGAACATGCTGCAGCAATATTCGGTTGATGCGGTTGTCGTGGCATCTTCCACGCTGTCACCGAGTTTTGCCAAGACGTTTCGCGATGCAAATGTTCCGGTGGTGCATTGCTTTGGTCGCAACTCCTCCTCGCCAGAGGTTCACGTGGTGGGCATTGATAATGTGGAGGCAGGCCGCATGGCCGCTCGGGAATTTGTCAAGCGCGGTTACAAGCGGGTGGCATTCATGGGCGGGCCGCAAGATGCAACATCCACGCAAGACCGTTTTACAGGCATTGCGTCAGAGATGGCGAAACACAAAGGCATCAAGTTTAGCTACAGTTTTGCTGAACAATACTCCTTTGAGGCTGGCCGAAAGGAAATGCAGCGATTGCTGGAATCAGACCCTGCCGAAGCCTATTTTTGTGGTGATGACGTGCTGTCGATCGGTGCACTCAGTGCGATTGACGAGACGGGACTGCGGGTGCCTGAGGATATCGGCATTCTGGGCTTGAATGACATGGCAATGTCGCGCTGGGAAAGCATTGATCTGACAACGATCCATCAGCCCATTCGACAGATCATCAACTCGTCGATTGAGCTTATTGTTGCGATGCTTGATGAGCCGGACCGTTATCCTGAAGCCCGGCTGTTTCCGTGCCGCATTACGGAACGCGGTACGTTGAGGCCAATGGAGCCCAATAGCTAAGCCCACTTCTATCTGAACATGGGCGGGCGGGCATCGACCCATTCGCCGTCGGCCTTGCCCGATTCAGCCACAGCAAACACCGCTGCCATTGAACGTAGCCCATCTTCCGCCCGTGGATAAAGGTCTGCAACCGGATCGATTGCGCGATTTTCCTTCTGGGCAGCGATGGCTTCGGCCAGATCAGTATAAATATTGGCAAATGCCAGCGGCATGCCTTCGGCATGTCCGATGGTCACGCGGCTGGAACGATCCGCTTCCGGCGACAGATTGCCAGCGCCGCGTTCAATGATCTCAAGGCGCTCGCCCAAAGGCATATAATAGAGCTGGTTGGGTTGCTCCTGGCTCCAGCGCAAGCCGCCTTTTTCACCAAAGACCTGAATGCCCAAACCATGTTGCCTGCCAATGGCGACCGAAGAGGTCCAAAGGCGTCCAACGGTGCCGCCATCCATGCGGAAGTTGACCATGGCATCGTCTTCGAGCTCCCGGCTTTGGATGCAGGAGACGGTATCAGCTGAAAGTTTGGCCACTTCCTGTCCAGTGACAAAGCTGGCCATGTGCAAGGCATGAATGCCGCAATCGGCAAATTGTGCTGATACGCCCGCTTGCTTGGGATCGTAACGCCAGCGTACGCGCGGATTGTCCGCATCGGCTGCATCGGCATGATGGCCGTGGGCAAACTCAGCCATGACAAGCCGGATCTTCCCCAGATCGCCCCGCGCAACCATGGCTCGCATGTGGCGAACCAGTGAATAACCTGAATAGCCATAATTGACCGCGCAAATGCGCCCGGCGCCTTGTGCGAGTTTGACGATTTGCTCGCCTTCATCAACGGTCATTGTCATGGGTTTTTCGCAGAGCACGTTGAATCCGGCCTCAAGAAACGCCTTGGTAATCTCAAAATGCGTGGAATTGGGTGTGGCGACTGTCACAAGATCGACGCGGTCGTCCCTGTTCTTTTCGCCGTCGAGCATTTCCTGCCAATTGCCATAGGAGCGATCGGCGGCCAAGCCGAGGCGCTGGCCGTATTCGCGACCTTCTGCCGGGCGGTGATCCAGTGCGCCAGCGGCGAATTCGAACAAGCCGTCAATGCCGGAGCCCAGACGGTGTGCCGGGCCGATCTGGCTGCCTTCACCGCCGCCGATCATTCCCCATTTCAATTTTGCCATGTGGGTCTATCCTAATTGAAACCGATTGATTCAAGATATTCGCGGTTGGCGCGGGCGTCATCCATTGGGCGCACGTCCAGCGTCGGGTCACAGTCCTGTTCGACTGTGCACCAACCATCAAAACCATTATCCAGCAGCACTTGCCGGACGGCCGGAAAATCGACATCACCCTGACCCAGATTGCAGAAGATGCCCTGGCCGCATGCCTTGTAGAAATCGGTGCGGTTGGCTACGACATCTGCTTTCACAACCGGATCTATGTCCTTGAAATGCATGTAGGAAATTCTTCCAATATGCCGTTTCATAAAAGCAACAGGATCAAACCCTGCATAGGAATGGTGACCGGTGTCGAAGCAGATTTTCAGAATGCTCTCATCGACTTCATCGAGCAATCTTTCCAGTTCGGGTTCGAAGTCCAAAAAGCCGGCAGCATGCGCGTGCATGCCAACCGTGAGGCCATATTCCTCAGCGCCCATTTTGGCGATATTGGCAATGCGGTCGCGAAAGGCTGCCCATTCAGCGGCGTCCATCTGTTCGGCCTCAGTTGCACGACCAGCAGTTGGCGCACGGCGCGGCGAGATGCTGTCGATCAGCACCAGATGCTGGGCACCATGTGCCTTGAGCGATTTGCAGGTGCGCACGGACGCATCAAGGACCTTGTCCCAGGCCGCGGGGTCATGAAATGGCTGGAATACGACGCCGCCGATCAGCTCAAGGTCACGCTTTTTGAGCGCTTCGCCAAGAATTGCCGGATCTTCCGGCATATAGCCGATTGGCCCCAGTTCTATGCCGGTGTAGCCAGCCTGTGCGCATTCATCCAACACGGTTTCCCATGGCGGATTGCGGTCGTCCTCGGGAAATTCAACACCCCAAGAGCAGGGCGCATTGCCTATTTGGATTGTCATCTGCGTGACCTTTCAAAACAGAATGTTGATTTAGTAATCTTTGGTTTCGACCCAGCTGCCAGTGTCGCTGGAATGGATCGCAGCGGCGACGATGCGACTGACTTCGACGCCATCTTCAAATGTTGGCCAGATATTGGTGCCTGTCTCGACGGCTTTCAAGAAGTCCTTGGCCTCAATGATGATCTGATCCTGATAGCCGGTGCCATGGCCTGGCCCCTGGCAAAAGGGCAGGTAGTCCGGATGTGAAGGTCCGGTCAATATCTTTGTGAAGCCACGCGCAGATTCAGGCCCCTGGGACTTGTAGAGCCAAAGCGCGTTCTGATCTTCTTGATCAAATCGAATGGCGCCCTTGGTGCCCGTAATCTCATAGGCGTATCCCATTTTGCGCCCGGTTGCGACACGGCTGAAGAACAAGTGACCCATCGCACCATTTTCAAAGCGGCACATCAACTGGGCCTGATCATCATTGGTAACCTTGGCTGTGCCGCCCTTGCCATCTGGGCGATTAGCATGAACCGTTTCCACCATCGCGCTCAGGGAGGTGATCGATCCGATAAGCGCTAAAGCACCATTGATCATGTGCGGCGCCAAATCACCCATCGTGCCATTGGCCATGCCATCGGTGCGCCATGTGGCCGGTGCATCGGGATCGGAATAGAAATCTTCGGTGTGCTCGCCGCGGAAATGCGTCACTTCACCAATAGCACCGTCGGCAACCAGCTGACGCGCGAACTGCGAAGCCGGCGTGCGGATATAGTTGAAACCAACCATATTGATTGCGCCAGCCTTGTCGGCAGCGGCTTTCATCGCCTTTGCGTCATCAAGCGATGCGCCGAGCGGCTTCTCACAAAAAACCGGCTTGCCGAGTGCGAATGCAGCTTGCGCAATTTGAAGATGTAGTTCCTGTGGACAAGCAATGATGACCGCGTCGACAAGCTCGTCATTGACGAGGACCTGCCAGTCCGATGTTGCCCGCTGAAAACCGAATGCCGCTCGATAGTTCTCTGCCGATGCGTCACTGCTGGCGCAGATCATTTCGAGACGCGGACGCAACTTTGTGCCGAATACGGCTCCCACAGAGGCGTAGGCAACTGAATGTGCCTTGCCCATATAACCTCCGCCAATGATTCCGATGCCAATTTCAGACATTTTGTACCTTCAGGTTAGATTCCGTTTGCAACCGGTTGCAAAATTTGTATCCTTAGAACCGAAATCACGTCAAGCTGCAATCTAAATTGTAGCTCAAAAACAAAAAACGGAAAATGGGCGGGTACGATATGACCAGCGAACAAAACACAGTCACGCTCACCACGGCGCAAGCAATTGTGCGTTTTCTGGCAGCACAGTTCATTGAGATTGATGGAAAAGAAACACGCCTTTGCGGCGGCGGCTTTGGCATCTTCGGGCACGGCAATGTGACGTGCCTGGGTGAAGCGCTCTATGATCACAAAGAAGAACTGCCGGTTTATCGAGGGCAAAACGAGCAATCGATGGGTTTTGCTGCTGCAGCTTACGCAAAATACCACCTACGCAAGCGATTCATGTTTTGCACCGCGTCAGCTGGGCCGGGCACAGCCAATCTGTTTACCTCGGCAGCGCTGGCGCATGCCAACCGCCTGCCTGTGCTGCTTTTGTGCGGCGATGCATACACGACACGGCTGCCCGATCCGGTGCTTCAACAGCTGGAGCATTACGGCAACCCGTCGCTGGGCGTTAATGATGGTTTCAAAGCTGTCTGCCGTTTCTGGGACCGGATCAATCATCCGGCGCAGATCATCCAATCACTGCCAGCCGCGATCGCAACAATGCTCGATCCGGCCGATTGTGGGCCGGCTTTCATCGGCTTGCCGCAGGATGTGCAGGGTTGGACGTATGATTATCCGGTTTCGATGTTTGACAGACGCGTCCACCGAATCCGCAGGCAGTCTCCTGATGCGCTTGAGATCCAAGACGCTGCGGCTTTGCTCAAAAACGCTGAGCGCCCGATGATCATTGCCGGTGGCGGTGTTCAATATTCCGGTGCCACAGCCGATCTGAAGGCGTTTGCCGAGAAGCACAATATCCCCGTCGTTGAAACGATTGCGGGGCGTGCCAATTTGCTCAATGACGACCCGATCAATATTGGCCCGATCGGGGTGACCGGTTCGAACAGTGCCAATAACATTGCCGAGAAGGCAGATGTCATTCTGGCGGTTGGAACAAGACTGCAAGATTTCACCACCGGTTCATGGACGGCATTTGCGCTTGATTCAAAAATTGTCGGGTTGAATGCCGCGCGCCATGATGCGCTCAAGCATTTGTCCATGCCCATAGTTGGTGATGCGAAATTGGGCCTGAAATTGCTAGGCGATGCGATGGACAGCAATGCAGCGCCTGACAGCTGGATGAAATTTGCGCGTGATGAGCGTGAGCAGTGGGACGCTTATGTCGCGGACAATGTGAGTGCAGTAGCAAAAGACGGCTCAAACCGTCCCAACTCCTATGCCCAGGCGATCGGCGCTATCAACGCACTTTGCGACAGGAACGACCGGGTCGTTGCCGCTGCGGGCGGTCTGCCTGCCGAAGTCACGGCCAATTGGCGCACGCTGGAGCTTGGCACTGTCGATGTCGAGTTTGGCTTCTCCTGTATGGGCTATGAAATAGCTGGTGGTTGGGGCGCGCGGATTGCGCAAAGTGAAAATGAGCCTGATCAGGATACAATCATCTTCACAGGCGACGGTTCCTATTTGCTGATGAACTCGGATATTTATTCTTCGGTCCTGACCGGCAAGAAAATGATTGTGGTTGTGCTCGACAATGGCGGGTTTGCCGTCATCAACAAATTGCAAAACAACACCGGCAATGAAAGCTTCAACAATTTGATTGCTGATGCGCCGACAATTGATGCACCTTTCGCCGTTGATTTTGCCGCGCATGCTGCTGCGATGGGTGCAATCGCAGAGAAGGTAGACAATCCGTCTGAGTTGGGCGAAGCGTTCAAACGAGCGAAAGCCAATGACACAACAACGGTCATCGTGATGAATGTCGATCCCTATGAGGGATGGACCAATGAAGGCCATACATGGTGGGAAGTTGGTACGCCGCACATCTCCACGCACGAGAAGGTCAATGCTGCGCACAAGGAAGTCGAAAGCGCGCGAGCACGGCAGCGGAAGGGCGTTTGATATGAGCGACCTTTCGCATGTGCTTGAGGGGATTGCCAAAAACAATTTCATCATAGTTGGACGGGTGGGGATCGATTTTACGCCACCGGCTGGTGTTGCGATTGAAAATGCCGAAACCTGCATGGTCGCCATGGGCGGTTCATCTGCCAATATCGCAGCAGGTATCTGCAAGTTTGGCGGTAAAGCATCGCTGGTCACCTGCGTGTCCGATGATGCGATTGGTCGCTATTGCGTCAATCAACTCACCGCATATGGCGTAGCATCAGATCATGTTCGGCCCGTTGGCGGTGAATTTCGCAATTCACTGGCGGTCTATGAAACGCGCCTGGAAGGACACCAATCGATTATCTATCGCAATGGCGCCGCCGATTTTGAAATGTCGATAGAAGATGTGGAAGCCGTGGATTATTCGAATTTCGGTGCCCTGATTACGGCGGGCACCGTGTTTGCCGCCGAACCGTCGCGCAGCGCTTCGTTTCGGGCGTTTGAGCTGGCCAAACAAGCAGGCATTCCGATCATATTTGATGTCGATTACCGGCCCTATTCATGGCCGTCTCCACAGGTGGCTGAAGAAGTCCTTTCCAAGGCCGGTGCCATGTCGGATGTGATTGTGGCCAATGATGAAGAATTCGGCTTCATGGCTGGCGGCATCGAAAAGGGAGAGGCAAAGGCGCGTGAACTAGCCGCCACTTCGGCTGCCATAGTTGTTTATAAAATGGGCCATAAGGGCGCAATCACCTTTGCGGATGGACAGGAAATCAAGACAGGTGTCTACACGGTTGAGGCGCTTAAACCGACAGGGGCTGGCGACAGTTTTATGGCCGGATTCATGGCAGCACTCGCTGCCGGAACGGATATGGAAACAGCCATTTTGCGCGGCTCGGCCTGCGCAGCGGTCGTCGTTGCCAAACCGGGCTGCGCACCGGCCATGCCCAACACAGAACAATTGGAAGCATTTCTGGCGAGCCATCCCGGCCCATCGGAAGTGTAGGAGGAAAAGATGCA
>CAJHZC010000154.1_pt1 | contig 29316 bp, 25 predicted proteins | sample 9198911 | NCBI WGS metagenome assembly CAJHZC01 (sample SAMEA7708336, study PRJEB35096) | sediment metagenome | biome: marine neritic benthic zone biome [ENVO:01000025]; feature: sediment [ENVO:00002007]; material: shallow marine sediment [ENVO:03000034] sea grass bed [ENVO_01000059] ...
GGCAAAACCTTGGCTGTGTTGCAGCTCCCGTTCGGGTTATCATTAGAATCGACATACAGATCATCACTTTGAATACTCACATATTTTGCTGAGTTCATGACACGAGGTTTCTCGTTGTCCAAAGCGTTGTCGTCATTATTGCTGCCGCCATTTATTTCATACCAGCCTTGGCTGTGATCGCTTTCGCCACCGACATCTTTCACATAATTGTTTCGACCGCTCCAACCGTCGCGCTCGTCAGGCGCCATATTTGGAATAAACAATGAGTCACCATCAAATTGAGGATCATTGGCCGGATTTGCGAAGGAGGACAACACAGTGGGAGAACTCACTGTGGGCGGCGCAAAGCTGTAGCGATAGTCGCCAGCTCTGTGCTCAAAACATCCGTTAAACGCAGTATTGGTGTTGTTGAACACGTCATAGCGGGAAACGATGCCGATATTTGGTTCTGCTTCCAGGGTTGCCAGGTCAACACCGTCATTATCGAGTTCCAGAGGCAGAACATCGATCAAATCCTCGGGATCATAGACATTCCACTCGTCACCGCCATTCATGTCATAGAACATATCGCCATGGCCGTTGGTGTTCGATTTCTGGTAGGGTGCAAGATAGTTAAAGTGGTTGGTCGAGCGACCATCCCAGTCAATCCAGGACTTCCAAGCGCCAACGCTAACTGCGTCACCTTCACTGGCACCTGTACGAAGCTGATCGTTCGGCAGCGAGACGTGTGAATGCCACGGCACGATTGAGAATCGAAGGTCGGTATTGGATAAATCCTCAACAGAAGCAGACGCTGCATCAATAAGCTGCTTGGCCGCTCTTTTCGCAGCATCGATCTTTTTGATCGATGTGCCATCTGAATCTGGAACAGTCCAACGCATGGAGCCTGAGTTGTCGATGCCCAGGGCAACGTCAACGTTCAAGCGACCAAACTGAGCTTGTGTTTTGGTTTTGGCTTCAAGCGTGTCGTGGCCGAACATATGCATGAAAAAGGTGTCGACATCGGACTTTGTGATAATTTGAACTTTGCCTGTGTTCATATCGATTGCAAATTTATCATAGGATATGTCTATGTTTGTCAGGGAGTCCATCAAAGACTTGCCCTCCGCAACCAAGTCTGCAGCACTGGCATTTGGATTGAGTGCCACACGTTTTGCGACGTGGAGGGCAACTGTTTCCGATGCGGTCTCCAGTTCAGTGACCATCCGATCCTTGTTCGTGTAGTCGATCGCAAGAGCTGCCATGCCAAAAATTGGCACAATAGCAAACGTCGCCATGACATAAGCCGAGCCTTTTTTGTCTTCAAGAAAACGCTTTAAAATACCATTTTTCATTTTTAGTACCGCCTAGGATAATTCCTTTGGATCGGAACTTACCCAAAAAAACTTAACGTCACGTTCGGGAGCTTGGTAAATTCCAAACTGTCGTGATTACGAAATCGAAAGCTTTGCGCGTTACGTTTGGTCAAAAATATGTGGAACCTGACCATGCGTGATCTGATTAAGAAGTTTTCAAAAAAGGACGAGGGCATCGCAGCTATCGAGTTTGCGATATTGGCGCCTGTATTCTTTGCGCTCCTGACAGCCATCTTTGAGATTTGTATGTTCGTTTACACCAATACGGCAGCACAACGGGCTGTTGAAGATGCAGTGTACCACATGCGTACAGGCAATGTTTATGCAGAACTGGCGGCATCTGAGGAATCTGCAGAGCAATGGTTGCGCAGAGAGATTTGCGACTCATTGTCAATCTCCAGCTGCCTGTCCACGCTGACCATCCAACTTGAGAAATATGACACCAATTACGACGTTTATTCGGATTCCAGTGCGGATGGCGGTGTGATCGATGCAGGTGCATCAGGCATTCTGATGCGAGTTGAAACAACGGTCGAAGTTCCCAACCTGGTATTTACCGATGCAATTTTCGGTACAGATAATCTGACAATCACCAGTGGATTGACCTTTATGACGGAGCCTTATTGATATGACTTCCAAGCAAGGTATTTTTATCAAGTTTAATCGCGCATTGAAGCGGAAAGTCATTGGGCTGGGTCGCGATGTTAAGGGCTCTATCGCTGTCGAAATGGCGTTCATCCTGCCGATTTTCGCTTCAATGGCCTTTCTGACCTATGACGCTGGTACGGTATACACCCAATACAAGCGCGGAACGCGCCACTATTATGCGCTCGGCGACATCATGTCGGCCCAAACGCAGAATGTGACTTGCAGTCAACTCGATAAGATCTCCGAGCTGGTCTACGATTCTTATGCCAACGGAAACTGGGCTCGTCGCCCGCGCCCCAGCGGCAACGACTTCAACCGAAATGGTGCGCTTGATTTCCGCTTTGCAATCAAAATGATCAAGGCCGAGCTGCGGCCAAACGGAAACATCAAGGGCAGGGTTGAATGGGCCTATTGGCGTCACGGCCGCGACATGGACACAGCCAGCGAGAAAAAGCCTGGCCAACTGGTCAATATTCCAGCAGGCTTGCAAATCGATGGTTTGACATTCGTACATATCGATGGTGCTTTGTTTATCGCACCAGCACTCAACTATCTTGGTGTATTTGACTATCATCCAAGCAGCAGCAAGACCCACAAGCAGGTCCAGATCGACCGATACTTCCCGTTGCGTTTTGTCCCCGCTGTTGGCCTCGACTACAGCGTCGATGATCCACTAACTGAAAAATGCTGGACCACCGGCGTTACCTATCCACCAATTTGATATCATTCAGCAGCGTCGTCTTGCGGCGCTGCATCTGGTTTAAGCTTGCGCGGCGGTGCCAAAAAGTCGCCACTCATCAGTTTGATTCCGGCTGCCATGCAATCGACCACATCTGCATCACAGCTTATACCGGATACCACCAGACCCAATCGTGCTTTGGAAATCTGGGTGTAGGCTTTAACCCGTGTCGGATCTGCAATGCCCGAATGGCACTCCAACAGTTCACCTTTTTCGCAAACAACAATATCAAACGTCTTTAACTGCTTGCTCGAAAGCAATTGAGTGTCGTGTTCAAATCCACTCAACCCCAATTCGACGCCAAGCACTGTCAGGGCTTTGAGTTGCGCCAGTCTTTCAGCAACCATCTGCTTTGGGTGCCCAGCAAAGGCTTGGGAGTCAATGCAGAAGGTGGCATTATGTTGCAACTGCTGATTGGCACTGAACAGGGCGACGCATTGGGCCCAACGCTCACTATCCTCCAAAAGCGCTTCACTGATATGTACCAGAATCCCAACCGAACTTTTCTTGGTATTTTCGCTCCATAGCGGCCGAATTGTTGTGCTTGCTATCATTTCAAGTGTGGCAAGTTCGAAGGCGGCGCGCTCTGACGCATACTTGCTGGGACTGGACTGAACAAAAACCGGATTTTTCCTGGAACGAACGTTTATTTGGCGATGGACCTCGTAGGCAGCCACATTACCGTTGCCCATGTTGATCACGGGCTGAAAGAATATTTCCTCTGAAAAAGCATAGGATTTGTCTGCCGAAAGCTGCGAACGTCGTTTTTTGACAAAGGTCCCGGTTGTTACATTCGATTGCAGCAGGGCTTCTTCGGACGATTGTGTGCTCTGCATATCAACCGCAATTTCAACCGTGTTCTCCTCCGCTATTGGCTTCTCAGCGCTGCCTGTCGCCACTTTGAGATGATTGGTTTGCTGCGCAACACGAAGTACCTCATCAAGCTCGCGCTTGCGCCTGCGCGCACTTTGAACTGAGCGTAGCATCACCAGAGCAAGAACAATGGTCAGTGATACTGCAACTGCAAAGACATAGAGACCGTGCGACTGCACAATCGCACCCAGTTCGACAATCAGCTTCCGTGTGAATGGAATGAACCAGGCGACCGCCGCTGCGGCAGCAACGCCCAGTATCATCAGTATTTTGTTCTGCGTTAACACTGTTCGCCTGTCCTGCGCTGGCAATTATCGTGCCGAATGCCCCATTCTGCCTGATCTTAATACTTAGATAACCATAATCCCACGCAATTATGGCAGTGCAATCGCCAAATTTGGTGACAGGGTGAACAGCTTGGGTTAATGGCCAAGGTAAATGCACTTTGAGACGCTTTGAATGTGCAAACGCGTTAAAGGAATTGCTGTGAAAACACCAACGATCAATCGGCTCGATGAAATCACGCCAGACTATGATTTGATCCTTTGTGATGTCTGGGGCGTGGTTCACAATGGTGTTCATGCATGGAGCCAGGCATATCGGGCCCTCAAACGAGCCCGAGCGAGCGGACTAACGGTCGTGCTGATCACCAACGCACCAAGACCATTTGGTCCCGTTATCAAGCAGCTTGAAGCCCTTGGCGTGCCTGAAGGCACCTTTGATGCCGTAGTAACATCAGGCGATGTTACGCGAGCGCTAATTGAGCAGGGGCCTTCGAATATCTACCACCTCGGGCAGGAGCGCGATCTACCAATCTATGATGGCCTAAGCGCGCAACTGGTCAGTGAGCCGGAAGCTGAAGCTGTGGTTTGCACGGGCCTGGTCAATGACGATATTGAAACTCCGGCACACTATGCAGACCAGCTGCAACGCTTGCATCAAAGGGGCTTGCCATTCATTTGTGCCAATCCTGACATCGTGGTTGAAAAGGGACACAGGTTGATCTGGTGCGCTGGCGCTCTGGCGCGCGACTACGCGGCGCTGGGTGGAGAAACACTCATCGCGGGCAAACCTCACGCGCCAATTTATGAGGAGGCGATCAAGCAGGGCGAGCAAATTGCTGGTCGCAAGTTTGACCATAGCCGCATTTTGGCTATCGGGGATGGAATGCCGACGGATGTAAAGGGCGCGATGGACTACGATTTGCCCTTGCTCTTTATCTCGGACGGAATCCATAGCAGGGAATATGGTGAGCCCGGTCAACCAGATCTGGATCGCTTGCAAAAGTATCTCGCTGCCCAAGGGGCAACACCTGTCGCGACCATGAAGAAACTGGCCTGACAAAATGGCATTCTTGCGGATCAGTAATCTGGCAGATTTCCCGACATCGCATCGCGGCGGTGCGGTAGCGATAGGCAATTTTGACGGCATCCATCGCGGCCACCAGGCTGTGCTCGAGGCCGCAGCGAAAGCCGCGCACAAGAGGAACTGTGCGGCAATTGTTTTGACATTTGAACCGCATCCTCGCGCTGTGTTTCAGCCCGATGTTCCCCTGCCGAGAATTACACCGGCGCGCATGAAGGCAAAGATACTTGAACAACTGGGGTTTGACGCGGTTATAGAGCTGCCTTTCGATCTGCAGTTTGCCGGGCAGAGTGCTGACGAGTTTGTTTCCGGGATACTGCTTGATAGTTTGGGCGCCAGCAATGTCGTAACCGGCTTTGACTTCCATTTTGGTAAGGACAGGCAGGGCGGACCAGCTTTTCTGATGCAGGAAGGCAAGAGCAACGGTTTCGAGGTTACGCTCGTAGATGCATTTCGCGATGACGATGCGGAAGTCATTTCTTCGAGCCGAATCCGCGATGCATTGGCCGCGAGAGACCTGAATTCAGCCAACAATCTATTGGGGTATCACTATCGCATAGCGGCTACCATCATCGAGGGAGAGAAGCTGGGGCGTACACTTGGATATCCGACTGCCAACATGGCAATTCCGGTTGATACGCCTCTGGCACACGGCATCTATGCGGTTCGCTTCATGCGCGCCGATGGCAGCATGCATGAGGGAGTTGCCAGCTTCGGGCGCAGGCCGACCGTGACAAAGGAGGGAAGACCGCTTCTTGAAACCTATATATTTGATTTTAAAGCTGATTTGTATGATGAACTCTGCACCGTTGCCTTTGTCGATTTTCTGCGAGGCGAGGAAATGTTCGATGGGCTGGACCCGCTGATCAACCAGATGAACAAAGACGCCGAGAATGCGCGGGCGGTTCTCGCAAAGGCCAAGGCCATTTCGGAACTTGATGCCAAATTGACATTCGGTGGAGCAACTCGGTGATCCGCCGCAAAATTCTGATCACGGGCGGGACCACCGGAATTGGATTGGCCCTGGCCAACAGGTTAAGCAAGCGTCACGATGTCATGGTCACGGGCAGCCGGGCACGTGAGGACATCACTGAATACTTTTCGCCCAATTTGATCTATGTGCGCGCATCACAGACTGATCCTGAAATAGCAGTCCAAACCATCGCTGAAGAACTGCTCAAACATGAGTGGCCACGTCTTGATAATGTTGTTTTAAATGCCGGTGTCGGCTTTGCCGTCGACGATGGATTGGATGAAATCGATCAAATTCGTCAAACCCTCGACGTCAATGGTGCGTCAACAATGCTGATTGCCAGGGCGCTGTTTCCTTGGCTTTCGAAAACAAAAGGTACATTGACCCTCATCGGCTCAGTCGCTCACAAAGGACAGAAGCGATTTCCCAGTTACGCAGCATCTAAGGGTGCGCTGAACGGCCTTGCTCGGTCGTTGCGCAGCGAGTGGGCAGGCAAGGTTGTGGTACAGGTATTGCATCCTGGGCCCGTACAAACCGGAATGCATGAAAAGGCCGGGCTAAACCTTGGCTGGATAAGCGACTTTTTTATCGGCACAGCACCGATGGCCAAGATGATTGAGTATGCAATGTCATCCAAAAGATCACCTGTCACTCTATCCTGGTTCCGCTACGTCGGTGGCGGTTCCATCACTGGAAGAAGACTATGAGAGCACTGGTCACAGGCGGCAGCGCAGGGCTGGGACAGGCATTGTGCATTGCATTGCTCGATGATGGCTTCGAGGTCATAAGCGTCGATCGGCTTCCACCAACCTTGAAAACAGAAGCAAAACACATCGCATGTGATCTGTCTGATCGAAAGACGGTGGACAAGTTACTGGAAAAACTTGAAGCGGACGAACCATTCGACGCGGTGATATTCAATGCTGGCATTTCTGCCACCGGCAACTTCGAGGACATCGAACCGGAAAGCCATCTGCGGGTATTTGAAGTCAATGCGTCTGCGCCGATAGTGTTGTGCGCAGGTTTGATGAGGGCTGGCAGAATTGCACCAAACGCTCATATCGTCTTTATCGCCTCGGTTTCGCACTATACGGGTTATCCTGGCGCAAGCAGTTATGCGGCTTCAAAAGATGCAATTGCAATCTATGCCAAATCAATTCGTAAGCCATTCAAAAATAAGCATAATATTTGCGTCACAACTGCGTTTCCCGGCCCGCTTAAAACAGAGCATGCGGCACGTCACGCTCCAGGCGAAGCAAATCAGGAAAAGCGAATGCAGCCTGTCCAAGCAGCAAAATTGATCCTGGCAGACATGCGCAAGAACAAGGCCTCATCCTTTCCAGGTTCCGCAACTGCATTGCTAGCCCTTGCGGGACGGCTTGCACCCAAACCACTGACATTTGTCATGAAGCAGATCATCTACAAAAAGTTAGGAAGAACTGTCGCTGATTAGCACTTTCATTCGTGCCAAAGCATTGCTATGGAGGGCCAATGTTGTTGAGAGCTATCATAAGCCGAATTATTGGCCCGGCCTGCCGCTGAACTGCGACGCAGGGCCGGGATATTGCGCATGCTTTTCGCGCACCCATTTCCATTTGAGTATCCAACTTGCGCCAATGTCTAAACGGCGCACCAAAACAACGAATGCAAGCCAATGACCGATTCCGCCGATACAAAAATCGACTATTCCAAGACACTTAACCTGCCGGACACTGAGTTTCCGATGCGCGCGGGTCTACCAAAGAAAGAGCCTGAGATCATTGCGCGATGGCAGCAGATGGACCTCTACCGGCGTCTGCGTGATGAAAGCAAAGGACGGGAAAAATATGTTCTGCATGACGGCCCGCCTTACGCGAACGGCAATCTTCACATCGGCCATGCACTAAACAAGGTCCTCAAGGATCTGATCACGCGTTCGTTTCAAATGCGCGGCTATGATTCAAACTACGTCCCGGGCTGGGACTGTCACGGTTTGCCGATCGAATGGAAAATCGAAGAGCAATATCGTGGCAAAGGCAAGAACAAGGATGACGTCCCAATCAACGAATTTCGTCAGGAATGCCGGGATTTCGCAACGCACTGGATTGGCGTTCAGTCTGAGGAGTTCCAGCGTCTTGGCGTGGTTGGTGATTTCAAGAACCCTTATCTGACGATGGATTTCAAGGCAGAGGCGATCATCGCCGGCGAATTGATGAAATTCGCTAAATCGGGCCAGCTTTACAGGGGCTCCAAACCGATCATGTGGTCAGTGGTCGAACAAACAGCCTTGGCCGAAGCTGAAATCGAATATGAAATGTACGCGAGCGACACGGTTTGGGTGAAATTCCCTGTTGTGGGTGCTCCCGAATTGCCGGCTCCTTCAAATGCTGAATATACTCGCTACAAGGTGCGCACTGATGAAACCGGATTTCCAGACGAGGACGCTGAACAGGAGACACTGAATCCAAATCCTCTGATTGGAAGCTCGATCGTCATCTGGACAACCACGCCGTGGACGATCCCTGCCAACCGTGCCGTCTGCTTCTCAAGCCGGATCAGCTACGGACTGTTTGAAGTGACCGCAGCTGAGTTTGAATTTGGCCCGCAGCCAGGTGACAAGTTTGTGTTTGCTGATGCCCTGGCTCAAGAGTGTTTTGAGAAGGGCAAGCTTGAATACAAGCGTCTGCGCGATGTGAAATCAGATGAACTGGCTGGCGTAACACTGGCCCATCCCTTGCGCGGTCTCGCTGAAGGCTATCAGTTCGATGTGCCTGTGCTGGATGGCGATCATGTCACCGACGATGCCGGAACAGGTTTCGTTCATACAGCACCAAGCCATGGTCGCGATGACTTTGAAATCTGGATGGCGAAAGCAAATCAGATCCAGTCGCAGGGCATCGATACCACGATCCCCTTCACGCTCGACGATCAGGGTTTTTATACCGATGAAGCGCCAGGCTTTGGTCCCGAATCCGAAGGTGGGGCTGCGCGGGTCATCGATCACAAGGGCAAGAAGGGTGACGCCAACAAGCGCGTTATCGCGGCCTTGATCGAGAAGAACAATCTGTTTACTCGCGGTCGCCTTAAGCATGAATATCCACACTCATGGCGTTCCAAAAAGCCCATCATCTTCCGCAATACACCGCAATGGTTTGTCTACATGGACAAAGAGGAAGTTGTTGGCGGCAAGAAATCCAACATGGGTACGTTGCGCCAGACAGCGCTCGCAGCAATCGACGAAACCAGATTTGTGCCGGCAGCAGGTCAGAATCGCTTGCGCGGCATGATCGAACAAAGGCCCGATTGGGTTTTGTCACGCCAGCGTGCCTGGGGTGTGCCGATTTCCGTGTTCCGCAACGAAGAAACCGGCCAGATAATCCCTGGTCCGGAATTCGAAAAATCGGAAGAGTTGATTGATCGCATTCAGGATGCCTTCAAGGCTGAAGGTGCCGATGCCTGGTACGCCGGCGGCGCAAGGGAACGGTTCCTCAATGGGCTCGTGGACGATATCGAGAATTGGACCAAGATTGATGACATCTTGGATGTATGGTTCGATTCCGGTTCCACGCACGCTTTTTGCCTTGAGCAACGCGACGATCTCAAATGGCCGGCGGACCTGTATTTGGAAGGATCGGATCAGCACCGGGGATGGTTCCATTCATCCCTTTTGGAAAGTGCGGGAACACGCGGTCGCGCGCCATATGATGCCGTGTTGACCCATGGCTTTGTGATGGCCGAGGACGGGACAAAAATGTCCAAGTCCAAGGGCAATGTTGTAACCCCACAAGAAGTCATCAAGCAGTCGGGTGCCGATATTCTGCGTTTGTGGGTCGCTTCATCTGACTATTCGGAAGATTTGCGCCTCGGAAAAACCATCCTGCAAACCAATATCGACAGCTATCGCAAACTGCGCAACACGCTGCGCTGGATGCTCGGAACGCTGGCACATGACAAGGGCGAGCAAGTCGCATTTGCCGATATGTCGGAGCTTGAACGTTTGATGCTGCACCGGCTTTGGGAGATCGAGAGAACCGTCATTAAGAGCTATGACAATTTCGATTTCAAGCGCATCACACGCACTTTGCTGGACTTTATGGTGCTTGAGCTTTCGGCATTCTATTTCGATGTGCGTAAAGACGCGCTCTATTGTGATGGGCCTTCTTCGGTTCGCCGCAAGGCGGCATTGCAGGTGGTTGGCCTGTTGTTTGATCGCCTGGTGACATGGATGGCACCAATCTTGCCCTTCACCATGGAAGAAACTTGGCAGAGCCGTTACACAGAATCAGAATCGGTACATTTGGAGCAGTTCAGGGATTGCCCGGACGAGTGGCAGAACGACGCATTGGCAGCAAAGTGGAAAAAGGTCCGAGCCGTACGCCGCGTTGTGACCGGTGCGCTGGAAATCGAGCGGCGCGAAAAACGCATGGGCTCGTCATTGGAAGCTGCGCCGATTGTGCACGTCACAGACCCCGGATTGCGTGCCGCAATTGAGGGCCTTGATATGGCTGAAATCTGTATCACATCCGACATCACGATCACCGACAAGGCGCCAGGTTCTGATGCATTTACGCTTGATGAAGTCAGAGGCGTGGGGGTTGTACCTGCCAAGGCTCAGGGGCAGAAATGCGCCCGGTCTTGGCGAGTGACCAATGATGTTGGTGCAGACCACGAATTTCCAGATGTTTCGGCGCGGGACGCCGCGGTGCTACGTGAATTGAAGGCCGTTGGCAGATTATAGGTATCAAGAGGCAATGAAATTGCCCAAGCCGAGATTAATATGTTATCAGCACCATGAAATCGTCGGAATTGGGTCGTAGGGCCGTTTCAAACACGCGTGGGGCGTTAGGCGGGACTTAAGCAGTGGGCAATCGGATGGAAACTCGCAGCATGATCAGGATTGGCACGAAGACAGTGGTGATGGCCGCTCTATTGGGCGCTGTTGCCGGCTGCTTTGGCCCAACCTATGGCACCGGTAAAACGGCAGGCGCACAGCTTGCTGAAGATATCGGCGATTCGCTTTCTCTGGGCAGAAAGAACCGAACCAAAATCGAATATGCGCCGCGTCCAGACATTGTCAGGCCTGCGGACACCAATTCCCTGCCGGCGCCGCAAGAGAAAATTTCCGAATCTTCCGAGGACTGGCCAGAAACGCCAGAGCAGCAGCGCGCGCGCATATTGACCGAAATTGAGGCGGGCAACCGGCCGGCCAATTTCGTAACCAATCGCGAAGAGGCAGAGGCATTGGGTGCTTCCGAAGGGCCTGGCAGGCAAACTGTCGCAGGGCGCCGCATTTATCTAACCGATCCACCAACTGAGTACCGCCAACCAGCGCAAACTGCAGAATATGGTGAGTTGGGTGAGAGTGAAGCATCCAAGGAACGCGCCCGCAAGCGCGCCTCTAATGATGGCAAGACTGGCTGGCGTAGATGGCTACCCTGGCTCTAGAACGAGTGTTTTGGCTTTTGGTTGAAACGCTGGCGCGGGTTTGGGCACTAACACAAACTAAAAATTCGGGCCTGACAATTCGACTGGATTGAAATTGGTTTAAGTTCTTTTTTGCTCGAAAAAGCGCTTCAGTACGGCTGAGGCTTCGCTTTCGCCTATTCCAGGATAGATTTCAGGAGCATGATGGCAAGTCGGCGCACTGAAAAAACGAACACCTGAGATTACGGCACCACCTTTTTCGTCTGTTGCACCGAAATACAGTCTACGTAAGCGAGCGTGCGATATTGTTCCGGCGCACATTGTGCATGGTTCGAGTGTTACATACAGATCGCAGTCCGTCAGCCGGTCACGGCCAAGCTTTTCACATGCCATCCGGATGGCAATATTTTCGGCATGAGCTGTCGGGTCTTTGAGTGTCCGAGTGCGGTTGCCGGCCTGAGCAATGATTTGACCATTTAAGACCACGACGGCACCAACAGGAACTTCACTCATTTCAGCTGCTGCAAGCGCTTCTTCAAGTGCGGCATCCATGAATGAAAGACTTGTTTTCGAGTATGTTGGTTCAGACAAAACTTTCACTCGCGCTCGTCGCGTCCTTTTGATAGGGAGTGCGACAAAAGGCAAACACCAAATGACGCAAAACGACAAGGGGCCTGTCCCCAAAAAGAACCAGCAAACAAAAGCCGAGAATGCGCGTCCCGCTGAGCGGATCGCCAAACGTTTGGCCAGAGCGGGCATTGCATCCAGACGAGATGCCGAGGCACTTATCATTGATGGCCGCGTGAAGGTGAATGGCAAGAAGCTGACATCTCCTGCACTGAATGTATCAGATGAAGATGTGATCCTGATAGATGGTAAGCCTATTCCTGCAATCGAGCGCACGCGGTTGTGGCTGTATCACAAGTCCGCCGGATTGGTGACGAGCAATCGCGACACAGAAGGCAGACCGACAGTCTTCGATAATTTGCCCAAGGAACTGCCTCGCGTAATTTCGGTCGGCCGACTGGATATCAATACCGAGGGTCTTCTGCTGTTGACCAATGATGGTGGCCTGGCGCGGATTCTCGAATTGCCCCAAACGGGCTGGCTGCGCCGATATCGTGTGCGCGCGCATGGCAAGGTAACCCAGCAGCAATTAGACAAGCTGAAAGATGGTATTGCAGTCGATGGCGTTTTCTATGCCTCAATCGAAGCAAAGCTTGAGCGGGAGCAAGGCGCAAATGTCTGGATAGAGGTGGGTCTGCGCGAGGGAAAAAACCGCGAAGTCAAAAACGTCATGGGCGCGCTGGGTCTGGAGGTCAACCGACTGATACGGACCTCATTTGGCCCGTTCCAACTGGGTGAGTTGCCAGAGGGGACCGTTTTGGAAGTCAAGGGTCGCACCCTGCGTGAACAATTGGGTGACCGGTTGATTGAAGAATCGGGAGCAAATTTTGACGCACCGATCACCAAAATATTTCCAAACGCCCCTGTCCGTGCATCTCAGGCTGTTGAAGACAAACGCATCGAAGCCAATCGCAGTGGCGAATGGGTCTCGGGGACGCGCTTGCTGGGTGAGGCGGCCGAAGAGCAACAGCGCCGCGAAGCAAGGAAGATGGGGCGGAAATTTGAGAAGCCCGGTGATGCACGTGAACGCGTCCGCGAGAGTTGGTCGACTTCAGCGCCAAAGGAGAGTGGTCCAAAACCAATCGAAAAGCCGAAGCGTGAGGCTAGACCCAACAGGTCATCCAACGTTTGGATGGCGCCCGGCGCCCGCCCTCAAGGCAAAAAGCAGGAGAATAAAACTGGTGCGGCCGGCTCTGACAAGCCAACACAAGACAAGGATGGCATCCGTTCGAGGGGAATGTTTGGCGCAAAGGCAGCTGCTGGAGAACGCAAAAGCGCAAAGATGTTCACGAGGCCAAGCGACAAGTCAAAAAGTGATGGTGCGACGACAGGAAAACCGAACAAATCCAGTAATGATCGTGCCCGGAAATGGAAATCCGGCCAGCCTGGCAAGACCGGAAAACCCCCAAGCGCCAGGCCTCCGCGCAACAAAAAGGGCTGAGCCGCAATATGAGAATTGTCGGCGGTAAGTTTCGCGGGCGGAGTATTGCAGCGCCCAAACAGGGCAGCAGGGAAATCAGGCCAACAACTGACCGCGCGCGCGAAAGCCTCTTCAACATTCTCCAACACGCCCATGCTGACAAATTGGATCAAAGCAGAGTGCTGGATCTTTTTGCTGGAACAGGCGCCCTGGGCTTTGAAGCGATGTCACGTGGGGCAGCATTTGTATTATTCGTTGAGATGGGCACGCAGGGTCGCGGTTTGCTACGCCAAACAGTTCAGGCGCTCGGGCTGCAGGGTTCGTCAAAACTATTTCGCCGCGATGCTACAAAGCTAGGCGAGATTGGAACAATGCAGTCTTTCGATCTGGTTTTCGTTGATCCACCTTATGCCAAAAGCCTGGGTGAGGGAGCCTTAGTAGCGCTCAAGCGTGGAAACTGGTTGAATGACGATGCCCTGATTGTTTTGGAAGAAGCGCTGAATGCGCCATTTCGTTTACCAGAGGGATTTATGGTGATTGATGAGCGACGCGCAGGCGAAACAGTCTTGCGGTTTCTCAAGCAAATCGAATCAGGTGGATCGAAGTTGGAAGACACATGAGTGAAACTGCAGTTCTTGATCTTGGCTCACATGCTGGACCGACGGTCGCTATAGCCTTTGGTGGTGGTGGTGCACGGGGGTATGCGCATATCCACGTCATCGAAGTATTGGATGAGTTGGGTGTCCGTCCCGTTGCGATTTCGGGCGCATCGATTGGCGGCATAATGGGTGCCGCAATGGCATCGGGCATGAGCGGCAAGGAAATTCGCCAATATGCGCTTGATCTGGCGGGCAACAGGACAGAGGTGCTTCGCCGCTTCCTGAAATCAAAGTCCGGCAGTCTGAGAACCTTGTTCTCTCGCGAGGACAGTTTTGCGCAACTCGATGCTCAGGAAATCCTGAAAGCATTTCTGCCTGAGCAGATGAAAAACAGCTTTAAAGATCTGCTCATTCCTACTTCAATCAGCGCTACCGACTATTATGGTTACAAGGAATGCGTGTTTGAAAGCGGCGACTTGCACATCGCGCTGGCGGCATCTGCATCCATCCCCTTTGTTTTTCAACCGGTCAAATTTCAGCAGCGGTATCTGGTCGATGGCGGCATATTCAATCCGGTGCCTTATGATCATCTTCACGACAAGGCGGACATCATAATCGGCGTTGATATCATTGGGACACCTTCGGGTGATCCGACAAGGCGGCCCAGGGCCATTGACAGTGCCTATGGAGCGAGCCAACTGATGATGCAGTCAATTTTGTCTCATAAGTTGGCCATGTCGCCGCCAGACATATTCTTGCGTCCGAATGTTTCCAAGTATCGGGTTCAAGACTTCTTCAAAGCGGGACAAATCCTTGCTGATTCTGAGGGTGTGCGCGACGAGCTCAAGCGAGCGCTAGACCAGGCCATTCTGAAGGCTAGCTGATATTGGCGCCCTTGGCGCTGGTGAACGGAGAGTGCGCCGACGGTGGCGGTACATTGCCATCGGGAAAGTCCTGGTCGCCAAACTCGATCTTTTTGATCACACGGAAGCACACGATAACGCTTGCAACACCAAAGACCACAACGCCCAGGGCCCAACCGGCGATGACGCCTTGGGCTCCAAAATACTGCGCGCCGACCCACACGAAAGGGATAACGCCGAGTGTCGAACGTCCCCAATTAAAGACGGTTGAGTAGAAAGCGTAACCTAAATTGTTGAACGCTGCATTAGCCACAAACAATGCTCCATTGAACAAAAAGCTCAACGCGGCGAACCGACAGAAAAACAGGATCAGATCGCGTGCCTCGCCCTGCGCCCCAAATATGTCGGCAATTGTGCCGGCGAACAGCGCAAGTACCAGGCAGATGGCTAAAACGTAAATCAGTGTAAAAATCAGCGCGTCCCGCATAGCCTCATAGATTCGATGATAAAGCTTGGCGCCATAGTTTTGGCCCAGGATGGGCCCGACTGCTCCAGAAAGGGCAAAGATGACGCCGAAAGCAACTGGGATTAGGCGCCCGATGACAGCCCATCCTGCAACAGCATCGTCGCCGAAATTGGAGATTTCTGCGGTGACGTAGGCGTTGCCGACAGGTGTCGCGAGTTGGGTTAGAACAGCAGGGATGGCAATAATGGCGAACGGTCGGGCAATGCCAGAAAAAGTCCGCCGGCTTGGCACTTTGACCAAATGGTGCACGTAGATTGCACCGTGCAAACCAACTGCCATGATCAGAAAACGCGAAATTACGGTGGAGATCGCAGCACCGGTCACATCAAGGTCAAAGCCGAAGATGAACAGCGGATCAAGCACGGCAGAAGCAGCGCCACCAAACAGCGTCACATACATGGCGCGTTTCGCATCCCCGACCCCACGCAAGATGCCCGATGCACCCATGCCGATCGCCATGATCGGTATCGAGGGGAGAACGATTTGCAGAAAGCCCGCTGCAATCTCCAGTGTCTGCCCTTGTGCGCCCAAGAGCCCGAGCAAAAAGCGAATATTGGGCCACATCAGCGCTGTAACCAGACCCATTGACAGCGCTATCAGCAAAAGTGCGGCACCACCGTTTTCTGCGGCCAGAGCACGGTCATTCTCGCCCAACGCCTTGGAAACAAGTGCGCCCACCGCAATTGTCATGCCGATGGCGATCGAAGTTGTAAAGAACATCAGAGTGCCGGCATAGCCAATCGCCGCTGCTAGCGCTTCTTGGCCAAGCAGCGAGATATAAAACAGGTTCAAGGCGTCAACGAGAAAAATGGCCACCAAACCAATTGAACCTGTCGTTGTCATTGTGATGACATGACGCATGGTCGATCCGGTTGTGAATTTGGCCTTTGGGTTCTCGGTCTTGCTGTCTTCGGTCAAATGGATGCCTTTAACTACTCTGCCGCGTCATTGGCGGCCGGGTTGGATCGGTCTTCAACTTCTAGATTGACAATTTTGCCCTCTTTCCGAGGTTTGGAAAGCGGCTCTGGCGTGACGGGCGTGGTATGCACCATGTGATTTCCAGCTGAAATTCCATCTGTTGCCTGCACGCGAAGGCGTTCGGTATCGCGTTTTCGCACATCTTCAATAATATCATTGGCAATCGCGTCGCTTGTGCCCAGCGCCTCCAAGGTTTTACCGCCAAAGACAAGGCCTGATTCAAACGTTTCCCTCAACTCATAGTCGACGCCCCTCGCTTGTAACTCAAGTGTATGGGCACGATCATATGCCCGCACAAACAGATGCGCGTGGGGATATTGCGCCTGGATGAGGTCGACCACTCTGTCAGTAATTTCCTTCTTGTGCGTGCAAACAGCGATGATGCGCGCCCGCCGGACGCCTGCCGCTTCGAGCACTTCCTTGCGTGTGCCATCACCAAAATAAATTCTGAAACCAAATTTACCAGCCGCCTGAACTCTGTCAGCGGAATGATCAATTATGGTCACATTACTACCCCCAGCCAGCAGGATTTGGGCAGCGATTTGACCGAAACGAGAGAAGCCGACCATGAGCACGTCAGAATGATCATCAGCGCCTTCAAAGTCTTCGTCCATTGTGTCTTCGTTGCTTTCCCTTTCCAGGAACGCGCCAATAGCCACGGTCAGGGGTGTCAGCGCCATGGACAAGGTGACAATGGCAATAAGAAGTGAAGCTGTCTGGCTATCGAAAATGCCCAGTGCAGCGGCGGCAGTGAACAAAACAAAGCCAAATTCACCGCCTTGCGGTAGCACCAATGCCGTTCGCAGCGACACGTCATGCTCATTTTTGAAGACAAGGCAGAGCAGGTAGATGATTGCGGCCTTGACAGCCATCAGGATGGGGACCGCAACCAAGATGATTGCCCATTGGTCAAACAATACGCCAAGATCAAGGCTCATGCCGATGGCAATGAAAAACAATCCCAATAATAGGCCGCGAAAAGGCTCAATATCAGCCTCAAGTTCATGCCGATAAGACGACTCGGCGAGCATTACGCCAGCGATAAATGCGCCCATCGCCATTGAGAGCCCGGCCAATTGCATCAAATAGGCCGCACCCAAAACAACCAGCAATGCGGTGGCGATCATCGCTTCCCGTGCGCCCGTATTGCCGACCACCCGGAAGAGTGGAGTCAGCAAGAAGCGGCCTACCAGCACCAGAAAACCGATTGCAGCTAGTGCAATGGCTAAGTCAGTCAGCCCATTGCCACCAGCGTCCGCGGTGACTGGCGCGAGCAATGGCACCATTGCCAGAAGAGGCACGATTGCCAGATCCTGAAACAGCAGGATGGCAAAAGCCCTCTGTCCATGGCGCCGGTTCATTTCGCCACGCTCTTCAAGAATTTGTAATGCAAATGCTGTCGACGACAATGCCAAGCCAAACCCGATGACTGCAGCGGATGCAAATTCCTGCGCTGCAAGCACCATCGCCAGTACACAAAGCGCAATTCCACTGATGCCGACTTGTAGCAATCCAAGGCCAAAAATGTCTCGCCTCAGCGACCAGAGTCGCGCAGGTTTGAGCTCCAATCCTATGATGAACAACAAAAAGACCACGCCCAGTTCGGAAACCTGCAAAATGGCCTCTGGGTCAGTGATCAATCGAAGAACCGGGCCAATCACAACACCCGCGGCCAGATATCCCAGAACCGTCCCCAACCCCAGGCGCTTAAAGAGGGGCGCAGCCACAACAGCGCCGCCCAAAAGCAAGATCGCTTCTGAAAACAATGCGGGGGTCGCGCCGCCGGCCATAAACTCATTCCTTTGTGATCGCCTGTGATCGTAAATCTGCGCGAATTGGGCTGGTCAGCGCAAACATTGCCTTGATGATTGCCCAGTCTAGCCATAGATGATGCTTATGAAAGTACAAAAATGAAGATCATGCATCTTCATGTGCACTTGCAAGAACAGGCGTGAGAAACTTATCAATGCAACAAGATGGCAAAGCCTTGATCGACCGTGCTGCTGAACTGGTAGACGCAGCGAGAAGGGCAGGAGCAGACGCAAGTGATGCCGTTGTCGTGCGGCAAGGCTCAACAAGTGTGCAGGTCAGAAATGGCAAGGTAGAAGGAACCGATGCATCAGAAGCCGACAACATGTCGCTTCGGGTTTTTGTTGGCAAACGGGTTGCCAGCGTTTCTGCTGCCGCCAGCAGCGATGCGATTGTATTGGCAGAGCGTGCCATATCAATGGCAAAAGTCTCTCCTGATGATGCCTTTAACGGTTTGGCTGATGCAAATTTGCTCGCCGATAAAATTGCTGATCTTGATCTTTATGACGAGACACAAATTTCCGCAGAGCAGCTGACTGAAGATGCGCTCGCGACGGAAGCTGCAGCCTTGAATGTTGAAGGCGTCACGAAGTCTTCAGGCGCGTCTGCCTCTTCAGGTGTGGGTGGCATGGTGCTGGCGACATCTCATGGTTTTCAGGGCGGTTACTTTGGAACACGCTTCTCCCGTTCAGCATCGGTCATTGCAGGTGAAGGCACCTCAATGGAACGGGACTATGATTTCTCAAGCCGCCAGTTCTATGCCGATCTTGACAACGCCGAGGATATTGGCCGGTCCGCCGGTGAACGTGCCGTCAAACGGATTAATCCACGCAAGATGTCGACGCAACAAGTATCTGTTGTGTTTGATCCGCGTGTAGCCCGTGGTCTGATCGGGCATATAAATAGCGCGATCAATGGCGGATCGATTGCTCGCAAATCAAGTTTCCTGATGAACAAGATGGACGAAAAAATTGCCAATGATGCCATCACGATCGTTGATGATCCCGGCATCATTCGTGGACAGGCTTCGCGACCCATGGATGGAGAAGGCGTCGTTGGCCCTAAACTCACCATGGTAGAAAAGGGTGTTTTAAAACACTGGTACCTTTCAACATCAGTGGGCAAAGAGCTGGACATGCAAACTAACGGCCGCGGTGCCCGCAGCGGCACTTCTGTCGGTGCGTCGTCTACTAATACCTGGGTAGAGCCAGGCGACATGTCCCCTGAGGAAATGATCAAATCTGTGGGAACCGGGTTTTATTGTACCGAAGTGTTTGGCCAGGGCGTTAATATGGTCACCGGAGAATACAGCCGTGGTGCGTCGGGATTTTGGATTGAAAATGGGGAAATCGCTTTCCCGGTATCGGAGATCACGATCGCTTCCAACATGCAGGACATGTTTCTGACAATGCTGCCTGCAAGCGATTTGGACAGGAATTACAGTACGGCGGCACCCACTATTTTGGTCCCGAAAATGACGCTTGCAGGAAGCTAGGCAAAATGACTGATGCAATCGCCGACACCATGACCAGTCACACCGATGATTTGGACCTCATCGAGAAAGTGGCGGTCGCAGCTGGTGGGTTGGCACTGCCCTATTTTCGAGGCGATACAGCGCTGGATATTCAGCTCAAGGAAGGCAACTCGCCGGTAAGCGCTGCGGATTATGCGGTCAATAATTTTTTGGAACGCGAACTACAGTCGGCAAGACCTGAATATGGCTGGCTTTCTGAAGAGACGATAGACGACAATAAACCAAGGCGTATGAGCGCCAAGCGAACATTTGTCGTTGACCCAATCGATGGCACGCGCGGTTTTATCGAAGGCAGCACCAGTTGGTGTATCTCTGTTGGCGTCGTGGAAAATTCAAGACCGATTGCTGGCGTTCTGGTGTGTCCGGCGCGTGGCGAAGTATTGACGGCCCGATCGGGCGGTGGCGCCTTTCTCAACGGGCAACCAATTATACTCGAGAATGCAAAGCCGGAGCGCCTGATTATTGGTGGTCCAAGGGTTTATCTGGATGCGCTCGATGGACAGTCTGACGAGATATTTGAGCGCCACACACATGTCCCGTCATTGGCATACCGGCTTGCCCTGGTGGCCATGGGGCGCATGACGGCAACTTTTGTCAGACCCAACGCCCATGATTGGGATATCGCCGCCGCTGATATTATCCTGCACGAGGCAGGTGGCACATTGTGCGATGAATTTGGTGCTCGGTTTGAGCTTAACAAGGAAAGCGCCAAAAAAACAATCATGTGCGCCAGCCACCCTTATCTGCTCGACCAAGTGTTAGCTATTGTCGGCAAAACATCCTTCCGCTAATCAGCACATATTGATTCAATCCATGAGGTGACCTTATGAGTGAAGGAAGCGATGGCAAGCAATTGCTGCATTTGGTGTTTGGCGGCGAGTTGGTCTCGCTGGACTCTGAGGAGTTCAAAAACACGGACGATCTGGATATCGTTGGCATCTATCCGAACTACAAATCAGCGGCCGCAGCTTGGAAATCAAGGGCGCAGCAAACCGTCGATAATGCGCATATGCGATATTACGTGGTGCACTTGCATCGCTTGCTGGATCCGGATGATGATTAAAATACAAAGGACCCAACACATCCTTGCCGCTATTTGATGCGACAAAAATCAGTTAAGGTTTGCATCAGCTCTTTGCGCTAAAATATGAGAAAGTGCATGCTCGGGATGGGTGCAGGTTAGCCATACGCATGAAAAGAAGTGCGGCGAGCCGACGGGAAGACGATGATGATACTGGGTTTTTTGGATGAGTGAACGCTGGGCACGCACTGCCTTGCAAGCCTATCGATGGGTTGGGGTTGGTGCCTATCCGTTCATCGGAAGTTATGTTGCAATCCGTGCCTCACGCGGCAAGGAACAGCATGCTCGTCGACATGAGCGCTATGGCAAAGCGTCCATTGAAAGGCCTGACGGCCCGCTCGCTTGGGTCCATGCAGTCAGTGTGGGCGAAACCGGTGCGGTACTGGGACTTGTCGCCCGTATGCGGGACCGGGGCATCAATGTGGTGTTGACCACTGGCACAACGACATCTGCCGCCTTGGTGGCCGAACGTCTCGGCGAAGATGTCATGCACCAATATGTTCCGCTGGATCTGAAACCGGCTGTCAGCCGCTTCCTGAACTATTGGAAACCAGACGTTGCCATCTTCGCTGAGTCTGAAATTTGGCCCATGACAATTCTGGAACTGGGTGCCCGGCGGATACCGCAAATTCTGATCAATGGCCGCATGTCGGACCGATCGTTCGAACGCTGGCAAAGGCGGGCGGCGCTTGCCGAATCCTTGTTTGAAAACTTTTCTCACGTGGCGGTGCAAACTGAGCGCGATGCAGAGCGTTTCATGGCATTGGGCGCCAGGCCGGTTACAGTCACCGGCAATATGAAAGCCGATGTGGTTCTGCCTCCGGTCGATCCCCAAACACAAGTAAAGATGCAGGCTGCCATGAAGGGTCGGACTGTATGGGCCGCCATTTCGACCCATGAAGGCGAGGAACTGATTGCTACACGGGTGCATCGGGCACTTAAAAAGCAATGGCCCGACCTGCTCACCATCATCGTTCCCCGCCACCCCCGAAGAACCGGTGAGGTACATTCCATGCTTGAAGAGCAAGGCATGGTGGTTGCGCTGCGGTCTGCCCATAGTTTTCCTGTGACCTCAACCGATATTTTCCTGGGCGATTCAATTGGTGAGATGGGTCTTTACCTTCGCATGGCCAAAGTGGCATTTGTCGGCAAATCATTGACGGGTGGCGGTGGTCAGAATCCGCTTGAACCGGCGGTTCTGGATACCGCAATTCTTTCAGGTCCGAATGTGAATGCATTTGCGGAAGCTTACGAAAAACTGGTACAAGCGCGCGGTGCTCGCTATATCCAAGATGAGCAAGAGCTGGCCAAGGCAATCAATCATTTACTTAGCAATGAGCGGCTTCGCAAAGGCATGGCGCAGGCCGCGGCTCGCGTTGTTGGCGACATGGAAGGTGCCTTGGACAAGACCTGGGACATGCTCGGACCCTATGTTCAACCCCTGATCGTGGAAGCGGGCCTGACTGGCACCAGCAGGCGCGAAGCTTCCGATGAATTGGCATTGAATTCAAACGGAAGAGCGCGCATTGGCTGGACATGAAGCCCCTCCGTTCTGGCATGAAAAACCTGGAACCATGTCACTGGCACTTCGACCGTTCAGCGCAATTTACGGCGCGGTTGCGCGCTATCGAATGGACCATGCCAAACCGGCATTTTTGAACGCGCCTGTGCTGTGCATCGGAAATCTCACTGTGGGCGGAGCTGGAAAGACACCAACAGCAATCGCATTGGCAAAAGCCGCATTAAAACAAAAACTTAAGCCCGGTATTGTTAGCAGAGGCTATGGTGGCATTCATGTCAAACCGCACCTTGTTGATGTCAAAAAAGATACAGCTGGCGCCGTTGGTGACGAGCCGCTTTTGTTAGCACGCGTCGCACCAACAATAGTTGGACATAACCGTGCAAATAGCGGTCAGAAACTGCTGGATTCGGGTTGCGACTTCATCATCATGGACGACGGCTTTCAGAGCCGCTCGCTTCACTATGACTTCGCGCTCATTGCACTGGATGCCCGACGTGGCATTGGCAATGGTCATATGATCCCAGCAGGTCCTTTGCGGGCGCCATTAAAAGACCAAATGCGACATGCCGGTGCCATATTGAGCATAGGTGAAGGCGATGGAGGCGATTCAGTCATTCGCGCTGCTGCACGTGCAGGAAAGCCACTGTATCAAGCAAAATTGAAGCCAAAAAACGCTCGAGCCATCTCCGGCAAACAGGTCCTTGCCTTTTCTGGTATCGGCGATCCGCAAAAATTTTTTGATACTCTGTCGAGCGCAGGGTGCTGGGTGGGCGCTAGTCGCGCCTTTGGGGATCACCATGTGTACACTAAAGCAGAGGCGCAGCAATTGCTGGACAAGGCGAGCGATGAGAAGCTGGACTTGGTGACGACTGAAAAAGATGCTGTGCGCCTGACCCACACTGAAGGGCCACTGGCCCTGCTTCGAGAGCGTGTGCACGTTTTATCGATATCGCTCGATTTTGAATTGAAAACAGATGCGGCCACGATCATCGAGGCCGCTGTCAAAAGCTATGAAGACCGACGGCTAGAAATTCGCTAGACTTCTCTATTTGTGCGCTTCCTGCTCTGCTTTTACGGACGTCACGACGTCAATATAGGCTTCTTGACGGGCGACACTCCAATATTTTAGCTCTTCAATGGGGATGGGTTTTCCGGTGAGCGCGCAGCGCACAAAACTACCAGCCTTTATCACGCGATAATCTCCATCGAGATAGCGGATTTTTGCTTCATTTGAACCAGATAGATCGTGAATGTTCATCGGATTGCTCCCTTGCAACTGTGATGCCAGCAAACAAGCGTTTACGTCAAGTATAAGCCGGTCTAGCGTCGGCCAAACAGTTTTTCGATGTCAGTCAACTGCAATTCGATGAAGGTTGGCCTTCCGTGGTTGCAGGTGCTCGAGCCTGGCGTATTTTCCATTTGGCGCAGCAGCGCGTTCATCTCTTCTTGCCTCATACGCCTGCCGGCACGCACAGAGCCGTGGCAGGCCATTGTAGAAGCAACTTTCTCAATCAGTCCCTTTAGCCTCAGGGCCCCATCTGCCGAATTTTCGAGTAAGTCGGTCGCCAGATCCCTTATCAGGCTGTGCGTGTCAGTATCACCGAGCATGGCGGGAATGCCGCGGACAGCAACCGCGCCAGGCCCAAAGCCTTCAACCAGGAGACCAAATTTCTCCAAAGTAGCACTTTGATCCACAACCGCCTGCATCTCGTCTTCGTTCAATTCCACGATATCAGGCACAAGCAACATCTGGCTTGGCAGACTCTGGTCTTCCATCGCAGCCTTCAAGGCTTCAAAAACCAGTCTTTCATGGGCCGCATGCTGATCGACAATGACGACAGAATTCTGTGTTTGTGAAACAATATAGGTATCATGGATCTGGGCACGAACTGCACCGAGGGGAAATTCTTGGGCTTGCGGTTCGACCGTCTCTTGATCTGGCGTATTGGTAAAGTCGCGACTTTGTGGCGGTAGGTCGCTCAGATGTGCCTGCGAGCCTTCTGAAAATCCGGTCGTTTGTTCCAGTGGGCGCTGCCAGGATTGTCCCGGGTCGAATGGTCCATTTTGTCGGGTTTGAGGTCGGGTACTGCCATGAAATGCATTCACCATCGCCTCAGCTGCTGACGTAGAACTGCGCACACCGGATTGCTGCAAGGCGTGGCGAACACCTGAAACAAGCAGTCCGCGCACCAAACCTGGATCACGAAAGCGAACATCTGCCTTGGCAGGGTGAACATTGACGTCGACCAGTGCCGGATCGATGTCCATGAACAGCACCGCTACCGGATATCGGTCGCGCACCAAAGTATCGGAATAGGCGGCCCTTAAGGCACCAAGCACTTGTCGGTCCTTGATCGGTCGCCCGTTGACATACGCAAATTGATGACTGGCCGAACCGCGATGAAAGGAGGGGAGCGAGATCAGCCCGGTAATGGAAACACCATTTCGCTCAACATTCAGGGAAATGGCATTGTCGGTAAATTCCTGACCCAAGACCTGTCCGATCCGCCGCTTTCTGCCATCTGAATCGGCGCTGCAGGCCGGATAATCCAGAATGCGGCGTTCAGTTCCCGACAATGCGAACGACGTTGCGGGTGCAGCAAGTGCAAGCCGACGAACAACATCATTAATGGCCGCGCTCTCGGCTCGTTCGGATTTCATGAACTTCAAGCGTGCTGGTGTTGCGTAGAAAAGATCACGCACTTCGACATGCGTGCCCGGGTTGCATGGGGCAGGTTTGGGACCAGACACGCGGCCACCATCAACACCGATCAATGAGCCATCGTCGCCGTCATGCAGACGCGACGCAATCGACAGTTTCGCAACTGAACCAATAGAGGGCAAGGCCTCACCGCGAAACCCAAGGGACTCAATCGAATCGAGCCCTTGCTCCATTTTGGAAGTGCAGTGGCGCGCAATGGCGAGTTCAAGATCAGATACGCTCATGCCATGCCCGTTGTCGACAACACTCAGATAAGTCTTGCCTCCTGCGGTCGCCGCAACCTCGATACGCGTGGCACCGGCATCCAGTGCATTTTCGACAAGCTCTTTGACAACGCTTGCAGGCCGCTCGACTACTTCGCCGGCGGCAATCTGGTTTACAATGTTCTCGTCAAGTCGCCGAATTTGCATGAAAAGCATATAGGCGATTGCACAATGCGCTTAAACCGTCTGCGGTCAATATTAACTGATTGCTGAAATGCGCAGATTGCCGCTTCAATCCAGCTTTGTCTTCCTCTATGCTTGGTGCAATGCACCAAATCGAGGAGCCAAGATGAGTCTGCCGTCTGACTATAGAATGATTGACGAACAAGTCGCCGTGTCGGGCCAGATCACGGTGGATGATGTCAAAGCAATAGCAGGTTCCGGCTATAAGTCCTTGATTTGCAACCGTCCTGACAGGGAAGCGCCCGACCAGACAGAAGTTGCAAAAATCGAGGAAGCTGCCAAGGCTGCAGGCTTGGCATTTCGAAATATTCCGGTCCTTAGCTCAGGATTGACGTTGGAAAATGTTGAGGCGACTCGCACCGCACTGGATGATTTGGAACGTCCCATCTATGCCTATTGTCGATCAGGTGCGCGCTCAACCACAGTTTACAATATGGCCAAAGCGCGATCATAAGCCTAGATCAAACGCTCGAGTCGCGAACCTCCCGCATTGTTGCGATCAGTGCCTGATCAACAACCTCTAGAAGATAGATTTCGGCGGTAATGCAAACAGGACTGCGGCCCCGGACCAGATATCCCACAAATTCAGTGCCGTTCTCGTTCACAAGATTGGCCAAGATGGAAGCACGGTTCTCGCTGCTACCTTCCGCCATGATCTCGCCGTTGAACGCCAACACCTCCATGCCGACGCTCGTCATTTCCTTGATGGTGCCACGGTGAGAAAGCGTCGGCTTGTTCAGGCTGCCAAGCGAAGAGCCTACCAGCGCGTTCTTGATGTTGTGGTCCCTGCAAAACCCTTCAAGTGCTGTCGGCAGGTCCTCATTGGGGTGGACCCGAACAAAAAACTCGCGGCCAAAACCATCATCCACGCAATCGGGTTGATCCGCATCGATCTCAAATATCGCATGAAGCGTTTCGGCATTGGCGCATTTGGTGATGGAATTGCCGACAAACACGTTCATTTTGGCGAATATCGGTTCTGAAATCAGGCAGTCTTCCGCCATGAAGTGCCCTCCAACTTCGGTGCCGTGGGGGTTGCTCGCGAACTTGGCATGACAATGCACAAAGGCGAGCGCGTCTTCGGCATAACCAAACGAGCAAGTGCCCATGGTCAGCTCAGTTGCACCGTAATCTCTGATATACGTATAATTTGCGGCTTTGCCCTCGCGGGCCGGTCCACCCGTGGTGAAACGTGTTTTCTCAAGCGAACCGCCCTCAAGTGAGGCCGTGCCGCATGTGCCGCCCAGTTTTGCTGCAGCATCAATAATTGCCGCATGCAGGCTCTGGCCAGGAGCAAGGATAACATCACTCGTGACAACATCGGCAAGTTCGACAAAGTCCAATCGAGTTGGATTGATCGGTCCGGGATGCTCCATAAAGTGGAGTTCTGCTGGGTCTTTACTCATGCTTTCTTGTTTTCAGGTTCCGCAGAAAGTGTTTTGGACGACTTCTTCGGGCTTCGGAGGCAGCAAATAGCGTTCAAATCCCTGGCGTTCTTCAAACGGTGCAGCCAATACTTCCATCAATTTGTCGGCAAAAGCCATATTGCCCTTCTCGGCTTGTTCCAAAGCTTCTTCAACCAAATGATTGCGAGGAATATAGGCAGGATTGACCGCCAACATGGCTGCCTGTCTCTCAGCATCTGTGCGTGTTTCTTTATCTAGACGTGTTCGCCACGCAAGGAGCCACATGCCAAGCATTGAAGGACCGTCGGCCAGCTCTCGCAGCTTCTCATCTTCTGGTCCATCTTCCTTGGAAATCTTTGAAAGTGCTCTGAAGAATTGAGTAAAATCAATTTCTTGACTTGCGAGATGCTTTAGCAAATCCTGCCATAGAGCCAGATCGCCAGCTTCCTCGACTTCAAGGCCAAGCTTTGCGCGCAGACCTTTCTCATAGGCCGACTGAAAAGCAGATGGATAGATGTCCAGCGCTGCTTTGGCCAGTTCAACGGCCTTGCCCTCGTCCTCATGCAGGATTGGTAGAAGCGATTGGGCCAGTACTGACAGGTTCCATTGGCCGATACCAGGTTGATTGCCATAGGCGTATCGTCCCATTTGGTCGATGGCACTAAAGACAGTTCTCGGATCAAAAACGTCCATAAAAGCGCAAGGGCCATAATCGATTGTCTCGCCGCTGATTGACATGTTGTCTGTGTTCATCACGCCATGGATGAAACCAACCATCATCCAATGCGCGATCAGTTCCGCCTGACGTTTGACGACATTTTCGAGCAAGGCGCCGAAACGATTGGATTCAGAGGCGCAAGATGGATAGTGCCTATCGATCACGTAATCGGCCAGTGTCCTGAGCGAGGAGACATCTTCACGCGCGTAGAAAAATTGAAAAGTTCCGACCCGAATATGGCTGGACGCTACGCGCGTCAGAACAGCGCCGGGCAGGAGCGTTTCTCGCGCGACATCCTCGCCTGTTAACACGGCTGCAAGTGCTCTTGTTGTCGGAATACCCAATTTGTGCATCGCTTCGCTGACGATGTATTCGCGAAGAACAGGACCGATCGCGGCCTTTCCATCGCCGCCGCGCGAGAAGGCTGTCCGGCCAGATCCCTTGAGCTGGATATCCTTGCGATTCCCATTGATATCAATAACTTCACCCAATAGTGCTGCACGTCCATCGCCCAATTGTGGAACGAAATTGCCAAACTGGTGACCGGCATAAGCGGCTGCTATGACCTTGATGTCATCGGGTCTGGATTTGCCCGAAAGCAGATCAAGCCCGACGTCCGACTTAAGCCAATCAAAATCAATGCCCAGTTCGACAGCCAATGGCTTATTGATCGCAAGAAAAGACGGCTCAGGTGCAGGTGAAGGTATTGCCTCGGCATAAAATGCTGATGGTAATCTCGCATAGCTGTTGTCAAATCGGATAGTCAACTTGGGTGTCCAATCTTGTTTGAGCGGCTCGTTAAGGTTCTACTGGTTTCGAAAACAAGGTTTGCGCATACACTTCTATCGCACAAATCCGGAACTTTAGGCTTGATATTGCTTTGCGTTGAACTGCCGTTCGTACAAAGAGTTGGTCAGTTTGGCTTCATCTCTTGCGCGTAAGCTAAGAATTCTGCAAATAGTTAGTTAATTATACCCAATTCGACGCCGATTCGGCCCACTTTCCTTTGAATTTTGATAACGTTCGTGATTCATAGGGAAGATATAAGTGACTGGTTGATTCGGATGGTGTAATTGTCACTTCATTCTGATTTTGCTTGGTGCTGTTGGGGGTATTAGATATTTGTGCCAATTTATATTTGACAGTGCGATTAATCTGCTCGCCCGAATATTGCTGCATTTACGCCAGTAGCATTTGGGCTTAAGACATTACGGCTATGATTTGGCAAATAGCACGCACATAAAGCGGAAACTATTTTCCGGTTTTGACCGCCTTCTTCGGAGTGCGTTGGTGTTGTGCGTTGCATATATGCCAATGAATGCGATGCCGGGCTATGCTGCAATCAGCAATACAGCCACGGTTGGTGGAGCAACGCCTAGCGGCGGAACTGTTACATCTCCACCAGCATCAGTAGACGTGCAACCCGCAACATCTTCACCAGAAATCGCACTTGAGAAAGTGGCTGATACATCGGGTCTTTCATCACCGGTTGCTGTTGGTGATGTGATTTCCTATGCCTTCCGTGTTGAGAACACGGGCAATGTGACCCTGACCGGAGTTGATGTAACCGATGCGGGTGTCACCATGTCCGGTGGGCCGATCCCATCGCTTGCGCCGGGCGCTGTGGATACCACCACCTTCACAGCGACCTATGCGGTCACGCAGGCCGACATTGACGCGGGTTCGTTCACCAACCAGGCCACAGCAAC
>CAJHZC010000075.1_pt1 | contig 28007 bp, 23 predicted proteins | sample 9198911 | NCBI WGS metagenome assembly CAJHZC01 (sample SAMEA7708336, study PRJEB35096) | sediment metagenome | biome: marine neritic benthic zone biome [ENVO:01000025]; feature: sediment [ENVO:00002007]; material: shallow marine sediment [ENVO:03000034] sea grass bed [ENVO_01000059] ...
CAGTCTTTTTGTAGATTGATGTCAGTCCAATTTGATACACATAAGTGTAACCCTGTTCGTGCAACAACTCGCTAGTGTTAGACTCGAGTGTTTCAGCAATGTTGTCCATATATGTTTCAATCGCAATAAAGGTTGGAAGCGTTTTCCAATTGCTTATCTCTGCAATAGCTGAATAATCCAGGCCTTCGATGTCAATGTTGAGGAAATCAAACGCTCCACTTTCGTCTGGCGCATATTCATTCACAATTTCTTCAAGCGTTACACAAGGGACTTCGACGCTTTCAGCCATCTCCCTTTCCGATGCCAGTTCTTTTGAAACGGATGCAAACACATCAAGCTTTTTTGAAAAAAACAAACGTGTCGTCTTGTCGGTTTTGGCTTGTTCTTGCGAAACAACGGCGCCCCAAATATTGATGTCATTTTTTCTGATTTTTTTTAATATTCGAATACTTTCAGGGTTTGCATCTACATTTACGCCATTCCATCCCTGGCACCACAGATACGCCGTATTCGATTTTCGAAAGGGATGAAATGCTCCAACATCCATGTAAAATCCCTTCTTCTTTTTGAGCTTATTGTGAATAATGGTATCTTCGCCAAATTGGCTAAAATGGACTCTCAGACTCCCGTGCGGACCCAAAACTTTCATCCAACGTGAAATCATATTTGCTTCCTCTGGGTGAGAACTGTTCCCGCTGCTTGGACCACCCAGCTAGAGATTTTCCGGGGCTTGCTTCATAGCAATGACGCAGCTTCAGAACCATCGATCATTGATATCAGAAGTTTATTGTCAATGGCAATGTGGGGCCGGACACTGTTGTAGTCGTCTTTCCAAGGTTCCATTGTTGATCGAGCGTTGTCATGACTCATGAACCAATTTGGGTGTTGCCAAACCAATTCGAACCAGTCTCTGTTTGCCGCTGAGAGTGGGAGCTTATCTCACAAAGCTGACGCCTCTCACTAAGAACTGCGGTGCGGTTGAGTTCTAAGTTATGGCTTGAGTAAAGATGGCACCCCTGATTGAAATGTTTATGGTGGTCAGTTTTGGCGGTTTTACCCCAAATGCACCTCTGCGAGTTCCGCTTCGGGCTCAGAGCAGACCTTCGCCGCGCTCCAAGTGAACGGCAGGTTTGCGGACAAAGCTGCCGCCCACAGGTCAACCGTCAATGACCGCCTAGACTGCTTCAAAACAAGTTGCTGCAAAAAACGGTCTCAATCCCAGCCAAATACTTGCTTTGTGCCGTCATGTCCTGAGCGGCTCGATCGAGCATCCAGTCTACAAAGTCTTTCTGAACTGCGTTAAGGCGCATCTCTTCGCGCCAAATCAGCCAAAAACCGTATGGCCGTTTTGAAATCTTCGATCCCAGCGGCAAGACGAGTTTGCCGGACTGAATTTCATCGATGGCGTCTATCAAAGCAGTCAGGTAGATAACAAGGCCCGCACTCGCCATCCGCTGTCCTGTTGCATCTTTCAACATCATAATGCCCGGACCAGCTTCTGGCGGCTCTATACTGAACTCACGACACCAATCAAATATGTCTCCCAACTCAGCTGTCGATCCGAGCGCTGAAATTTCAATTTCCGCCACAGGTACGCCGATCAAGGACTTGGTGCTCTCCGACAATTTGTAACGTTCAGCAAAATCGGGTGTGCACACCGGCGCGACATAATCTTCTATGAGCAGTCTGCCATCATGTGCCGGAGGCGGTTCGCCAATATGGCGCACTGCAAAGTCAAACTGACCCGAATGCAAGTCTGCTCTTTTTGTAGATCCTTCAATCCGGAGATCAATTTCGGGGATTTTTGCAAAGAGTGATGCGAGGTGACGGGGAAACCAAATCTCTGCCCATGATGGCAAAACTGAAACTGATATGTGATTGGGTTGCCCCTTGTCTTGAAGGCTACTAACAACATCGGCGAATCCACGCATGTGTCGTGTCAGTTCATGCTTGACGCCGATTGCGGCTGGCGTTGGCACGGCAGTCGTTGCGCTCCGGTCCAAAAGCGACGTTTCAAGATAAGCTTCCAAATTTCGAATCTGTTGCCCAATGGCGGCTGGCGTTACACCAAGTTCGCTGGCCGCTTGTTTTAGCCCGCCCGTTCTCAGCACTGCCTCAAGCGCTCGCAATCCATTCAAATGATCGACCTTCATGGCTAAACACTAAAGGAAATCTTTTGCGATGGCCACAAAAACTGACGTGCAATCTCAGCGCACAGATGAGCATACTTATCCCACCGTTCCCACCGCAGGTAGTCTGATAGGCATGCAAACAATGCTCAAAAAGAGGAGAGATTCCATGAAACGCTTTATGATTGAAAGAAACATTCCCAATGTCGGTTCTCTGAGCGGCGAAGAATTGAAGGGGGCGGCCGGCGCCTCGTGTAGTGCTTTGGACAATCTCGCCCCAAAGGTTCAGTGGCAGCACTCCTACGTTGCCGGAAACAAAACTTTCTGCGTGTACCTGGCCGAAAACGAAGACTTCGTACGCAAACACGCGCAACAAAGCGGCTTTCCGGCTGACATTATTACTGAAGTTCCAAAGATCATCGATCCGATCACTGCGAACCAATAATTGTCGCAAGGTCATGTTGCCATACCACATTGACGAAACCGCTTCGGACGAAGGAGTTGGGGATATGAACGAGACTTTTGAAGGCCGTTGTTCATGTGGAGAACTGACGTATCGCATGACATCTCCACCGATGATCACACACTGCTGCCACTGTCGCTATTGCCAACGCGAAACAGGTGCGTCTTTCGCGCTCAATGCCCTTATCGAGGCTGATCGAGTTGAGGTGCTGACAGGTAAAACAACAGAAGCAAAAATTCCATCTGAGTCCGGCGAAGGCTTGATCATGGAGCGGTGCGCCAAGTGTCAGGTGCCCGTCTGGACCCACTACATGAACGATCGTTTCAGCTGCTGGGTTCGGGTTGGTACTTTGCTCGAACCCGACCGGATCGCGCCCGACGTCCATATCTTCACGGAAAGCAAACAGCCTTGGTTGATCCTGCCTGAAGGGGTTCCGTTCTTCGAAAAATTCTATGACTGGGACAATCGCTCAGATGTTTGGTCTGCCGAGAGCATAGCGCGCGACGAAGTGCTGGTTGAGCAAATGGAAGCTGAACAATCTGGATTGTGATATTGTTGAAGCCGTATAGGACTAGATCCAATGCTTCTTAAGCTGACTCAGCAGATGAAATATACACAATTCTGGCAATAGAATGAACCGCACTAACTGGGTCAATGTTGCATTGCGGTTAATGTTTAGACTAGGTCCATTTTGGGCTCGAAGCAGCCCTTCATCCTTCGATGAATCAATGTCCGCTGTGTAGACAAAGCTGACCATTTTAGCTCACTTTATTTGCCTGAATGGCTTTGCGGACTTATAGTTTTTGCAAGTAGACAATGACCATTTAGCCAAGGAGGACATCATGAGGCATTTCTTTATGACTGTGACGGCAGGTATTCTGCTTTCAGGAGTGGCCTTTGCTGACGGGCACCGCAGCCCGGCACCTGACGGCGCGCGGGCGTATATAGTATCACCGACAAATGGTTCGACTGTCTCAAACCCCGTTACAATCGTTTTCGGGCTGGAGGGCATGGGCGTTGCACCAGCGGGTATTGAAAAAGAAAACACCGGCCACCATCACCTATTGATCAACACAGACCCAAGCACGTTGGACCTGGATTCAGGATTGCCAGCAACAGACCAAATTGTTCATTTCGGTGCCGGCCAGACACAAGTGACAAAAGAGCTGCCTGCGGGCACGCATACACTGCAACTGCTGCTTGGTGATTGGGGTCACGTGCCGCATAATCCGCCCGTCATGAGTGAGGTCATCACAATCACCGTGAACTAGTCGGGCGGTGCCATAGCGCTCTTTAGATGCAGCTTAATGCTGATAGCGGTCCTTCGCGGCAATGATTGCCAGCATAGCGTTGGGCTGTGAGCCGAAATTGGTCAGATAAGCCCTTCTGGGAAAGCGATGTGTCAGCTTCCTTGAATGGCTGCGCGATATGAAATGTTGACGATATAGCCCAGCAAAAATTCCTTTCTCGACAAGAGAGCATCGTTGTCTGCATCCGCACGAGCAAAATCTGTGGTCATCGCAATCCTATATTCGCGAGTTGCAATTTTCTGATCACCATCGCGATCCCAGAAAGCAAAGAGAATGCGTTGGGCGGTCTGATATTCCGATGTTTTGTCAGCATTCTGGGCAATAATGTCAAAGCCGGGATCCCAAGCTGCGAACTCATCGAAACTAATTGAGCTGCTCCCATCGGTGTCCATGGATACAAATATCGAATTGCCAAATTGCACAAACTCTCCAAGATCGATCATCTTGTTGGTATTGTCTTCTATTGAACCGAAAATAGTGTCGGCAAGTTTGCAACCTGCTGTCTCGCATTTGACTTCCTGAGCGTTTGTCGAGCTCGAAAGCGCGATAGCTAATGCCACTGATAATACTAGGCGTTTCATTTGTTACCTTTCGAATCAAGACTGGAGTTGCAATCGACTGCACCCTAGTCTACTCGCCGAACGATTCACAACTGTTCGGTAATATAAATGTCCGCTTTGCGCTCAAAGCTGCCACTCGTTATCTGTGTACCCTTGGTCAGCAATGCGGACAAAGCTGACTTTTCTCTAACGGTTCTGTGCAACCTGCGCGGTCAGAATTGAGATTTACCCGGATCAAACAGCACTTGCCATTTCACGAAATCATCAGCTGCGAACAATTCTGTAGTTAAAATCGGCATTCCCGGCAACACTCCACATACGCAGCCAAAACGGCATCATTCCTTCAGTGCCTCGCGCGGCGGCAAGCGGGCCGAGGTCCACCGGTTCAGTCCAACCAAACTCACCCAGCATTTCGATGGTTTCGCTTTTGGCCTTCTCGTGGTCACTGCATACAAATACATCATGCTTTCCCGGTACGCGGCCTGGATTGACCATAATTTCATGGTTCATCGTGTTCAGCGTTTTGACCACCCGTGCATCGGGCAACCCAGCCTGCAATGCTTCGCCAGCGGAAGTGGTGTTCGACATTTCGGAGATTAGGGTCGGCGGCATGCCATGTGACATGTCTAGCGGATTGGTGACATCAATGACCGTTTTACCCGCAACAGCCTGATTGGTAACAGCACTTGCAACATCAAGAATACGTGCGCCATTGACAGCGAAAATCACCCGGTCTGCCCAGGCCGCAACTGCCGAAAATTCTCCATTGCCAGCGAAAGATCCGTTCTCGTCAGCCCATTTACTGGCTTCTTTGCTATCTGCTGTTCGAGCGCCCATGCGAACTTCGTGGCCTAGAGCGACGAGTTTGCTGGCCAATGAGTGACCGACCATGCCGGTTCCCAATACTGCGTACTTCATATTGATATCCTCCGGTTGAGAGTGCCCCGACCGCAACATCAGCGGTCAGGGCGACAAATTATGCTGCTTTTGGTGCGGCGGTATTGAGCTGCAACATGCCGTCTATGCCCATATTGGCGAAAAGTCCTGTCGTAAGTTCGGCAAGATGGTCATTGTATGCCTTAAGCGGTTCGCCCATACCGATGCGGTCAACCTCTGTTCGAAATGGCCTCGTGCCTGGCTCACGCGCAATGACGTCGACGACGGCATCAGCTACGATCTGCGGATTTTGCGCTGGATTAGCGGCCAGAAATTCTTCAAATCCTTCTAATGAGATCTTGGGGGCGCCTGCCAACTCTCCATAGCCGGGATCACGGTCATGTGACGCTGGTTGCATCAAATTTTCGATGAATTGGGTCGGGAAACCACCCGGCTCAACAAGGGCGACATCGACCCCAAAGGCACTCAGTTCAATCCGATAATTCTCGCTCAATGCCTCCAAGGCCCACTTACTTGCATTGTAAGGCCCATAGAATGGCAAAGCGACCCGCCCCAGCAAGCTGGAGATATTGAGGACCAAACCCGAACCGTGGGCGCGCATGCCAGGCAAGACCGCGCGGCACATACGTTGCACACCAAACACGTTGATATCGAACAAGCGACGAAAATCCTCTGCAGAAAAGTTTTCTTGCAGTCCGTGTGCGCCTATCCCGGCATTGTTAATGAGAACGTCAATATTGCCCAACTCGCGCATTGCCTGGGCCACGCCGGCTTCGACTGAGGAACCATCTGTCACATCAATCTCAATCACCGCAACGCCTTGCGCCTCAAGTTCGGCTGCGTTCGATGCATTGCGTCCGGCAATGTCGCGCAGCGAACCCACTATATTGTGACCTGCCTTGAGCAGATCAGCCACCATCAGCTTTCCAAATCCGCTGTTTGCACCTGTAATTAGAATGTTCATTTGTTTGCTCCTTTTTAAACAAAAAAACCGTTGAGTTTGTTGAACAGAGCGAAAATAGCCCTTGCCAAAATTTAGAACAGATGAATATTGTTGAACTTATGGTTCAAAATATTAGAACGCTAGGAATACCAGCACTGTTCAGCTTCAGAACAGTTGCCAGACTGGGTGGCATAAGTGCAGCGGCGTCGGAACTTGGCATGGCAAAATCCGGTGTCAGTCGTCATGTCGCTCAACTTGAAGCGTATTTTGGTGTGCGGCTTTTGGAGCGCGGCGCTCGTTCTGTTCGCCTGACACCTGTAGGTCGCAAACTTGATGACAGGATTCGTTCAATTCTTGCCGAAGTCGAAATGCTGGAAGATATTGCGCGCGAAGACAGTGATGCCATTTCCGGTCAAGTGACGATCGCTGCAACACCTGAATTTGGCGGGCTTGTTGCAACACAGCTGTTCCCCCACATCCAGGCCCGCTATCCAAACCTGACGCTTGTCATGCGCCCGGACTATGCATTTGAAGACATGCAGGATCCAGGCACAGATATCGCTTTTAGGGTTGGTACGTTCAAGGATGATCGATTGGTGGCGCGAAAATTGGGTGGATTTTCGCGTTGGCTCGTCGCATCGCCCGACCTGCTGGCACAACACGATGTCACAAGCCCGGCAGCTTTGGCTTATCTTCCCTGTTTAACTTTTCGGGGGGACCGCCCCGGCGCGACCTGGCGATTTGCTTCGGACCGCACCGAGGAAACGGTGGATGTTTCCGGACCCATCGCCGTTCGCAGTTTCGGGATTCTCTTGGAACTGGCGATCGCTGGTCAGGGATTTGCCAATTTGCCTGAGTTCATGCTGAAGGAAGCGCTGAAGCGCGAGCAACTGAAACGCTGCCTGACAAGTTTTGTCGCTCCAACAAGCCCTGTCTACCTCACATTCAGACCGGGCGCTCGAAATGTGGCGCGCATTGCAGCAGTGATCGAAGCGGCTGAGCAGATCGTGCCCAGGTTGCTCGACAAGCGCGAATAAGGGCACCGTCAGAGCCAAACTAAAAATACTTCTAAAGTCCTTCGACCGACTCACGACAATCTGAAAAAGTGAGCAAGTTCAATGGTGCTCAATTGTCACTTTGGCACACGAACCAAGTAATGAACTTCACTCTGACAGTGCCCGTCTAAGTGCCATTGCCAATTGGAGTGCGCTCGCAATCTACTGACCCGTTTTCTTCTGATCTCCCCAGCGAACATCGGGCCAAATCTGTTCCACCAAAAGCGAATCGATTCATGACTGATATTTATCCCACGCTCATGCAGCAGGTCCTCAACATTTCGCAATGAGAGTGGAAACCGGACATACAGCATCACTGCCAGACGAATGATCTCAGGTGATGTGTTGAAATATTTGAAGGGATTTTTCTTGGTCATCCCGGAAAATTATGGACTGCCGCAAAAACCGTCAAGTTGCTCTGACAGTACCCTCAGGGGTGGCTCATCTTAGTTCTCCTGCGGAACCAAAACAAAATCATAGTTTGACTTCCACTTCAGGTCGGCATCATCTGCCTCTTCAAAATTGGCAATCAGAGAGGACTTAACACCAAATACCGCATCTGATTTGAGCCACTGGTCGCCATCAACAAAAGTGTGGGTCACAATCGGTTTGTAGCCTTCAGCACTTACAATGAAATGCATGTGCGCCGGCCGGTTTGGATGCCGACCGAGACGGCCAAGTAATTGCCCTACAGGCCCATCATCTGGGATTGGGTATGAAGACGGCTTGATGCCACGAAACGCGTATTTCCCATCTGGCCCAGTCCTAAATATGCCGCGATTATTCCATTTGGGCTGGATATCGGGCTGTTGAACATCATAATAGCCATCCTCATTATCCGACCAAACGTCTATTTTGGCGTTCTCGATGGCCGTTCCATTGATGTCGACTACACGCCCATAAAACTCACAACTTTGACCTTTGCCATCCAGCGTTATGTTGCTTTCCATTTCATATTCTGGCGCTCCTTCAATATGAAATGGGCCCATTACGGTTGTTTCCGTTGCACCATCGGGCATTCGATTATTTATGGCGTCCACCAGCATCGACAGACCTAATATATCGCTAAGAAGGATGAACTCCTGACGATTTTCATCGCACATTTGGCCCGTCTTGGTCAGGAATTCTATTGCCAGGTTCCACTCCTCGGTGGTGAGCTCAATTTCCTTTGTAAATGCATGCAAATGTTTCACCAGAGACCGTAACACTTCATCCAATCGCGGATTAGTTTCGGCACCCGTTCGCGATATCACAGCATCAACTGATTTTCGCTCGGTAAAATAGTCAATTTCCCTATTGTCGGACATCTTATCACTCCAGGATTGGGATTTTTTATTCAGCTGCTTGCAAGGCAGCCATGCCTTCGCGATCGAGAATGGCGTCAAAGACCCGCAATAATTCTGCTTCGGGGTTCTCGCTCAATTCGTCCGCACGCCAACAAACATGTTGATCGGGGCGAACAAGCACGCAGCCGCTTTCGTTTGTTTCGCGCGCGTGCGCCCAATCACCTGTGTGGTCGATCAGTGAACGACGTGGTCCAATAACATGTGTCACCAGGTCAATGCCGAGTTTCTTGGAAACGCTCTCCGCAGCAGTTGCCCACGCTTCTCCATTTATGCCGGTCAGGATTACGAACCTTCCCTTACCCGTGAGATCCAGCGTTGAATGCTTGTCGCCCTTGTCATCAAAAATCCAGACATGTGGAATGCGTGCGCCCGGCCATGTTGTCGGTTGATAGTGAAGCTCAGCATCCAGTTCAAAGGCAGGTTCCATTTGTCCATCGGTCTCAATCGCAGAGGATTTGTACCTCTGGTTCATTTCAACCCCGTGCGCATCAAACTCATACTTCTTGAAGGCAATTGCCTCCTGGACCGCTGCTCTTTGTTTTTCAGCAGATGGCGACGAATCACAGCGCTTGTCCATATTGGCCTGCATGATCTTCGGGTCGGTGCTCTCGGTCATGCCAAGACTTTCGAAAATTGGCCCGAACTCGCCGATAGATTGGTTTGCCCGCGTGACAATCTGTTTGGCGACCGGTGCCCGTTCTTCAGAATAGCTTTCCAGAAGACCGGTTCCCGCCTGGCCTTTGATTACGCAGGCCAGCTTCCATGCCAGATTGTATGCATCTTGAATGGAGGTGTTGGACCCCAGTCCGTTTGAGGGCGGGTGCCGATGCGTGGCATCGCCCATGCAAAATACGCGAGCATTGTGCATTTTGGTGGCGTACATATTATTGACAGTCCAGGTGCTCGCCGAGATCAAGTCAATCTCAAGATCCGGATCCCCCACCAACTGTCGCGCAACCTCTGTAGCCATTTTCTGATCAACAACGGGCGGTTCCTCATTGATGTCGTATCCCCAGACAATCAGCCATTCATCCCAAGGACGAATCATGCGCACAAGACCCATGCCAATTCCGCCGACATTGGCACCGGGTTGCATCACCCAATAAAGAACACTGGGACGATGTGCGACATATTTGGAGAGATCGGCCTTGAACAGAATATTCATTGAGCCGCCAACGCCCATTTTACCTTCGAACGACAAACCGGCGTGTTCTGCTACTTTTGAATTTCCGCCATCAGCACCCACAAGATATTTGGATCGAATTGAAAATTCTTTGCCAGTCAAGCGATCAAGGCATGTTGTTGTCACGCCATTATCATCTTGTACATGGCTCAAGTATTCAGTCGACATTCGCGCCTGGGTGCCTCGAAAACAGGCCGTCTTGAACAGCAGTGGTTCCATATAAGTTTGTGGGAGGTCGTTCATTTCGGTTGGCGAAGACAGAAGATGTTCCGCCTTTGAAAGTGGGTGGTTCCCCCAGCTCTTCATGCGACCAATTTCTTCACCTGCCAGGCTTTCACAGAAAACGTTCTCGCCCATCAATTCCTGGCCGGAGGCCTGTTGGTATGCTTCCTCCTCCACATCCTTTCCAAGGTCGCGCAGAACTTCCATTGTACGCTGGTTGGTGATGTGCGCACGTGGAGTCTGCGCCAGCCAGCGATAGCGATTGATAGCCATGTTCTCGACACCATAACTGGAAAGCAGAGCAGCAGTTGCAGAACCGGCTGGGCCTGTGCCTATGATGAGTACGTCCGTGGTAATATCAGCCATGATCAAATCTCCTCAGATGATGATATTTTGGAAAGTTTGCCACCTTTTAGTCGGCGGCGAATTGGAAACAGTTGAATGCCTGTTCGATCTGAAAACAGCCCCCAGATGCCACGCGGCGCAAACAGCATGATGAGTATCCCCAGCAAGCCAAGTACCATGAGATACCAACTGCCATAATCAGCTAGAAGTGACTGCAGAATAAAGAAAACGATGACGCCTATAATCGGTCCCTCGATGGTGCCGATGCCGCCAATGACAACGATGAAGATCACATATGCTGTCCAGTCCTGGACAGAGAAAGCTGCATCGGGCGAGATACGCGCCTTTTGCATGTAGATCAGCCCACCGGCAATGCCGGTCCCAAATGCCGACACAAGGAACACGATCCATTTCATGCGTGCTGCATTAACGCCGACCGACTTTGCAGCTTCCATATTGTCACGCACCGCAGCAAGCGCCAGGCCGCGCTTTGTGCGAAGCAGCCAATAAATTCCGCCTATCGTTGCCACTGCCAGGACGACGGCAATCCAGTAGGCAAGAATATCTCGCGCCGCCGCGCTGCGCACGCCAAACAAGGTTTCAATGGATTCTGTAAACCACATTTCGCGGGTTGCCGACCGTGGCAGAGAAGTACCCGTTCCACCCCCAACTGCTTTCCATTGCGCGACCAGAAGACGTACGATTTCCGCAATGACCCATGTACCGATCGCGAAATAGGCTCCTTGTAAACGGAACGCAAAAAAGGCAGTTGGCACAGCAAGCAAAAGAGCAGCTAAACCCGAAAACAAAATTGCTGGTACTGGGTCAAGCCCGCTTAGAATGACTGTGCCGAACAGTGCATAGGCTCCAATGCCAACGAATGCTTGTTGGCCAATCGAAACCAGGCCGCCATAGCCGGCTAATAGGTTCCAGAACTGGGCGAGGACCAGCATTGTTAAAATCAGGAACATATCCTGGATAAGACCGCGCGAAGCAAAAGCCGGGAGCGCGACAAGAACGACGATCACCAACACGCCAGTAGCAGCAATAATCGATGATTCTTTCGTTCGGGTTTGAACTTGGTAGGCGTGAGTATCAGTCATTTATTTCACCCTCAATCGATCGCACGGGGGAAAAGACCGCGTGGGCGGAACAGGAGCACAAGAAGGAACGCGATATGGCCTGAGAGGATTTGCCATTCAGGATTGATTGCAGCACCGAGAGTCTGAGCAACCCCGATAATAATACCGCCAGCAAGCGTTCCCCAAAGAGACCCGAGCCCGCCGATGATCACTGCTTCAAACGCATAGATAAGACGTGCAGGCCCAATGCTCGGGTCAAAGTTTGAGCGCATGCCAAGATAGAGCGCAGCGATGGTCACAATAATCATTGCTATGCCAGTGGCGATTGCAAAGATATTGGCAGGCTTGACGCCCATAAGGCTGGCAGTGACGGCATCGTCCGATGTCGCGCGAAAAGCCCTGCCAAGTGATGTTCTGTAAAACAGCTGATTGAGAGCAATGATGACAATAATTGCCGAGGCGAATGTAAGCAGCGGCATTACGCCAAGGCTGATTCCGCCAAAATTGACTGACGCGGTACTTATTGTGCCCGAAGGTAGACGTTGGCTGTCAGCAGAAAAGCCTTCAAGGAGCGCATTTTGCAACACAACCGATAAACCGAAAGTAACAAGCAGGGGCGGTAAAATATCCTCACCCAAGACCCGATTCAAAACCAGTTTCTGCAGCGCATAACCGAAAGCGAACATTAATGGCGCAGCAATCAGAACCGCCATGAGCGGTGACATGCCGGATATCGTCACCAACAGCAAAATGAGATAGGCGCCTGCAACAATCAAATCGCCATGAGCAAGATTAACCAGCCGCATGATTCCGAAAACGAGGCTGAGACCAGCGGCAAAGAGAGCGTATAGACCACCAAGCAATACACCTTGAATAATTGTATCGATCCAGATCATGCAGCTGCTCCAAAATAGGCATTGTGAATGGCTTCACGGCTGAGGTCTTGGGGTGTGCCGGTCAGCGTCACCCGCCCCTCCATCATGCAATAGACGCGGTCAGCCACTTTCAGTGCCTGTCCGATATCCTGCTCAACGACAATTATCGAAGCCCCGGTTTTCTTGATTTTGGGAACTGCCTGGTAGATATCCTTGATGATAACCGGCGCAAGGCCCAGACTGATTTCGTCGCACAGGAGCACGCGCGGATTCGACATTAATGCGCGGCCTATTGCCACCATCTGCTGCTGACCACCGGACAGCGCCGTTCCTGGATTATTCCGGCGTTGTTTTAGAACTGGAAAAAGATCATAGACAGTGTCCAAGGTCCAATGGCCGCCAGTTTTGCGACCGTAAGATCCAATCATCAAATTTTCCTCCACACTCAAGGAGGGAAACAGCTTTCGGCCTTCGGGTACTGTGGCAATGCCCATTGACATGATTTGGTCAGCATCGTGACGACCAATTTCCGAGCCATCATATTTTACCGCGTGGGCCTGATTTTTTAACACACCGGTGATCGACCGCATAAGCGTTGTCTTACCCGCACCATTGGCTCCGATGATGGCTATGGTTTCGCCTTCATTCAGTTTGATGTCCACGCCGAACAGCGCTTGGAAGTCACCATAATGCGCAATCAGATTATTGGTTTCCAGCAGCGCCATCAGATATCAATCCCCAGATAGATTTCCTTGACTTCACGGCTGTCCATGATCTGCTTGGGATCGCCAATACCAATTACCTTGCCGAAATCCAAAACGAGTAATCGTTCAACAACGGAGGTAAGCGCGTGCAACACATGCTCGATCCAGATGATGGTGACGCCTCGTTTGTGGATGTCCTTGATTGTTGCAACCAGTGACTGGCACTCGCCTTCAGTTAACCCGCCTGCAATTTCATCGAGCAGCAACAGTTTGGGATCTGTCGCCAGCGCACGCGCCAACTCCAGGCGTTTGCGTTCAAGCAGGGATAGCGTTCCTGCGTCAGTATTGGCTTTGGGTAGTAGTCCTGTTCGCTCTAAAATCTCGGCGCAATCGTCCAAGACATCTGCTTCTGAAGCATTCCGCCCAAAGGTTGCTGCAACAACCAGGTTCTCATAAACAGTCAGTTTCGAAAACGGCTGAGGGATTTGAAAGGACCGGCCGACACCAGACAAGCATCGTTGCATGGCGGGGACCTTGGTTACGTCTTCTCCAAGGAATTCTATCGTGCCACTGTCGGGCAAAATATTGCCAGTTATCAGGTTGAACAGAGTGGATTTTCCCGCACCGTTTGGGCCGATTATTCCAAGCGCCTGCCCCTCCGGAACTTCAAATGTGACATCATCTGTCACTTTCAAAGCACCGAAATTCTTGTTCACCAATTGAAGCGCAAGCATGTTCATAATTGGGGTAACCTTCGATTCAAGGAGATGAGATGCCCGGGCGCAAGCCCCGGGCAGCTTGGTTTAAAGGGGTTGCATTGTGCCGGCGGTCGGGATCGACGGTTGATCGGTATTGTCGACGATCACGAGGTCGTATCCACCGCCATCTTTCAAGCGCCATTGACCACCGACGAGTGGTGTCTTGGAGATGTTTTGTTGAGCAAAAGGTGGCAGGCCGGCGCCGTCAAACGCAATTTTGCCGACTACCGAATCAAGTTGTGCTGCGGCAATCGCTTCGGCAATTTGATCCGGATCGCTTGAGTCTGAAGTTCGACCAATAGCATCAACCGCAAGCTCAAACAGTGCATGCACGAACCCAATTGGTTGGGTCCACTGCTTGCCCGTCGCCGCGGTATAGGCTGCAGCAACCTCGCCCGCTGACAAATTGTTCAGCGAAGACTTGAACGGATGATTAGGCGACCACCACACTTCTGATGAAAGATTGTTGCCGCTTTCGCCAAGCGCTTCCACCGCTTGAGGGAAGAGAATAGCCTTACCTATGGAGGCAGCCTTAGGATTAAAGCCCTGTTGTTTGGCTTGTGTCCAGAACGTGGTGAAGTCAGGAGGAATTGGAACACCTGTCACAATTTCCACATTGGCTTGTTTAAAGGCATTGATCTGCGCGGAGAAGTCGTCCGTCAGGTTTTGATAACGACCGGGATCAGTCAGTTTATATCCACCCTTGTCGAGCACAGGTGGAAAGCCGACATTGGGGTCGCCCCAAGCGTTCCCGTCTCCATCGTTGGGGAACAAACCTCCAACCGATTTGTTGGTATCAAGCTGACCCCACATTGCTGTGAAAACTGAGATCACATCTTCCAATCCCCAGAAAAAGTGGAACGAGTAATCAAAGGGTTCCCAAGAACCTGGATCTCCGGGATTGCCTTGTTGGCCAATGAAATAAGGTTGCCAGGGTGCGACTGTTGAAATCACCGGCACACCTTCGGATTCACATGTTGTTGCTACTGGATTGGTTGTCTCTGGCGTTGATGCGACCAACATAAGGTCGATTTCATCATCGACAATCAATTCCTTTGCAACTTCAGCAGCACGGTTGGGATTTGATTGACTGTCCTTGACGATGACCTCGAAGTCCTTGGCAATATCGATCGAACCAAAATTACTGAGAATAAAGTTATCCGCCTCAGCAAATGCCGCCAACGGACCCGACTGCGGGCTGACATAGCCAAGTCTTATCTTTGCGCCTTGCGCAATGGCGGGCATGGCCAAACCGCCAGCAGCAACAGCAACACCAGTTGCAGCGGTCGATTTCAGAAGTGTACGACGTGTAATCATTTTATCCTCCCAGATAGTCGATTATTGAGTTTGTCAGAGAACAGGTGGCGTTCCATCAAATGCGGATTGGAGTAACGCGCGGATCGATTCACGCTCGACCCGCTGCGGATTCCAATAAGGTTTCATGGTTGCGAGTTCAGCTGCCCGATCCAAATCACTCTCCTCCATGCCGATGGATTTGAGCGAAAGTGGAGCATTGAGTTTGGTGGCAAAATCGTGCAGCGCTTTGCCCGCATTGCTGCCGCCGAAAATATCGCAAACTGGTGATAACAACTCGGGAACTGCGCGCGCATTGAAAGCGATTGCATGGGGCAATAGCACCGCATGTGTTTCTGCATGCGGCAGATCAAATGATCCACCAAGTGTGTGGCAAAGCTTGTGATGCAATGCCATTCCGACCTGACCAAGTACGGTGCCACACAACCAGGCGCCGTAAAGCGTTTCGCCACGCCCATCCAGGTCGCCGGGATCTGCAACCACTTTGGGAAGAGCATCTGAAAATGCGCGCAATCCCTCGATTGCCATCATCGTCGAAATAGGATTTCCGTTTTGGGCGTAAAGCGCTTCCGCTGCATGGGCCATGGCATTGAGCGCGCTGGTTACCGTCATCGATATTGGCAATGAAGTCAGCAACTCGGCATCATACAATATGACTTCGGGCTGGATTTTGGGGTCAGTCTCTGTTGTCTTTATTCCATCAACGGTTTGACCCAAAATAGGCGTTGCTTCAGATCCCGCATAAGTTGTCGGGATTACGATTTGCGGAAGATCCGTTCGGTATGCAATCGCTTTTCCAAGCCCCGTCGTTGAACCACCGCCGACAGATATGATGCAATCAGCATCGATGGAAGCAGCGTGCTCAACTGCTTCATCGGTCACTTCTACCGGTGTATGCATGGTGGCCTTGGTAAACATCCCGGCTGTGCAACCGTTCAGCGTTTGGGCCATTGTCATGGCTTCATCCGATTGCTGCGGTGTCGACAAGATCAGTGCGCGATTGCAGCCAAGACGTTTGACTTCGTCTGACAATTGATGCCGGAGTCCGGGTTCAAAGCGAACACGAACTGCAGCCGTGTCAGTCTCAAAGCTTCTACTAAAAAACGACATCTTTACTCCCAAGATCCGCAACATCCTCTTGCTTCGGATCTCAAGATAACGACGCTAAATCGAAACTTGATTGAATCTTTGCAATGTAACATAACTCAAAGTTATGAAGTTGGATCCGAGACACCTGGAAGTACTCGCCGCAATTGTCGAAAACGGTGGTTTGACTGAAGGGGCCGAAGCACTTGGCCGATCACAGCCGAGCGTATCGAGAACCCTGGCGCTATTGGAAGCGCGGCTGGGTACGAACCTGTTTGAAAAAGGCAAGCGTCCCTTGCGCCCCACAGAGATGTGCCATGCCCTTGCCGCTGAAGGAAACAAAATCATTGAAGCGAACCGCAACGCAAGTGAACTGGCAGCCGGCTTCAAAGATGGTAGTGCCGGAATCGTGCGTGTCGGCGGCACCCCGATTTTCATGGATGGCGTCATTTCCGGCATAATCGCGGATTTTCAGATGAGTTATCCAAAAATACGCATCCACCAGTCCCACGACTATATGACAGAACTCATGCGTCAGCTTGAAACGGGCTCATTGGACATCGCCATATGCCCGTTGAGTTTGCAAAATGTGCCGCAAGGGTTTGAATGCATACCAATTCTACCTGGCAGAAATGTGATTGCCTGTGCCAACACCCATCCACTTGCCCCCAAATCATCTATCAAGCTGTCTGATATTGCCCAGTACTCCTGGATCACGCCGCCGGTTGACAGCCCACTGTATGAAGACATCCGCAATGTCTTGAGTGCGATTGGCATGCGGGATTTCAAGGTGAGTTTTTCAGGCGGTTCGCTTGCTTCTGTGGTCAATATTCTGGAGCGCTCGGACGCTTTGACCGTCTTGCCCTATTCAGTCGTGTTTATGCTTCGCCGACAAAACAGGCTGCAAGCGCTACCAATCAAAATTGGCCACCCAGAACGCAGCCTCAGCCTGCTTTGGACTTCAGACACTGCGCTTCGTCCCACTGTCCAGCGTTTTAGCAACTTCATTGAAAAGGAATTCGCAACATTGGCATCGGCGATTATAAAACAGGAGCAAAACGCGCTTTGGCGCGCCTGAGTGACTACATAAACGGTGCTGTCAGAGCAAATTCATGAGTACTTTTAATGTCGCTCGATCGGCTTAGGGCAATCTGAAAAAGTGAGCAGTTTCAATGGCGCTCAATTGTCACTTTGGCGCGCAAACCAAGTAATAAATTTTACTCTGACAGTGCCCACTTGCATTCTGCTGACCCGTTTTCTTCTGATATCAGCGGCAAACAACGGTCCAAATCTGTTCCACCAAAAGCGAACCGATTCATGACTGACATTTATTCCACGCTCATGCAGCAAGTCCTCAACATTCCGCAATGAGAGCGGAACCCGCACATACAGCATCACCGCCAGGCGGATAATCTAGGGAGACGTGTTGAAATATTTGAAGGGATTTTTCTTGGCGCTCCCACAGGACTATGGACCCCCACCAAAACCGTCAAGTTGCTCTGACAGTACCGTTCAAATTGTCAAGAAATTCAAGCAGTTTCGTTCGAAAATTTACGGCTTCTTAATGACAACAGGGTTAATTATTCCCTGCCTGGTGTGGTTAATAAAGCCCTATAAGCTCCTAGCGTAATAACGGAGGTCCAGGAATGTATAATTTGGCGGTCGCGTTCACAGGATCGAATTCATTTGTCATTTGTCAAACCCATCAAGACTCTTGCTTTCGCGCTTGCTGCCATTTCGCTTCTCAGCGGTTGCGTCGTGCGCCCGGTCGCTTATACGGATCACGATGTTGCCATCCTCGCTGAGAAGAACATTGCCAATCTGACAAAACATCAGGAATCCATTTCAACGTCCGTCGGCTTGTACGAAGCCATGGCGAGGGCACTCAAATACAACCTCGACCTTCGGGTAAAAGAAGCGCAGTCGCAACTCGCGAACGCCCAACTCGACCTTGCTCACTACAGCATGTTGCCTGATCTTGTGGTGAACTCCGGTTACGCGTCGCGCAACAATCTCTATGCGTCAAAAAGCTTGGATCTTGCCACTGGAACAATCGATTCCAGTTCATCAAGTTCCCAGGATAAAGCGCGCTATACAAGTGACATAACATTCAGTTGGAATGTTCTTGATTTTGGGCTGTCCTATGTACGCGCGAAGCAAGCGGCTGATCGCTATCTCATTGCTCAGGAACTCCGTCGCAGCATTGGCCATTCACTGCTGGAGACGGTTCGGGCCACGCATTGGCGAGCGGTTGCATATCAACGAATGGCCAAAAAGCTTGGCTCGCTTGAAAAACGAACCATTAGGGCGATTTCTGACAGCCGTAGACTCGCCAAGAGCAATCAGGTTCCACGCATGGAAGCTTTAACAGCAGAGCGCGAGCTTCTAAAGATCAGACGGGCTATTAAAGCCATACAGAAGGATCACATGGGCGCAAAATCCGATTTGGCGCGCTTGATGAACCTCAAACCCGGAACCACCTTCAGACTAAAGGAAAATCCCAAGACAAATCTCCCCAAACGCCCGCCAATGTCTGCCGACGACATGATGTTCGTTGCCGCGCGTGACCGACCCGAAGTTCGGGAGATCATGTACAGACAACGCATCCATTTGTCGGAAGTCAAAGTCGCCATGCTTGAAATTCTTCCCGGCTTTAACACCTACGCCAATTCAAATTGGGATAGCAATTCGTTTCTGCTGAACGACAGCTGGTTTTCCTGGGGCTCGACCATCGGTTGGAGTTTACTCAAGCTGTTCCAGTATCCCGCTCAGCGATATTCTCTTGAGGCCCAAGAGGTTCTACTTGAAAAGCAAGCGCTCGCCATGACGATGACCGTGATGACGCAAGTTCACCTCAGTCGTTTGCGTTACCAGGGGGCAAGAGGCGAATACGAGGTCGCGAGAGAATTTCGATCAGTGCAGTCGCGCTTGACCGATCTAATGCGGGCAGAAGTCCGAGCAAACCGGATCAGCGAGCAAAAACTCCTGCTTGAAGAACTCAACGCGCTCATTGCTGAGTTCAAATATGATCTGGCTTATGCTCAGTATCAGGCTGCATATGCTGGTCTTTTTGCAAGTATGGGTGCTGATCCCATCGGTCTGATCCATCCCGGAGCGACAGTCTCTGAGATCGCAGATCTCCTGTCACAAGACTGGAACCAGCTTTACCAAATTCAAGCAAAGCCGGATTTGGCAAGCACGGCATCGGTACCAAGCGCGCACAATCAGAAAGTTCAGGTAAACTGCTCGAAAAAGAACTGTGAGACTCTGCTATGAATAGGATTGTCGAGAAACTGATAATCGCCTCATTACTTTCAGCGGCAATTGTATCATCCACATTGGGCGCGGATTCATCCTATGAGATGCCGATCCGAGGCATTGTGCGGGCTTCACTGGAAGCTACGTTGGCAACGCGTATCGTCGCCCCGGTCAGCTTTATCGGATTCCGGGAAGGGCAGCAGTTTCGAAAGGGTGATGTGCTATTGGAGCTCGATTGTCGGCCCGAGGAAGCCGAGCTGGCCGCTGCGCAGGCAACCCATCGCGAGAAGCTGATCGTCTTCAAGAGCGCAGAATATTTGTTTAAGCAAAATGCGGGTAACAAGCAGGAAGTTGAAACTGCGCGCGCCCAAGCAGATCGCGCAAAGGCTGAAGTGGATTCAATTGAGGCGCGTCTTGAAGGATGTAAAATCGTAGCACCTTATGATGGCAGCGTCTCTAGGCTGAGTATTCACAAATATGAGATGCCTGCTGCCGGATCGCCGCTGATTTCTATTGTCGATTCAATGGAACCAGAGATCGAACTGATTGTGCCTTCCAGCTGGCTTAGAAATGTCAAGCCTGGCACCAAATTTACCTTCGTAGTCGACGAAACGCAGGAAGAACATTTGGGTATCGTCAAGCGAACAGGCGCTACAATTGATGCCGTTAGCCAGACGATCAAGGTATTCGCGTCCTTCTCCAAATCCGTATCGACAGTGATACCCGGGATGAGCGGGACTGCAAGTTTTTGATGTCAGCGCCTTCACCAAAGCCAGGTTTTGGAAGACAAGCAGGAGATAGGAAAACGCCTGTATCGAACCTCCTGAAGCCCGCGCACGGCGTACGACCTATTGCTGAGAAGCGTAAAACTCCAAACCAGGACCAGGAATCAGGGCTTCGCTTACTTCTTGATTTCTACACTCAACTTCGTCAAGCCGATACAATTGGGCAATTGCAGTTGGTTATCGCGAACGAAGTGGGCAAGATAACCGGGGCGCGGCAGGTTTTTGTATTCTCAAGGAACGAAAAACCAAAGATCGAAACGGTGTCCGGACTGGCGACCGTAAGTCGCTCGGTTCCCTTCATCAATGAGATCGAAAATATTGTCCGTGATCTAGACAAATCAAATTGCCTGGCATCGCGGTACGAATTTTGCTCCGATTCAGCATCCGGTGAGCCGAACTCGCCCCTTTCGAGCTATCCTTTCAGGTTTTTGATGTGGGTTCCCTTTGCCAGGGATGAAGGAGAGGCGCTTGGCGGCATGCTGCTCGCAAGAGAAATTCCCTGGCAAGAGCACAACAGGATCATCGCTGACCAAATCGTTGCTGCAATCAACTACTCGTTGGCATACCAGTTGTTGGCTGCAAACTCTGGAACTCCACGCAAAGCAAAAATATGGCGATCGCGCAAGACCGTTGTCGCAGTATTGGCTTTACTGCTTGCCTTGATGGCTCTGCCGGTCTCCATGAAGTCACTTGCGCCGTTCGAGATTGTTGCTCAAGAGCCCCTGATCATAACCTCTCCACTGGATGGCGTTATAGAAGATGTGCTGGTTGAACCCGGTCAGTCAGTGATCGAGGGGCAACCTGTATTGCGCTTCTCCGACACGGTACTGAAAAACCGATTGGAAATCGCGAGAAGCGATGTTGAAGTCAGCAGGGCAAAGCTGAAAAAAGCCAACCAAATGGCATTCGAAGGGGATGAGGGCCGTCAAAAATTGGGGCTTGCCATCGCCGAACTTTCGCTCAAGGAGGCTCAATACAAGCTGGCAAGAGACCAGTCAGAAGAAACCATAATGCGTTCCGACCGGGCCGGTGTAGCCGTCTTTTCAGACCGACAGTCTCTGCTGGGCAAGCCGGTTGGTGTTGGTGAGCAACTGATGTCGGTTGCGGATCCTGAAAAGGTGCTGGTGAGGATCAACTTGCATGTCAGTGACTCAATACTTCTAGAAGAGGGGGCCAAGGTCAAACTGTTCCTTGATTCCGATCCGCTGGTCCCGCGAGATGCAGTTGTTGAATATGCCAATTACCGTGCAGCGCCAGTCGCTGATGGCAGCCTTGCATATGCGATCACAGCAAGGCTTGCAGATGATGACAGGACAATACCACGATTGGGTATTCAGGGCTCGGCACAGCTCTATGGAAAAACTGTTCCGCTGTTCATGTATCTTTTCCGCCGACCGTTGACTTCTGCCCGACAGTGGCTGGGATTGTAGCAATCATGGAAGAGCTCGACGTTCCAGGATTACGGCAGGATATTGAGTTTTTTCCCAACGGGGCGCGCGATGCATCCGAGCGAGAATGGACCATCTATGATCCGCTTCAACACCGGTATTTTCGTGTTAATGCCGAAACTCGACGTCTTATGTCATTGTGGCAAGAGGAAATGACGGTAAATGATCTGATTGCTAGCGCAAAATCAAAGCTAAATATGAGCATTGATGAGCAAGATGTTGCAAGGCTCTACAACTTTTTGAAGGAAGCCTGCCTTCTTCAAACCGATGGGCGAAACACTTGGCAACATTTGAACGAGAAAGCAGAGTCCTCCAGAAAACCACTGATACGCAAGATCGTTCGTGGGCACTTGTTTTTCAGAGTGCCGCTTATCAGGCCAACCCGTTTTCTTGCTGCCACAGAGCATTTGGTGAAACCGATCTATTCCCCTATTGGGCTTTGGATAATTTTCTTCTTTGGCCTCACGGGTATATATCTGGTGAGCAGGGAACTGCCCGCCTTTACTCAAGCTGTATCAGGGCTCTTTAATCTACACAGTACCCTTGGTTTTTTGATCGCGTTGCTTTTTGTCAAGCTGGTACACGAGTTTGGCCATGCTTATGCAGCGACCAGTACCGGATGCCGGGTTTCAACGATGGGCATCGCATTCATGGTATTTATACCAGTTTTATACACCGATATCAGCGACACCTGGCGACTTTCCAGTCGACGGCAGCGTGTTCTTGTCAGCAGCGCAGGCATTATTGCCGAATTGCTCATCGCGAGTCTGGCGACTTTCCTGTGGGTATTTCTGGAGCCTGGTCTGCTGAGGGACAGCGTCCTAATTCTGGCGACAACAAGTTGGATCATAAGTATCGGCATCAACATCAATCCCTTCATGAAGTTCGATGGCTACTACATACTATCGGACATGGTGGGAATCGAAAATCTACAATCCCGCTCTTTTTCCTTTGCCCGATGGCGGATCCGCCGGCTCTTGTTTGCACAAGGCATTCCAGCTCCTGAAGAGTGCGCTAGGCAAACCGCCATCCTCTTCATCAGTTATGCACTGGGGACATGGCTTTACAGGCTTGTGATCTTTACGGCGATTGCGCTGGTCGTTTACCAGTACACCTTCAAAGCGTTGGGCATACTCCTCTTCGCTTTGGAAATTTGGCTCTTGCTTTTGTCGCCCTTGTTCCGAGAAATCCGCGAGTGGGGCGAGATATCCCAATCTTACTTTTCCGCTAAACGCGTTTCATTTTCAGTTGGAGTTGTCGGTCTATTCGCCGCAGGATTTTTCGCTCCGTGGTCGACGACCCTGTACCTGTCGGCAGTCTTGCAGCCCTCTGATCTAACGCAGGTCTATCCGCCGCGACCCGCGAAAATTGTCAATTTGACAGCGCGCCGGGATCAATATGTCGAGGCGGGTGATCCGATACTGATCATGCAGGTTCCGCGATTACAAAGGGAGATAGAGGCTGCGCGTATCGAGGTGGCACAGACACGTCTGCAATTGATTCAAAGCACGGCCAACAGGGCTGCTAGAACCGACAATATTGTGCTTAAACGCGAGTTTTTGTCTCGCTCCGGACGACTGTCTGGCCTTGAACAGATGGACAGTGAACTGATCGTGCGCGCACCTGTCAGTGGTCGCGTGGTTCAATTGGAGGAGAATCTCCACGCAGGACGGTGGCTTGGCAAAGACACGCTTATTGCGCTTGTTTCTACGCAATCGGAGCACATTGCCAAAGGCTATATCCGAGACGACCAAATCGACAGAATTCAATCAGGATCCATAGGAACATTTATTCCAGACGACATTTCCAGATCGAAATTTGGCGTCAGGCTCACAAACGTATCAATTGCGAGCAGTCCGACAATCGATATTGATGAGCTCTTGCGGCACAGCGGCGGTACCATTGCGGTGTCCAGTGCATCTGGAGGTAGAGATGCGCCTGTTTCTCCGCATTACCAAATTGAGTTCCAACCTACAAACAAGATCCAGGATCCCGGACAAGTCATTCGGGGGACCATTCTTCTGCGAGGCAAGAGACAAAGTATGGCGATGAATTTCTGGCGCCAAATCGCGAAAATAATTGTTCGTGAAAGTGTGTTCTAGAAGGATATCCTGATCCAACAATAAGACAGACCTATATCTTTTTGCTTAAAGTGCATCTGCGGCGTCGTGCAGATCGCGCGGTATCCCTGACAGACACTTAGCTTTTGGAAAACAAGATTCTATCATTTCTGTTCTTGGACTGGATTTGAAAATCGTTCTTTTCTCCCTGAAATAGCCTTAGCCAGTCGACAAAAACATCCGACGGCATGGGTGGGGAAATTAGATAACCCTGTATCTCGGTACAGCCAAGATTCTGCAAGACTGCCATCTGTTCTTCTGATTCAACACCTTCAGCAACGACCCTAAGACCAAGCCGGTTCGACATCTCGGTCACTGCGGCAACCATTGCCTCGTTTGCGTGACTGACATCGATTCCGTCAATAAAGCTACGATCGATCTTGATGGCATCGGGACTCAATTTCTGCACATATGATAATGATGATTGGCCGGTTCCAAAATCATCTAATGCAACTTGGACACCAATTTTCTGTAAGCCCTTCAGTGTATTGCCTGCAGTCTCGAGGTCTTTCATATAAGCCGTTTCAGTTACCTCAAACTGGATCGAAGAGGGATTACAACCGCTTTCTAACACTAGATCCGCAAGTTGGTTCGCAACCTTGGGATTGCCTATTTGCTTTGCAGAAATATTGATCGACAGCATCGGAAGATTGACACCATTATTCGCCCAGTTCTGCATCTGTGAAGTGGCGGTCCGAACGATCCATTCGCCAAGTTTATTCATGAGGCCAGTCTGTTCAGCAACGCTTATTAACATCTGTATTGGAACATCCTTTAGCTGTTCGTTGCTGCAACGGAGCAACGCTTCTGCTGCGGCGACCTGACCTGTATCGAGTCGAATGATTGGTTGGTAGTGCAAAGAGAAGTCATTTGCTTCCAAGGCATCGCGTGTTCCTGCTTCAAGGCGAAGCAATTCCTTCACCGACTCGCCCATGTCTTTTGAGAAAAATCGGAAGCTGTTGATACCATTCTCTTTCAGTGCGCGTGCCTGAGCCAAATTGGCATGATGGATAAGAGTATGGCAGTCAGCACCATCTTCCGGGTAAATCCCAACGCCGATCGTACATTTTAGCAGATGCTCAATACCCTCGACTTCGCAAGGTTGAGAAAAATGATCGAGAATTCTTTTGACGATCCAGGTCACCGAGGCGACATCATCGAGCTGAGAAATTTCGACCAGAAAGCGGCTTGTATCTGATCTAGAGAATGAGATGATTCGGTCGCGCCCACCCAATAGCGAGATAGTATCAGTGCGGCGAAGCAGGTTTGATAGTACCTCGCTCGCTTTCTTTACAATTTGCTCTGCTTTTCGGGTACCAAAAGCTTCGGCAACCTGGTCTGCCGTGTCTACCGAAACACTTAAGACTGCTATATTCTGTTGCTGTCGCTCAGCGCGAAGAATTGCATGGCCCAGCCTATCTTCGAAGATTGTTAAAGTGGGCAATCCGGTAAGCACGTCGATATTTGGTGCATGATTTTGCTCGATCCGTTCTAGCGCCCCAATGTGATAAGGGGATTTGGTGAGAGTAGTTGGAGGCTCTGTTGTTCTGACGCGATCCTTGTTTCTGGCCTTATTGGAAGCGGCTGCCTTTCTTGCTTGCGCATCGGGCAGATCCTGCATTTCGTGCCATCCAACAACACGGTTGCGGCCCGACTCTTTTGCTTTGTAGAGCGCCATGTCGGCCTGATTTACCAGTTCATCAGGAGATTCAACCCCATTTTCGAGCGCCGACACACCTATACTAACAGAAACCGTGTTGCCTTGTTGAAGCCAGGCATGGGACTTTTCAAGCACATTAATCCGCAGCTTTTCGCCGAATGCTTCAGCTTGCTCATAGTCCAGACCATCCAGAACAATACAAAATTCTTCACCACCGTATCTGCCGATCAAGTCCTGGCTCCGACAGTTGGACGAGAGGGTCTTGGCGACACCAATAATCACATCATCACCCACCGCATGGCCGTAGCGATCATTGATACCTTTGAAATAGTCGATATCCACCATCAGGCAGCCCAGATTTGTGTTCCCTGCGACAGCCTTCCCCATCAATTGCTTGAATTGTGAAAACAGGTTGCGCCGGTTCAGGCAACCTGTCATGGGGTCATGGTTTGCAAGATACTGAAGTTCAAGGTTCTGCTGCACAAGGTCTTCCTCGGCAACTATGAGTTTCTTGACCGTCAATTCCAGGTCGGCATTCTGTTTTTCAAGGATTGTTACATCACTGAAAGTGACAATCGCTCCGCTGGTCTTTCCGTCTTCGTCTATGATGCAGGATGCATTGACGTTAAAACTCTTGATGCGACTGTCAGGCATACGAATGCCCATTGGAATCATGACAGAAGTCTTCCGCCCAGCAATTGCGGTTCGCCATGGGAAGCCCACATTGGCTGCATTCTTCTCCCAATGTCGCCATTGAAATCCACTCAAATGCTCTCCAATAATCTTTGCAGGAGTCTTCCCCAATAGATCTGACATCGAATGATTGATGAGCAATATCTGCTCCTTTTCATCGACAATCACGACCCCTTCATCCAGTGTGTCGAATGCTGCCTGGACCCTGGCGGGCACAACCTTGCTGGGATCCAGCTGACGAAGTGAGCGCTTTAAGAGAACGTAATAGAGAGCCAATCCCAAGAATCCGAAGAATGCAAATAGCTTGAGCGTGTTCGCAGAAAACCCGATTGCCGAGTAAGAAGGATCAAGTTCCGAGAACACCATCTCAACACGTCCCCAATACTCATCGCCATTGAAGAGCGGAACCTGAACATTAGATGGCGTGGAGACACCGTTCTTGGTTTCCCTCCAAACGACGGAGTGGTTCTCCGTGGCTGCGAGGAAAGAGCCGTTGTTCCGCCGGACCGCGATCGACAGAACTGATGGATCTCGCTGAACTACAGTTGCGATGGTCTGTTCTATTGCTTCCTTGTCGTCCATGGCCGCCGCATTTGAAAGCTGGATTGTCAGTGCTTCAGCAACGCGGGATCTTGCTTGAAGTTTTTCCTTCATAACATCCGGAAAAAGGCCAAAGAACTCCGCGGCCAAAGCTATGCTGAGAGTCAATGCAGTTATTCCAACCGTCAAGCGCACTATTGGGGAGATTTTTCTCAGCATGGTGCAGCAACTGCTCCTTGTTGTCTGAGGGCTTGAACGGAAGCAAGAAGTTTGGAGGCCAGCTTTTCTTCTATCTGGTCAGGCTCCTCTTTTCCCGTGTCGCGAGTTATGAAAATCACAATAGGATCAAAGCGCTGCCATGCAGGCAGCGTTGCCAAAAGTGAACTCGCCAGGGCACTTCCGCGCAAAATCCATGCAACAAAACCGGCGGTCAACGCACTTCCCGATCCAACAACCACTTCATGCAATTCGAGCCCTAGCAACTCTGCCCGCTTGTCCATATCAGCAGCATTTCTGTCCAGAGCTTCCCACAATGCACTTTGGTTCAGATTATTGAGGTCAAGTTTAATCCGCGGAATAGCAGATTCATCCGGGAGCGCCGTAGGCACATCAGAAATCTCCTTTCCAGGTCCGTTCACTGGTGGAGACGGAGCTGCCATTGCCACTACTGTTTCTTCTGGTTGTGGCGCAGATTGGCGCTCACCTGCAGGCGCAGTTTTGTCGTTGGGTTTTGGATCCTCAACACCAGGGGGAACCGGGTCGATCACATCTTCCACTTCATAGTCTTCGTCTAAAGGATCTTCGTCCGGATCTGGTGGGTCAGTCACAGTTTCGGGCTCGGGAAGTGGATCAGGATCTGGAACCTCCGGTGGTCCATCGTCACCACCTGGATCATTGACATCACTACCTTCTGGATCAACCACAATCAGCAGCAATTGCGTATCGATGCCGCCATTGCCGTCATCAACCTGCACGGTCACTTCATAGACACCATCAAGGTCTGCATCGGCGGGTGTCTCGAAGTCCGGCACCGTGTTGAAGGTCAGCACCCCGCCGGCGGTGATCGAGAACAGGGCCTGGTCGGCACCGCCTGCAAGCGTATAGGTCAAGGTGTCAGGCGGCAGGTCGGGATCGGATGCCGTCACCGTGGTGACCGAGGTCTGGTTCTCAGCTGCATTGACGGCAGCCGTCGCACCGCCACCATCGGACGTGATGGCCGGATCGTCATTGC
>CAJHZC010000023.1_pt1 | contig 27951 bp, 29 predicted proteins | sample 9198911 | NCBI WGS metagenome assembly CAJHZC01 (sample SAMEA7708336, study PRJEB35096) | sediment metagenome | biome: marine neritic benthic zone biome [ENVO:01000025]; feature: sediment [ENVO:00002007]; material: shallow marine sediment [ENVO:03000034] sea grass bed [ENVO_01000059] ...
CTTCAACTATTAACGGCTAAACACTCGTCCAAGTGCCAATGTCAAGCGCCAGACAATGCCAAAAATAACTTGTAAAGGCTTGAAGGTCCGCTTTGTCCGCATAGCGGACATTGGAGAGGATCCCAATTTGAAATAATAACGGCCCAAGAAACAGCGGGGCCGAAAGTCGTTAGAACTCACCTAGCCAATTTAAATTTTTCTCCACCGGCTCCGATTAATGCAGTTACACTCGCCGGAAATTAAGCAACTTCAGAATTGAAAAATTTGTCGGGGCGCTGGATACGCTTTCAATCTTTAGTGCTCAGGGGGTGCCCGGGGGGTGGGTATTGGTTGCAGCACTAGCTAAATTGCGCCTTTTTGTGGAGTAAATCAGCTCTTGCGCGCTACAGATTGTGGGGTTTGCTGTGGGGTCGGTTCAACTCAAAAATTGTAAGCTTATGAAAATATTATCTTATTCAAGAGAAATTGGTGGAGCCTAGCGGGATCGAACCGCTGACCTCTTCGCTGCCAGCGAAGCGCTCTCCCAGCTGAGCTAAGGCCCCAATGCATCAATCGCAAAGCGAGAGCGCGGGAAACGATGTCTTGCGACACTGTGACGAACCCAAAGGTTCGATCGGAACTCCGATACCGCCCGAAGCGGGCGATATCAAGTCAGTTTGTCAAAAAAATTAGCTGTCGTCCTCATCTTCGCCGGCGATGGGAATGATATCGGCAACATCATCATCTTCGTCGTCATCGACTGCAAGGAATGTATCGTCTTCATCGCCGTCGTCGTCGCCGCCGACATCAATTTCCTCGATTTCGTCATCCGTGTTGTCGCCCAGATCGGGCATGTTCTTGTCTTCGTCTGTTGATGTTTCCTCATCGGCATCATCGAGCGAAACCACCTCAGCGCCTTCGATCTCCAGATCGTCCTCTTCCTCTGCCGCAGCTTCAGGCTTGACAGGCTGAATGGGTGGCGCGGGCTTGTTGCGGCTTGGCCCGGTCGGCAGATCAAAAAAGGACAGCGGATAGGATTTGCCCGTATAAGGAGACACAACAGGGTCCTTGCCCAAGTCGTAGAATTTCTTGTCCGTTTCCGGGCAGGTGCGTTTAGTTCCAAGTTCAGCTTTTGCCACAATCAACCTCGGTCGTTTATCTGGCCTGCCACGCCTGTTTCAGGTCCGGCGCTCGTTGCGTCGTGGCAGATATTTCAGTGATCGACGGTCCTTAACCGCAAAGGTATGTGCTGTCAAAGGCCAATTCAACACAGGTTTTACATCCCGGCCAAAAAATCCGGCAACAGGTGACTTTTATTTTGCTGTGTGCTAATTCGGCCATGCACAATGGCGCACAGATCGCCGCAACTTTCAAAAAGAAGCGACTAAAAAATGCATACCCACACTCCTGTCCGTACCGCAGCCATGCGGTCCGACGGTTTGTCTGGCACCGTGCGTGTGCCAGGCGACAAATCTATTTCTCATCGTTCATTCATGTTTGGCGGCTTGGCGGCCGGCGAAACCCGCATCACCGGCCTTCTGGAGGGCGAAGATGTGCTGGCCACCAGCCGTGCCATGCAGGCGATGGGCGCGCAGATGCGCAAGCAAGATGATACATGGATCGTTCACGGCACAGGTAATGGGTGCCTGCTTGAACCTGAAGCGCCACTGGATTTCGGCAATGCGGGCACTGGTGTTCGCCTGACCATGGGCCTTGTCGGCACTTATGACATGACCACCAAATTTGTCGGCGACGCATCTCTGTCCAAACGCCCGATGGGCCGCGTACTCAATCCACTGCGTGAAATGGGCGTTCAGGTCGATGCGTCCGAAGGCGACCGCCTGCCGCTGACCTTGCACGGCCCGCGCATGGCCAATCCGATCAACTATCGCGTGCCCATGGCATCGGCACAGGTCAAATCCGCCGTGCTTTTGGCTGGCCTGAATACGCCCGGCATTACCACTGTTATCGAGCCTGTTCTGACGCGGGATCATACCGAAAAAATGCTGTCGGGCTTTGGTGCTGATCTGAACATCGATATCGATCATGAAGGCGTTCGGCATATCCATATTCAGGGCCAGGGTGAATTGCGCGGCCAGACGATCGAAGTGCCCGGTGATCCTTCATCAGCCGCCTTTCCTCTGGTTGCTGCGCTCATCGTGCCGGGATCGGATATCACCATTGAGAATGTGCTGATGAACCCGACGCGCACAGGACTGATCACCGCCCTGCAGGAAATGGGCGGCCAGATCGACATCATCAATATGCGTGATGCCGGCGGTGAGGATGTCGCCGACCTTCATGTCAAATCCTCCGAACTTAAAGGCATCGTTGTACCACCATCTTTGGCGCCATCCATGATTGATGAATATCCGGTGCTTGCGGTTGCCGCAGCCTTTGCTGATGGCGAGACTGTGATGGATGGTCTTGATGAACTCAGAGTCAAGGAATCCGATCGCCTCGCAGCGGTGTCACGCGGACTCGAGGCCAATGGCGTTGATTGCAAGGAGGGCAAGGCATCGCTGTCGGTGCGCGGCAAGCCGGGCGGCAAGGGATTGGGTGCTGTTTCACAAAACGCAATTGTAGAAACCCATCTTGATCACCGTATTGCCATGGCGTTTCTGGTGATGGGTCTTGCGACCGAAAAAACCGTGATGATCGATGATGCGACCATGATTGCCACAAGCTTTCCGGAGTTCACGCCTCTGATGCAAAAGATCGGCGCCAAGATAGAAATGCAGGATTGAACCAGAATCCGGCGTTGCTTGGTCGGTTTCACTTGATAATGTTGTTTTAATGAGTTCCACCCGCTTGACCATCGCCATTGACGGACCCGCCGCTTCGGGAAAGGGCACATTGTCCGCCCGGATTGCGGCGCATTATGATCTGGCGCATCTCGACACCGGATTGTCCTACCGGGCGGTGGCAAAGGTGCTGCTTGATAGCGGCGCTTCGCTGGACAATGAGCAAAGCGCCCTCAATGCAGCACAGAACCTCGATCTGTCCGCCATGTCGCGCGATGCACTCGCCGTGCATGAGATCGGAGAAGCTGCCTCAAAAGTCGCAGTAATGCCGAAGGTGCGGCAGGCGCTGGTTGACAAGCAGCGCGAATTTGCGCGTCAGCCAGGCGGCGCGGTGCTCGACGGCCGGGACATCGGCACGGTGGTCTGCCCTCAGGCCGATGTGAAGCTTTATGTGGTTGCCACACCGGAAGTGCGCGCGCGGCGTCGGTCCGAAGAGATACGGGCGCGCGGCCGACAGGCCGATGAAGCCCAAATTCTGGCCGATATCAAAACGCGTGATCAACGGGACATGGAGCGCGATGACAGTCCGTTGACGCCCGCAAAAGATGCCCACTTGCTCGATACATCAAAAATGACTATAGAAACGGCGTTTACGGCAGCAACCAGCATCATTGATGCAGCGATTGCCGAAAACAAATAACGATCTTCAAATCGTGATCTTGCGCCGTAAAGCCCATCTGTTGGGCCAGATTGCCGTTTGAAGCCTGAAACACAAACCACGGCGCTGTGCTGGGACATCTGTCAGCACTCGGAGTATCTATGTCAGAAATGAATCCAACCATGGAAGAGTTTGAAGCTCTTCTAAACGAATCCTATGCAACGCACGATGCCGTAGAAGGCCAGGTTGTCGTAGGCACAATCACTGCCATTGAAAAAGACATGGCGATTGTGGATGTCGGTCTCAAAGTTGAGGGCCGCATCGCACTCAAGGAATTTGGTGCCAAAGCCAAAGACGGCACGCTCAAAGCCGGTGACCAGGTCGAAGTCTATGTAGAGCGCGTTGAAAACGCTCTGGGCGAAGCTGTTTTGTCCCGCGATAAAGCGCGCAGAGAAGAAAGCTGGATCAAGCTTGAAGCCAAGTTTGAAGCTGGCGAGCGGGTCGAAGGTCAGATCTTCAACCAGGTCAAGGGTGGCTTTACGGTTGATCTTGATGGCGCAGTGGCGTTCCTGCCGCGCAGCCAGGTTGATATTCGCCCCATCCGCGATGTCACACCATTGATGAACACACCGCAGCCATTTGAAATTCTGAAAATGGACAAGCGCCGTGGCAACATCGTGGTCTCGCGCCGTACCGTGCTTGAAGAAAGCCGTGCCGAGCAGCGCTCTGAGATCGTTCAGAACCTTGAAGAAGGTCAAACCGTCGAAGGTATGGTCAAGAACATCACCGACTATGGTGCCTTTGTGGATCTTGGCGGCATTGACGGCCTGTTGCACGTCACAGACATGGCATGGCGCCGCGTCAACCATCCGACAGAGATCCTCTCAATTGGTCAGACCGTAAAAGTACAGATCATCCGCATCAACCAGGATACGCATCGTATCTCACTGGGCATGAAGCAGCTTGAATCTGATCCATGGGATGGTATTGGCGAGAAATACCCGATCGAATCCAAGATCACCGGCCGAGTGACAAATATCACCGATTACGGTGCCTTTGTTGAAGTCGAGCCAGGCATTGAGGGCCTGATCCACGTTTCAGAAATGTCATGGACAAAGAAAAACGTGCATCCGGGCAAGATCCTTTCAACCAGCCAGGAAGTCGAAGTGGTTGTGCTGGAAGTTGATCCGGACAAGCGTCGTATCTCTCTCGGCCTGAAACAGACACTGGACAATCCATGGGAAAGCTTTGCAACGCAATTCCCGGTTGGCCAGCATGTTGAAGGCGAAGTGAAAAACAAAACCGAGTTCGGTTTGTTTATCGGCCTTGAAGGCGATGTCGATGGCATGGTTCACCTGTCCGATCTTGATTGGAACAAGCAAGGGGAAGAGGCCATCGAAGACTACAATAAGGGCGACGTGGTCAAAGCCATCGTTCTTGATGTGGACATCGAAAAAGAGCGTATCTCACTGGGCATCAAGCAGCTTTCAGGCGACCAGCCTGCTGGCGGCGCAGCGGCGTCCGGTAGCGATAGCAGCGGCTTGCGCAAGAACGCTGTTGTCACATGTGAAGTGACAGCTGTATCTGACAATGGCCTGGATGTGAAACTGGTTGACCACGATGTCACAAGCTTCATCCGTCGCGCGGATCTTTCACGTGATCGCGACGAGCAGCGCCCGGAGCGTTTCTCGGTTGGTCAGCGTGTAGACGCACGCGTCACCCAGTACATCAAAAAAGACAACAAGGTTTCAGTGTCCATCAAGGCGCTTGAAATCGCGGAAGAAAAAGCCGCCGTCGCCGAATTCGGTTCATCGGATTCTGGTGCATCACTGGGCGATATTCTCGGTGCCGCACTGAAAGGCGACGAGAAGTAAGTCTTCTCAACTCTGAAATACCAACCCGCCGCATTGGAAACAGTGCGGCGGGTTTTTTGTCCCAAATGACATGATTTGGTTTCATTTTTCCTTTCGAAATACCGCCCTGCCCGATAAATTGGCTGTATGCCCAAGCCGCCAAAAGCATTCCAGGGATCAACCGGCAGCGACACGCTTGATGCGCTCGCTTATGAGGCCGCGCAGGAAACGGCCACTGCGCTGGGGCGCATCGGTAGCAAGCTGGAAGCTGCGCTCGAGGCGCTGCGCCGGCACGGTGAAACAGATGGTGCCAATCGTGACCGCGATGAATTGGTGCAAGAAGCCGCAGATGCTGCATGGATTCTGTTTATCCAGCGCGATCATTTGGGCCTGCGCACCGACCACCATTTGCTGGGCACCTACAAGATCCCGAAAGAGGTAATGGCGCGTGTGGGCGTGATTGCGCGCAAAAAGGATAGTGCCTGAACCGACCACCCCGGCTTGCATCATCGCCAAAATGCGCTTTACTGATCCGCCTGACACTGGGTGGAGCGTGACATGATCAAACAGAAAACTTGGCAACGCGGGTCACTGGGCCCAATTTCTTTCTCTCAACTTGGCATGGGCACCGCGCCGCTGGGCAATTTGTATCGCGCTATCAGCGAAGATGAGGCCAATGCGACACTGCAGGCCATGTGGGATGGCGGTTGCCGTTACTATGACACCGCACCGCTCTACGGGCTTGGATTGGCCGAAACGCGGATGAACCGGTTTCTGCGCGACAAGCCGCGCGATGAATACATTCTGTCGACCAAGGTCGGTCGCCTGATGGAAGTATCGACCCCTGAGAACCGAACCGGACACGGCAAGTTTTTCGACGTGCCCAACCGCCGCGAAATGTTTGACTATTCCTATGATGGCGTGATGCGCTCGATCACCCATTCGCTCGAACGGCTGGGCGTCGACCGGATCGACGTTCTTTATTGCCACGATATCGATGTGTTCAACCAGGGCAGCGTGGAAGTGCGCGACGCACGGATGGAGGATTTTCTGGCTTCGGGCATCCGCGCCATGACATCACTGCGTGATCAGGGCGTGGTCAAGGCCATCGGTGCTGGCATCAATGAATGCGAGTCGGCGCAAATCCAGGTCGAGCGGGCCGATATGGATATTATCCTTCTGGCAGGCCGCTACACATTGCTGGAGCAAGCCGCGCTCGATAGTTTCCTGCCGCTTTGCGAAGAACGCGGCGTCGGCGTGGTGATCGGCGGACCGTATAATTCAGGCATTCTGGCCACGGGACCGGTTGAAGGCGCGTATTACAATTATGATCCCGCGCCTGCTGATATCATGGAAAAAGTTGGCAAGATCCAGGCGATCTGTGAAGGCCATGGCGTCAAGCTGATTGAGGCGGCGCTGCAGTATCCATTGCTGCACCCATGCGTGGTGTCGACCATTCCCGGCGCGCAGCAGGCCGAGCAAGCCAAGGGCAATCTTGCACATATCGCCAAGCAAATCCCCGATGATCTCTGGGCCGAATTGAAGGCGGAGGGATTGATCAGGTAGTGGCATCACTGCTCGCACCGGTCCTTTCCTAACGCTCCTTTCGTAGGGGCAATGCTTATCTTCATACACGCCAAGGTTAATCCAACTGGCACACAAAGTGCTCCGTCAAAGCAGCTGACGGGAGCTGTTTCTCGATTCGGCACAGATTTTGATTGTTGGTTGGATGCTTGAAACGGAAGACAAGTGGAATATTGCCGATCCGGGCCCGGTGCCGGACGGAATCCGCACGTCTGCTTTTGACGATCTTGATATCTCGATTATCGGTGATCCCAGCGAAATACTGGCTCAATGGCAGGAAATTGAGGCATTTGCAGTCGATTATTCCTCTTGCAGTGCCTGGTCACGCGCCTGGTACGAGGCGCATAGCGCCAATAAACACCTTTCGCCATACATCATCGTCGGCAAGTCTCCAAATGGGACAATACGGTTCCTGCTTCCCTTTATGAAACGCTCCATCGGGCCTCTTAGCATGCTGGTTCGGCCCGGCGTTAAGCATTCTGCCTATTTTAGCGGGATCTTCTCGCCCGAACTGGCTGGCGAAATCAGGAGTGGCAATGGTCCGGCATTCTGGCGACAGGTAACGGCATCCATGCCAAAGATCGACGTGATCTGGCTGGAGGGCGTGCCTAAAGCGCGGCTGAGCTTGTTTGCCGGGAAGGAAAGCTTCTCTTCAAGCAATGCCTGCACCAGCATGCGCATCGACAGCGACTGGGATAGCCAGTATCTTGAGATCTTCAATTCCAAGGCACGCAACAATGACAAGCGCGGGTACCGAAACCTGGCTAAGCTGGGCGATGTCAACTTCACGGTCGTCACTGAACGCGGCGCGCAGCAACAGTTGCTGGTAGAGATGCTCGAGCAGAAAAGCGTCTCACTGAAGAACAGCGGTCAAGCCATGCTCTTTGAAGAACCTGAATGCCTTGAATTCTATCAGGGCCTGCTGGCAAAATATGAAGCGGACGAAAACACAAAGATCCTGCTGTCGAAGCTTTGCGTGGATGGCGAGCTGATGTCGGCCAATCTGGGTGTTCTGTTCAACAATCGCTTCTATGGCATGATTATTTCGACCACCAGTTCGGGCGCGCGCAAGCATTCGCCCGGGCGATTGCTCCTGCTCGAATTCAACCGCTATCTCTCTGAGAACGGGATCGCCGCTCATGATTTTGGCACCGGAGTCGCTGAATACAAGAACAATTGGTGCGATGAGACGATCGAGCGCTACCATGTGCTGATGCCAAGTGGCGCGAAGGGCAAGATCTTGGCCCGCGCGATCCGCTCCATCGCCCGACTGAAAGCATGGGCGAAACAATCGAAACTCAAGTCGAGTGTCGTCAAGACGCTTGCATGGGCCACCCGCGCAAGATCAGCGATACGCAAAGGATTTTTCGGGTAGACAAATTGTATTGATGGGCAAGGCAGACCATGCCCGCGCTGTCCCAGTGACCCCGTTGCCCGATCAGTCAAGATGGGTGCGTTTCAGACGGTCCGCCTGTCAACGCTCAGAAGCAGCCTGATGAGTGCAGACTGATTCTGTACACCAATTTTATCATAGATGCGTTGGAGGTGCGTTTTTGCCGTGTTCGGGCTGATATCCAGCGCGCGAGCCGCGGTCGAGACATCGCGTCCGGCGGCAACATGGCAAACCAGCCTTCTCTGCGATTCAGACAATCCATAGACATCGGCGGCGCTCTCCAACAATTGTTTGAACCGATCGACGTCATCGAAGGTTATCAGTATTTTGCCATCCTTGATTAGCGCCGAGCAAACATGTGCGAGGCTTTCATCATCCGGCCCAAGTGCAATGGCTCGAGAGACCGAATCGGACTTGACGCACGGGAGTGTCGGTCGCGGATTTCAGCGATCCACGCGATTGAGACCAATAGTTCGGCGTGCGAATCCGCACCGATCGCCTGAAGTTTATCTTCCCGCTGACCAAGCATGGGTTGTTCTGACAAACGTTCCTTTGCTGCCTCGTTTATCCAAAGCAGACGCGCCTGATCATCATCGCGGTGTTGACGCGAAAGGCTCGCTCACATCGCTGCTTGCAATCACTTGTTTTTCAATGGCAAATTTAGGGTGTAGTTTGTGACGCACAAGGAAAATTCCAAGCCCGATCAATGCAAAAAGCAACCAGGTTATGGGAGCGGTCCGCACGTCGCCGTCAACCGCCATCCACCAATGGTCTCCCGTAAACGCAACCGAGTGCGTGTAGCGTCTTGCATGTTCAACAAATAAAAATCCGGCATGAAGTCCGGCTGCGCAAAACAGCGACCCGGTGGAAATATAGACAACGCTGAGCATCGCACCAAGCACAAACAAGCCGATAAACAATCGTATCATTTTGGGCTCCAACCAGCCCAAAAGGTCAGTGAGATTGTGCACCAGCGCAAATATGAAGGAAGAAAACAGGATCGCAAAGACCGTGGTCAGAAGCGACGAATTCCAACGCAAATAGCGCATCATGAAGGCGCGAAACATGGATTCCTCCACCAGCGCAAGAACTGCTGCAATGGGCAAAGAAATCAGCAATGCCACAATTGTATCCTTGGTGAGCGAAGCAATCGCTTCAGGACTGAATTCCACCGAATCCATGGCGATCATGATGGCGATCGCAACGCTCGAGATCAGGCTCGAAGTCGCTGCAAAGGTCAGAAACCCCGCCATCGAACGTCGCCGGGTCTTCAAGTACAAGCCAATGAAAGTGAGCGGCGTATCGTGACCAAAAGTGCCTTCATAAAGGAGAATGCAAGCAAGGGCCGCAGTGTACATTGTGATCTGGCCCGCGCCGTGTCCATCCAGGACCGACAGCCCAGATTGCGTCACCACGAACACCGATTCAATCAGCATCATGGGCAACGGCAGCAGCGATAAAAACAGGCAAAGGTAAAGATAGCGAATATTTTTACCTGGAAGCGAGAACACCAAGCAGACTTAACCCCCATTTCATCCACTGTTCGGTGACGATACGTAAAGATGGGGGCATCAACTTGCAATCGAAAAATTGTCGGCTATGTCCTCAGGTTTTGCGGTTGTGTCCTTCATTCTGTTCATCTCAGATTGGATACGCGGCCTCGGTCAGATACCAGTGGGTACAAACGGCCAGGGATTTTTTTGGCCATAGATGGATAGCCTTTGCGCACCATCTTTCGCGGTTGCCCTGCGGTGAAAGCCAAATGTGTCAGCGATCGACCCGTTTGCTGACGTTGACAATGTCTGCAGCCTTGAGCCGAAGCCCAACAAAATCGGCGCGATCAATATTAGCATTGGACCGGACTCTAAAGGCCGGAGAATGAAATTCACTCGCTTGAAGCCACACCAGCTTATCAAATCGTCTTCGCCAGGGTGCCGAAACGTAAATTAATCCAGCTTACTGATTGTCCACATCGGTTTGGGTCACAGTATACGCCACCTCGAAAATGGCGGTCTCGGTGGGTGCAATATCTGCTGCAGTGACCGCCGGTCCCGGAGAAGTTGAAGTGGTACCGCCAACCAATGCAATTGTGCCCAGTCCGCCGCTACCAGAGAAGGCAGGTGGCCCGTCGGTGATGGTCGCATTGGTAATGGTGGTGTTGCCCGTATTGGTTACCGTGAAGCGATAATAGACTACATCGCCCACATTTTGCTGCGTCGCACCGATCAGTGAACCACCCGGGAAAACGTCATCATAGGCAGATTTGTCGAGCGTCAGCGCCGAATTGTCGGGAATATTGTCTTCAACCGTCAACGTCCCCGTTGGTGCAACGCTCACATCATCAGGATCTTCGGCTGAAACGACAGCAGTGTTGTCAACGCCATTTGTCACACCAGCTGCATTGTCCACATCGGCTTGCGACATCGTATACTGAAATTCATAGATGATCGTTTCGCCAACCTGCAAAATGCCATCAATCGTGTCGCTCTCGCTGATGATGGCCGGTGCAGTCAGACTGCCCAGATTGGTTGCGGCATTGCCGCCGAAAGTCGGCCCCGGGTCAGTGACCGACAAAGTATCGATGGTTACATTGCCGGTATTGACCAGTGTAACGCGGTAAACGATGTCTTCGCCTGCTTCGTCGCCAATGCTTGCAACTGTTTTATTGGCCGTAAACGAGGCAGATTTGGTGACAACGCCAACTGATTCCGTATCGCTTGGCTCAGAACCCGGTGCATAGGCCGGATTACCGTCCGGCGCATCGCCATTAACTGTTGCAGTGTTTGTAATTGCAGCACCCGCTGCCGCGACATGTGCAAGCAACACCATGGCCGTCATTGGATAGCGCCAGGCAATCCCTGAAAATTTATGTTTATTTTTCTGCCGCACGTCAGTCCCCTGCCAAGCAGATCCCCCAAGATCGAATCAGATAATAATTAACAAACTACCGCTTGGGAAGGGGTCACTCATCGACCCTGCCTTTTCCCCGGGATTGCCATGGATTCGGGCGAATGCCAATTTTGTACAGCGTCGCCAGGCAACCATTTTCATGGCCCACTCACGCGCTTGACATGCAATCCACGAGCATTCAGCCAACGACTACCCAAAATCGGGTTCTTCTGAAACGAATTGGCACCAGAGAATATTTGGGCAGCATAGAGCGGCAATTTGAGCGCATGAAAAATGCGCATACGCATTACCCGCTAACTCCAGTTTTTCAGCACATCATAGGCTTCGCGATAGCGCTGATGCGCGTCAAGGAAAGCGCTTTGCATGGACGTATTGGGCGCGATGGTCTTTTCAATCGCGGGCCGCGTGACAATATCGATGCCCGCGCCTGCTGCCATCATGCCAAGTCGGGCTGCTCCCAAAGCGCCGCCGAAATCGCCAGCCACGGGCACATCAATGCTCCGGTCGAGCGCTGTCGCCATGGCTTCAAGCCAATAGTCGGATTTCGAACCGCCGCCGACGGCCATGATGCGATCGATATTTGTACCGGTTGATGACAGTGCATCCAGACTGTCGCGGAAGGCATGTACGACGCCTTCCAACACTGCACGTGTTCCCGCCTGGGTGTCTGTGACATGTTCGAGACCCAAAAATGCACCCCGCACTGATGCGTTATTGTGGGGCGTTCTCTCTCCACCAAGATAAGGCAGAAACAATGTTTTTCCTGGCGCTTGCAGGGCACCCAAGGAGCCCGTCAGTTCGGCAGCATTTTGACCCACCAATTTAGCGTACCAGTTCAGTGAATCGGTTGCCGACAAGATGACTCCCATTTGGTGCCAGGTTTGGGGAAGCGCATGACAAAAAGTGTGTACTGCCGACGCTGCGTCCGGCGAGTAACCATCACAGGCGGCAAACAATACACCAGAAGTGCCAAGCGACACGAACGCATCGCCCGCCTTGGCAACGCCGACACCGATCCCCGATGCCGCGTTGTCGCCACCGCCGCCAGCAACCACCACCCTTTGTGTGATGCCAAACTGATCGCAAAGCGCCTTGCGCAGTGTGCCCGACGTTTCGCTGCCTTCAACAAGGCGTGGCATTTGATCGGATGAAAGCCCGGTTTTGGCCAAAAGACTATCTGACCAGTGACGGTTGCCCGTATCGAGCCAGCTGGTTCCCGCTGCATCGGACATTTCGGCGACATGCTCGCCTGTGAGCCAGAGTCGCAAATAGTCCTTGGGCAGAAGCACTTTTGCAATCCGGCCAAATATGTCTGGCTCGTTGTTCTTGACCCAGGCAATTTTTGGCGCGGTGAACCCGGGAAACACGATATTGCCGGATACAGATCGAAATTCGGGATCTGCATCCATAGCAGCAGCTTCAACATGGCTGCGTGTATCATTCCACAATATGCAGGGACGCAAGACCGCATCATCGGCATCGATCAGGGTCGCGCCATGCATATGTCCACTCAATCCGATTGAGCGAAGCTTCGACAGGTCGGCTTTCTCAGAGAGTTGCTGCATCACGATTTCGGCAGCGCCCACCCATTCCGATGGTGCCTGTTCAGACCATCCGTCATGAGGGCGGGTCACATTCATTGGTGACGTAGCCTCGGCCACTATCTTTTGATTGTCATCAACCAGCAGGCCCTTCAGGCTTGAAGTCCCCAAATCAAGACCAAGATGCATCGAACAAATCCTCAAATACGAACACAAATCACAGCAGTTTCCCGAGCTATTACTCGTGAAAAACTCAATGCTTTGTATATTTGATTTTGCAAACTTTGCCAGAAAACATATTTTTCGTGGGTGCCAGTTTTCTTGAACGCAGAAGACTGCGTGCCGTCACCTATGCTGGTGGATGAGTTCAGTCTTGCAGTGTTGCCACCGATGCTGGCTGGGCAACGGGCTCGAATTCACCTGTAACCACGCAGTCGCGACCGTTGGCTTTTGCTTCATACATGAGCTGATCGGCGCGTGCGATCAGTGGTTCAGGTCTGGTATTTTGCAGATTGGCCTGCGTGACACCAATGCTGGCGGTAAACTGCAGATCCATGCCGGCTGTGCTCACATTGCAAGCGCGTACAGTTTCCAGCAGACGCTCGCAGACCCTGGTCGCCATCGCAAGTTCGGTATTGGGAAACACAAGGCCAAATTCTTCACCGCCCATTCGGCCGACAATGTCCCCTGCCCTGAGCTGCGATGTCATCAAATGCGCAAACTCCTTGAGGATTTCATCGCCTGCCTCATGCCCATGGATATCGTTGATTGCCTTGAACCTGTCTATGTCTGCTACAGCCACCGAGAGCGGAAGGTGGGTACGACGCAACTTTTGCAATTCGGTCTTTAGCTGCTGATCAAAGAAGCGCCGGTTGGCGATTTGTGTCAGCTCATCGGTCAGCGCCAGTTGCTGGAGCTCTCTAACCGCAAAGTCAAACTCACGAATACTCAACATAGAGACCGGCTTGCTGCCCTCCATGACTGGCAGATGCCGGATATGGTGCTCATTCATCAACCGCAGCATACGGGGCACTTCATCACGCGCCGTGCAGGTAATCACGTCCGGCGTCATCACATCAGCCACCGTCTTGTTGATCGCATAGGTGCCAAATACGGCGACCGATCGCGCAATATCCCGCTCAGATATCAAACCATAGATGACCATGTTGTCATCAACAACAAGCAACGATCCAATGACATGTCGGTGCATTCTTTGTGCCGCTTCACGTACGCTCTCATCGCGTCTAGCGGTGATCAGCTTGTTTGATTCCCGCTGAAAAAGGATGTCTTCCACTAACACAATCAAACTCCGTTTGTTGGCTATGTTGCGAGACTATCCATCAGACCTTTTTCCAAGCTGACCCTAAGGAACGGCAAGCAGCAAAACCCTTCCTACAGAATCAGCAACATTCGAACCTTCCGGCGTGAACTAAAGTCAAAGAATTTTAGTATTAAATTACGCTCAAAAGTCCAACGTAATTAAATTTGTACTAAAATACTAACTAATCAAATTTTTCTTTAAATTTAACTGTTAAGTGTACCCATAATTAACAGTTGTTCGTTGGACACAACTTGAATAACTATACTAAGTTCCGGCCAGTGCATGAAGCGCAATGTATTGAGGGCGACATAGTCAATACTCGGAAACTCTCTGACCATGAACTGCTACAATGACATTAGAAAATTTGATCATCGACTTCAAGAAACTGGGCGATAACATTGCAGCGGCGGCCAAGGATGATGACGAACAGCGTCTTCGGCAATTGGATTCTGAGATTCAGGCGCTTTTTCTTGCCATATTGGAATATCGACCTGAAACACCAGAACAACGCGTTGCACATTGTAATTTTCTGCTCGAAAACCTGGTTCCGCTTGACCGTAGAGAAGGCGTGACGAGCAATATTTGTGACAAGATAGTTGGCTTGGTGGCTAACGCCTGACCACGCCAATTTCGTGTGACAAGAGCCTCAGCTCACATCATCAATGTCGATAATATTGCGCTTGATCGCCTTTGCGATCGCGTGGGTCCGATTGGTTGCATCAAGCTTGCGCACTGCTGCGGCGATGTAGTGATTGACCGTGTGCTCGGACAGACCGAGAATCCGCGAAATCTCAAAGCTCGTCTTGCCATTCCCGCACCATATCAAGACATTGCGCTCGCCCTCGGTGAGCATTGCTTGAGCGGCTTGAACCTTGGCTTCGCGCTCAGTTTCAAAAGTTGCGATCAACTTGCTTAGCCCGGCGTTGTGGAGAGTCACCAATCTGGTTTCAACGGCTGCGTTTCTTGCCAGACAAACCAAGAGGCCGAAGGCGAAATTGCCTTGCATGTAACACAGGCCCAGATCTGCAAATTGGTGCGTCGCATTCTCCGGATGATGAATCACTTCTAGGGGCAAATCGCCCCATTCCTGCGGCTCTTCACGCCATTGGCGCAGCATCAAATTCTCTTCTTGCGGGCCAAGCAATGCCAACAATGCACGCGATTTTGAATGAACAATTTCTGCAAGACGCGACCAAGATCCGCCTTTTTCAACTATAGCGACAGGCCAGCTATCGGGTTCAGATTTTTCCAAACTGTCGAGATCAATACCGAACAGCACATAGCCCTCACCAAGGTGCAGACTGTCAAAAAATGAGCGTTGTGCGGGGTCTGCGCTTTCGCGCGATGAGTAATCTACCGGCTCTGGAGGCTTTGCTTCGTCAACCAAGGTCTCAGATCCAAAAACGTCGAAAACTCCCTAGAATCCAGTCATGACGACAGATTGTGCCAATGATCAAACGAGGAAAACTCTCCCCGCGAGCCTTCGCAGGCAAAGTCAAACGCCAATATTGAGAGGATAGTGAAGAATGCGCAGATACATAGCGCGATTAAAAGTGCAATCATTGCCTTATAGCCTTTCGTGCTATCCTATCTATTGCACTTTATCCTTGCCCAAAGCTGACGCCAGAGCGTATTGAGCAAGCTTTCATAAAATGCAATCAGCTTGCTTGATCATTTCTACAAGTTTTCCAGCCATGCTGTACTCAGCGTGTAAACCGACGGCTCGGTCCTCATGATTGAAATTCGCGCTATCCACTTCCGTGGAATGTAAATCTCTGGCATGACTGTGATTCTGATCGCTGTCGCTTTGCGGCAGGACGGGACTATGGCAGGTCAAAAGCGCCGCTCGGTATTGAATGAGTTTCAATGTAGACGGGTTACACAATCAGCGTTTTCCATCGCGGGTGATTCTCGTCGCCTTCGTCGTGTTCGTTGCGGTTTTCTCCGCCAGCTCAGCGCTTGCGGCCAGTGTTACATTCTCGGGCAAAGTATTTGCTCCGGCAGACAGAGCATTGATGACCGAGCAGGATCAGCTCGTTACGTTTACCGATCAGGTCGGCATTCGATTCCGCTCACAAAACGCCAATGCCTCGCCCATCAAACTGAACTTGAGCATTCGTGACAGTGCCGGGCGAAAGATCAAGCCTGTATCCATTCATGGCAGTCCTATCGTCAAATCCAGACAACAGAACCTGGTTACGCTCGTTTTGCCGGTCAAACGCCGTGGCAGCGAAGTTTTTGAATTGTGCCTTCGCCATCTTAACAAGGCCAACAAGACTATAAAACGGACCTGCAGCAATGTTTCTGTGCTGCGTTATGAATAATTGAGAAGCAGCAATTAACTTCTGCGTAACATTCGACATTTACAAAAGATTTACGGCTATGGAGAACCCCAAGCTCCGCATGATGCAACGGCCGGCTACCCGTTTTCGGGATGTCTTTACTTCGGTCACAAGCTCAGTTCACCAGCTTCTTACTCCTGGAAGCATTTTGTGGTCGAAACCATACCTTTACGACTAGCTTGGCCCACCATTTTGGTGGGTCTTTTTTGCGCGTTGAAGCGTTTCAGCCCGTAACTGAAGCGCTGGCACTGATTTCGGTATAGAAAGGATTGTATAAATCCGGGTTTAGTGAATCCATCAAAGTGTAACAGGCTCTAGGCCCACACAAGTCTGCAAACCTATGCTGACAATCAATGACCAGTCTCACCAACCAGCGGACTCAAGGCACATGTTAGGCCAAATTCTTTTACCTGTTTTGTGTTGCACAACATTTCTTGCAGGCACTTTTGTAAGCATCCATCTAAGCAAACCGGCTCCACCTGTCGGCGAACAGGCACCCGTCAATGACTCCTGGGAGGAATTTGAGACGGTCAGGGAGTCCTATCCGATCTATATAGGCGAACGAAGGATTGGGCATTGTGTTTTGGGCATCCGAACCGAGCGCACTGAACCAGAGCCTGGATTTGCCGACCCGGACCGCGTTGAAGAATTTGGCAAAATCTACAAGCAGGCATCGGTGCTTTTGCGAGATGTGGAAGATGCCGAAACATCGTGCACAGAACTGGCGATCGCAGTCTCGGATTTTGTCGAGATCAAGGAAAGTGGTTTCTTGCCCAATTAGAGCAATTCCTGTTTAGATTTAATCAGATATTGCTCTAAAGCTGCGTTTGACCCGCTTCTGCCGCTGCTTCACGCGGCGTTCTCACCGAATCCTTGTTCAAATATTCGAGTTGGTTGACGAACACACCATGCGCAATAGTTGCGCCAAATTCCCGGTTGACCGCTTCCGTCAGCGCATCGCCGACCACTTCTTCAACTTCATAGGGCTTTGTTTTGCGCAACTCGGCAAGCCGGACGAATAATTCGGTGTTCACAACATCATTGATACGCGGGATCAATGCCTCGCCATATTTCTCAAATGAATTGTCGTTGAGCTTGAGCGTGAAACGCGAAATCAAATAGCCATGCACCTTTTTGTCAGCCACAAATGGCACCGCAATCAAATCCAATTCAACATAGGTATTGTTCGCGATCTCTGCCTCGCCGAGGTCATTGCTCATTTCAGTCTCTGGTTCATAAAGACCCAGCGCCAATCCCCCGGCAACGGCCAGGGTAACCAGCGTTGATGTGATAATATTTGCCACTCTTCAGTGCCTATCTGTAACCGTTGGAATAGGTACCATCGTTTAGATTTTCGCTGGCCAGCTTGCCCAATACGGCCACCACATCCTGATTGGCTTTGATCGTGATTGAGAGCGCCCGCTCATTGGCCATCGCACTGTCCTTGAGCACTTTGAGTTCCGCATCCAGATCGTGATTGGATCCTTTGGCAGCAATATCACGCATCACTGTGCTGAGCTCGTAAAGACACCGGTTCTTTCTCGAAGCAAGCTCCGAGACATCCGCCATCGGGTTTTCTTTCAGCAGCCTGGTCTCTTCATCAAGAATTTCCGCCGTTCGCAGCACAAGGCGCTTTACAGCATTGGTGTTGTCAGGGGCGAAGGAAGCCATGTAACCTTCCAATCATGTTGGTGTTTGTGTGCGGTGCCGCTGATTGGCAAAAACCATCACGGGTCATTTCTCTGTGCAGGATTCAGAAGCTCGATTTTGTTTTCCAGGTCTTGCTCGATGAGCGATGCAATCCCGAAGTCTGCCTGTTTAACGGCGACATTCGCCAATTGCTCCGACATCATTGACCGCCAGGCATCACCTGCAAATCCCTCGCCGAAGAATTCGCTGTCCTTGGGCAAAATGCTTGTTAGCATCTGCGCGACTACAATGGCCTCAAATTTCTTGGCTGCAGACATTTCGCTCGTCAGATTCGAAGGTGGCGGCGCTTCGAACTGCTCAACGGATTGCAATGAAAACTGAGCAGAGCCGACGGTCTGCAACCGGGGTACTGATGACACAGCACTCAGATCCACCGCTGCGGCTGGTTGAGCCGCGCTATTGACCGCCATTGTTGTTAAGTCGACCACCGTCAACACCGCCCTTGGTTCAATCCAGCATCAGTCTAGTTTTTCTACCTTGCCTGTAGCTGAGACGGCATCACCGGAAGACACCGAGCGGTCCGAAATTTCAGACATTGCAGTGGCTTCCTTTGATTTTTCTGCATCATTGTGAGCCGCCGCGACAGCGTCACCAAACAGTTCTAGTTTGCGCTGTTCCTTGATGGTCTTGTCGCGCATCCTTGAATTGAGTTCATCCAATTGAGTGGATCGCTTCATCAGTCCGCTCAAGTGCTGATAGGTCAATTTGGGGAACACACGTACAGCCATGTTTTCGCCCTGCACCAGATCGTTGATTTCTTCGATCTGCGCTTTCAGTGCGTGCTTGGCGCGCAAGGTTGCTGCATAATCCATCTCCGATTTTGCAAGCACGGATTTTTGAATGCGCATCATGCGCTTTTTGCGCTTCAACTCGTCGCTCATTTGAGCCCCACATCCATGATGATGGGCAATGCATCTACGAACAGGCGCAGCATGTGCGGAACGGCGAAATACAAAATGACCAGCGCGCCGAACAACATGAACGGCAGGGCAATGAAGTAGATGGGGATCTGAATAGCCAGTTTGTTGATGAAGCCGACGGTCAGGTTGGCGATTATGGCAAAGGCGATAAACGGACTACCCAATCGTAGGGCAATCAGAAAGCTCTCATACAAAACATCGGTGATCCCCACCAGCATCATGCGCAGATCAGGGAGCGCCTGGATCGGTTGCAGATCATACGTTCGGATCAATGCCCCCATGACCAGATGGTGAAAGTCCAGCATGAACAGCATGAGCAATGCGGAGAAAGAGACAAAAGAGGTCAGGGCTGACTGTGCCTCCTGCCCTTCGATCGGCGCGCCAAGCATGCCGCCAAATCCAACCGTCATAGCGACACCGCTGACAATAAACTCAAGCGCCAGAAGGTAGAAACGAACGATAAGGCCAAAATAGGCACCGATGATCAATTCACTGACAATTGCCAACAAGAGCTGGCTGCTTTCTGGAGATGACTCAGGCGTTTGCGGTGCAATGAAACTGGCAACAGCCACCGAGATAGTCAGCGCCATGTAGAGCCGGACCTGTACAGGCACACGCATACTCGACAGGCCGGGCAAAACCATAAAGCAGCCACCGATGCGGCAAAAGACGAGAAAGAATATCGTAACGTCTTCGATCAGATATTGGATCACGAGATGGATCCGAGAATCTTGATCTCGATGCCCTTACCAATCTCAACATGCGACAACACCGGCAAGTCGGGATGCATCCGCTCTACAATCATCCGCACATAGGGGCGCGCCTCTGGCGTGGTCACAATCGCAAAGCGACCGTTCTCCATCTTGTGCTGCTTGATGATGGTATCTGCATCGGTTCCAAATTCCTCAAGCACCCGTGGGTCAATATCAAACTGCACGACCTCTCCATGCGCGTCGCGTTTGAGACCTTCGCGGAACGCGAGTTCCCATCGATTGCCAAGGCGCAGGAGGTTGAGGATACCGTTCTCGGTCAAATCGCCACACAATTGCTGCGCGATGCGCGTACGCACATGTTCCACAATGGCTTCTGATTTGCGCACCGTTGGCGCGACTTCTGCAATAGCTTCGACGATCAAGGGCAAATTGCGAATGGAAACGCGCTCGGACAGAAGCAGTTTGAGAACCGATTGAAAACCAGGATAGGTGATGTGTGCGCTGCAAGTGTCTTCGACCAATTTCCTGTATTCGGGTTCCATTTGGGTGATGAGGTTTTTCATCATCGTGAAAGAGAACAATTGCGGCAGATTGTTTCGCAGCACCTCGCTAAGATGGGTCAGCAGCACCGAGATATTATCTGCGCTTTGCAGGTTCAGTGCCTTGATGTCATCGAGGAAAGATTCCGGCACAGACACTGCATCAAGGCCATAGGCCGGCTCTTTGACCGTCGACTGCGGAATGTTGGTCAGTTGCTCATGATGGCCAAAGACCATCAACTCGCCGATCCGGATCTGATATTCCGCAACGATCGTGCCGTGAACCTTGATTTGATATGATTTTGGGTCAAGCGCAAAATCATCAGTGATCTGCACTTCCGGCACGACAAAGCCATACTCCAGGGCAAAGCGCTTTCGCATCTTTGTCATGCGATGTGCCATTTCCTGGCGATTGGGAAGGAAGCGTGCAGACAATTGCTTGCCAAGCACCAGTTCCAACTCGGAACTGCGCAGAGATTCCTTTACCGTGTCCCGCGCTGTTTCCTGTTCTTCCAGCCGCTTCGCATCGAGTTTCTGTTTTTCATCGGCCCGCGTTCGGGCCTCGATTATGGGCTTGATATAACCTACCGCCCCCATCAAAAGCGCCAGCAGCAAGAATGGCAGAGCTGGCAATCCGGGCATCAGCCCGAGAATTACCAGCATCAGCGCAGCGACAAAGAGTGCGCGCGGATAGTTACCCAGCTGATCCAAGACCGCCTTCTCCGCCGAACCGATCGTACCGCCCTTGGAGACAAGCAAGCCAGCAGCAAGCGAAACGATCAACGCCGGGATTTGGGTAACAAGACCATCACCCACGGAAAGGCGGGTGAAGACATCAGCTGCCTCGCCAATTGCCATGCCGTGACGGGTCACACCAATAACAATACCGCCAAACACATTGATCGCTGTAATGATCAGGCCAGCAATTGCGTCGCCACGCACGAATTTCGATGCACCGTCCATTGAGCCGAAAAACGAACTTTCCTGTTCGAGTTCGTGGCGTCGAGCGCGCGCCTCCTTGTCATCAATCACGCCGGCGGAAAGGTCTGCATCAATTGACATCTGCTTGCCGGGGATGGCGTCCAGGGTAAAGCGCGCACCCACTTCTGCGATACGGGTGGCTCCCTTGGTGATCACCAAAAAGTTCACCACAATCAGGATGAAGAACACCACGATACCGATGACAAAGTCGCCACCCATGACAAATTGAGAAAATCCGCTGATTACATTGCCCGCAGCCTGGGGGCCATTATGTCCCTCTGACAGAATGGCACGCGTCGTTGCGATATTCAGTGACAAACGCAACATGGTTGCAATGAGCAAGATCGTTGGAAAGGACGAGAAATCCAGCGGCTTTGCAATCCACAAGGCCACCATCAAGATCAACACCGAGACGGCAATCGAGAGCGCCAGGCCCAGATCAATCAGGATAATGGGAACGGGCAGGAACAGGATGGTCAGCATCAGAACAATGCCAACCGCAAATGCGATGTCACGGCCCTGAAAACCGACAATCTGCTCTGTATTTTCGTTAACGGCCAAGACGCTTTCCCAAACTACAAATCAGTTTCCAAACTAGAGTGGAAAGCTTGCGTGAGCATGGGCTGGAGAATTGGTTTTAAAAACCGGTGGCGATCCGCGCATAAAGAACATCGGTCAGCCGGCCGATTTGCGAACCCATGAAGGGGGCTGAGACAGACACGGCGAGAAAAATGGCGACAATCTTTGGCACGAAAGTCAGCGTGATTTCCTGGATTTGCGTTAGCGCTTGCAGCAGTGCAATCGTGATACCAACGACCATGGCGGTGACAACGGCTGGAGCCGAACCGATCAGCGTGATCCAGACAGCAAACTGAATGATATCAAGGGCGTCGGCTTCGGTCATTTCCGCTTTCTAGCCTCTGTCCGAAACGCTGGCACTGAATTGGGCAATGAGGACATTTTGCAAATCCCGTCGCATAGTTTGATCAGGTTCTAGCTGATTGTTACACCGCTTGAGACCTGCACTCTCTCGCCGCTTGTGAGGGTAGCAATCAAACCGTCATTGAAGACCTGAACCTGAGCAATCTCGCCGGTCAAACCCGTATCAGGCATCGTCAACGTTTTGCCGATCAAGCCGCTGGCCTGGTCAAGATAGCTGGTTTGCAAAAGCAGCTCCAATTGCTCCTTGATCTGCACCGATTGCTCAACATTGGAAAACGATGCCAACTGCGACATATATTGCGTTGCATCCATCGGTTCAGTCGGGTCCTGGTTCTTCATTTGCGCGATCAGCAATGTCAAAAAGGCTTCATAGTCGACCGTCGCATTGTTTTCGGTGGCGGGGGCCGAGAGTGCCGGAGCACCCAATCCGCTTACAGCATCAACCATTAGCTTGCCGTCCTTAGTTCTGGTGTGATCATCTCTTGAAGCGCTGCACCGGAATTGCCTGCACCCATGATTTCTGCCTCAATCGCATAGAGGCCGCGGATGGATTTGAGCGCGTCGTAGTAGCGCTCTTCACCAACAAGCTGATCAACATGTTTAAGCTCTGAAAGCACTTTCTCGTTTCTGAAGTTCTTTAGCAACAGGTCGATGCTCTCTCGGAAATGGTCCATCACCGTATCGCGCTCATTGGGCGACATCACCATCACCTGCACAATGAAATAGAGTTGCTTGAGCGGCGTGTTGGCATCGGCAGCCTGCAGAACATGGCTTTCGAGCAGGAATTGCACGTCGTTCAGAAGCTCAATGGAAACCTTGCGGTCCACCCGGAACACGGCGCCATTGATGAAAAATCGTTCCTTGGCTTTTAGAAAAATCTTGAATGTCCCGGCCATCAGAAGCCCTCCCGAATAATCTTGGTGACGTCGATCACTCCTGTAAAGTTGTCGGATTCACCTTGCCTGATCCTTTCGCACTCTTTCAAAATCCAAATTCCCACGGAAATAATGCCTGCGCGCAGCTCTTCGGTGAACGAATTCTCCGGGCTGGCAATATCTTCCAGGATCATGCTCCAGAAGCGAACGGTGAAGTGGATCGCTTCAACTGTCGCCATAGAATTTGTTCCTTCGTCGCGTGCCTTGGTCAGCAGGTCGATGGATCGATCAAGCAACTCGCGCTCACGTGCTCGGGCATCGACCGCGCTGTCTTCATCAATTTCCGAATATCTAAGTACAATCATCTTTGTTACCGTGTTACGGCCTGATCAACGAAGGAACTGGATCAAGCTTAAATTTTGAATACGTGAAGTCACCGAATAGGAAACTTCGATTTGGGTAATCAGGGTGTTTACTTTGATGGCAGCCTGATAGGCATCAACACCATCAAGGTCCACGACATAGGTCTCAAACAAGTCTTTCTGAACGCTCAGACTATCGTTGGCGCGCGCCACCCGTTCTTCTCTCAATCCAAGCTGTCCCTGAATTTTGGTCAGTCCGCTAATGGCCGTCGCTACGGTTTCTGCTGCATATTCGCCGACAGCAAATAGCCCTTCGCCGCCGATCTCAGTTTGGTAGAATTCAGAGGCCAAAATCGAACCGATGGCGATCTGCTGAAATGCGTCTTCATTGGCGCTGACCGAAACATCGACCGTCAGGCCATCCTCGACACGCGCCCGTTGAAGCGTGTCCGAAGCACTGGAGACGTTGGTGGTCCATCCTGCACCGGTAAACAATGGTTCAGCAACGGTGGTGATAAAGTCATTCACTTGCGCTGCCGTGATGCCGGCTGCAGCCGCATCAGTTTTTGGAAATCCGAAATAGGTTTGGAACGCAGTATCGAAAGCAGCCTGCAATGCCGTACCCTCATATTCGATGAGTGGCGCTGTATCAGCATTGTCGCCAGCGAACAGGTAGATGCCGTCGGCCTGCCGGTTGAGCACGGTGGTCAATTCCATGACCGCATTTTGAGCGCTGGTCGCAACCGCGCCTTTCTGCGAGTCATCGCCAAGTGTCAATCCGATGGCATTGACCACTTCCTGGGCAAGCGTGTTGAGCTGATCCAATCCCGATTGGGCCATGCTCATCCGCGTCATGACCCGGTTATTGGTGTCATAGAGCCGCTCAATATTGGTGATATCATTTTTGACTGTCGCAAGCGTTGCAGTCTGGGAACCGAGCGACATGCCGCTATCGGCATGAAGCCCGGTTACCATTTCCTGTTGCAGGTTTGGGAGGCTGGCCTGCAACCGGGCAGTAGAACTGCGAAGCGCCAGATTGACTGAGTATGAGGAAACGTATGAAGCTTTCATGATCTACCTAAAAGCTCCAAACAGTGCCGCAAACATCTCATCGACGGTCGCAATGATACGTGCTGATGCCTGATAGGATTGTTCCAGCTCAATCAGCATTGATAGTTCTTCATCCAAATTAACACCGGTCGTGGCTGAAAGCATGCCGGACAAACGCTCGCTCAGCGCAGCGTCGCTTTCAGAAGCGCGTGATGCCGCCTGGCGAATTGAGTCCAGATAACCAATCGACGATTCAGCGTATTTGGAAAGCGTATAGCTGCCAGTCAGGCCAAATGTTGGGTCGGTGGATATTGGCTCATCAATCTGCTCGGTATACATGATCAAATTGTCTGCAAAGGCCGCTGAGCCCGCTGAATTGACGACATAGGCTGCACCATTGGCGCCGCCGTCCCGCAACAATTGCGGATTGCCGCCCAGGTCAGGATCAAAAAGGCCATTCACAGAAAGCGAGAGAGCCAATCCGTTGACCGCGGTTGCACCGGTTGGCACTGCCGGGCCCCCGGCATAGGTGAACAGTCCGGCCTGGTCTGGAAGCGCTGAACCTGATTGATCAGATTCGGCAAAGGCGACGACAAGACCGCGCGCAATTTCGTCTAGCTGGCCTTGCACATCCATGGCCAGATCATCGCGCGCCTGCAGCATCGCCGAAAGACTTCCAATCGCATCAGTATTGGCGCCGCTGCCGGCATTGAGCGGCACACCATCAATGAAAATCTGGTTGCCGGGCACTCCAGGTGAGTGCGCCGAAATCGGATCAAAGGAAACAGTGCGAGGGACTGTCTCAAACAGCGTTACGCCCTGCGCGGTGAAGATCATCAGATCATTGTCGCGGCGTCCCACGGTCGATATCGAGATATAGCCCGAAAGTTCCTTGAGAACGACTTCACGCGCATCCATCGCATCATTCACGTCTTTGCCGATCGCTGTGCCCTGGACCACCTCATCGTTGAGCGCCGCAAATTCGTCGAGCAGTTCGTTGACCCTTCCAACGCCCTGCGCAATTTCGAGGTCCACTGCACCGCGATAGCTCTGTACCGCAGACGATGCATCACTGATGCCGTTGGCCAGCTCCTTGGCAGCGTAAATGGCGTTTTCGCCGGCAAGGGAATTGGACGGATCGGAAGAATAGAGCTGCAGCGCATTTTCAAACTGGCTGAGTAATGTGGACGGCGCGGTCGAATTGTCCGAACTATTGACCATGTAGTTCAGCCGGGTCGCCGCATCAAAGATGACGGATTGACCTGCGCTAGAGGAGAGCGCGTTCAGGCTGCTTCGAAAAAGCGCCACATCCTCATTGCGCCGAATTTCGGCAACACGCGCACCACCCTCTGTGCTGACAAGATCGGCGTTGCGCCTGACATAGTCAGGATTGCTGGCCTCCGAAATGTTTCTTGAGGTAACTGACGTCTGATAGGATGTGTTGAATATCGAGCTCTGTGCTATTCGAAGAGCAGACGACAGTGACATATCTTCCTCTTTCTCAATGCGGTTGCAGAACTCTCAGCGAACCAGGTTCGCTGCGCTTATCGTTTCAGGCCGATAACAACTTCCGTCAGTTCGGATGCTGTCTGAAAGACTTTTGAGTTGGCGGTATATGTCCTTTGCGCTTCGATCATCATCGTCAGCTCAGCAGCAATATCGACCGTTGAGGCTTCAAGAGCACCAGAGACAACGCCGCCATTGCCTGCTTCATTGGCAAAGCCGATTTGTACGTCGCCGGAATCCGGCGTCGTCAAAAACACATTGCCTGTTCGGGATTCCAATTGGTCGGGACTCACCACACTGGCGATAGGAATGCGGAACATCGCCCGGGTCGACCCGTCGGTGTAAGCGCCGTATACCGTGCCATCAGCGCTGATCTCGACCCGCTCAATACTGGCGGGTGGATTGCCGTCCATTGTCACTTCTGCGACGATGAAATCGGTCGCCAACTGTGTCACATCCGGCATATCAACCGTCAGCGAAGCGCCATCCGGCACTGTAAAGGTCAGTGATGTCGGGCTGCCGCCAGCAAGATTGCCCGATGTCGGATCAAAGGTCAGCGTGTCGGTGACGAGCGGCGCTGAAGCATAAGGGAATGAGGTTGTCGGCGACGCATCCGCCTGATCAAACACCGCTACTTCCCATGTATTGTCGGCTGTCTTGGTGAAATACACATCCAGCAACTTCCGGCCACCCAGATTGTCATAAGCCACGATCGAAGTCTTGCTGGTAAATTCACTGGCTGCAATATTGCCGCCCGCTGTTGTGCCGGTAACGATAGCAGCATCTGATGGCAGGTTGGCCACAAACGTTGCAGCGGTTGATGCGTCTGCCAAGAGTTCCGTGTCGCTGATTTGGACCGCCTCCAAACCTTCAAATCCATTGGCGACAGTTGAAGGAATACCATTCTCAAAACTGTAGCCCATCAGGGTGAAGCCAGCTGCATTGACCAATTCACCTTCAGAATTGGCAACAAAGGAACCGGCGCGCGTCAATTGAGGTGTACCTGCAGTATCCTGGACGACAAAGAATCCATTGCCGGTGATCGCAAGGTCAGAACTGGAATTGGTAAACTCGAGAACGCCTTGTTGGGTCACCATCTGGCGCGCTGTCGCCGTCACACCACCTGAATAATAGGTCCCGCCGCTTTCATTGACGACCTGCGTCGAGAAGAGCGTTTCGAACTTTTTGTAACCCGTCGTATTGGCGTTGGCGATATTGTCAGCGACTGTTGAGAGTTTGTTTGCTTGGGCATTCATGCCCGATACGCCGGTGCGCATCATACCATATAAGCTCATGACGGATTCCTTAGTTTCGTTTAGGAAACTGTAGCAGCCGAAGCTTGTGCGAGGCTCGCACCGCCCTGAGGAACATAGTCTGTCGATGAAGAAACTTCGGTAGCAACGGCGGTTTCAGTCGATTGCTGAATCAGGCGGTAACCCAGAAAGCGTTTTGAATCGATGATGTCGTAGCCCAGCGCATTCTTGAACTTCTTGCGCAGCTTGCTGATGTGACTTTCAACCACGCACTCATCGACCTCTTCTTCCATCACGCCGTAAACCGCATTGTATATTTGCGAGCGTGTTGCCCTGCGATCACCGATAGAAGCAAGGTATTCCAGGATACGTCGTTCCCGGCGAGGCAAGGCAAACGGCTCGCCGTCGATCTGTGGATCCCGCCCGTCACTGAAGACACGAAGTGCACCAAAATCCTTTTTGGGATCTTCCACCTTGTGACGACGGCGTATGGCTGCTGCGCGGGCTAAAATCTCGGTGACATGGACCGGCTTTTTGACAACATCGTCAGCGCCGTTCTCAAACAGGTTCAGAATTACCGGGAGGCTGGATTGATCCAGCACGGCAATCAATGGTGCTTTGGTGCGCTCACGCACGGCAGCAACTGTTCCCTCATTGTCATCCACGGTACCAAGAAGGAAGGCCTGTACATTATCCAGATCGTCGGCACACAGTGAGTCCAGCCAATCATCAAGCTCGTTTTCGCCGACACTGACCGCCGGATAACCAAGTCTTA
>CAJHZC010000180.1_pt1 | contig 27884 bp, 25 predicted proteins | sample 9198911 | NCBI WGS metagenome assembly CAJHZC01 (sample SAMEA7708336, study PRJEB35096) | sediment metagenome | biome: marine neritic benthic zone biome [ENVO:01000025]; feature: sediment [ENVO:00002007]; material: shallow marine sediment [ENVO:03000034] sea grass bed [ENVO_01000059] ...
AGAAGTACGGCAAATGCATCGACCTCCTCCAAATCAACACGATCACCAAATGACTTCATGGCTTCATGAATGGTGCGTCCCGCACGCAACTCCAGGCTGAATGTCATCAAATTATGCGCCAGATAGGGATAAGTCGATACAAGCTCCTTTGACACCCGATCGATGGATGCATCAAGACTCAAGCCGGCGTCAGCACACACGATCATCAGATCCATGAAGTCCGGAAATCCCTTGCGGTATTCACTGCGGCGTTCCCGTATGCGCTTCATCAGGATCAGCGAGGGCAGAAAATAGCCAAATCCGCCCATAGAGCCGAGAATAAATACTCCGCGTTGCGTAAGAAGACTAATGTCAAATACAAGCAGGAATACCAACGCGCCTGCGATTGCTGCGCCCAAATAGACAAAGCGACGTAGTGCAAACCGGGCCACGGAGGCTGGGTCAAAATCACCCGAGCGCACCAGCATGCGCCGAATACGGGCCACTTTCTCGCTGTCACCGCCTGAAACGAGCGCCAATGCCTGTTCGGCCGCCTTGCTATTGAGCACATCGACGGGCTCTTCACTGTCGTCGGGCTTGGCTTCTTCGTCGGTGCGTTGGATCTTCTTGTCATTAACGACAAGTCGACGCGATGCATTGTTCTTCAACTTCTTGTCGACGGTCAGAATCTTGAAAACAGAATATCCGCCCATGAAAAGGAGCAGGAGACCGGAGGCCAAGGCTAGCATCAATGGTAGAGACAACTTCCGACCCTCCTACAGCTTGAACGATGCCATTTTGAACAAAATGGCATTGCCGATTAGAAGCCAGGTGACTGAACCGGCAACAAGTTTCCAGGTTTTGGCCTCGTGAATCACCTCTCCATAATAGGAAGGCATTAAAAATGAGACCGCGAGCGCAAGAAGCACAGGAACGGCCGTTAAAATGTAGGCCGACATACGTCCCTCAACAGAGATGGCCTTGATTTTGCGCCGCAGTTTTGCCCGATCACGGATCACCTTGGATAAGCCCTCGAGAATTTCGCGCAGGCTGCCACCCGTGGTCGATTGAATTGAAACCGCGGTGACAAAAAGCGGCAGATCCTCGTGGCCAACCCGATCATACAGGTTTTGCATCGCCTGAACTGTGTTGGCGCCATAGGTGATCTCGTCAGAGAGAATGCCAAATTCAGTGCCAATCGGATCGGGCATTTCACGCGCAACCATGGCAAAGGCGATAGGCACCGGGTGTCCAGCACGCAAACCGCGGGTAATCAGTTCCAACGCTTCGGGCAATTGTGCACCAAAATGCTTGTGGCGACGTTTGCGTTTGAAGCGCAAAATCATGAACGGGATTGCCAACATCAGGACAGCGCCAATTCCCAGTCCAATTTGAAGCTTGCCGCTATAAAAGCCGATTGTCGTGCCAATCAGGGCTGCGACCATGGTTGTGATGAATGAAAATTTTGCCAAGGGCATTTTCATTGCGGTCTGGCCATGAAGCTGGACAAGCTTGCGACCAAGTGTTGTTCCGGATTCTTTCTCATCCAGTCGCCGTTCCTTGCGCAACTGCACATAGGCTTCTTTTTGAGTGATTTCCTTATCATTTTGCAGCTTCATCCGCCGATTCACAGCCTTGCGGTTGCCAGCGGTCGTTGCCATCAGCAAATAACCACCTTCAGCAATGATGATGGCTGTCGCTGCTGCGCAGAAGTAAATCAGATACTGTACGAAATCAGATTCGAACACGATCAACCCTTCTGAATATGGCTAGGATCGAAATACTCGTCGGGAAACTCGACGCCCATGGCGCCGAGCTCTTCCAAAAACCTGGGGCGGATGCCGGTTGCTTCAAAATGACCAAGCACTTTTCCGTCTTGTCCGATACCGGTTTTCTTGAAGCGGAATATTTCCTGCATCTGAATGATGTCGCCTTCCAGGCCGGTAATCTCCGCAATACTGGTAATGCGACGACGACCATCGGAGAAGCGGGTCAACTGCACGACCATCTGTATCGCGCTGGCGATCTGGCTTCGAATGGATGACACGGTCATTGGCATGCCCGTCATGCCAAGCATTTGTTCCAGCCGACTAATCGCGTCACGCGGCGTGTTGGAGTGAATAGTAGCCATTGAACCTTCGTGGCCCGTATTCATGGCCTGCAGCATGTCGAAACACTCTTCGCCACGCACCTCTCCCAGAATAACTCTGTCAGGACGCATCCGAAGAGCGTTTTTCACCAGATCGCGCTGTTTGAGTTCGCCTGTACCTTCGGCGTTGGAAGGTCTGGTCTCCATGCGTGCAACATGCGGCTGCTGCAATTGCAGTTCTGCAGCGTCCTCAATCGTAATCAGGCGCTCATGCTCAGCAATATAAGCAGAGAATGCGTTGAGTGCGGTTGTTTTACCGGTACCTGTACCGCCTGAAATAATGGTTGTGATCCGTGCATGAACCGCCGCAGCCAGCACATCGGCCATTGCCTGCGTCAAGGCACCAAATTCAACCAGCTTCTCAAGGCTCAGCTTGCTGTTAGAAAACTTGCGGATTGAAACCAACGGTCCGTCAACACCGATCGGACGTAAAGCAGCGTTAAAACGTGAGCCATCTTGCATACGTGCATCACAAAGCGGCGATGATTCATCAATACGGCGACCGACAGCCGCAACGATTTTGTTGACGATCCTGACAAGGTGGGCTTCGTCCTCAAACGGGATGTATTCCTGTACCAGTTTGCCGTCGCGCTCCACAAAACAGTTTTCGTGGCCATTGATCAAAATATCGCTAACCGTCGGATCATTCATCAGAGGCTCAAGCGGACCCAGGCCCTTGAGCTCGTTCATGATGTCGTCGACAAGCCCGTTTACTTCAGCGGAGTTGAGCTGCATGCGTTCGGCATCGATGAACTCTTCAACAAAAGATACAACCTCGGCCCGCATGCGTCCCTCAGGCAACGCCTCCAACGCAGAGAGCTCGACCTCTTCCAGGAACTTTTTGTGCACTTTGATGCGGGTGCTGATTGTACGGGTCTTGGGTTGCGCCGACGGCGCTTCCTTTTTCTCGTAGGCAACAGTTTTTATTTTCACTGGCGCGGCTGCCACAGTCTGGGCAGGGGCGGACGCCAACGCTTCTGGCTCTTTGAGTAATTGTGTAAAACGGCTCATGCGATCTCGCTCCTATCCCGCAAGCCGCTTGAATTTCGACCCCAGTCCAAGCCAACCGCCTTTTTTGGGAACTGCTTGTGGCATCTCTTCTTCCAGGACAATGCCGCGTAAGTCCTCGATCAGCTGAGATCCCGGATCAATCTCATGCAAGGGAACACCCGTATCAATTGCACGGCAGACCATGGCGTAATTATTTGAAATTGTTCCCAAAAAAGATTCGCCAAGCACTTGTTCCATATCAGAGCGCTGAACGCCGTTTTTCGGTCCATTGTCGCTATAACGGTTCACAATCACATGCGGTGCAACATCGCCTTTTGTCTCTTCAGAAATGCCCTTGAGCAAGCGCTGCGTATTGCGCATGCACGGCACAGTGGCCTCAGCGGTGATATAGATCTTGTTGGCGCCCCGCAGGACTGTTTCTGTCCAGGGGAACCAAATCCGGGGCATATCAATGATCACATTGTCGAAATAGGTTGAAACCAGATCGAGAAGCCGCACCACAATATCCGGATTAAAGGTGCGCTGCTCAGAGATCACATTCGGCGCTGCCAGAACAGCTAATCCGGATGAGTGCTTGGCCAGCATTGTTTCCAGCAATTGCCGATCCAGACGCTCAACTTCGTTTTCAATGTCTCCGATCAGGAACCGGGGCTCGAGATCGAGATACTCGGTGCAGGATCCTGTCTGAAAGTTCATGTCGACAAGACATGTAGAATTCACGCCGCGACGGACTGTATGACGTAGAAATGCAGTCTGTATGGCCAGAACGGTGTTGCCTACTCCGCCAGCAGCGGGCAAAAACGCAAAGATTTCAGCATCTTCCTGGTCTGTTTCATTTGCATTTTTGAGCGCGGAAACACAGGCGCGGTGCAACTCCTTGGCCGGAACGGGTTTGACGAAGAAATCGTTGATCTGCATCTGAAACAACATGCGAATAATTGCAGTGTTGTAGTCTTCGACCAGAACCAAGATCGGGGTATCGTTTGGTAATGCACGCTTGATGTGCTGCAAAGATTCGAGTCCACCCAGGTCAATTTCACCCAGATCAACCAGCAACGCATCGATTGGCTGTTCCAATAGTCGTTCCCAAACTGCCGACAAGTTTTCTTCGGCTACGGTCAGTTGATAACCGCTGGCCTCATAGGTCTGAGGGTCGATCGTTTTCAAGAGCTCTTTATCAGCGCTCACGAGCACGATGTTTCGGACTTCATTTTCCTGATTGTCTGTCGTCATGATCTATCAGTCTTCCATAATTTTTAGTCGACCGAGGTCAGTTCAACCGAAGTCGTTGACGTACTTTGGGTTGACGCGTCAGCCTGTTCAGCGCCACCTTTTCTATCGGCGGGAACCACCAAATGGGTATCTTGAACGTTTGCTGGCCATGGATCGATCACCTGCAGCGCAGTGTTGTGGGCAATCGCATTGCCAGCAGAGTATGAAATTCCCTCTGAATCCTTGTTTTCGGTGATACAGCCGCTCAGCAAGAGCAGCGCACAACCCACAGCCGAATATGAATAGAATTTGATGCTCATCGTTTGGTCCTATTCGTAAATTTCAAGAGAGAGAAAATGCCCACGCAATTGTGCTTCACCTGGGCCGGCACCGGTTGAAGCAGTCTTCAATTCGTCAACCTGCAATATTGTGCTTTCGGCAACAGTCGCGGCGCGAGAATCATCAAGCGGTGTTGCAGTTGGTGTTGTCGGGCTGATTGGTTTAACCAAATGCGGCGTTACGATCATGACGAGATCGGTTTCGTTGCGTGTGAATTGCTTGGACGAAAACAGCGCGCCGATAACCGGCAGCTTGCTGATCCCGGGCAAACCCTTTGTGTTCACAGTGTTTTCGGCCTGGAACATGCCTGCCATCATGAAGCTTTGGCCACTGCGCAAATCAATGGCAGTTTTGGCGCGACGGACCAGGAATACCGGGAATGCAAATCCGCCGGAATTGTCAATCGTCGACACTTCTGGTTTGATTTCCAGGCTAATCAGGCCGTCTTTCAGCACTGTGGGTGTAAAATCCAAGCCCACACCAAATGGTTTGTACTCAACGGTAAAGCCGCCTTCGCCATCGGAAACGCGCAATGGATATTCGCCACCGGCTAGAAAGTTGGCCGCTTCGCCGCTTCTTGCCACCAGATTTGGCTCGGCAAGTCGGCGAGCCAGTCCGCGCTCTTCCAGTGCTTTAAGGGCGATATCGATATCAACGCCGCCGGATATCAGTTGGCCGATAAGGTTGCCGCCCAACTCGAGAAATTTTGCGGTCCCATTGCTGGATTTGTTGGTTGTGTCTTCACTAATGCCCGCGCTTTCCAGGCCGAAGCCAACGCCTGTATTGCGGTTGATTTCCACAAACCGGACATTGAGCTGGACCTGCTGCGAGGTCGTCACGTTCACATCATTGATGACTTCTGCTTCGTCGCCAGAAAAATTGCTTGCAATGGTCTTGGCCAAATCGGCTGAAACTTTATCCTTGGCAGAACCTGACAAAACGATCTGCCCGTTTGAAGTGGACACATTAATGTTTGAGTCTGGTACATTGGCCTGGATCGAGCGCTTGAGACGCGTTGTGTCAACGCTCACTTCCAAGTCGATTGCAGCCACAGGTTGCGCATTGTCGTCGAACAGCGAAATGCCTGTGGTACCTGCTTTTTTACCGATCACGTAGAATGACCTATCTGTCAGCGGCTGGATTGTCGCGATCTCCGGGTCACCCACTACAACCTCGATATAAGATCTGGTGGTTCGAATCGTTTGCGGCTTTCCTTTTTCAACAGTCACAAGACGCGCGTTCGCTCCGGAAACCGTTATGACGCGTGCGTTTGAGTTCGAATGAGATCCGGCAAAAACCGCATGAGGAACACAAACCGTGCCGATCAGCGCAAATGCGGAAAGAAGTTTGGCAAAACGGTTCATCTTGCTGCTCCCTCAATTGAAACTTCGTGGGTGGAAACATTTTCACCCATTCGAACACGGATGGATTTGAGGTTCTTGTTGGTTGAACCTTTGTCGTCACCGAATGAGGAAGTTAGGTTGAAGTCGATGCCTTGAATGGTTGCAGGCGCAAAACCAAGATCGCTGACATCACCAGCGCCGCGCAAATGAAGCGACAGAGAGCCGGCTCTCTGAGCCGCCATTAGTAAAGTCGCTTGCGTTGGCAACACCTCCAGCGCGACAGTGCGCGCCAAAATGGGTTCTGCCTGATTTTCTTTTGCGACCTGGTCAACGGAGAGAACGCGGATGTTTGCCAGCACACGGCCCGAATTCACTCTTGAGCCGCCTGAACCAACGACCGTGTTGGAATGCGGCGCTGTAGAGGCGATTTTCAGGCTCTTATCATCATCGTCTGAATCGCCAAATTCGCGGACAACAATGACGTCGACCCGGTCGCCAGGCACAACAAATCCACTGACGCCTGTTGTTTCGTCAATCTCTACCGACACAGCGCGGTAGCCGGGTTTCACAACTTTTGAAAGCGAAGGAGCCGCGCCAGTGCCTGTCACTTTGCTTGATAGGACCGGTTCGCCCAGCGCAATGGCGCCCAGAGCCGCTCGATCGCCTTCATGTAACATCTCGTCAATCGTCTCAAAGGCGCCCTCTGGCATGTCGTCTGCAGCCCAGGCAACCTCGCGCATATTGGATTGTGATATGATGTCGCCATAGTTCAAAGCCTGGCCGGCAACCACGATGGTACGTTCAGGCTGTGCAACAACCGCAACTTGGTCGGCTGGAACTTCTTTAACGACAGTCTGAACATTGTTTTTTAGCCAATAGTCAGCGCCGACCACGGCCCCGCTACCAAAAAACAGCGCAATGGCGCCCATGACAATAAATTTCTTATCCAACGCCTTAGCCCCCTAACTTCAACCTGCAATGCGCAGGCGTTGTTCAGAGAGCTTTGATAACGTAAGAACATTTACATCTACCCAACGAGATGTATCAAATTGTGACAATTGGGATTCAGACTTAATGAAGTCCTACTGATTGAGGCGCTGATTTTGGTGAAAAACGTAGTCTAGCATGGCCAACCGACCCATTTTGGAAACAGACCTTTATCAGCCGGTTAAAAATTATCTTAAAGCACAAGACTATGATGTTAAGGCTGAGATAGACGCTGCTGACGTCGTTGCGGTCAGAGGTGATGAGGCGCCTGTCATAGTCGAACTGAAAACCGGCTTCACGCTCTCATTGTTTCACCAGGCCACCGAGCGCCAGTCAGTGACAGACTTTGTGTACATAGCGGTGCCACGCGGTAGCGGGCGCAGCTTCCTCAAGGCGCTGCAGAACAATAAGAGGCTGTGCCGACGATTGGGATTAGGGCTGATGACCGTGCGATTGAAAGACGGTTTCGTTGAAGCCCATCTCGATCCTGCACCTTACAAGCCAAGACAGTCTAAGCAAAAAACTGCGCGGTTGCTTCGGGAGTTTTCAAAACGTGTCGGCGATCCCAATCTGGGTGGTAAGAACAAGAGCACCATTGTGACGGCTTATCGACAAGATGCGTTGCGTTGTCTGGATCTCTTGTCGCGGCTGGGGCCCACCAAGGCTTCCGAAGTTGCAATGCAAACTGGTACGGATCGGGCACGCGCGATCATGGCCGCAGATCACTATGGCTGGTTTGAACGCTATGCGCGCGGGGTTTACACCATAACCCCCAAAGGGGAGGCTGCAGCGCTTGAATATGCTGATCACATAAAAACACTGGCAACCGAATCCGATCTAGACTGAGACTGCTTTCAACAGCGCTTTCTTCGACAAACTTTTGCGATCTCCGCTCGCTTCAACCTCGCCGCGCCGCAGCACATAAAATCGGTCGGCCAGCCCGTAGGCAAACTCAAAATACTGTTCAACCAAAATGATTGCCATATCGCCCCGGTCGCGAAGATACTCAATCACCCGACCAATTTGCTGGATGATATTGGGCTGAATTCCCTCTGTCGGTTCGTCAAGGAGAAGTAGCTCTGGTTTTGTCACCAATGCCCGGCCAATGGAAAGCTGTTGTTGTTGACCACCGGACAGGTCGCCACCCCGCCGGTTCTCCATTTCCTTTAATACAGGGAAAAGCTCAAATATCTCATCAGGCACCTTGCGCTCAGAGGCAGGCAGACAGGCAAACCCGGTTTCAAGATTTTCACGTACGGTGAGCAAAGGAAAAACATCCCGGCCCTGGGGTACATAACCAACGCCCTGCATTGCCAATTTGTGAGATGGTACTTTACCCACCTCTATGCCGTTGAGCGATATCTTGCCGCTTGAACGGTGATGCACGCCCGAGATGGCTTTTAGCAGGCTGGTCTTCCCAACACCGTTGGTTCCCATCACACAAGTCACCTGGCCGGTTTCTGCTTGCATTGAGATATCACTGAGGATTTTTGACTGGCCATAATGCAAGGACAGGTTTTCAACATTCAACATCTCTAGCGTCCCAAATATACATCAATTACGGCTTCGTCCTGCGTGACATGATCGATACTGCCTTCAGCCAGCACAGAACCTTCGTGCAGAACTGTCACCCGACAATCCAGCCGCCGCACGAACTCCATGTCATGCTCGACCACGACGACTGCACGTGTTTCTGCAGCTTTGCGCAATATGTCGGTGGTATGCTCACGTTCTTCTGGCGTCATGCCCGCCGCCGGTTCATCAACGAGCAGCAATTGCGGGTCCTGAGCCAGTAACATGCCGATTTCCAGCCACTGCTTTTGCCCATGAGACAACTCGCCCGAGATGCGTTGCAGTTGATCCGTCAATCCAATTTCGAGAGCCAGTTGTTCGACCTTCTCAATATCCGGTCCTTTGCGTTTGTAGAAAACGACATCCAGCGGTGATCGATTGTTCTTCAAGGCCATGACCAGATTGTCAAAGACGCTTTGGTTCTCAAAGACCGTCGGTCGTTGGAATTTGCGGCCAATTCCAACGCGCGCAATAGCGCTCTCGTTCATTCTCAAAAGGTTCTTCCCCGGCCGCCCATAGGTGACCTTGCCAGTATCAGGCTTGGTCTTGCCAGTAATGATGTCCATCATCGTGGTTTTGCCCGCACCATTGGGCCCGATCACCGCACGCAATTCAGCGGCACTGATCTGGAAGCTGAGATTGTTGATGGCACGGAAACCGTCAAAAGTGACCGATACACCAGAGACTTCTAGCAGCATTGGATTATTGGTCATGGTTCCTGTTTCCTCACCAAGCGGTCAAACAGGCCACCGAGGCCCTGCGGCGCAAACAGAGTGACCAGCACAAATCCAAAGCCAAGCAGTACAAGCCACCAATCAACCCATTTGACGGTGTAAAAGCCCAGCCCCAGATCAGGTACTTGACCTGATGTGAACCAGCTCGAGATCAAGGAAACAAACGCAGCGCCGATGATTGCGCCGTAAAGTCGCCCGCGCCCGCCAATCGCGACCCAGACCGCGAGATATATCGACGCGATTGGTGCGATTTCAGCAGGATTGATAATGCCGGCCTGCGGGTAATACAGCGCGCCTGCGATTGCCGCGATTACCGCTGTAATCACGAAAACCACCAGCTTGTATGCCTCGACTGAATAGCCCAGATAGCGAACGCGCGTTTCGTCGTCCCTTATGGCCCGGATCACGCTACCAAATTTCCCGGAAACCAGCCATGCAGCGAAAAGGTAACCGCAGCCCAACGAAAAAGCGGATGCCCAGAGGAACCAAATTGAAATGATATCCTGTGAGATGCCACCTGCACCCGGAATGTTTTGCAATCCCGACAATCCGTTGTTGCCGCGCAGGCCGCTGTCATTCTGGAACAGGTAGAGCGCCAGCGCCAAAGTCATAGCTTGGGTCAAAATTGAAAGATAAACACCTGTTACCCGGCTTCGAAACGCCAGCCAGCCAAACACCAATGCAAGCAATCCAGGCACAAGCACCACCAGTGCGAGCTGGATGGGTAGGCTATGCGCGAACGCCCAAATGGCTGGAATATCAGACCCGCCTACGACGCCAAAAATCTGTGTACCGATCCCCTCGCGAATTTCCTCTGCTGTGGCTGGCAGGGGAGCATTGGCCATTGAGTTCATGACAATCAGCTCTGTGCGGGCATACATCAGCCACATGCCGATCATGTAGCCGCCAAGACCAAAAAACGCGAAATGCCCCAATGAAAGAATGCCGCAATAGCCCCAGACGATGTCCATAGCGAGCGCTATCAGGCAAAGGCAAAGCGTCTTGCCAAGCGTCTTGATGAAGCTTGTTGAGATCAATCCGATGCCAAAACCTTCTGACAGCACGGTTGCGCCGAGCGTAAACAGCGCCAGCAATCCAATAAATATCATGACCGAGGGTTGGCGGACCAAAAAGGTGCGTTCCATGATCAGTCTCCCGCCGCCCGGCCTCTTAGGGCGATGATACCCTTTGGCCTGAACTGAATGAAGATGATAATGAAGATGATCATGTAGGTCTGCGCGGCCAATGTGTTGGACGGGTTGAAGAACTCAATGATCTTCTGAAGGCTGCCAATCATGCCCGCACCTGCGAGCGTTCCCCAGATGTTGCCAACACCGCCAACAACGACGGTCATGAAGCTTTGTACGATGTAGCCTGAACCCAGTTCCGAAGTGACCTGGGCAAACAAGCCAATTGCGACGCCTGCGATGCCGGCAATGCCTGAGCCAAGACCAAATGTCAGCATGTTTATTTTATCGGGATTGATTCCCATCGAAGAAGCCATGCGCGGGTTCTGTGTCACCGCCCTGACTTCCAACCCGAGCCTCGTCCTGTTCAGGATGAACAGCAGCAATCCCAAGAACAAAATCGCCAACACAAAGATCGCGATCCGAATGAAACTAATAGAAACGATATCGTTGATGACCCATGCACCATCAAGCCAGGATGGCGAGGTGAGGGGGCGCGCTTGTGTGCCAAAAATGTTCTTGGCCAGCTGTTGCAGGGCAATCGAGATGCCAAAAGTTGCAAGAAGGGTTTCAAGGGGACGATGCATTAGATGACGTATCACCAACCGCTCCATCGCAACGCCCGCTCCAAATGCAACAACAAACGCAAGCGGCAGGGCCACGACGATAGACATGGTGTAGTTCGGAATAAATTGCTGAACGACATAACCTGTATAAGCGCCGATCATGATGAACTCGCCATGTGCCATGTTGATCACACCCATGACGCCAAAGGTGATCGCTAGGCCGATCGCAGCGAGAAAGTAGATCGAAGCCAGAGAGAGTGCATCCAGACCAAGGTCAAATACCTGGTAGACGCCAACCCGCGTATTGATAGCGCGCAGTGTGTTTTCCGCCGCTGCTGTCACTGCACCATCGCGTTCGACATAGGCATTATAGAATATGTGTGCATCAAGTGCCGCGCTGATTGCGTCATCTGTAATGAATGGAGGCGCATCGCCGTTGGTTGCAAGTGCCTGATAAGCGTCGATGCGCGCTTGGCTTGTGTTCAAGTTCGCCACATCGAAATTACCGATCTTATCTCCACTAATGTTTTCAACCAAAACAGCGTCGCGCGCTTCATCGGAGATCCGTTGGAGCGCCAATTCATTATCGACAAGCAATTCATAGGCATCTTGGCGACTGATATCGTTGCCGACGGCAAGCCGTTGGGCAACATTGTCACCTTCAGGAATTTCTTTTGCGACCTTGGTGCGTGTCGCAACAATGGGATTGAGCGCAGCCCGGACATCGCGATTGGTATCGCCAGCGAAACCGTTGATGGCCTCAACCCTGGCGTCGCTGGACTCGTCAAAGCGAATGGTGAGCAGACGCTCCAGTCGACCCATGCGTGCTTTGATGTCTGGAATCTGCTCTTGCTGGACAACTGTGCGCAGCACCTCCAAATGACTTTCGTCAGGATCGCGCTCAATTGAAGACAAGGCGCCCATGCGTCGTTGGGCATTTTCATCAATCAGCTGGAAGCGGACCAGCGCGGACGCCATGACACCGCGCACGCCGCTGTTTGGTTTGAGTTGCTTGAGGTCTTTTTTTGCCGCTTCACCCACCGATTCCCCAGTGGAAATGTCAACCAGCTGAAACGGTTCGGCCTTGTTATCCTCGACAAAGAAGAACAGCCCATCGTCCTTGCGCATCCATAGCTCTTTATTCTGCCATTTCTCCAATAGAACCGGCACACGGTCGGAACCCGAGGCAATCAGAGCATTGAGAATCGGTGAAATCGTGTTGCGGGAAGCGCGTTCCACGGCCTTTTGATTGTCTTGTAGGATGGATTGCAGATCAGCGGTTTGCGCGAACGCTGCCATCGTTGTGATGATGAGCATCACGGCTGCTGTCAAAATGCGAAGCATGAGACTTTCTTGTTGTTTTATCTGGCCCCGTGAAAATGGAGTCGCCTTTTGGCGACCCCATAGAGTGGTCCTGGGAGGACTTAGTAGTTGGACTTGATCTGAACGCAGGTACTGGTTTCAGTGTTGTACATACCGCACTCCAACTCTTGCCAGTCCGACTTAAGTACAGCCGATTCTGGCAGGAAGTCCGTCCAGGCATCGCCCGGCACAGGATCAGTGGCGCTGATGATGTCAAATTGTCCATCGGCCTGAATTTCACCAATCAGAACGGGCTTGGTCAGGTGATGGTTCGGCAGCATTTCTGCCTCACCGCCTGTCAGATTCGTGAACTTTTGGCCGTACATCGCGGTGCGCACGGCATCGACATCAGTTGTGCCAGCCTCGGTTACCGCGTTCACCCACATGTTAAAGCCGATATAGTGCGCTTCCATTGGGTCATTGGTAACCCGATCATCACCCATACGCGCTTTCCAGGCAGCAATGAACTCCGCATTCTCATCGCTTTCAGCTGATTGGAAATAATTCCAAGCCGCAAGGTGTCCGACCAGGTTGGACGTATCCAGACCTGAAAGCTCTTCTTCGCCAACAGAAAACGCAACAACTGGAATGTCATCAGCTGAAACGCCTGCGGCCGCCAATTCTTTGTAGAAGCCGATATTGGCGTCACCATTGATTGTTGAAATCACGCCGACTTTCTTGCCGTCAGCACCCAGTGCAACGACGTCAGCAACAATTTTTGACCAGTCTGAATGACCAAAGGGCGTGTAGTTGACGAAGATATCCTCTTCGGCAATGCCTTTGTCTTTCAGATATTGCTCAAGAATTTTGTTGGTTGTGCGTGGATAGACATAGTCTGTTCCAAGCAGTGCAAATTTTTCGATGCCCAGCTCTTCGAGATAGTAATCGGTTGCCGGAATGGCTTGCTGGTTTGGCGCAGCACCTGTGTAAAAAACGTTCTTCGACGATTCTTCACCTTCATACTGCACCGGATAGAACATCAAACCATTCAGCTCTTCCAAAACAGGCAGTGCCGATTTGCGGCTTACTGATGTCCAAGAACCAAATATAATATCAACTTCTGAAACTGTAAGCAGTTCGCGTGCTTTTTCTGCGAAGAGAGGCCAGTCGGATGCAGGGTCAACCACAACTGCCTCCAGTTGCTTGCCCAGCAAGCCACCCTTTTCGTTCTGCTGATCTACCAGCATCTCGACAGTATCTTTCAGAGTGGTCTCGGAAATCGCCATTGTGCCAGACAGCGAATGTAGAACCCCGACCTTGATTGTTTCTTCCTGCGCGCCAACGCTTAACAGCATGGAGGCGGAAATGAGAGTAGTCGCACCTGCCAGTGCGAAGCGGCGTGTCATCTTAATCAACTTGATATCTCCCGAACGTGTTAAGAATGCCAGCTAGATTGCAAACGCTGTGCCAGTTCTGAGAGATTTAAGATTAATATCGCAATATCAGCGATTTAGTTCAATTAAGTCGTTGCGTGCGCGGATTGGTGACACGAAACGCAGCTCGGAAATGCCTAAAAAATAAACAACGCTTAACAGACGACTAAAAATTAGGCATTCAAGGATTTTACATTGTGGTCGGGCGAAATTTGAGCGATGTGCCTGACGATCAGAGCGTGATAGTCAAATGCTGAACTGTTCGCATCAAGCTGCTTGAACGGAGTCCAAATTGAGGAAAGAGCAATTCCATTTGCCTGACGGGGTAATTTATCTCGATGGCAATTCACTTGGTCCCATGCCCAAACAAGCCACATCCCGAATGAACCAAACTCTGCAGGACGAGTGGGGCGAAATGCTCATACGCGGTTGGAATGATGCAGGCTGGATGTCTCAACCCGTGTCATTGGCCGACAGGGTTGGAGCCCTGATCGGATGCCCAACTGGCAGTGTTGTTTTGGGTGACACCCTCTCCGTGAAAGTGTTTCAGGCATTGTCCGCTGCGTTGGCGATGCGTCCGGATCGAAGAATCATATTGTCGGATACCGGGAATTTCCCGAGCGATCTCTATATTGCGCAGGGACTGATTGGCTCGCTTCACCAAAACCACAGCATCAAGCTGGTCGAGCCTTCCGAAATTGAGCAGCATCTCAACCAGAATGTGGCTGTACTGATGCTGACCCATGTGGATTATCGTACGGGTCGAATGCACGACATGGATGCGCTGACCCGTGCGGCACATGAGTGCGGCGCAGTTGTCATTTGGGATTTGGCACATTCAGCCGGCGCTGTACCGGTCGATGTGCAGGGCTCTCATGCAGAATTCGCGATCGGGTGCACGTACAAGTACCTGAACGCAGGGCCGGGATCGCCAGCCTTCATTTATGCACGTCCCGATATTGTAGAACACATCAAACCTGCCCTCTCAGGTTGGTTGGGCCACAAGGCGCCCTTTGATTTCGATTTGAACTATGTGCCCGCACCCGGCATTGAACGCATGCGGGTTGGTACACCGCCAGTTCTGCAGTTTGCAGCATTGGACGCTTCAATGGATATTTGGGATGGAGTTTCCATCGCTGAGGTGCGCAAGCGCTCAATTGAACTGTCAGAACTCTTTATAGGCGAGGTTGAATCACGCTGTCCTGAATTTGAACTGTTAAGCCCTCGTGATCCTTCTCACCGCGGAAGCCAGGTCTCATTCGTCTTTGAACATGGCTACTCGGTCGTCCGTGCTCTGATCGGTGCGGGTGTCATTGGCGATTTTCGCGCGCCCAATGTTATGCGTTTCGGTATTGCGCCATTATATTTGGATGAAGACGACATCCTGGCAGCAGTCGACAAAGTTCAACACATTATGACGCAGGAGATCTGGAAGCAGCGGGAATTTCAGATACGCGCGGCGGTCACATGACCTCAATGTGTGGCGCCGATCACCTTGCCGCTCCGACAATTTCAGAGGATCATTTTCAAGAAGCGATCAGATCCTCGTTGCACGTTTAGCAGTGGATTGGACTGGTTCAGAGCAACAGTTTGAACGCTTGAAAATTTGCTTTGTAATTTGACGCTTCGCTGTTACCGTGTTGCCAACTCAACCATTTGTGCGTGCTGCGCTTGAACAAGCCGCGCCGCACATGAAGGAAACAAAGTGACGAAATCTGACGATACGGGTCAAAGACCCGCTATGTCAGGTCAATCACCGCAATCTGTCCCGACTGGAACTGGCGATGGATTGTCTCAAAGGGGCTCGGTACCCAATGTTGAAGGTGCTGAAACGCGCAATTCAACGAAGCGGCCGGGCGAAAATGTTGGCGAATCTGATGTCCAATCGGCAGGCAGAATCCCCGAACAGCCCTCGGACGGTGAAGTGCCTGAACAATCACAGCCCAGCAGGCGCAGGCGCCGGCGTCGACGAAAACGTAAAAGCCCATCTGTACATAATGGAGCGGTGAACAATACCCAAACCAATGGTGTGGCGGCCAATAACAGTGCGGCGCCTGCCCATACCGACAATGCCAAACCTGCACACAGATCAAGGCATCGATCGCATAATCATTTTCAGAACCAAACGGCCTATGCAGCACTTGATCTGGGCACCAATAATTGTCGCCTATTGGTTGCGATTCCCACCCGGCCGGGCCAGTTTCGGGTGATTGATGCGTTTTCCCGCATCGTGCGTCTGGGTGAAGGTCTCGGTGGCTCTTCGAGACTTTCGAGCGCAGCGATGGATCGTGCTGTTGAAGCCCTGAAAGTGTGTCGAGACAAATTGCACGCCAGACCGATAGAGCGGGCGAGGCTCATTGCTACCGAAGCCTGTCGCTCTGCAGAAAATGGTGCCGAGTTCATTCAGCGCGTCCACGATGAGGCAGGACTGAAACTTGAAATAGTCGACCGTGAAACCGAAGCCCGCCTCGCTGTTTCGGGATGCTCATCGCTTGTCGATCGCGCCGCAAAGTCGATCATCCTGTTCGATATAGGAGGCGGTTCCTCAGAGATTGCACTGGTAAACACTGAAAATCATCGCGGTGGGCGATTGGCAAATCATATCAAAGCCTGGACTTCATTGCCTGTAGGCGTCGTCACAATGGCCGAGAAGTTTGGTGGTGGTCACCATGTTACGCCGGAGCGTTTCAATGAGATGATTGCATATGCGATGCAATTGCTGCGTGATAACGCTAATCCAGAACTCATGGCCAGTTCAATCGAAGGCTCTCGAAGTGTAAGCGGTGGCGAGTTTCACCTCATTGGTACATCTGGAACTGTGACCACGCTTGCTGGCGTGCATTTGGATTTGCCTCGATATGATCGCAGGCGCGTTGACGGATTATGGATGTCATCATCGCAAGTCGACGGCATTAATTCCAAGCTTTTGAACTGGAGTTTCGAAGAGCGGTCGGCCAATGCTTGCATTGGCTCTGATCGGGCAGATTTGGTGCTGGCCGGCTGTGCCATTCTTGAAGCTATTCGGCGGGTTTGGCCATCTGACCGGTTGCGTGTAGCGGACCGCGGATTGAGGGAAGGTATCCTCACCGAAATGATGGCCGATGATGGTGTGTGGCGGCGACGTTACCGCAACAACCGCAATCGCAAGCACAATGAGAGGCACAAGGCGTGAAGAAGAAGTCCGGAAGTGCACGCCGTGCGGCGACAGTTGGTGGACGGTCAATTAATGCGCATGTCAGGCGGGGTCAGAAATTAAAGCCTTCATCGAGGCGTTGGATTGAACGCCAGCTAAATGATCCCTACGTGCAACGTGCGAAAGCCGAAGGCATGCGCAGTCGTGCGGCCTATAAGCTCATGGAGATTGATGACAAACATCGCATCCTCAAAAAGGGTGCTAAGATCATCGATCTTGGCGCAGCTCCCGGTGGCTGGTGCCAAGTTGCCGTTGAGCGATGCGGCAGTGATGACGAGAGCAGGTCAATTGTCGCAATTGATTTTCTGGAAATGGATCAGATGCCAGGAGTGCATATTTTCCAGAAGGACTTTTTGGATGACGATGCGCCTGATGCACTTATGAACGCTTTGGGCGGTGCACCGGATGTCGTTTTGTCCGATATGGCAGCGCCCACCGTGGGACATCGCAAAACCGATCACATGCGAACGATGCATCTCGTTGAAGTTGCGGCTGATTTTGCAATCAAGGTGCTCAAGCCGGGCGGACACTTTCTTTCAAAAACATTTCAAGGCGGTACCGAGAAAGCGCTGCTTGATTTGCTGAAGGCAAATTTCAAGTCAGTGCAGCATATCAAGCCCCCGGCAAGCCGGGCAGAAAGTGTTGAACTCTATTTGTTGGCCAAGGATTTCAAAGGAAACAGCGACAGCTAAAACTGTCTATTGGTGTGACGCCCAAAAACGGCCCTTCGTAATCTGAGAATGAAGCGCAAGTGCAGGCGCTCTAACTTTTCAAGCCGTACACTATCAATCCCAAGTACTGACCATGCCAGTTGGTTGAGCAAGCTATCCTGTCTTTTGCTTGCGAACTTGCGATGCACTACGTTGTTTCCCAACATCGGCAGCAAAGCCAACACGCAGCAAGTACTGCAGAGTGTAACAACTGAAAGGGCGAGCATGACTTGGTTCCGCATATGAGCTTAAAATCAATTTACGCAACCGCCCACCAATTGGATTGGTTTATCCAGGCACGTGATAGTTTGTGCCTGGTTTGGTTCGTGAAATTTACGCCAATCGCGATCTGAATCAATGTGGGATCAAATCGGCAAACCAAATCTGGCAACTCAGCCCCAATGACGCGTTCTGGGATTGGGACCGCATTGAGCTGTGAATGTCTGCTTTCGGTCTTTCCCTTGTCGCAAAGCCGTGTTAGCAGCCAGTGTCAACGCATCAATCGGCAATCCCTCCCAATTGCCCTCATGACGGATGACACAAATGGCTAAATTATTGGAAACTTCCACCGGTGAACAGGCGTTGACCTTTGACGACGTGCTGCTTCAGCCCGGTCTTTCGGAGGTCATGCCGGCCCAGACAAATATAAGCACGACAATTGCTGAAGGCATCGATCTGAACCTGCCTATCATGTCCGCTGCCATGGACACGGTGACAGAAAGCAAATTGGCCATTGCAATGGCACAAGCGGGCGGCATTGGCATCATCCATCGCAACCTCAATCCCGCGCAGCAAGCCGAAGAAGTCTACCAGGTCAAAAAGTTCGAAAGCGGCATGGTTGTCAATCCAGTGACCATTGGGCCTGATGCTACACTCGCTGATGCACTTGGTGTCATGGATCATCACAAAATCTCCGGTATTCCAGTGGTGGAAAACGCCGGCAACGGAAGCCAGATGCCCGGCAAACTGGTTGGTATTTTAACCAACCGCGATGTCCGGTTTGCATCAAATCCTGAACAAAAAGTCTCCGAACTGATGACCCATGAGGGTCTCATCACAGTCAGTGAAACGGTCGATCAGGAAGAGGCAAAACGCTTGCTCCACCAGCACCGTATTGAAAAATTACTGGTCGTTGACAATCGCAATCATTGTGTTGGTCTGGTCACCGTAAAAGATATCGAAAAAGCCAAACTGCATCCAGATGCTGCCAAAGACGCGCATGGGCGTCTGCGGGTTGGTGCCGCTGTGTCGGTAGGCGACGATGCGCTGGACAGGGCAGAGCGTTTGACTGCCGCAGGCGTCGATCTGATCGTTGTCGACACGGCGCACGGTCATTCCAAACGCGTGTTGGAGACTGTATCTCAGGTCAAGAAGCAAACAAATTCCGTACGCATCATGGCCGGCAACGTCGCAACAGCAGAAGGTGCGCGTGCCCTGATCGACGCGGGCGCAGACGCCATCAAGATCGGGATTGGTCCAGGCTCCATTTGCACAACACGTGTGGTTGCGGGTGTTGGAGTTCCTCAATTGACAGCGATCATGTCCGCTGCCAATGAAGCCCACAAATCAGGTGTTCCTGTCATTGCAGATGGCGGAATTAAACTCTCAGGCGATATGGCAAAAGCACTTGCAGCCGGTGCCCACGCCGTCATGGTCGGGTCCATGTTGGCAGGAACTGACGAAAGTCCCGGCGAAGTCTACCTGTATCAGGGTCGCTCATTTAAGTCGTACCGCGGCATGGGTTCAGTTGGTGCCATGGCGCGAGGATCAGCGGACAGATATTTCCAGGGAGAGGTGCGGGACATGCTCAAGCTTGTTCCCGAGGGTATCGAAGGACAGGTGCCTTACAAGGGCCCGGTTGGACCAGTTCTGCATCAATTGGCTGGTGGATTGCGAGCGGCAATGGGTTACACGGGATCCGCCGATTTGCAGAGCTTCCGAGAAGGTTCAAGGTTTGTGCGCATCACAAATGCTGGCTTGCGAGAAAGTCACACCCATGATGTGACCATAACACGTGAAAGTCCTAATTATCCCAATGCGGGTTGAGGCGTGAAGCGGCTCACCTGGTTTTCGGTTGTTCTGACACTTCTATGTCTGGCGGCAATAAGTGTGATCGAATTTGTCTACCTTTCACCCATAAGTGGTGGTTTGAAATCGCCAGACTACCGTTTTACTGGCTATACTTATGAGCAATTCGCCACTTGGCTCGATTACATAGGTCCAAATGGCGCTCAACTGTATCTCAGTTGGATGCCCATGGGACTGGGTCGCGTTTTCCCCGCACTGGCGGGAGTTTCGATTGCGCTGATTTTTCATGCCGTTTCCAATCAGTTTCCCCGCTATCAATCGCGCTCAACCCCGTTCAAGACACTCTTGCCGATTGCCTTGGCATTGCCCTACGTGATCTTTGATTATTTTGAGAACGCAGTCATTGCAGATGCAATTGTCGCCGGGGGCAATGCCGGACCAAGCCTGATAGCATTTGCCAGCAGTTTGACCGTGTCGAAGTTTTCATTCCTGGCGATCGCGCTCTTAATCATTGGTGGCCTTTGGCTGGCGACGCTCAACTCCAGAAAGGCGGAAAACTCTTGAAACAAGATCTGATATTCTGGCCCATGATTGTGCAAGCACTCATGTCGATTTGGGTATATTTTCCGATGGGTCGCGCACGGATCTCAGTGATAAAGTCAGGCAAGGCATCTGCCTATGATTTCAAGCTGCCCAAGCAGAAAGAACCGGGCGAAATAGCGCACCTAGGCAATGCCGTTTCCAACCAGTTTGAGTTGCCAGTACTCTTTTTCGTTGTTTGTCTTGCCACCCACAGTGCAAGTCTGGTCGACGCACCGATGCTGTTTGCGGCATGGCTTTTTGTGATCTTGAAAGCAGTGCACACCACGGTTCACATCACCAGCAACAAGCTCAAATACCGGTTTCGATTGTTTGCCGTTTCACTCTTTGTTGTGCTCGCCATGTGGGTTTGGTTTGCAATCAGGCTGGTTGCAGCTTGAGTAACCGGCCACCAGCGCCATCTTCCAATACGTAGACCGAACCGTCCGGTCCTTGTTCTACTTCGCGAATTCGGCTTCCCCATTCAAATCTCTCTGTCTCTTGCGCACTTGTCCCGTCAAGACTGACATGGATCAGTGCGCGAGACACAAGGCCTCCGATCAATGCATCGCCCTTCCAATCACCAAACATGCCGCCATCATAGACCACCAGACCTGAAGGAGCGATCGATGGAACCCAATAGGCTTCAGGTGCATTGAATTCAGGTCTTGTATCATGATCGGGAATGGGGATGCCGGAGTAATTGTCGCCGTTTGAAACGACCGGCCATCCATAATTGGTGCCAGCCTCGATGAGATTGAGCTCGTCACCGTGTCGCGGCCCCATTTCATGCGTCCACAAATTACCACTGCTGTCAAAGTCGATGCCCAGCAGGTTGCGATGTCCAACGGTCCAGAACGTTTTTGCCAAGTCGCCCTGATCCTGGATTGGGTTGTCGGTCGGCACACTGCCATCCAGATTGAGTCTGATAATCTTGCCCAAATTGACATTCATGTCCTGGGCGGGCTTTTGTCGCTGACGATCGCCTGATGTAATGTACAGCATCCTGTCAGGACCAATTGCTAGCTTTTGGGAGTAGTGTCCGCCGCGCCCCAATTTGGTTTGTTCCCATATCCGTTCGATGTCAGCCAGTTCAAACGAACTCTCGCGCTTCAATGTGGCCAGTGCCACTACCGAACCAAGTCCACCGCGCCCGCGTTCAACAAACGAAAAATAGATCTTGCCGTTGGCCTTAAAGTCCGGATGAGGGATGACATCACCAAATCCTGCTTGCCCGCCCGATATGACGTCAGGAATGCCTGCGATACGCTGCGCTGTATTGTCGGCACCAATCATTACCATCGATCCGGGCTTTTCGTTGATGAGCATCGTGCCGTCTGGCAAAAATGTCATGGCCCACGGTTGATCAAAACTGGCGACCTCGGTTGCGTCGAGTTTTGTGCCTTTTGTACCAGTGATTTCAAAGCCATGCGCGGTGACAGAAGTAGCAAGAAGACTGGCGATGATCAGAAGTGATGCACGAACTTTCATGATGAGCTCCAAAATTTGCGTCATCTGATCATACGATTGTGACAGCGATTAGATTGGTGAAACATATCAATCCGATTTGAAGATCAAGTGGGTGACGCAGAAACTGGCGTTTGGTACATCAAGTCCGGATCGCTACGGCTTCCAATTGAACGCGAAAGACTCTACAGCAAGTTTGTTCTAGTAAGTGGACTTACATCATGCGCTTAGGCGGAAGAATTCAGGCGGCAATAGAGGTTTTGCAGGACATCGAGACGCGCAATCGTCCGGTATCCGTCGCTTTGAAAGATTGGGGCAGTGCTCATCGCTTCGCAGGATCGCGCGACCGCAATGCCATCGGCAATATGGTCTATGACGTGATGCGGCGTCGCAGCTCTACCGGCTACATCTATGGCGATGATCCTGCCGGTCTGGTTTTCGGCACCCTGCTGCGCAGTTGGGGCATGAGCCTTTCGCAAATCAGTCAATTTTTGGATGGTGACAAGTTTGCTCCTGAGATCCCTCTGGCTCAATTGGAGGCGGGTACCAAGAAAGACCTTGCATTCATGCCAGCAGAAATCGAAGCTGATGTTCCTTCCTGGGTATCTGACCACTTGGAAGAAGCCTTTGGAGAGGAATGGATCGACGAAGCCAAGGCTATGACTGATCGTCCGCCTCTGGATTTGCGGGTGAACACGCTGAAGGCGGATAGAGAGAAAGTCCTCAAACAGCTTGGCCTGAAAAACGCCAAATCGGCTGACCTTGCTCATCATGGCATTCGTATCCCGGCTGCGGGGGGCGACGGACGGACTCCCAATGTCACAGCTGAACCCGGTTATCAGAAAGGCCATTTCGAAATTCAGGACGAAGGAAGCCAGATCGTCTCGCAGCTTGTTTTGGCTCAAGCTGGCGAACAGGTGATGGATTTGTGTGCCGGTGCCGGCGGCAAAACGTTGGCTTTGGCAGCAGAAATGGAAAACAAGGGTCAAGTGCATGCATATGATGCTGACAAGCAGCGGCTTGCGCCCATTTTTGAGCGTCTAAAGAGGGCCGGAACGAGAAATGTGCAGGTCCATGCGGCCGGAGAGAATTTGGATTACCTGCACGGCAGTTTCGACCGGGTCGTGGTCGATGCGCCATGCACCGGTTCGGGGACCTGGCGAAGGCATCCCGACACAAAGTGGAAACTGACTCAGGATCAACTTGGAAAACGCATGCAGGAGCAAGCCGCGATTCTTGACAATGCGCGCCAGTTCGTCCGACCCGGCGGCTATTTGTGCTATATCACCTGCTCGATACTCCAGGATGAAAATGAAGGCCAAATCTATTCCTTTGGTGACCGGCATCACGAATTCGATTTGCTCAGCGCTGGTGAGGCGTGGGAGGAAATGTATGATGGCCGTTCCGCGAAACCTTGGAGCTCCGATATGAATTGCGTGACGTTGACACCGCGCTCAACAGGCACAGACGGGTTCTTTTTTGCCGTCTTGCAGCGCAACTGAGGGGCACCCGATGTCGACACGCTATCTTTCGCTGTTTGCTTTTCTTGTTCTGTGCATCGGCGGAGGTTCGCTGGTTGGCACGCAAAACCTGCCTGGCGAGTGGTATGAGGGGCTGAGTAAACCCTTTTTCAATCCACCAAACTGGTTGTTCGGACCAGCATGGGCCATTTTGTATGCGCTGATAGCCATTGCTGGTTGGCGGACGTGGATGCGTGCCTCAGACAGCAAATTGATGATCCTCTGGTTTGCGCAACTGGCGTTGAACTTTACGTGGTCGCCCGTGTTTTTCACCTATCACTGGATGCTGATCGCCGCTTTCATTATAGCAGCAATGATTGTTCTGACAGTCGTTTTCATCGCCAAATCGTGGCTGTTCGACAAGATCGCGAGCCTGCTCATGCTTCCCTATCTGGCATGGATTGTGTTTGCCGGAGCGCTCAACATTTCACTTTGGTGGTTAAACTGATGCTAAAACGTGTTGGCGCCAAATCAATACTCTATGTCATGGCCGCAAATCCTGAATATGGAGAGCATTTGCGGGCGCGCATAAATCCCATGATTTGTGGAATTGGGCCCGTTGAAAGCGCAGTGGCCGTCACTAAAGTCTTGTCAGAAACCAGGCCAGATCTGCTTGTGTCATTAGGCTCAGGAGGGTCTCGCACCCTGGAGCAGGGCAAAGTCTACCAGGCATCGTCGGTCAGTTATCGCGACATGGATGCGTCGCCGCTGGGTTTTGAGAAAGGCCAAACACCGCTGACCGAATTGCCAATTGAAATACCTCTGGAACTGCAGATTGACGGCGTTCAGTCAGCGCGCCTGTCCACCGGTGCCAGCATAGTCTCTGGCAATCATTATGATGCGATTGATGCCGACATGGTCGACATGGAGAGCTTTGCGATTTTGCGGGCCTGCATGATGTTTGATGTGCCGATGATTGGATTGCGCGGTATTTCCGATGGCGCGGAAGAACTAAAGCAGCTCGAAGATTGGACGCAATATTTGCACGTCGTTGACGAGAATCTGGCCGCAGCGATCGACTTGCTCGAGGAGCAGGTCGCCTAGATCATCAAGACAGTACGGGCAGTGACGAAATCGTTACATCTGAAGCGGCATCGCGCAAGGCTTGCACGTCGACCAGCGCATAATGTGTCATGGCTTACCCTCTTCAGTCGGTGACACATCTATGCCATTGCGGTAGCATGTGCGAAATCCACCAATTTTGTAAAAAGCATGTACAAAAATAGAAGTCTGATCGCATCGACATATCAGGCGCTCGATAGGTAATCGGCTGCCAACGCTCGCAATAATTTGAGTTGCTGTCGAATAGTTGAAAATGCAGGCTCATTTTCGCAAATTTGGAAGCGAATCGCATATTCGTGGGAGAGGGTTATGGACGATTTTTCTAATGTGAACTGGTTGGCGGTCATCGTCGGTGCAGTACTGTCATTTCTGGCGGGCTGGCTTTGGTACAGCCCAATCCTGTTTGGCAAGAAATGGGCAGAGGGATCGCGGGTCGAGCTTGGGTCAGCCGATGACATGCCCAAACTGGCTATGGGCGCGCAAGCGATTGCGCTGCTGCTTATTTCCACGCTGATTGGCATCACCGCGGCGAGCAACGCGTTAATGGCCGCAATTGTTGCAATTCTGGGCATTGCGGCGTTCAGCGTTTCGGTTGGCGGCTTTGTCAAAAAGGACAATTACGCCATGATGGTCGATGGCGGATATGTAATTGCATTCGGCATCATCATGATCGCCGTGCAGGGCATCTTGTAGCTGCATATTGCAATGCGGTGGAAACGCCCGATGAGGTGATTGAATCTTGGCAAGGATCGACGTAAAGCCTTGCCATGACCGACATCACCTCCCATCCCGACAATATTCTCATTATCGATTTTGGCAGTCAGGTCACGCAGCTGATCGCGCGACGTGTGCGTGAAGCGGGGGTCTATTGCGAGATCGTGCCGTTCCAGCACGCAGAGGAAGGCTTTGAGCGTCTCAAGCCTAAAGGCGTTATCTTGTCTGGTAGCCCTGCGTCGGTGCATGATGAGAACGCACCGCTGGCTCCGCAAGCCGTTTTTGAAAGCAATTTGCCCATTTTTGGCATCTGTTACGGACAGCAAGTCACGGCGCACCAATTAGGCGGCAAGGTCGAAGGTGGCCATCACAGGGAATTTGGCCGCGCGAAAATCAAGATCCACAAACCAAGTCCCCTGTTTGAAGGAGTCTGGGACGTGGGAGGCGAATATCCGGTCTGGATGAGCCACGGCGACCGGGTCACGCAGTTGCCCGATGGTTTCGAAGTGATCGCCACGTCGCCCAATGCGCCATTGGCTTTGGCCGTCAACGAACAGCGCAGCTACTACACCACCCAGTTCCATCCGGAAGTCGTGCATACACCCGATGGCAAGAAACTGATTTCGAACTTTGTTCACCACATCTGTGGCCTTAAGGGCGATTGGACCATGGCCGCCTACAAGGAGCAGGCTATCGAGGCCATTCGCAAGCAGGTTGGACCAGAAGGGCGGGTTATCTGCGCCCTGTCTGGCGGCGTCGACTCGTCAGTGGCCGCTTTGTTGATCCATGAAGCGATCGGCGACCGCCTGTCATGTATTTTGGTCGATCACGGCCTGATGCGGAAAGATGAAGCGCGAAAAGTCGTCGACATGTTCACGGAGCACTATCATCTCGATTTGAAATGCGTCGATGCCGCCGATGAGTTCATCGATGCGCTGGAAGGCGAGAGCGATCCGGAGAAAAAGCGCAAGACAATCGGGCGCCTGTTCATCGAAACCTTTGAGCGCGAAGCCAAAGCATTGGCCGATCAAGGCAAGGATGCGCAATTCCTGGCACAGGGCACACTCTATCCCGATGTGATTGAAAGTGTCAGCTTCACCGGTGGACCGAGCGTGACCATCAAGAGCCACCACAATGTCGGCGGTTTGCCTGACCGCATGAATATGGAACTGGTTGAGCCGCTGCGTGAGCTATTCAAGGACGAAGTTCGCCTTCTGGGAAAAGAACTCGGACTGCCGGAAAGTTTCATCGGTCGCCACCCATTTCCCGGTCCGGGTCTCGCGATCCGATGCCCGGGTGGCGTGACGCGCGATAAGCTCGAAATCCTCAGGCAAGCGGATGCCATCTATCTTGATGAAATTCACAATGCCGGTCTGTACGATCATATCTGGCAGGCCTTTGCGGTCTTGCTGCCGGTTCAAACCGTCGGCGTGATGGGCGATGGCCGTACCTATGAATTTGTCTGCGCGCTTCGCGCTGTGACATCGGTCGATGGCATGACCGCAGACTTTTATCACTACGATATGGAATTTTTAGGCAGGGCAGCGACCCGCATCATCAACGAAGTGCGTGGCATAAACCGGGTCGTTTATGATGTGACCTCAAAACCGCCCGGCACGATCGAGTGGGAATGATCACGTTGTTTCGATAGTCAGAAAAACGCCTGCAATCCGGTTTGTGCGCGCCCCAGGATGAGCGCATGAACATCATGTGTGCCTTCATAGGTGTTCACAGTCTCCAGATTAACCATGTGCCGGAACACCGGAAACTCCTGGCTGATGCCATTGCCGCCATGCATGTCCCGCGCATGTCGGGCAATCTCGAGCGCCTTGCCGCAATTGTTGCGTTTGATCAGAGAAATCATTTCAGGTGCCGCCTGTGCTTCATCCATAAGTCGGCCGACCCGCAGGGCAGCCTGAAGCCCGAGCGTGATTTCGGTTTGCATATTGGCCAGCTTGTGCTGGAACAGCTGTGTTTGAGCCAGCGGCTTGCCGAATTGCTTGCGGTCCAGCCCATATTGACGCGCAGCGTGCCAGCATGCTTCCGCAGCGCCCATCACACCCCAACCAATGCCATAACGTGCGCGATTCAAACAGCCAAAGGGCCCCTTCAAGCCTTCGACATCGGGCAGAAGGGCAGACTCATCAGCACTGACATCCTCCAGCACGATCTCGCCTGTAATCGATGCGCGCAGGCTTTGTTTGCCTTCAATTTTGGGGGCGCTTAGACCCTTTGTGCCCTTGTCGAGCACGAACCCCTTGATCTTGCCGCCATGAGCGTCGGACTTGGCCCAGACCACAAACACATCGGCGATGGGTGAGTTGGAAATCCACATCTTGGTGCCATTGAGCACATAGCCGCCATCGACCTTCTTGGCGGTGGTTTTCATGCCCGCCGGATCGCTGCCCGCGTCCGGTTCTGTCAGTCCGAAACATCCGATAAGCGTTCCAGAAGCCAGGCCCGGAAGATACTTCTGACGTTGCTCCTCGGTGCCATAGGCATAGACCGGATACATCACCAGCGAAGACTGAACGCTCATCATGGAGCGGTATCCACTGTCGATACGTTCGATCTCGCGCGCGACCAATCCATAGGAAACATAATTGGCGCCCAAGCCGCCATAGGCTTCAGGGATGGTGGTCCCAAGCAATCCCATTTCGCCCATTTCTGCAAAGATCGACGGATCCGTGGATTCGGCTGCAAAAGCGTCAATGACACGCGGTTGCAATTTTTCCGCGGCATAGGCCTGCGCGGAATCGCGTATCATGCGCTCTTCCTCGCTAAGCTGGTTTTCAAG
>CAJHZC010000064.1_pt1 | contig 27458 bp, 27 predicted proteins | sample 9198911 | NCBI WGS metagenome assembly CAJHZC01 (sample SAMEA7708336, study PRJEB35096) | sediment metagenome | biome: marine neritic benthic zone biome [ENVO:01000025]; feature: sediment [ENVO:00002007]; material: shallow marine sediment [ENVO:03000034] sea grass bed [ENVO_01000059] ...
AATAGCGCATCGCCAGCACTGAAATTGCAAAAATAGTCAGTTGATAAGCGAGAATCCGCCATCAATTGTGAGCGTCGTACCGGTCATGTAACGTGATGCATCGCTGGCAAGCAGCAAACAAACACCATCCAACTCACTGTGTTCGCCAAGACGAGACATCGGAATACGCGCTTTCAATACCTTGTCGATGCCCTGCTCCACATAATGATTTGTCATCCCGCTAGGAAACCATCCCGGCGCTAGATTGTTGACCCGAACACCATAACGCGCCCATTCAGCCGCCATCCCACGCGTAAGCTGCGTCAAGGCCGCCTTTGCAGCCGCATAGTTCGACAAACCCGCAATCGTTGAATCGGCCAGAACCGAGGTTACATTGATGATTGATCCGCCCTTGCCGCTCGAACGCATTTGCTGTGCAGCCATGCTGGCAATCTGCCCTGCAGAAACAACGTTGATATCAAGAACTTCACGCATGCGTTCACTATGGAATTTGATCGATTTTTCGACATGCGAAACGCCTGCATTGTTGATTACAACATCAAAGGCTCCGGAACGTTTCTCAACAGACCCAAAAAGCGCCTCGACTACCGTTTGATCACGCACGTCGCCAATTAAGGGCGTGAACCGCTCACCATAGGCAGAAGCATCCCAGTTCAATTCGTCCATCGAAATGCCGGTCACAGACGCGCCATTGTCCAGCAACAAACGCGCCATATGAGCGCCGAGCCCCGATGAAACGCCTGTAATCAGGCACTCTTTATCCTGTACTGAAAAAATCCCCATCGTCATGCCCCCATAGACATCAAGCCGCTTCAATCTGCAACACTCTTGAAGCAATTGCCGTATTTTGTTGTCGCTTACCAGAAAGCCTAACCTCTACTGGTAAAAAATATTTACCACTCGATTGTAACTCAAGCCAAGCGATGTTATGAACCGCCCTACCAACTTTTCGAAACCGGCATTTGCGAATACTTGCATTCTCGCTGCATCTGTCTTTAAACCGGGTAGTGCTCTTGGAGTGGGCATGACCATAAGGGGAGGAATATGTCAGCATTACTCAGGCTTTCAACGGCCATTGATGCCGTAACGGCCTTTATTGGCCGGTCAGTCTCCTGGCTGATTTTAGTTGCTGTGCTTGTCAGCGCCGGCAATGCCATAATCCGCAAGGCATTTGACACATCTTCCAACGCATGGCTGGAGCTACAGTGGTATCTTTACGGAGCGGTTTTCCTTCTGGCAGCCGCATACACACTCCAACGCAACGAGCATGTGCGGATCGATATCGTAACATCCGGCTTTTCAAAGATCGTGCGCGATTGGATTGATCTGCTCGGTCACATCTTTTTTCTGATGCCGTTTTGCTTGCTCATGGTCTATCTGGCATGGCCGTTTTTCTTTAACTCGTTCAACAATGGCGAGATTTCGCTTAATGCCGGCGGACTGGTCATCTGGCCAGCAAAACTGTTGATATTGTGCTGCTTTGTTCTGCTAACTGCGCAGGCAATTTCTGAAATTATCAAGCGTATTGGCGTCATCAGAGGCCTGATAGAGGACCCCACCCAGCAGCATGAATTGCCGCCGATGGTCGAAGAGCTTGAATCGGCCGCAGACCTAGACAATCGGATGTCCGACAAATGATCGAGATTATTGCACACAACCTTGCACCGATCATGTTCATCTCCGTTATGGCGATGTTGCTGATCGGATATCCGGTAGCGTTCACTCTGGCAGCTGGCGGCTTGATCTTCTTTGTGATCGGTGTTGAGCTATCAAACTATTCCAGTGAGATCCGGCTTTTCTATCCGCTGATCCAGTCGCTTGGTAATCGAACGTTCGATATCATGCGTAATGACACGCTCCTTGCCATCCCGTTCTTTACTTTCATGGGACTGGTGCTTGAGCGGTCCCGCATGGCTGAAGATCTGCTGGAAACGATAGGCCAATTGTTTGGCCCGTTGCGCGGCGGTCTGGCATTTGCTGTGATCGTGGTTGGAGGTCTTCTTGGCGCGACGACCGGCGTTGTTGCGGCATCCGTGATTGCCATGGGGCTTATCTCTCTGCCCATAATGATGCGCTATGGCTATGATCGCTCGGTCGCAACTGGAACGATCGCTGCATCGGGAACACTCGCACAGATCGTGCCGCCATCGCTGGTTCTCATCGTTATGTCTGACCAATTGGGCCGATCTGTGGGCGACATGTATGTCGGCGCTTTGCTTCCCGCATTGATGATCATGGGCATGTACTGCCTGTACATTTTTCTTTTGACCATTGTGACGCCCAAAAAAGTTCCTGCCCTGCCCATCGAGGCCCGCACATTGGGTGGCGGTGTTACCTCCTTGCTTGTGGTTATCGCGGTGTCTGTCGGCATTCACTTCGCGCTCTATGAATTTGTCTTCGATGATCTGCGCTACGAGACACGGTTTGTTTGGTCCGCGACCATCGCAACCGGCTTGGCGCTTGGCTTTTCGTTGATCAACCGCCAACTCAAGCTGGGCATCATTTCGCGTCTGGCCGAGCAGGTGGTGATTGTGCTTATCCCGCCTCTGGCGCTGATCTTCCTGGTATTGGGTACGATCTTCCTAGGTATCGCAACACCCACTGAAGGTGGTGCTATGGGTGCAACCGGTGCGTTGGTACTGGCTTTGTTCAAACGGCGGCTTTCGATCACCACGCTCAAGGAAGCGCTGGATTCAACTACCAAGCTGACTGCTTTTGTGATGTTCATCTTGATCGGTGCCCGTGTCTTCGGACTGACATTCTATGGCATTAACGGCCATATCTGGATCGAAGAGCTTCTGCTGGCGCTGCCCGGCGGTGAAACCGGCTTCCTGTTTGTGGTCACCGTCATCGTGTTCATTCTGGGATGTTTCCTGGATTTCTTCGAAATCGCCTTCATCGTGGTCCCGCTCTTGGTTGGCCCTGCTGAAGCATTGGGCATCGACCTGATCTGGCTGGGTATTGTTCTGGGCATCAACTTGCAGACTTCATTCCTCACGCCTCCCTTTGGCTTTGCACTGTTCTATCTGCGTTCGATTTCACCAAAGAACGATTGGGACGACGAAGTAACCGGTGAGCGTATTGAAGGCATCAAGACCACACAGATCTACAAGGGTGTGCTTCCCTATATCGTCATTCAGTTCATTGCGATCATGATGGTTATTTTCTATCCGCGTCTGGTGACCCACTACAAGGATGATCAAGTCCAGTTCAATATCGACGAGGTTGAAATCGAGTTGCCGGGACTTGGTGGCGGATTAGGCGGACAGCAAGATGGTGGATTGCCTGGCCTTGGCGGCGGCGGCCTTGGATTGCCAAACCAAAATGGCGGCGGCCTGAGCCTTCCAGGCGGGCTTAATCTAAATGGCAGCGCACCTTCAGGGCTTCCAAACCAGGATGGTGGCGGACAATCAGCGCCCGAATCCCAGAACAATGGAGGGCTTGGATTACCGGGCCAACTGAATCTGGGCGATCAGCCGCTCAATCTGAACAACGAACCGCCATCGATCGATCAATAATATGATCACCAACTAACCGGGATGAGCGCTTCTACTGAATACAGAAACGCTCATCCCGGTTTTGAATTCAACAACATTATTATGGTCTGGGCGCAGCAGCAGGATCAAATATCGAGTAACTTAAAGCCCGGCTTTTTATTGTCATTACGTTGTAATTTAGCCATCTTAATCCCACATCAAACGCAGATTAAAATTCACTGGGAGATAACGATGCTCGATCCTAAGAAACTGCTTAACGACCTGCTCAATTCATCTGTGCCTGGCACAGAAGGAACGGTAAAAGACACTGCGTCTCAGCTGGGCCGGAAAGCAAAGGAAAACCCGCTGGCCACAGGCGCAATTGCAGCGGTGTTACTGGGCACGGGCGTGGGACGCTCCATCACAGGATCAGCCTTGCAACTTGGCGCCGTCGCCGCTGTTGGCGGCCTGGCTTACAAGGCCTACCAAAACTACAAAAATGGTGACAAGCCGGAAGAAGTCACCGACGCCCACCAGGAAGTTGAAGTGCTTCCACCACCCAGCGATAGCGACTTTGCGCTTGAAGCTGCACCACAAGGCGCCGATGAGTTCACTCTATCCCTCGTCAAGGCCATGATCGCTGCGGCACGGGCTGACGGGCACATTGATGCTGACGAACGGGCGCGCATTGCAGAAAAGCTCAAACTCAACGGGTATGATGAGGATGTCCAGAGCTTCATCCGCGCCGAACTCGCAAAGCCCGTCGATTTGGACAAGCTTGTTGAAAGCGCTCAAACAGAAGCGCAGCGCGTTGAACTTTACACAGCCTCTCGATTGGCAATCGACCCCCAGACACGGGCCGAACGCGGTTACCTTGATATGCTCGCCGGACGCCTCGCATTGCCAGATGCTCTGGTTGACCATGTCGAGGCCACCATCAGCAGCGCGACAGTCAGCGCCTGATTCGCTCATATCTTCAAAAGCAAACCCCGCGTCGTGAACGCGGGGTTATTGTTTGACAGCTTGCTCTAGTCCGCGCCACGCACCGCCGGCATGGCGTCTTCGCTCGGTTTAATGACCCGCTGCACGACGAATACCGCTGCCGCCAGTCCAGCGCCGATCAGGTCTGTTGTCAGCCCTCCTTCGATTAGGAACAGGGCCGCAACCACAAGGCCCAGGCGATTGAACCATACAACCTTGCGCTCCAGGAACCATCCCTGCATACCGGCAGACAGAAGGTAGACACCGGCAACCGATGTCAGGAATGCCCGACCGATTTCAATGGTCGATCCTTCCATCAACAGGGCCGAATTGTAGAAGAACATGAACGGCACGATGAACGCTGAAATACCGATTCTGAACGAGGTGACAGACGTCTCCATCGGGTTGGCGCCTGATATGCCCGCCGCAGCATATGATGCCAGGGCAACCGGTGGCGTGATGGCCGAAACAACCGCAAAATAGAACACGAAGAAGTGTGCCGTTAACAGCGGAATTCCCAGATCCACAAGACCGGGAGCAACCACAGATGCGGCAACTGCATAGGCTGCCGTAGTCGGCATGCCCATACCCAAAAGGATTGCGATACACATGGCGAAGAACATGGCCAGAAGTTGCGATGTTTCGGCCAGACCGAGCAGCAGGTTGGAGAAACGTGCACCGACCCCGGTCAATGAAATCACGCCGACAATTATACCCGCACATGCACACACCGCGATAATCTGAATCGACATCAGTCCGGATAGCTCAAACGCTCTGGCGATCGATTTTATACCCATGCGATGAGGCGTCAGCCAACTGACCATTGCCGCTGCAGCCGTGGCAAGCGTGCCAGCACGGATTACCGAATACCCCATGAACAGCGCAGCAATCAAAATGATGATGGGAATGAACAGGTAGACCTGTTTGACCAACTCACCAAAGATCGGAAGCTCTTCTTTCTTCATGCCGCGCATACCCAATTTGGCAGCTTCAAAGTCGACCATGAAATACACAGAAACATAGAACAGCACCGCCGGAATAATCGCCGCAATGGCGATCTCCTGGTAGGGGATCCCGGTCACTTCGGCCATGATGAACGCGCCCGCGCCCATGATCGGTGGCATAATTTGTCCACCAGTCGACGCAGCGGCTTCAACGGCGCCCGCAACCTTTGATGAGTAGCCAACCCGCTTCATAAGCGGAATGGTCAGTGATCCTGTCGCCACCACATTGCCTGCGCTGGTGCCGTTGATCATGCCCATCAAGCCTGATGCAAAGATCGCTACCTTGGCCGGACCACCACGTGCGCGGCCTGCTGCAGCAAAGGCAAAATTGACGAAATAATCGCCCACTTTCGAGGCTTGCAGGAAGCCCGCAAAGATAATGAAAAGGATGATATAGGTTGATGATACCGCCGTTGTCGGCCCCAAAATACCGGCATCAGTGTACACTTGGCTGAAGAAACGTTGCCAGCTAATGGGCGGTGAATTCAACACACCCGGCATGAATTGACCTGTGAAGACGTAAACTAGAAAGATGCCAGCAATGATCACCAGCGCAAGACCCGCCACCCGACGCGTCATCTCCAGAATGAGTGCAGTTCCAGCGACCGCAGCCAGCGACATGCCAATCGGCGCAAAAGGTGTGCCGGTGGCATTACGCATTTGCGTGCCAAAAATGGCGATCAGATAGGCTGCGACTGAGACGCCGCAAATGGCCAATGTGACATCCAGGCCCGATATCGAGCCGCGTGGTCTCTTGTCAAACCAGGACAGAAAAATGGCACCGAATGTCGCCACGAAAAGCGGTGCGCCAAACAGCCATGTTTCATTGAACTTGATCGTTTCATCAATGCCGTTCCATGCCGTGCCGGCAGCAATCTCTGCCCCGAAGGACATCGCCATACCCAGACTGAACAGTGCAGAAAGCGACAAGGCGATAGAGATAATATTGATGATGTCTGAGCCTGGTTCTTCATCACTGGAAAAGTTACGGCCCGAGAACAATAAAAAGCCCAAACCAAGCGCACCGGCAATGTGAATGATACGGAAATTCCATGTTTCCAGCGGGAATGCAGGAAGATAGGGTACAACAACACCGGTCAGCTCCGAGATTGAAACGCCGTTAAGCGCCAACATGTGGAAAAGAGCATATATCCCGGCATAAGCGGCCATGAACCAGCCAAGCTTGCCGATAAACAAGCGGCGATTGGTTTCAACCGGCTCGTCGTCCACTCCCTCGGCGATGACCTGCGAGACTTGTTCTTCTTGAATTTTATCGCTCACTGTTCCCTCCCACTGGGTCATGAACATTACCCTTTAAAAAGGGCTGCCCTACAAGACAGCCCTTTCTGTTCTTGAATGCAAGTGCCTTAACCGCCGTAAATATCGCCGGCTGCAATTGTCGCACCATTTTCATTGAAATATTTGGCAGCGCCAGGATGCCATTTCAGCACTTTGTTCTTATCCCAGTTTTCAAACAGGGTTTCGCGCGCCGCTTTGTGAATGCCCATCATTCGCTCATTGTCGGACATGATGACTTTGGTTGCTTCGTAAACAAAGCTTTCAGGCAGGTCACAATTGGCAATGCCGAAATTCCACATGGAAACGGACTTCAGATCACGATCAAGCGTTGAGTAGGTACCAGCGGCAATTGTGTAATCTGCAACGGGGAAGCTCTCGAGCACTTTGGCCTGCTCTTCATCTGTAAAGTCGACAAAGTTCACTTCAGCCTGAACTTCTAGCTGGCTAACCGCAGCTGTTGGAATACCAGCCGCAAATGCAACCACGTCCAAAAGGCCGTCCTGCAATTGTGATACAAGGTCGTTCCATGAGCCATTGCGACGTTCAAAATCTACGTCCAATGTTTCCAACATTGTTGGGAAATAGGTGTCTGATGTCGAGCCAGCAGGACCAAATCCAATTTTTGCGCCTGCAGGAATATCGCCGATGGATGTGATGCCGGTTGATGTCAGCGTTGTGATACCAAACGGTGTCTTATACATCGGGAACATGGCGCATGATTTGTCCATCATCAGGCCCGGTGCAATTGGATTCTCACCCTTAACAGAAGCGTCAGCAGGGCCCATGGTGGACATGCCAAATGCTGCTTCACCGGTGTGCACCAGTGCCATGTTCTGCATTGGGCCACCTGTGACTTCACCGCCGCCAGGAATGCCCAACTCATCAGAGATAAGGCTTGCAAAGCCGGAACCATAAACAAAGTAGGTGCCGCCTTGTGAGGCCGTTCCAACAGTAAAGCTGGCGGGCCAACCTGTTTTGTCGACGTCCATCGCTGTTGCGACGCCGCCAGTCATGACCACGGCAATAGCAGTTGCTACAAGTGAGTGAAATTTCATGAGTAAACCTCCCTAAGAACTCATTGGGCATCAAAACTGCCCGAATGTCAGTGTCCAACGCGCTCGCGCAGAACCCGCAAAATGCGTGGCTGTTCTTAATGTGACCAGTTTGGAAGCATCAACATACCGTCACCACAAAAATGAGATGAGAAGTCAGATATTCTCGCTGATTGGTGGATTTCGACACAAGGGCAGTATTTTTCTGTACCCAAATCGACACATTGCAGTCCGTCGTTTGGATTCATGCTTCTAGTCTTCGCTAAAATCTTCGCGATTAAGCCCATGCTTTTGCATTTTTTCATACAATGCTTTTCTTGAAATTCCCAAGGCTTGATAGGTCAAATTAAGCCGCCCGCCATTGGCCGCCAGGCTCGCTGCAATCACCGCACTCTCTTGATTGTTCAATTGTTCGGCAAGCGATTGAGGCGCTGAGCCGGCTTGGTACACAGCCGACAGCTCCATATCCAGACCGAGCACAAAACGTTCGGCAACATTTTGCAATTCACGGACATTGCCCGGCCATTGTCGTGCTGCGAGCAAAGTAAAAACATTGGGTGGAATATCGGGCACCTCACACTTATGTCGCGTCGCAGAGCGGGTGACCAACTCACCAAACAATCGCGGAATATCCTCCCGCCTTTGATCTAGTGTGGGCAGACGCACCTCCGAAGCTGCCAAACGATAATAGAGGTCACTCCTGAACTGTTGCTGATCAATGGCCGTCTTCAAGTCAGCTTTGGCAGCCGCAATGAACCGGACATCGAGCTCGATGGGATCATTGGCACCCAGTCTGGTGATCTGTCTGCTTTCAATCGCATGCAGCAATTTGGCCTGCACATCCATCGACAAGGTTTCAATCTCATCCAGAAATACAGTCCCGCCACGCGCATGTTCAAACTTGCCAAATCGTGAGCGTACTGCCGAGGGAAATGCACCGATTTCGTGGCCAAACAGCTCGATCTCGACCAGATCGGATGGCAGAGCAGCACAATTGATATGCACAAAGGGACGATCGCTGCGCCCACTTGCCTCATGCACCATTTTTGCCGCCACATCCTTGCCGGTACCCGTCTCTCCAATCAACAAAATATCAGTTTCCAGTGCTGCTAGCGTGAGTAGCTGATTGCGCACTTCCTCGATCAGTTGCGAATGACCTGACAACTGAACGCCTGCGCTCGATTGGGCGGCCAAAGTCGAGCGCAATTGACGATTTTCAAGCGTAAGACGCCTTTTATCCATCGCGCGACGCACCGTCGCCACAAGGCGTGATGGCACATAGGGTTTCTCGATGAAATCATAGGCACCTTGACGCATGCACTGCACAGCCAAATCAACATCACCATGTCCCGTCACCATGATAACCGGAAAAGAAGTGTCGATCGCCTGTACAGCCTTCAACAACTCGACGCCGTCTACTTGAGGCATTCGAATATCGGTGACAATAACGCCATCGAATTCGCGCGTGACATGCTCAAGCAACGCTTCAGCCCCAGAAAACAACTGAACTGGCAACTCTTCAAGTTGAAAGGTTTGACCCGCCGCATGCCGTAGATGCTCTTCGTCATCAGCAAATAGAATGGTGCTCATTCAGCAGCCTCTTTTGCAGTGGACGGCTCGGCCAGTTTCAAAGTCACAACAAATACTGCGCCACCCTCGTCATGATTATCAGCACTCAGATTTCCACCAAAATCGCGCACAATATTGTAGGAGATTGACAGGCCAAGGCCCAAACCCTTGCCAGGATCCTTGGTTGTAAAGAACGGATCGAACAGCAACTTCATGACCTCATCATCAAGCCCTGGCCCATGATCGCGAACGATCAGTCGGGCTTGATCGCTGTCTTGATTTATTTGTATATCGATCTGTTTGTCTTCTTGATCAGCCATGGCGTCAAGCGCGTTGCTAATCAAATTGACGATCACGTGCTGCAGCCTTACCTGTCCGCCAATAATACTGATTTCTTCCGCCGGTCGATCAAAATTGATCGTTGCGTCGGCACTTGATACACGCGGTTGCATCAATGCAAGAGCGTCGTCAATCACGCCAAGCAACGAAACCGGTTTGACCTTTTCTTGCGGTCGTCTTGCAAAGTTACGCAAATGCTTGGCGATTGATGACATGCGATCTGCAAGTGACGAAATCTGCCTGACGTTGCCCTCTGCCTCATCTGACCGGCCACGATGCATGAACGTAACAGCGTTTTCCGCATAGGCTTTCACCGCCGCCAACGGTTGATTGAGCTCGTGTGACACGGCAGCGGACATCTGGCCCAGCGCAGCCAGTTTGCCCGCTTGAATGAGCTCGGTCTGCGTTTTTCGCAATTGATCCTCAGCCGCCCTGCGCTCCTCAATCTCGCCCAGCAATTGGGTATTGGCCAAATTCAATTCAGCGGTGCGTTCCTTCACCCGTCGCTCCAAATGCTCTTGCGCTGCAGCCTGGGCAGCCAGACGCTCCGCCTGACGCGTACGCCTTTGCCACAATACAAATACCAACAGGGCAGCAAGCGACAAAAACAGTACAATGCTGATGGCGGTGGTTCTTGCTAACGCAAATGCATCGCCTGTCGGCGTCAGGATGGTAACGCGCCAGCCCGCTCGGGCAATCAGCGATGTCGATGAAACATAGCTTTGGGTTTTACCATCATCCTCAACTTCGATGACGTTGTATTTTTCATTGAGCGATCGTGATTGATTAGGCAGCGGCAACAATTGATCAATGGGGAACTGGTTCGCGGCTGCGATCAGTGACATCTGATCATCAGTCAAAGGTGACATCGCGCGAAAATTCCAATCTGGCCTGCTGGACATAAAAACAATGTCATTGGCATCGCGCACTATAATTTCAGCACGCCCTTCGCGCCATGTTGCTTCAAATTGATCGACGGCAAATTTTACCGCGACCACGCCGACGATCCGAAAATTATCGCGAACCGGTGATGCGTAGAAGAAGCCACGCTCACCGCTTTGGGTGCCTAAAGCATAGTATTGCCCCAACCCACCTGCGACAGCTTGTGAAAAATATGGCCGATAAGTCACAATGGATGAGGCGCCTTCACCAATCGGCGGTACGGCTACTAGGGGCGTGCCGGACGCATCCTCAAGATAGACGCCGCTCGCGCCAAGTGCGATTGCCGTTTCTTCAAGCAATTGCTCTACGCCCTTCTGCAGCTCACTGTCATTGGCATTGGCCAAAAGGGCTCTGATTTCTGGTCTGGCCGCAATCAAATTGGGAATGGGCGCATGTCGCTGTAGAGTCAAACGCAGGCCTTCAACAGCAAGGCGTAAGGTCGCCGTCTGGTTGTTTCCTGCCTGGACAAGAAAGTAATTCTCCAACCGCGGCAAGCCGATCAACACAAACAGCGCCAGCAGCGCAGCAATAGCGAGCGTCGCTATCCGCCACGACCGTCTTAACCAGCCCCTATTTGCCTTGTTTTCCATCGATCGAACACTAAAGCAAATCGGCCAACGTACAAATGTCGGTATATTTGGGTCGGCCCGAGATACGGCCATCCCAACATGCGCCTGTTGCTAAGTAGCTAAACCTTAACAGATTTTTACGATTAACCATTTATTAGGAATCGCATGAGATTCTGAGACAGAACTCCTCGGGCCACGGTCTCCTCCCAAACGCGGTCCGCGCACTCGGGCGATCAACAATCTGATCGCCCGTTTTTTCGCAAATCACCAGAAGGAACGTTCAAGCCGAGTTGATAATGCGCAGCAGCATGTCCTCAATATAAGGCCGTTGCTCCACGAACGGTCGGTTCGTGACATAGTCCATTTTTCTGCCCGTAGCCAATTGTGCGTAGCCATGCGACATCGACCAAAGTGCCGTTACGTCGCGCCAACCTGCTTCGGTCTGAAAAGCCACCTGCCCGCGCAACCGCACGACAGCATTAACCAGCATCGAGAACGCCGCTTCCCCATTTTTCTGCAGCAAATCGTCCTTCATCTCATGGGCATGCCCGCCAAACATGAGACTAAACAATTGCGGGTTGGTGATGCCAAATTGCACGTAACCGATAAAGGTCGCCAACAACTGTGATTTGGCATCGCCGCCAGATTCCTGCTGAAGCGCCTGGAGTTCCGCGGTGAGCTGAGCGAAACCATCAGCGGCAACAGCCTGCAGTAAGGCCTCGGTGTCCTTGAAATGATGCGCCGGCGCAGCATGACTGACACCAGCGCGTTTGGCGCATCCACGCAGCGAAAATTTTTCCGGTCCTTTTTCAATCAGCTCTTCTCTGGCTGCAGCAAGCAGTGCATTGCGCAAATCGCCGTGGTGGTAGTCCTTTTTCTTGACCATGAATCAGCTCCCGATTCGCCATAAGGTACCATTGTCTTGTCAGGTGTCAAAATCGAACAGTAGAAAATCGCATCACTAAAACATTTACTTTACATCGTAAAGATTTAGCAGGCCTTGCAATCCGTTCGAAGCTGAATCACAGTGCGGCAAAAGGGAATTGGTATGAACAAAAACAAAACCGCCGTGATCACTGGTGCCGGCACAGGTATTGGCAAAGCTTCCGCGATCACGCTCATTGAAAATGGCTGGAATGTCGCGTTTCTCGGCCGCAGGCAGAATCTGTTGGATGAAGCGATCGCCGAACTTGAAGAATATGCCGATCAATGCCTGGCTTTGTCTTGTGATGTGGCCGACATCAACAGTGTAGATGAAGCATTCGACCGTATCGCTGAGACATTCGGGCGCATCGATTTGCTGTTCAACAATGCCGGATTGGGCCTCAAGCCAAAAACAATCGATGAATATTCCTTTGATGACTGGAACAGTCTTATCAATGTCAATTTGTCAGGCTCGTTCTATTGCGCACGGGCGGCATTCAGGCATATGCGCCAGCAAGATCCGCAGGGCGGACGCATAATCAACAACGGTTCTATCTCTGCCCACACCCCTCGACCGGGATCTGCAGCTTACACAACAGCAAAACACGGCATCACGGGACTGACGAAAACCATCGCGTTGGACGGTCGACCTTTTGACATCGCATGCAGTCAGATCGACATCGGTAATGCCCTGACTGAAATCGCGATGCCCATGACCAAAGGTACCATGCAGGCGTATGGCGAAATTGCTGTTGAACCCACAATCAATCCGCAACATGTTGCCGATGCTATTTTTCACATGGCGTCCCTGCCATTGGATGTAAACATTCTAAACATGACGATCATGGCTACGAAAATGCCCTTTGTGGGACGCGGATAGCGGTTCAACCAATGCCCCAATCCGATGACCTGACCATTAGCCTGGAGTCTGCAACGCAGCCAGACGGCCAATGGTGTCTTATGCAGTATTACAAGGAATTGGCAGTTCGCTTTGATGAAGGGTTTGACCCCGATCTAAAGAACAAGTTTGATCCTGCCGAGATGGAGCCGCCGCATGGCTGGTTTGTTGTTGCCCGTTTGGCGGATAAGCCTGTCGCTTGCGGTGCGATTATGAAGCTTTCCGATCAATCCTGCGAGATCAAACGTTTGTGGGTGGCCTCAAGCGCTCGTGGCATGGGGCTGGGCACCAAAGTCATGGACCAATTGGAGCACATTGGGCGGCAAGCGGGTTTTACCGATGCAAAACTCGATACCAATCGAACGCTCGATGAAGCAAGGGCCATGTATGAAAAGCGGGGCTACCGCGAGACCGAACCCTACAATGACAATCCTTATGCCGATCACTGGTTTGAGAAGAAGCTTTAGGTCAGAGCGCGCTGCGCTTTAATCCGCTACCCTGAGTTCCTCATACGAAACCATGACGTGTTCGCGAAATGCGGGGCGTTGTGTCAGGCGTTCATAATAGGCTTTCACAGCCGGCATATCTGCACGTTCAATATCGATGTCGAAATAGCGATATAATATGTGCCCAAACATGATGTCGGCACGAGTAAACGCTCTTCCAGCCAAATAGTCATTCTTGGTAAGTCGTGCCTCACCAATGCGCAGTTTTTTCTCGAACACCGCCACTGCATCGCCAATGGCGAACGAGTCCTGTTTGCTGGGCGCCGTCCGTACAACTTTCCAGAAGATTGGCGCTGTGAAACCCAGTGCAATATTGATCTTGGCCCATTCGGCCCACATATCAACCAGCGTTTGCTCGGCCAGAGTCTCAGGCCAGAATGGCGCCTTGCCATATTGATTGGTCAGGTAACGTATCATCGCCCCTGACTCAAAAAGCGGGAGGCCGCCACCATCGCGCATAACCGGCACAGTGCCATTTGGGTTCATGGAGAGATATTCAGGCGTATCGTTTACGCCATAGTGCAATCCTGCATCATGGCGCTCATACTCAAGCCCCAACTCACTCACGCACCACATCAGTGCCTGCACGTTGGACGAAGAAACGCGACCCCAAATTTCAAGCATCACACACTGCTTTGCAAATAGGCCGCGACCCGCTCTAGAGCCCGTTCGATGTTCTCGAGTGAATTGGCATAGGACACACGAATATATCCCTCGCCTAAAACGCCAAAGTCCGGGCCACCGATCAGTGCGACACCCGCCTCTTCCAGCAAGGAGCTGGCCAGTGGCTTGGCTTTCAATCCGGTCGCAGAAATATTGGGAAACGCGTAGAACGCGCCCTTGGGTACGACGCAGCTCACATTTGGCAGTTCATTGAGAAGTTGGGTCACCCGTATGCGTCGCTCGTCGAAAGCAGCCATCATGGTAGCGACCGCATCCTGTGGACCGTCGATGGCAGCGATGCCGCCAAACTGCGCAGGCGCATTCACACAAGACCAGCAATTGACGGCCAGTTTGCGCACATTCTCATACAATGCATCTGGCCAGATATTCCAGCCTAAGCGCCAGCCTGTCATGGCCCAGGTCTTCGACCAGCCATTAAGCACGATCAGGCGATCGCGGATCTCCGGATAGTTCAACAGTGAAGTATGAGTCTCCCCGTCGTAGGTCATCACATCATAGATTTCATCCGACAGAATCGCCGCATGGGGGTGTGCCTCGAGTCCTTTGGCCAACGCGTCAATTTCAACTTTCGGCGTCACTCCACCAGTCGGATTTGCTGGCGAGTTCAAGATCAGCAGACGCGTCTTGTCAGAGATCAGCGACAGCGTCTCTGCTGCCGAAAAGGCAAAGCCATTTTCCTCGCGCATAGGCACCGGCACAGGGGTGGCACCCGTCGCTTCAATCATCGAGCGATAGATTGGGAATCCGGGATCAGGATACATGATCTCAGCCCCGGGCTGACCAAACATGATGATCGCCGCATACATTGCGGGCTTTCCGCCAGGTGTAATCATGATGTTGTCCGGCGATACTTCGACACCTGTCAGTTCGAGCGTCCGGCGACAAACCGCCTCACGACAGGCCAGCAATCCATTAGCCGGCGTGTAGCCATGATGCCCGTCACGCAGCGCTTTGATCGCCGCTTCAACAATATGTTCGGGCGTTTTGAAATCAGGCTGGCCGATGCCCAGATTGATAATATCCTGGCCTTGTTCAGCAAGTGTGGTGGCTCTCGCCAGAACGGCGAACGCGTTTTCTTCGCCAATACGGTCGAACATTGGATGGGTGACAAGATTAGGATTCATGGGCCTGCTCGATTTGTTTAGACTGTCTGATACCAATACGCAGGTTGCCAACGCAATGATAGAACAAGACTTGAAAAATTGGGTACCTCGACCGCGCCCGAACAATTCTCCCATCACAGGACAATATATCGACATTGCGGCCTACAATGGCGCTGTGCATGCAATCGAACTTTGGCAAGCATTTGGTGGATTGAAGACCAATAAACTCTTGTTCCACTTCGGATGGCCTCAAATGAGTAATGCCGAAGACTTGCAGAAACTGCTCGATGATTTCAACCGAAGCGGTGAATTTGTTACCTGCATCTTCACCCACAAGCAGCAGGGCACTGCAGTTGGTATGGCGTCCTACATGCGGATCGATGGCGAAAATGGATCTGTTGAAACCGGCTCCATAGCCCACGGCACGTCGCTCTCAAGAACGCGCGCCGGCACCGAGGCACATTATTTGATGGCGCGGCGCGTCTTTGATGAACTGGGATATCGCCGCTACGAATGGAAACTCAACAATCCAAACCAAGAATCGCATGCAGCTGCAAGGCGATTTGGATTCACATTTGAAGGTGTCTTTCGCCAACATCAGGTCAAACCATATGGAAATCGCGACACGGCTTGGTACTCGATGTTGGACAAGGAATGGCCACGCGCTAAATCAGCATTTGAGGCATGGCTTGATCCGGACAATTTTGATAGACAGGGCCAGCAAAAGAGCTCACTTGTGGAAATCCGGGACTCAATTGAATGTCAAAACGCCTGAGTGGAAAAATCGCCGTTGTTACAGCAGCTGGACAAGGCATTGGCGCCGCCATTGCCGAAAGTTTTGCGGCCGAAGGTGCCGATGTTTGGGCAACCGATCTTGATCCTTCGAAGTTGAACAACGCCGCTTTCAAGGACTGCCGCGCACTGGATGTGACCGATGCTGCCGCTGTAAAGGCGTTTGCCGACGAAGTGGGCGAAATCGATGTTCTGGCCAATGTTGCCGGATTTGTACATCACGGCACGGTGCTTGACTGCGATGATTCCGATTGGGATTTCTCGTTCGACATTAATGTCAAATCGATGCATCTGATGATCCGGGCCTTCATGCCCGGTATGCTTGCGCGAGCACAATCAACTGATGGCTCCGGGTCTATCATCAATTTGTCTTCAGGCGCTTCCTCGCTCAAGGGCGCGCCAAACCGCTATGTTTATGGCGCCACCAAGGCGGCCGTCATCGGCCTAACAAAAGCTGTTGCCATTGATTTCATTAAAAAGGGTATTCGATGCAATTCAATCGCCCCCGGCACCGTCCATTCTCCCTCATGGGAACAGCGCGTACGCGAATTGGGCGAAGAGGTGGGCGGCTATGAAAAAGCGCGCGAACAATTTGTTGCCAGACAACCTATGGGCCGGGTTGGCACCGCAAGTGAAGTAGCCGCGCTGGCAGTCTACCTGGCATCTGATGAATCAGCATTTACAACTGGTACAACCATCCCGGTCGACGGAGGCTGGACGCTGTGACAAAGCCCGACAACAACGACAAGCACAATTATGACCGCAAAACGCTGATTGCTGCAGGCGGCATCTTTGTAGGTTTTTGCCTCGTCACATATTTTTTGCCCAGTATCATGACGATTGTTGGCACCTCCAACCCATATTTGACGACGCTTGTGATCGCAGGATTTCTGATCTTGCCTTTTGTCGGTTTGTGGTGGCGTGGTCGCACAAAACAGGACTAATCAGCCGTTCCGGTTATCAAACTGAGCGTTTGGAGTCTTTTTCGTTTAAGTTGTACTATCGTTTCTTTACAATTTTTGAGTGCATCAATAACGTTTTCCTGCAGAAAACATGCAGGAAGTGAAATGCCAGCCTACATTATCGTATTTGAACTAAAGCGCAGGCAAAAAACCTACATTGATCTTGATGAACGCTTGGCCAAGTTCGATAACCGCTGGCAAGTCAGAGACTCCGTTTGGATTGTGATCACCGAGAGAGCCAGTGGTGATTTGCACAGCGAACTGAGACCAGTTCTTGGTGCCGACGATGAGCTATTTGTAGCCAGGATCGATGATGACAATAGCTGGTCGGGTTACAGCCAGCGCGTGACAGCCTGGTTGTCAAACCACCTTTCCGATCGAACTTGATGTGCACCAAGAAAGTTCAGACGGCCAGGCTTCCAGCCAGCATCAGACTGCCGAGAACAATCAACATCCCGGCGCCAAATAGTTCAATACCTGTTTGCAGATTGTCGCTCATGACTGCTGAGTTTGAGAAGCGAAGTGCTGTGTTCTTGGCGGTGACCGCTATTGTGGCCAATGTTGAAACCGTTATGGCTGTGCCCAAGGCCATGGCAAAAACGGATACAATACCGCCCAGATAGAGTCCGTTAAGTAGCGCAAAGCTGAGCACGATCACAGCGCCCGAACAGGGCCTGATTCCAACCGCTGCAATGGCGGCCAGTGCGCTGCGCATGTCCATTTTTTCGCGCAGGTCTTTGGGGGCTGGCATATGTGCGTGTCCACAGGTTGAACAGACTTCACCATCGTGGTGATGATGGTGATCGCCTGCTTGTCCGTGATCGTGAGGACCATGAGCATGGGCTGGTTGTAGTTTCTGAACACGCAGTGCGCGAACATTCCTCAACTTGGCAAGAAACAACCAGAGCCCGAACCCGATTATCAACCAATAGCTCGCCAACTCGAGCCAACCGCTGGCATCAGTCATTGAAACCGATGTGCCTCGTAAAACAAGAAAACCTGTGCCAACGATCACAAGGGCAGAGATGGCTTGCAGCACGGAAGAGGCAAATGACAGACCAACGCCTCGCTTCAGCTCGGTTTCGTTGGCCAGCATGTAAGATGAAATCACGACCTTGCCGTGACCGGGCCCTGCTGCATGCAATATCCCATAGGTAAATGACAGACCAACCAGCAGCCAGGCAGCAGAACCGTCTTCCTTCAACTGCTTGAGTGCATCGGTCATGGCCCGATAAAATTCACGTTGCTCGGTTCCTATCCAGGTTAAAAAACCGCCGAACAAACCGCCACTTGGTTGGACGGATTGTTCCGCACCCCCGATCCCAAGCGAAGATTGGGCATATGCGCTGGCCGTAAACAAGCACAGCAAGACAGTCATCCAAAGGCGCGTCACGAGCAGCTTACCTCCATCCGTGTCGCAAGAATTTTGGACATGTCGTTGGTATCAGATGGATCATAGAAGGCTTCTGTCAGACTTTGCGAGTTTTGCGCAATCGCCTCATCGGGATCCGGGATAACCATCTCATGCGTGCAGCCCGCTGGTGCATCAATCATCACCATGTCTTCTTCATTGTAAAACTCTATGGCAGTGTAGAATGTCGGATCAAAAATGCCGATCTTCGGTCCGTCGGTGAGTTTGACCGGTTCAATCGTTGCTGTTTTGAACAACATCAGCAATTGGCCGTCCTCAACCCCGATGGTCATCTCCTCGACTCTGAGAAGGTCAACGTCCTTGCCCTTCACTTCAATATTCTGAAAATAATTGAAATCAGCGATCGAGCCAGCCACCACATTGGCCACTTCCTCTAGCTCGGAGTCGCCCAACTCGCCATCCTTGTCGGCATCAAACTCCAGAATGACTGTGGACGTAAAAAGTTCGTCGAAGCGCCATACATGGCGCAGCTCTTCAATGTAGCCGTCATCGCTGGCTTTGAGTTCCAGCCGAGCCTGGGCAAAGACGTGCGGATGAGCAGCAACTTGCCCGGCAAAAAGCGATACTCCAATCAGGCTTGCTAGAAAACTGAACTGTTTGCGCATATCCGCGTTTACCAATTGATCGGGTTGCTCATCGTCACTGGCCTACAAAACTGGCGGCTTTGTGGCGGACTATACCCTTATTTGATGTGATTTCATACACCCAGCTACTGGCTTCATACTCAAGGAACGACCAATCATTCCAAGTGGTCGCAAAGCAGTCGGGCGCTCGTAAAAGCAGCCTCCACACGACCGCCAAGCATGCCGTCTCCAATGGCAAGAATCCTGTTATCAGCATCTCCAAGAAATGGCTCACCCAAAGGCGCTTCAACACGCGCATAACGCCAGCGATGCGCTTGCGCGTGGACCGGATTGAGCCTATGTCCTGCCATCTTTTCCAACGCAGCCAACATCAGTGTTACGGCTTCGTTTTGGTCGATCTCCAAATTGTTCTGGCTCCACGCCGCCCCTGCCTGTGCACATATCGACTCGGTACCGGAACGTTTCGGTTTCGTATTGTTCCGGGTCAGCCACGAGATCACCATATGGTCCTCACCTCGGAACAGATTCGGAAGTGTTTCAACCACATTCTCGAACCCGAACATCGACGTCCAGCAAGGCATGTAGATGATTTGATCGAGCGCATTAAAGACAGCATCGACCGGCTTGAGCAAGACGCTCGCCTGCGGTGAAGGAATGGCCACAATCACCTTGTCAAATGCTTCGGCATTTCCCATTTCATCAATGCATGTGATATCCGCAGCACGGCGCACAATCTGTGCAATGCGCACTCGATTTCTCACATCGATTCCCTTGAGCAATGGTTTGACCAACCCGCTCATCCCAGGCAAGCCGACATGCCACAGACTGTCCCTGTCTTTGCCTTCAGGGCTCCAGTTGGCAACTGAACCCTGATTGTACAGGCCAGTCATGAGCGCGCGAAACTGATCGCTCTTGGCAGTTACATATTGTGCACCATGGTCATACTCTCCATGCGCCGTTCGTCGCGTCGACAGGCGGCCGCCTGTGCCACCTGACTTCTCAAACAGCACGATCTGGGCACGACGATCAGCCAAAATTCTCGCTGCTGTCGAACCAGCCATGCCGGCGCCGATGATGGCAATTCTCTCACGCATGATCGCGCTCCCTGTTTACAAGGCAGCAAGTAGTGCAGCGCAGCAGAACTTCAAAACTTAGCTGGCGAATGTTTTAGCCGCCTGGCCGTGATCAGCACGCAATTTGGCGATGTCCATCCCCACTGGGTTGCCGTCTTCAACGGTCCATTGACCTGCGACCATCACACGGTCCGCGCTGGTCGCGCCACACAGCACCAGCGCTGCCAAAGGATCATGCGCACCCGAAAACCGAAGTTCATCCAGCGTGAACATCGCAAGGTCTGCCTGTTTGCCAATTTCGAGATCGCCAATGTCCGTGCGGCCCAGGCAATTGGCCGAACCCTGGGTGACCCAACGGAACACATCATGATGTGAGATTGTCGCGTCATAGGTGAGCCGATTGATCATCAAGGCATGCCGCACTGCCTCCATCAAATTCGAAGAATCCGAAGAAGCACTGCCATCAACTCCCAGTCCAACTTTCACGCCAGCGGCTTCCAACTCGCGCGTCCGGCAATTGCCTGATGCCAGCACCATATTGGATGTCGGACAATGCGATACACCCACGCCGGCTTTCCCAAGCCGCACGATCTCCTCATCATTGAAATAGATGCCGTGGGCAAGCCAGGTGCCGTCACCCAGCCAACCGGTGTCTTCAAGATAGTCAATTGGCCGACAACCAAAATGCTCAATGCAAAATGAGTTTTCATCTTCCGTCTCAGCCAAATGCGTATGCAGGGCGCATCCGCATTTGTTCGCCAAGCTCGCCGTATCGGTCATCAATTGCTTGGTCACCGAAAATGGCGAGCACGGTGCCAAGGCGACCTGCAGCATGGCGCCTTCATCTGAACAATGGAATTTCGATATAACGCGTTCACAGTCTGCCAGAATTGTATCTGCATCTTGAACGATATTTTCCGGTGGCAACCCGCCATCTTTGACAGACAGGTTCATCGAACCGCGATTGAGAACCATGCGGATACCCAGATCACCTGCCACCTGGGCCTGTATGTCCATCGCATCATCCAAACCATCCGGATATACATAATGATGGTCGGATGCGCAGGTGACGCCGCTCATCATCAATTCCACGAGCGCAACTTCTGTAGCCAGCTTCAATGCATCAGGCGTCAATCGCGTCCAAAGCGGATAGAGCGCGACGAGCCAATCAAACAATTGCTTGTTGATCGCGTCAGGATGGGCACGGGTTAGAGTCTGGTAAAAATGGTGATGCGTGTTGATCAATCCGGGCAACACAACATGGTGGGAGGCATCAAAGGTTTCAAAGGTTCCTTCGGGCACCATGCCTGCCGCGATATAGGAAACAATTTTGCCATTTCTGATCAGTATCCCACCACCTGCATCTACATTCTCAGGTGCCAGCATCGACAGTGGATTCTTGATCCAAAGCGTCTTTTCGGTCATTCATTTCCCCGCCATTTGTGGCAAGTCTGACGCGTCTGGATGGTGCTTGCAAGAGCCATTGCCTTGCAAACTGCAGTTTGCCGGCTTACGATACATTATGGCCAAATCGAGCAAGACGACTGTTGATCCGGCCCGCGACGGGGATATATTGAACCAGCTTCAAAGCGTGGCGAGGCAGGCCCGTACCCATATGGCACGTCATCTGCTGGGTAGCGGGCTGTATGCCGGCCAGGAGCAAATCATCAACTTGATCGCCGAAAACCAGTCCATGACATCGGGCGAAATTGCACGGGCGCTCGGCGTTAGACCGCCGACAATCACAAAATCCATCATGCGCCTGCAAGAGCAAGGCTTTGTTGAACGCACCACCGGTCACGAGGACGGGCGCATTGTACGCGTTTCACTCACCGATGCCGGATGGCAAATCTTGAAAAAGGTAAACAAGGCGACGCGCAAAGCCCAACGGCAGGCGCTCAAGAACCTGACTGGCAAACAGCAAAAGCAATTGCGCCGGTCACTCGATATTTTGATGAATAACCTTCAAACGCGAGACAAGAAGGCGCGCAATTTCCTGGCGAAGAACAACAAATAGAAACGAATTTGGCTTGAATCTCTAAAATTCACGCCTGCGCCCTTCCCCCCGACTTAAAAACAATCTAAAAGATTTAAACTTTAAAACGCTGCTTTGATTTCGGGGGGAGTTGGCGTGGGCCAAAAGGTCAAACTATCGACAATCGGCGAGTCCTTGGGCGTCTCAACCGCCACAGTGTCGCTGGCCCTACGTGACAGCCCGCTTGTCGCAGAAGCCACGCGTGAACGAGTAAAAGCGCACGCGCTGGAACTGGGTTATATCTACAACCGGCGTGCGGCCAGTTTGAGAACATCCAAATCCGGCATATTGGGTGTCGTTGTGCATGACATCATGAATCCATTTTACGGCGAGATCCTTCGCTCCATCGAGATGGAACTGGACCGCTCGCGTCAAACCTTCATTCTTTCCAATCATTATGATCGGGTCGAAAAACAGCGCGATTTCCTCGAAACATTGATGCAGCTCGGTGCCGACGGCGTGATCATGTCGCCAGCAATTGATACGCCCAAGGAAGATATGGAGCTGCTCACCCAAAACGGTTTGCCGACGGTCTTCATTGCCCGATCAGTTCCGGGGGTTGATCTGCCCGTCTTTCGTGGTGACGACAAATTTGGTATCAGCCTGGCGACCAATCACCTGATTTCCCTGGGACATAAGCGTATCGCCATGATCGGCGGCACCGATCAAACATCAACTGGCCGAGACCGGTATGAAGGCTATGTTTCTGCCATGCGCAAGGCAGGGCTAGAGGTCAAGGACGAATGGCGCATTGAGGGTCCGCGCACAAAGGCTGCCGGCTTTGAAGCAGCGAGCCAGTTTCTGGCCCTGCCCGACAAGCCAACCGGCGCCGTGTGCTGGAATGACCTGTCGGCTATAGGCTTGATGAACGGCATCGCCCGTGCCGGGCTTACCCCAGGTGTCGACATTTCAGTTACCGGCTATGACGATCTTGAAGAGGCGGCAATCGCCACGCCGGCCCTGACGACGGTATGGAACGGTCAGCCCGAAGTGGGCCGTTTGGCAGCCCGTGCATTGCTTGACCGCATCGAGGGCAAGCACACGCCTGACGGCGATCTGACACTGATCAAGCCAGAACTTCATATCCGTCAATCAACCAGCAGAATGGCTGAAGACAATTAGTCCGAGTTTCCATTGGGTCGCAGCATGCAAAATTTGAAATCCGTTCAGGTGCTCATCGGTCAAGGTGGGCACGAGCCAACCCGCGAGCGCATCAGGAGCATTTTTGACACGACTGTCGTGTCCAATGGTGCGATATCCCAAATGGGCCGTCAGCAAAGCGCCGCCATTTCAGCAATAGCCACCCTTTCGACGCCCATCGACAAACAGATTATCGACCAACTGCCCGGACTTGAGATCATCTCGTCATTTGGCGTCGGCTATGACCACATTGATGTAGCCTACGCCGCCAAAAAGGGCATATGCGTGACCCACACGCCGCACGTTCTCGACGACGAAGTCGCCGATACCACCATTGCGCTGCTGCTCAACACAGTGCGTGAATTCTACTCGGCTGAAAAATACTTGCGCGACGGTCATTGGGACAAGAAAGGCAATTTTCCGCTGACGTCATTATCCATGCGCGGCCGTGTTGTCGGCATTTTCGGACTTGGCCGAATTGGGCAGGCAATCGCCCGACGACTGCAGGGCTTTGATGTTGAAATTCACTACCACAGCCGCAACCAGGTTGCCGATATCAACTATCAGTATCACGCGACATTGCTGGAACTGGCGCAAGCCGTTGATTCGCTGATTGTCGTTGTGCCCGGCACGCCAGACACGCACCATGCGATAAATGCGGAAATTTTGGCGACGCTCGGAGAACGTGGCGTTCTTGTAAATGTTGGCCGGGGCCCGGTTGTCGATGAAAATGCACTGATCAAAGCGCTTGAAAACCAAACAATTGCCGCAGCAGGCCTCGATGTTTTTGAGCACGAACCCAAAGTACCTCAAGCACTAATCGACCTGCCAAATGCTTCACTATTTCCCCATGTTGCCTCCGCATCCCAGGACACACGCATGGCCATGGGCAATCTGGTAATCGATAATCTTGTCGACTGGTTTGAAAAGGGGCGCGCAATCTCGCCTGTTCCTGAAACTGACCATCTGAAAAATCGCAAAGCTTAACAGCTCGTTAACCATAACGGCGCATATTTCCCGCAGGATTTGGGGGTATAAATGCGGTTTTCAGCTACCAAGATTTTGAACGCAATGGCCTTGAGTGGCGCCGCCGCCATGATGGTCTATGGTTCTTTTTATGGCGATTTGGGTTCAGCCAATCCGGGCATTGACCCGATCACCACAGCCAGCGTCAAAGCCCATAGCTCTCAGATTCCCGCCCGGCTGGGCGATCAGTTTACGGTGATCAACCATCAGGCCAACCGCGCCTGCGTAATGCGGATTCATCGTGCCGAAGGATATGACGTCCACCGGGTCGAGCCGAGCCAAAACTGCGTCGGTGTTGCTCCACAACTGGCGAGCGCCAGGACCTGGCAGGAAAACGCCAGCGGTGCGGTTGTTTTGACCGATCACAAGGGCAATGCATTGATGCGGCTGGGCCGAGCTGACGGCTTTGCGTGGGAAGTGGTCGAACCGGTCAACGTCGCCATCTCGCTGGAGGCCTTCTAGACAAACGTCGTCCTACTTTCAGGATGAAGCCGCCAAATATTCTGGGTTGGCTTCAATACACCACCCGTTGCGAGCAGACTATCGCGATCAAACCTGCTTGCTCAACACATACTCACGAACCGCATCACCAAAAGCTTCAAACAGCCTGCGTGACGTATCATCGCTTTGCGCCCAATATTCCGGGTGCCATTGCACACCCACTGCATATGCTTTGGCATCAATCACTGACACCGCCTCGATTGTTCCGTCTTCTGCCTGTGCTTCGACTTGAAGTCGCGGCGCCAGTTCACTGATGGCTTGGCGGTGCAGGGAATTGACTTGCGCCTCGCTACCGATGATTGACTCGATGCAGCCGCCAGCCCTCGTTGTTACGCCATGACGATCGGCAAAACGGGCATCCCGGTTATCGGTTCTTGGCTCACGATGATCATCCCGGCCTTCGAATTCTTGAATCTCTGTCGACAGTGAACCTCCCAGCGCAACGTTCATCTCCTGAATACCGCGGCAAATGGCAAACACTGGCACTCCTTTCTCGATCGCCGCTTGAATGAGCGGCAGCGAAGTCGCATCACGCGCCCGATCATAGGGTTCATGCGCGGTTGATGCATGAGCACCATAATGCGATGGATGCACATTGGTCTTGGCGCCCGACAAATAAATCCCATCCACTCGCTCAAGCAATGCGGCGAAATCAATCGCATCGCCAAAGGCAGGTACAATCAGCGGCAGCACGCCAGTCACCTCAAAGACAGCAGCCAGATATTGATTCTTGGCACAGTGCCAGGGGTATCCGTCAAATTCTGCCGTGTCCGCGACTATTGCGACGATGGGTTGCATTTTCAATGCCCTCATTTGTGCTTGAAATAACAGATTTAGCCGCTCTGGACATGTTCGCAAGCGCAAAATTGGTCAAAATAAACCTATTCAAATCAAAGAATTAGAAATTTAATCGATTAAGTGGACAAAAAAACTTACCACATTCGACATCTGACGCTGGACTCGCCAAACGAAAGCTGTAGATTGCGCTTGGGTTATAGCGTGTTGGGCTTTTTGGCACCTGACCTTCAAGTATTTTTCCACGGGAGGATCTAATGGATCGACGTTCGTTTATCAAAAAAGCCGGTGTAGCCGGCGCTGGCGTGGCAGCTGCTTCAACTTTGGCAGCGCCTGCTATTGCTCAAGAAATGCCAAAGGTCACTTGGCGCCTGTCTTCTGGTTTCCCAAAAGCGCTGCCGACAATCTACGGTGCGGCTGAAGTTTTTGCTGAAGCAGTGGCTGAAGCCACAGACGGTAACTTCACAATCCAGACATTTGCTTCTGGTGAGATCGTGGGCGCACTTGAAGGTGCTGACGCTGTCAAAAACGGCACGATCGAGATGGCACACACTGCATCTTACTACTTCACAGGCGTTGATCCCACTTACGCATTCGGCACTGGTGTTCCTTTCGGCTTGAACCAGCGCATGACAAATGCATGGATGTATGAGGGCGGCGGACTTGATTTGCTTAACAAGTTTTATGCAAAGCAAAACATGATCTCGTTCCCGGCTGGCAACACAGGTGCCCAGATGGGCGGCTGGTTCCGGAAAGAAATTAACTCACTGGAAGATATGCAAGGCCTGAAGTTCCGTATTGGTGGTTTCGGTGGTCGCATCATCGAAAAAATCGGTGTTGTTCCTCAAGGCCTGCCTGGCGGCGACATCTATCCGGCACTTGAAAAAGGCACAATCGATGCTGCTGAATTCGTTGGCCCGTTCGATGATCAGAAGCTCGGCTTCAACAAAGTTGCACCTTACTACTACTATCCTGGTTGGTGGGAAGGCGGCGTTGCGCTAATGAACATGATCAACCTCGACGCCTGGAATGCTCTGCCAAGTAGCTATCGTGGCGTAATCAAGTCAGCATCTGCACTGGCCAACAGCGTGATGATGGCACGTTATGACACCTTGAACCCGGTTGCATTGAAAGAGCTTGCAGCTTCAGGCACGCAGCTGCGTCCATACAGCCAGGACATCCTTGAGGCGTGCTTTGATGCTGCAAACCAAACCTACGCAGAAATCGGCGCTGAAAACGCCGACTTCAAGGAAATCCATGACAGCTACATGGGTTACCGCAAGGATGGCTATCTGTGGTTCCAGCTTTCGGAGTACAACTTCGATACATTCCTCATGCTTCAGCAGCGTGCAGGCAAGCTGTAAACTTCAAAAGAATAAAAATAAAGAAAAGCCCGGTTCATCGAACCGGGCTTTTTTGTAAGTGCCTGGAATCTATCAGAGTTCAGCTGCTGCCCTTGCCAATTCGATGATTCCGTCCCAATTGCCATTTGAAACCATATCCTTGGGCGCGACCCAAGATCCGCCAACGCACAAAACATTGCCAAGACCCAGATAGTCCTGGGCATTGTTCACGGAGATCCCGCCTGTCGGGCAGAACTTCACAGCGCCGAAAACAGAAGCGCAGGATTTCAGGTACGAAGCACCACCGGCTTGTTCAGCAGGAAAAAACTTCAAATGGGTATATCCCCATTCCATGGCTTTCATTATTTCCGATGATGTCACTGACCCAGGCAGCAATGGTACATCATGGCCTTCAGCTGCAGCGACTAA
>CAJHZC010000039.1_pt1 | contig 27281 bp, 27 predicted proteins | sample 9198911 | NCBI WGS metagenome assembly CAJHZC01 (sample SAMEA7708336, study PRJEB35096) | sediment metagenome | biome: marine neritic benthic zone biome [ENVO:01000025]; feature: sediment [ENVO:00002007]; material: shallow marine sediment [ENVO:03000034] sea grass bed [ENVO_01000059] ...
CCGGAGCGGCAATCATCATTTCCGCAGGGCAGGGCCTAGAGGTCAACTCCCGTGCAATGCTTGGTTACGGTCTGGCACTGCTTGCGGCATTTACGTGGACCTCCTATTCGCTCTTCTCACGCCGAATGTCTGACATGCCGACCCAAAGCGTCATCGCATATTGTGCGATCACCACTTTACTTTCGATTGGGGCCCACAGCGCGTTTGAAACGACTGTCTGGCTAGTCAGCCCCGGCCAATGGCTCGCCATCCTTGGGTTGGGTCTGTTGCCCGTCGGCGCAGCATTTTATGTTTGGGACTATGGATTGAAACACGGCGATATCCAGATCATTGGTGCTTCAAGCTACGCAGCACCTCTGTTCTCGACTATCATTTTGGTGCTGTTTGGGGCTGCCGAATTTACATGGACTATTGCCATCGCCTGCATTCTCATCACGCTCGGTGCCCTTTTGGCTGCAAAAAGCATGATCTTCAAGACGTGACCTAACCGCTTGCGGTCGGCCGCGGTGTGGGGCGCCAATTCGGTTCTGCCAATTCCAACGATGAAAACTCGAAGCCCGGCGCCACCGTGCAACCGACCAATGTCCAGCGCCCCAGACTGGTTGCCGTTTGCCACCAGTTTGCAGGGACAACAATCTGGGGCTTTTCGCCGGTGAGAAGGTTCATGCCCAAGCGATAGGACTGAGCGTCGTGGCCATTCGAAGAGAGCGTGAGAGAAAGCGGCGCACCGGCATAGTAGTGCCACACCTCGGCAGCATTGAGGACACGATGCCAATGTGATGTCTCACCAGCTTCGAGCAGAAAGTAGATAGCGGTGGAATGCGCTCGGTCCGATCCGCCTGAAGTGTCCCGAAATGTCTCGACAAAATGCCCGCCTTCGGGGTGCGGCTGCATCTTGAGCATCTCGCGAATTTGCGTGGCATCAAGCTCGTTCATTGTATTCTCCGAATCCAATCATATTTTTAGTCTGCCCCATTCATCAATTGCCTCCAAGGCACAAATGGTCTTTGTTGGTCTGGACTATGGAGTGTGAACCAAATGCACAATGACATCGTTGAGATGCGTGCTTTTTATCAATCCGCATTGGGCCAACGCGCAAATCATGCATTGGCGACGGCTCTTATGAGGATTTGGGAGCCGATGGCAAATGAGCGCCTGGTCGGGATTGGTTATACACGTCCATGGCTGGAGCGTTTTGAACCAGACACGCAAGTGGCCATGTCCTTCATGCTGGCGGCGCAAGGTGCAGCCAAATGGCCCCGACAGGGCCCGTCACGCACTGCATTGGTGTTTGATGAGGAGTTGCCTTTGATGGACAGTTCTATTGATCGCATTCTTGCCATCCACTCTCTTGAGCATGCTGAAAACCCCCGCGAGACGCTCATGGAATTTTGGCGTGTATTGGCACCAAATGGACGATTGTTGATTGTGGTGCCCAACCGACGCGGGGTTTGGGCCCGAGTGGAGGCCACACCATTTGGCACAGGTCGACCCTTCTCGCGCGGACAATTATTGAAGTTGCTCCGAGAAACCAATTTTACAGCATCTGCTGAAACCGAAGCGCTGTTTTTCCCACCCAGTCGCCGATTCCTGGCCGTCAAAATGTCCAGCAAGATCGAGAGTTTCGGGCTCAATTTTTGGCCCATGTTCGGCGGTGCCATCGTCATTGAAGCGCAAAAAAGAATGTATCAGGGGCTTCCTGTTGCAGAGAGACAGTCCCGCCGCGTATTCGTGCCGGCGCTCGCGCCCCAGGGGCTCAACAGGAAGTAAATTGCTCAAGCCTGTTCCAAACACAATGATTCACTTTGCTTTTCGATCAACTTGATCTTAAAAAACAGCAACTTCCTTGAATTCGAATTCGGTTAGAGCATTTTTGATGAACGGCAAATTGCAAAACAATCCGCAAAGGCTCAACGAGCTCCGCGGGAAAATCGATGCAGTCGATGAATCCATTCATCACCTGCTGATGCAGCGGGCCAGTGTCATTGACGAATTGATCAAGGTAAAGGGCGCCGCAACAAAAAAGGGCGCTGCGTTCTGGCCTGGACGAGAGGCCAGCATGATGTCCACACTCGCGGCACGTCATGCCGGTTCACTGCCGCTTGGGATGGTCGTCCACATTTGGCGGGATATCATATCGACCTTCACCTATCTTCAGGCCAACTATGCAGTACACCTCAGCGGCCAGGGCGATACAGATCTGATCCGAGACATGGCGCGTTTCCAGTTTGGGTTCACAGTGCCGTTTCATTCGCATCCTGACGCGCAAAGCGCTCTAGTGGCGGCTATTGATCAGGGAAATGCGCTGGTCGTTTTGGCCTTGAACGGACAAAAATGCTGGTGGCAGCATCTCAACAGCGCCAACGGTTTTGGCATTATGACACGACTGCCGGTTATCCATAGTGAAAAGCGACAGTGTGATGCATTCGTTATCGCTCCTCCCATTTCCGATCCGGTGCCGTTTGATTGGCGCGCCTATACGGGAACAATTGACACCCAAAACCAACTCGACGATTGGACCGGCGGTGAAACACTTGCCATTGAACCTGGCGATGATGGAAAGCTTCATGCACTGATTGCAATCGGCGAAGGCGGGACTGCGCCAAAGAGCCTGCTCGACATTAGGGCCGTTGGAGGGTATTTCGCTCCGGTAGCTCAATCAGACTAAGCCTGCACAATTGGATTGTAATCATGCGTTCTCAATCGGCCAAGCGGCCCCAGCCACGTGATGGAGTGCTGAAAATCAGTGCCTATGTACCGGGCAATGACAAAGCTAATCCAGACGTTAAACTGCACAAGCTTTCATCCAATGAGACTCCGCTTGGCCCCAGCCCCGCTGCGATCGATGCCTATGAACAGGTCGCAAAAAACCTGGAAGTCTATCCTGATGGCTCTGCATCACTCTTGCGAGAGGCAATCGCCAAATCGCATGGACTAAACGCCCAGAACATCTTGTGCTCCAACGGTTCTGACGAACTTCTGGGCCTGTTAGCGAACATCTATTTGGAACCAGGTGACGAAGGCATCTTTACCGAACATGGGTTTTTGGTCTACAAGATCCAGATTTTGGCCGCTGGTGGCACGCCCATTGTCGTACCTGAAGCTGATTTGCGTGCAAGTGTAGATGCCATCTTGGATGCGGTCACAGAGCGTACCAAGATAGTTTTTCTGGCCAATCCAAACAATCCCACCGGCACATATGTAAGCGATTCAGAGGTTCGGCGTCTGCAGGAAAATCTGCCACCCAATGTACTTTTGGTCATTGACGCTGCTTATGCAGAATATGTTCGGCGCAATGATTATGCAGCGGGCATTGAACTGGTTTCAGCGAACCAGAACGTCGTGATGACCAGGACATTCTCAAAGATTCACGGGCTTGCTGCATTGCGAGTAGGCTGGATGTATGCGCCTGAACACATTGTTGACGCCGTTAACCGCGTCAGGGGTCCCTTCAATGTTAATGCCGCAGCCATCGCGGCTGGCGCAGCTGCCATCGCAGATCGAGCTCATGTAGACAGGGCATTCGAGCACAATGAAGCATGGTTGCCCCGCCTTACCCAGGCATTTGAAAAAATTGGATTGAAAGTGACACCGAGTGTCTGCAACTTTATCTTGGTTCACTTCCCCGAGCACCAATCGGGTAAAAGCGCTGAGGCGGCCAATGAATACTTGATCAATAGCGGTTTTGTGCTGCGCATGGTCGGAGCCTATGGATTACCTAATGCATTGCGCATGTCCATCGGCACCGAAGAGGCCAACCTTGGGGTCATCGATGCACTGACCCAGTTCATGAAGAACGACTAACCATGTCCCTTTCACACCCCATGTTTGATCGTGTTGCGCTGATTGGTATTGGCCTGATTGGTTCATCGCTTGCGCACGTAATGCGTCGAGAAAATATCGCCGGAGAGATTGTCGTCTCCACGCGCAGTGAGGCTACGCTCAAGCGCGCGAGGCAACTTGGCCTTGGTGACACATACCGCGATCAAGCATCAGAAGCGGTAATAGACGCAGATCTGGTCGTCATATCGGTACCAGTTGGTGCTTCGGGCAGTGTTGCCAATGCGATTGCGCCAAATCTCAAACACGGCGCAATCATCACAGATGTGGGCTCAACCAAGACGTCGGTGATCGCACAAATCAAACCAGAACTACCTGAAAACGTTCACTTTGTGCCGGGGCATCCCATTGCGGGTACCGAGTATTCGGGTCCAGATGCAGGTTTCGCATCCTTGTTTGAAGACAGATGGTGCATCTTGACTCCACCTGAAGGCACAGATGAGCATGCGGTTAACAAGCTGGTGAAATTTTGGCAGGCATGCGGTTCAGATGTCGAACTCATGGATGCCGCCCATCACGATCAAGTACTGGCCCTGGTATCGCATTTACCCCAGCTCATCAGCTATAATATCGTAGCAACGGCTTCAGATTTCGAGGATGTATCCAAGGCCGAAGTCATCAAGTATTCGGCGTCCGGTTTTCGTGACTTCACGCGCCTGGCCTCATCAGATCCAACCATGTGGCGCGATGTGTGTTTGCACAACAAGGAAGCGGTGTTGGAGATGCTGGCGCGGTTCTCCGAGGACCTCTCCTCCCTGCGTGCCAATATCCGGCGCGGAGACGGCGACTCACTGTTTGACCTATTCAGCAGGACACGCTCAATTCGCCGCTCAATCATCGAGGCAGGGCAAGACATCGATGTGCCAAACTTTGGCCGAACTCCCATAGACGAGGAAGATTGAGACGCCTCAAAGCGGTGGGATCGTACCAAGCGGAATAAGCCCTAGTCGTGCCTGCCCGGCATTGATTGTTATCTCAAGCTCGATTTCGTCTTGTTGTTCACCCTCGCGCGGTTGTCCACTCGCAAAAGCTGTGATCAGCGCGGCTGCGTCCGGCAGAGCCTTCGTCAAAGTGCTGGAAACGGCATCAACATCAATAATGCGTACGCTCAGTCGACCGTTGACCAGTCCATCCTGCGCTATGCTCAAAGGCCCTGAGACAATTATGCCGCGATCAGGGTCAAGCAGCAGCGCCAGGCGGTTCAACTGGATATCAAACCCGCGCAGTGATTGCCGCGTGCCAAGCAACAACTGGTCGCCCTCAACAATGCGCATATCAAAATCCGCTCCCAGTAGCGGCAATCCGTCCAGTTGGGCAACTGTATCAACAAAATTGAACGCCGTCGTTCGACCGGCAATGTCCAGGTTTTGGTCTACAACCCGAGCAAAAGCCTCGACAGTCTCGGCCCGAGCTTTCTCCTGATTGGCTTCAAGACCAATCGCGACTTGCCTTCCGGTTATCGATAGACGTTTCGGCAATGGCTCACTGGCAAGAATTCGCGCGCGCATTTGCGACCAGTCCATCCAAACCGACATTGGGCCATCAGCTTGATATTGCGCCGGGCTGTCCAGTTCCACAATCAAATCGCGCGGTGCGTAGAACTGTGCTGCCGATCGAACAGAGCCCGCGCTAAATGAAATCCCCTGCGAGGCGCTGTCAAATGAAATACTCTCGCAAAATAATCCAAATCGAAACGGAAACCCCTGAACATCGCGGCTGTCACAATTAATGGTGGTACCCATTGCCGCCTGCTGTTTAATGAAAGCTTCTGCAAATGAGTCGATCTTGCTCGCTACAAAGAACCAGCCAGCAGTAGAGGCGATGATGGCCAACAGCACAAATCCAAAAAGAAGCTGGATACGGCGTTTGGCGTTATATGCCGGTTTTACATTTCCAACGGACATGCTAGCTCCAACAATTGATGTGCAACAATTCAGGCCGGGATTTTATGAACGAATTATGGGTATTCGGCTATGCGTCATTAATGTGGCGGCCCGGATTTGATTATGTTGAAAGACGCCGAGCCAAACTGTTTGGATATCACCGCTCGCTCTGCATTTACTCTTGGGAGCATCGCGGAACTCAAGCCCGGCCCGGCTTGGTCATGGGACTGGACCGCGGCGGCGCATGTGTTGGTGTAGCATTTCGGGTTGCGCCTCAAAGGCAGCAAAGGGTGATGGACTACCTGCGCGAGCGCGAATTGATCACTAATGTCTATTTGGAGAGAACCGGCGCGCTGGAGTTGGATGATGGTCGCTCTAAAAAGGCCGTGATTTACGTCGCTGATCGAAACCATGAGCAATATGCGGGACGCTTGGAACCAAATGAAGCTGCCGATCATGTTTGCGGCGCTATTGGCAAAATGGGTCCCAACGAAGAATATGTGCTCAATACAGCTGACCATGTCCAGGAACTCGGAATCAGTGACAGCTGGCTCGATGCCGTGTCAGATGAAATCAGGAAGCGTTTGACCTCAAAGTAGCAACTCGCTTCTGTGCGGTGGGACTAAGTAGTGGCGGATTTTCACTATCCGCAACCTCCAATAGAAGCCGGTCGCAAGCAGCCTCAGTGCGCCCGATCAGCCGATCCATGAATTCCTTTTTGGTCAGTCCAGGCTCGATCGGTTCCAAAATCTCCGTCTTAATGTGACCTGGGTAGCGCAGGAACCTCCGACGCGGCCAAAAAGCACCCGCCACATGCGCAATGGGCACTACTGGAACATTGCTGTTAGCGTACACATGATAGATTCCGGATTTGTAGGCAGGTTCTGCACCAACGGGGCGCCGGGTACCTTCCGGATAAATGACGATCTGCCGTCCATCTGCGATGGCTTTCTTAACACCACTATTGATTGATTTGATCGCCGTATCCCGACTTCCGCGATCAATTGGGATCATGTTCATGCGCGCAACGTACCAGCCAAACAGCGGGATCCACATCAACTCGCGCTTCAAAATGTAAGTCGGATCTGGCCACCAAGGCAGAAAAGCAAATGTATCCCACGAAGACTGATGCTTTGGTGCCAGGATGTAACCACCCTCTGGCAGGTTCTCAAGTCCAGTCACAGAATGATCAGTGCTGCAGATGAGTTTCATGAACCACAGATTGGAACGAGACCAGAAACGGACAATTCTCCAACCTGTCTGGCGTGACCCCAAAAAGTATGGGGGTGTGAACACGACCATGTAGATAAAGGTGGAGAAATAGAAGACGAAATTATACAGCGCGGACCGTGCGGCAACCAATAAGCTATCCAGAATTTCACATTGTTGAACTAAAAGGAATGCAGCGCAATTGGCTGCCAATTACAAGCCCAAATTACCACCCTGTTGAAAGTCCGGCAGCCACAGTGTTGCCAGACGAACCAAAAAGACCGCGTATTCCTGTTGCAAGATACTTCAAATATTCGCCCGTTAGCACACGGTAGCGATCAAACTTGGTGCTGAACGGTTCATCAGCCTGCGGTAAATTGCGTACAACAAATGGCACGAGTTCCACACCGCCAAGCACGCGTTCGATTTCAATCAGGCTGCGCGGCATGTGATAATCATTGGTTACAATAATAAGCTTGTTGTAATTCTTGCTGTTTGCCCAATGTGAAATCCCGATCGCATTGCCAATTGTGTCCATGGCGTCCTGGTCCAGGTCAACGCAGCACTCATAGAGCTGATCATCGATATTGAGCGCATTCTTGAGCGAACCGTCGCTGTTTCTCGGGTTGACACCGGAGATGAGTAATCTTTCGCCGCGTTCCATTTTCAACAACTCCACCGCTGGAGCCAAACGAGCAAAACCCCCCGTCAGCACTGCAATAGCATCGGCTGAGACAGAACTGGGATTAGCATCTGGGTAGTTGTCGATTTCGGACAAAAAGAAGACAAATCCGCCCAGACAGGCTAAACCAACAGCAAGCATCAAGCTGATGATAACTTTCCTCCAGCGATTAGCAGATACTGATTCCAACTGAGGTCTGGTGATCTCAGCAATTGATTCTACAGGACGATCACTATCGGGCGAATAGGTCATGGAAAACTGATAAACTGGAATTGCGGCCTCCGGTAGGCCGATACTTATCATAATCCGATTTATGGCAGTTTATTGGCTGCAATATAGCTAGTAACTCGACCTTGATGGATCAGCACGTCGCTCATCTATCTCATAAAGTGCACGCAGCACCGTAACTCGCGCTGTGATTGTTGTCAGGCAGGCAACCAGCGCTACCACCATCATTATCCCAATAATGGAGCGAAAGCCGATTGAAAAATCGCCAAACAGGGAAGCAACTTGCTCTCCTTGCGCACTTGTCAAATTTTGACTCGCCCAGAATTGCACGATGAGAAAGCAAACAATTGCCGCAGCTCCGCCCGAAACAGCGCCACGCAACCCGATGAGAAAGAACCGCGCCTGAAATTGACGAGCAATGAAACCGGCCCGTGCTCCCACAAAATGCAGGACCTCGATAATTGTCTGATTTCCTGCCAGGGCGCCGCGCGTAGCAAAAACCACGGTCAAGATGAGCGCAGAAAGCATCAGGATCAAGATCGTGACACCCACATAGGTCGTTGTACGCGCCATCACCACAAGACGTTGAACCCATGCTCGATGATCATCCAGGGTCGCATTGGGGATCGCTTCGGATATTGCCGCTCGCATTTCGGTAAAATCGGGTGGGTCGTTTTCGTCTATAGTTACCACAACAAGCCTAGGAACCGGCAACTGGCTCAAATCCAGTTCAGCGCCTAACCAGGGAGAGAGCAAATCCTGGGTTTCCCGCATGCTGATTACTTGGGCATCGGTGACCCCTTCAAATTCAACGACCATTGCGCGCGTGTCTTCGAGCGCAGCTTCAATGTCAAAGTCTTCGGCCGGACGTATCTGGACTGTCGCTTCGCGTGAAATTTGTGCCTGCCACGCCGATGCACTTCTGTCCACCAGCGTCACCGCGCCAATTGTTAGACAGGCCAGAAAAGACATGATGGCAACGACCAGCGAAAGCGCCTGACCGGCAATATTGCCGGGAGGCACAATCGGGCTTTGGCTGAGCATGGGAGTTTCATCGCTCTGAGAACCGGGATTCGCCGTTGCCTGTGTTTCGATATCGTAACTGGGTGCGGTCATATCAGCCATAAATATCCAATTGGGCGTCATTCAATATCATACGTCGCGCATCAATTTGCTCCATCAAGCCCAGATCGTGCGTTGCCACCACGACTGCCGTGCCCGATCGATTGAGCTCCAAAAAAAGGCGAAGTAATCGCCGCGCCATGTGTGGGTCGACATTACCGGTTGGTTCATCGGCCAATAGTACTTCAGGCTGATCAATCAGCGCTCTGGCGATGGCAACACGCTGCTTTTCACCACCTGAAAGCACCGGTGGCAGAGCATGTAATTTATCACCCAGTCCAACCCATTTCAGCAGATCAACCACATCGTTGCGAAAACTGCCTTCATCCTTGCCTCGCACACGGAGCGGCAGCGCAACGTTCTCATAGGTTGTCATATGATCAAGCAAACGAAAATCTTGGAAAACGACGCCAATACGCCGGCGAAGTATTGGCAACTCATGTCGTGCAAGGGTCGAAGTTTCATGCCCAAATATTGTGATTGAACCACGAGTTGGTCTCAACGACATGAAGAGCAAGCGAAGGAGGCTGGTTTTACCAGCGCCCGAAGGTCCGGTCAGAAATTGGAATGAGCGCTCTGGAATATGAAAAGAAACGTCACGAAGCACTTCAGTCTCCATACCGTATCTCAATCCAACATTCTCAAACCTGATCAAGTCTCTTCGAGCTCCGAATCACACGCATATATATTCATGAACTAAGCTTATGCACCCCCACCATCAAGTGCACGGACCCATACCTAGTTCAGCCATATGCAATAAACGGTTAACCAAGAAAGCGTACCTATGGTTCATGGTCATCCGCAGGAAAGCGTCATGCCACCAAGCAAAGACGTAATTGACGTCGAATTTGAGACAATCGCCGGAAATTCAACAAACGGTGAAAACAAACAAGCATCCATACTTGATCGGCAAAGCGAAGACAGCTCGATCGATGCGGACCAGCTTGCCGTATTCGGGTCTGGCGGCAGACCACGCGAAGCTAAACCCATGTCATTGCCCGTATTCTCTCTGGTCGCCGCTATCTGCACGATAGGCGCATTCTATCTTGCTGGCGGGCACACTCTTTTGAACAGTTCAACGGCACCGGATTCAATCGAGCCTCCTGTGACAGAACTGCCGGATAATGTTTCGCAACCACTGAAGTTTGAAGATATCACGACTAATGTCATTGAACGCAGCGAGCTAAAAGTGCTGACAATACGCGCAACGATCATCAATACAGATGAGATACCCCAAATCATACCGGCCATAATTGTCCGATTGGGTGACGATCCTGCAACAGGTCGCATGTTTCGCGTCAATCGGGGCGAAACATTGCTCCCCGGCGAACGCTTGGTCTTTACAAATTCCCTGCCGATTGGCAATGCTCCCGCAACAGAGCCGAAACTCTCATTCTCGGAATAACATGCCGGTCGTCCGCAACAAGAAAATCGACGTACTGTTTCCAGCCTCCGCCATTGCCGTTAGGCATTTGGAGCTTGCCCGCGAAATAGCAGCACGGGACTACAAGGACCTGCTGGTTGTTTCCATACTAAAGGGATCCTTCATCTTTGCTGCGGACCTGGTACGCGCAATGCACGATGTAGGTCTGGCGCCGGAAGTTGAGTTCATGATGCTGTCGACCTATGGCAAGGGAACCAATCCGGGCGAAGTGCAATTGCTGCGCGATGTTGAAAGCGATGTGACCGATCGGGATGTTTTGATCGTTGATGATATTCTGGAATCAGGCAAGACTCTCACCTACGCACGCGATCTCATGCTTTCCCGCGGTGCGAACTCAGTGGCTTTCGCTGTGTTGTTGGACAAACGGGTCAAGCGCCAGGCAGAAACCCCTTTTGACGCAGACTTCATTGGATTTGAGTGTCCAGATCATTTTGTAGTCGGTTATGGCATGGATGTTGCGCATGCTTTCCGCGAACTACCCTTTGTTGGCATTGTGGCAGGTGACGCATAATGGGATACATTCTTGTCGTAGACGACGATCCATCCGTACGCACTTTCACGGCACGCGCATTGAAAATTGACGGGCACACGGTGGACGAAGCAGACGATGGAGACGTTGCGCTGGAGACAATCGTCGAAAATGAAGGTGCCTATGACTTGGTAGTCTCCGACATTCGAATGCCTGCGATGGACGGCATCGAAATGGCCAAGAATGCAGCGAAAGATTTTCCTGCGCTCAAGATCTTGCTCATGACAGGTTACGCCGAACAGCGCGAGCGTGCAGAAGATCTGGAAAAAATCATCATTGATGTGGTGCCCAAGCCATTTTCACTTGCCCATATAAGGGAAGCTGTGAGCAACGCTCTGGCGGCTTAAAGCCCAACCTAGTTCAGTTCAAGCAGGCGTTCCAGATAGTCTTTTTCGAGCTGCTCTAGCGCGCCGTTGCCCAATCGTTTCCGAATAGCTTCTAGTATTTCTCTGGCGCGGCGCACATCGATTTCATCCGGAATATCAACCGTTTCACCAAAGTCGGGCCCGGACGAGCGCTGCGGCCGACCTAGCGGATCGCGGTCATCTGAACCACGTTGTGCGCCCGGTTGTCCCGGTTGTTGGCCGCGTCCCTGACCTTGTTGTGCTTGCTGTTGCATTTGCTGCATCATCGAATCGGCACCCTCTCGCAAGGCTTGCATGGCGTTACCCTGCTCGTTGAAGGCTTCGCGACCTTCGCCCTGTCCCAGAGCATCTCCAGCCTCACCCATCGCTCGGCCTGCCTCGTCAAAAGCATCTCCCGGATTGATACCCATGCCTCTGAGATCTTCCATGAACTGGTTCAAGCGGTCTTGCAGAGCTTGTTGCCCGGGTGCAAGTCCCGGCAGTCCGCCCTCTCCCTGTCCGGGCTGTTGGCTTTGCTGGCCCTGTTGGCCCTGTTGGCCCTGACCATTCTGACCCATTTGCCCTTGTTGGCCCTGTTGACCGGGACTTTGCTGCCCCTGCTGACCACCTTGCCCTTGCTGGCCCTGTTGACCTTGCTGTCCGGGTTGTTGCTGCTGACCGTCTTGTCCCTGGCCTTGCTCACCTTGATTGCCACGTTGGCTTTCACGAAGCGTTTCATTCATCAATTCTTGCTGGCGACGCAAGATTTCACCCAGCTCGTTCATTTGTTGTTGCGCTTGGCTTTGGCCTTGCTGTTGCTGGCTTTGTCCCATCTGCAGATTATTCATCATGTCCTGCAGTTGCGACAACATATCCATGGCTTGCTCGCGCGCACCCGATTTGGCCATCTCCTCCAGTCGGTCCAGCATTTCATCCAGGCTTTGAGGGTCCAGCTCTTGCGCATTTTGCTGGTTCTGTTGTTGCATATTGGGATTGTTCTGGTTCTGCTCCGCAAACTCACGCAGGAAATCCTGCATGGCTTCGCGCAACTCGGCCATTAATTGTTCGATCTCTTCATCCGATGCGCCACGCTCCAACGCATCGCGTAACGCTTGCTGGGCATCCTTCAGGCGCCGTTCAGCATCAGACAGGCCGCCATCTTCGATATTGCGCGCTACTTCCCATAGGTAATCGACAACTTCTCTCAGCTCGTCATCATTACCTGCATATCCCAGCTTTGATTTCGCCGTTGTAAGCCCAAGAAAATGCGCTGCATTGTCGATGGTCTCGTCTGGGTACAACATGAACAAATCGAGCATGTCGTAAACGCTGTCTGCGGCGTTGGCGTCCAGCGCCAGATTGCGCCGCTGTTCGATCAGCGCTCGCGCAAGTGGATCGGAGAATGGACGTCCCGGCAGAATTGTTTCGATGGAGCTGCTACGGCCAATCTGTTCCAAATCATCTTCAACTTCCAGAATGATCTTGACCTTGGCGCCTGCCCAGGGGTGCTCCATCAGGTCCCTGGTGGTCTTGGCTTTGCCTTCCTGGTTGCGCCTTGGCAGTACCAAGTTGAAGTCTGGTGCATCATATAAAGGACGCGCGGCATCAGAATTTGGATCAGCGAGGCTCACAATACCTCGGCCAACTGCCAGGCGATAATCATCGGTCGCTACATAGTTCAGCGTAAGCGCGCCGTTGGCAGCGCGTTGTGGATCTCCATCAAAGGCAATTTGCGGCGCATCGTCTGGCGTTACATTAATCTGCCAAATATTGAGTGGCCCGTCCTCATTGGTGGGATCATCGTTTCTGATCTGAAGTTTACCTGACCTCTCGACAACAACTTCAAACTGCCGGGCAAGTGTGCGCTGTACGTTGGTATTGGGATCAAGCTCCGGTAACGATGTTTCGGCATCCGGAAAATTGACAAGCTCCTCGCCGGAGCCGCCCGCAATGCGCACTACGATTTTGCTGCCTTCCGGTGCAGTGAACTCGCTTCGTGCCGCATTGAGTTCTGAGGTCAGAAAAATGGGCGCAACCCCCGTGTAGGAAGGTGGGGTCAACCATGCATCAATGCGTGGTGGAATAATTTCCACGCGATCATGGTTATGAAACGCATCCGTAACGGCACCCCCAGAAACGCCGAAAGAGAACGCAAACGCACTTACCAGCGCAAGAGGAACAAGCGCCCGCAAAGCCCATGGGTCCCGTTTTGGAATGTCCGTTTGTACGCGCGCAGATTCAACACTTGAAACCTGTTCGGCCAGACTGCGCTGATGGTGCTTCCAAAGTGTCCTTGAAAATTCGTCATCCAAGCCGACCGCCAGTGAATCATCCTGCGCAGTAATAGGTTGGTGCTGAAGGCGATTGTCGCGTTCAAGCCGACGATCAACATTGGAAGCCGAAGGTATGGCAATTTTTCGCAGCGGATAAAGAGTTACCAATGCGGCAACTGCGAACAGTACACCTACAACAATGCGTGTTGTGTCCGAAACCGAACGGAACACCCCCAACCAAGAGACGATTAAGAATAGCCCGATCAAACTCGCCATGGGCAAGATGGCAGGAGCGATGCTTTCCCATGTCAAAGCAAAGCGGCTCCAAAGACGTGCTGCACGCAACCTCTTGCTCACCGGCCTTTGCTGATCGGTGCTATTTCTCTCATCCGACGGTGCAGGCGAACCTAACGTCATGTGATGTGATGCTCCATTGATGCCACTAAAGATAGCAGACAAAAGGGCGAAGGCGAGGCTCCAACGCAATAAAATCGGTCACAGTTTAGTCAGAACCGGCAACTTGCTCTAAAGCCAGGAAGGCACGCTGTCCTGCGCAATCAAGTCATCATAGCTTTGTCGCGGACGCGCGATATGAAATTGATCTTTGTTTACAATAACTTCAGGCACAAGTAGTCGTGAATTGTAAGTGCCGGACTGAACCGCTCCATAAGCGCCAGCTGAACCGATAGCGATAAGGTCGCCTGCTTTGAATGCCGGCAAATTCCTGTCGAGCGCCAAATAGTCTCCTGATTCGCAGACCGGACCGACGATATCGGCGACCATGTAGGGGTCATTTGGGTCGGACTTTACAACCGGATACATCTCATGAAATGCGTCATACAGCGTTGGGCGAATGAGATCGTTCATGGCAGCGTCTACTATGATGAAGTTTTTCGCCTCCGTCGACTTAACATAAACCACTTCGGTGACGAGAATGCCCGCATTTCCAGCGATCAAACGCCCAGGTTCAAATATGACCTGAACGCCCAATGGCTTCACATGTTTCTTCACGGTCTCCGAATAAGCATCGGGAAGCGGTGGAGGAGCATTGTCGCTCTTGTAAGGGATCCCCAGACCGCCACCCAGATCAACATGCTCAATATCGTGGCCATCTGCCCGCAATTGTTCCACCAATTCAATCAGCAGGCCGAACGCATCATCAAATGGTTGCAGATCTGTAATCTGACTGCCTATATGCATATCGATGCCAGCGACTTTCAGCCCGGGCAGGCTTCCCGCACGACGATAGACTTCACGCGCCTGCGTGAATGAAATGCCGAACTTGTCGCCTTTCTTGCCGGTTGAAATCTTGTGGTGAGTTTTTGCGTCGACATCCGGATTGATGCGCAAGGAAACCGGCGCAATTTTGCCAAGCGTTACAGCACGCGCAGACAGCAACTCCAATTCGGGCTCTGATTCCACATTGAAACAATGTATGCCGCCTTCAAGCGCGAAATCGATCTCGCGTGATGTCTTGCCAACGCCCGAAAAAAGGATCTTTGAGCCAGGTATGCCAGCCGCCAATGCACGCCGCAGTTCACCTTCGGAAACAACGTCAGCGCCTGAGCCAAGTTCAGCAAGAGTTCTCAAAACCGCTTGGTTTGAATTGGCTTTCATGGCGTAGCAAACCAGCGCATCAATGTCACTGAACGCGCCGGCAAATACATTGTAGTGCCGAGCGAGCGTCGCTGTTGAATAACAGTAAAATGGCGTGCCGACTTTCTCGGCAATCTCGAGGATGCTGACATTTTCGGCGTGGAGCACGCCATCAATATGATCGAAGTGGTTCACGGGGTCACAGCCTGGATAATGATTCAGTTCAATATGCGATCAAGTATAAACGGCTTGTCTTCCTCAGGCGTTTCTTCGCCATTCTCGGCCGGAACCGCAGCTGAAGGCGGTGGTTCAAGCGGACCTGCTCGGCCACAGGCGACAATGGCGCCCAGAACCGATACAAATATCAACAATTTCAGCAGCTGCGTCATAACCCAATCCGAACCGATAATAATACCTTCATAAAGCGCTTGCCTCAGTTTTGCACCCTGAAAAAAAACCGCGACTATGACCTTTTGGCTAAACGCTCCTGCCAATACCTGATTTGCTTTTTGACTTGCACCGGCGCTGTCCCGCCAAAACTGGTACGGTTGGCAACTGATTTCTTTACGCTTAGCACAGAGAACACATCTTCTGTAATGGCCGGATTGATAGCCTGAAGCTCGTCCAGACTTAGTTTTTCAAGCGCTGTATTCTTTTCAGCGGCTAGCGCCACTGCTCTGCCCGTTACATGATGGGCATCGCGAAACGGCATGTTCAGTGCCCGCACACACCAATCTGCCAGATCTGTTGCAATTGAGTATCCGCTACCGGCAGCCTTGCGCATGGCTGCTTCGTTGATGTCCATGTCAGCAATCATTCCTGTCATGGCCGCCAAGGCCAGTTCAAGGGATTCCGCCGCATCAAAGACTTGCTCCTTGTCCTCCTGCATATCCTTTGAATAGGCCAACGGTAGCCCTTTCATCACCGTCAAAAGCGCAATCAGGGATCCATTTATCCGCGCCACTTTTGCGCGTACCAACTCGGCCGCGTCCGGGTTTTTCTTTTGCGGCATGATGGAGGAGCCGGTTGAAAAGGAATCTGAAAGGGTTACAAATCCAAATTGTGGTGTTGACCAAATCACGATCTCTTCAGCCATTCGCGACAAATGAGTTGCACAAATCGAAGCAATCGATAGGAACTCCAACGCAAAATCGCGATCTGACACTGTGTCAATCGAATTGCGCGTCGGCTCCCTGAAACCCAGAGCCTGGGCTGTCATTTGCCGGTCTATCGGAAACCCCGTCCCAGCTAATGCCGCAGCACCCAGCGGATTCTCGTTCAACCGCTCAAGCGCATCGTCAATTCTGGACATATCCCGACCAAACATTTCGACATAGGCCATACAATGATGGCCAAATGTTACAGGTTGAGCGGTTTGTAGATGGGTGAAACCGGGCATCACGGTACCCGAATGCTCAGTCGCTCTTTTAAGCAATGCAGCAATCAACTTCTCCAGCAAATTGGCAGATTTCTGAAACTCCGCCTTCACCCACAAGCGGAAATCCAAGGCAACCTGATCATTTCGGGAACGTGCTGTGTGCAAACGGCCTGCCGCATCACCGATGAGCTCGCTCAGCCGTGCCTCAATATTCATGTGTATATCTTCTAAAGCACGCGAGAACTCAAACTTGCCCGATTCAATCTCTGACAAGATCGTGTTCAATCCGTGAACAATTTTGTCGCGATCTTCACCCGCTATTATGTCACATTCTGCAAGCATGTTTGCATGTGCGATTGACCCGGCAATGTCCTGCTCATACAGCTTCTTGTCAAAGCCGATGGAAGCATTGATCTCTTCCATGATCGCAGCGGGGCCCGAAGCAAAACGACCACCCCACATGGAATTGGCATTGTCGGCTTGAGATTTGGAAGATTTTGACATGAAACTGGCAGACCCGGGCAAGAATAAAATTAATAGACGACGTGCCTTGTCTCTCGGGGTTTGTTTCCTCGCGATCAGCACGCTTGGCATATACGGCTGTAGTGACGCATCTGGCAATGCCTCAGACGGAATCTCTGAAGAACTGAAACAGCGTATTGAACCCCTGCTGGTGGGCGATTTGGCTGCAATGGCGCTGCGGGAGAGCGCAGAAGATCTTTCCGAACTCGCATTTAATGGTCCGGATGGAAACACCATAACAATGGCTGATACCGCCGGAAAATTCCGTTTGGTGAATCTTTGGGCGACCTGGTGTGCACCCTGTCGCGCCGAGATGCCTGCGCTGGATGAGCTCCAACGACAGCGCGGCAGCGACAAATTCGAGGTGATTGCCATTTCAGTGGATGGTGGCAACGAGAATAAACCCCGTGCCTTCTTTGATGAGATCGGACTGAAGGATCTGGCGTTCTATCACGACCCGACAATCGGCGTTTTTAATGATTTGAAGCGAAAGTCATTGGCACTTGGCCTGCCTGTCACCCTGTTGCTCGATAAAAACAACCGCGTCGTGGCCAACATGAACGGGCCTGCAGAATGGGCCAGTGAAGACGCATTGAAGCTGATTGATGCGGTGATTGCTGAGTAAATTAACTTTTCGTGCTCGTTCAAGCCTTGCGATCTAGCATCAAACGCTCGTTTGTGGTGTTTGATTGGTCTCGCAGACACAAAATATGGTGAGAACAAACCAACAACCTGCCTTAAAAGCTGATTCGTCCCTGATTCGTTCTCAACACGTTCCATTCATTAACAAAAGTGCATTGAAATCAGTCATTTATGGTTAATGAAGCCTAAACTGAATCAGTCAAATATTATCGATTAACAGGCCGTAAATCGTACATTTACGTTTTGAAAATTTCTGTTAACAGACCGGCAAGCAATGAGATCCATTTCCAGTACAAACGACTCAGCATTTAGTGGCAATCCAAAATGAAGCACCATATATAGCCATGAACAAAACGGAAACATTGCTAGAATAGCGATTCGTCGGCGATTCGTTCTCCTATGGTTCCATTGATTAATGTCAACGCTGGCTCGATTTCGGAGGAATCGGCGTTTTGCCTAATTTCAACCTTTCCTCGCCACAAAACCGTGCTACTTAACTGACTGCACATTCGCGCGCATTTCGGAAGAACAATGTACCGCCCCCAGGAACCGGAATCCCTTGCCGGACACAACATTCAAGCTGTTTTAGGCCCCACCAACACTGGCAAGACCCACTTGGCAATCGAACGCATGTGCGCGCATCGCTCTGGCGTAATTGGTCTGCCGTTGCGCTTGTTGGCGCGCGAAGTTTATGGCCGTGTTGCTGAAAAAGTCGGTGTTGACAATGTTGCGCTGATCACCGGCGAAGAGCGAATAGTTCCAAAAAACGCGCGCTACTCTGTCTGCACAGTTGAAGCCATGCCGCGCGATGCCAAGGTTGAATTTGTCGCCATCGACGAGGTTCAGCTCTCTGGCGATTTTGAACGTGGCCATATCTTCACGGACCGCATCTTGAATGTGCGCGGTATTGAAGAAACATTGCTCCTGGGCGCGGCAACCGCAGCCCCGATACTGCAAGCCTTGATACCCGGTCTGACGATCACGACGCGACCACGCATGTCTCATCTTGCCTATGCGGGCGCCAAAAAGATCACGAGGCTGCCCCGCAGAACAGCAATTGTCGCCTTTTCAGCTGATGAAGTTTACGCGATTGCCGAGCTCGTTCGCCGACAGCGAGGCGGCGCAGCAATTGTGATGGGTTCGCTGTCGCCTCGAACGCGCAATGCGCAGGTCGAATTATACCAGAACGGTGATGTCGATTATCTGGTTGCAACAGACGCAATCGGCATGGGCCTCAATCTGGATGTCGATCATGTTGCATTTGCTCAAAGTCGAAAGTTTGATGGTCGACAATTTCGAGATCTCAGCCCTGTTGAGATGGCCCAGATTGCTGGGCGCGCCGGACGCCATATCAAGGATGGGACCTTTGGTGTTTCCGGGCAGGTCGCACCTCTATCTGATGATCTGGTTGAGCAAATTGAGAGCAATGATTTCGCTCCGCTACAAGTTCTGCAATGGCGAACGCGTGAATTCGATTTTTCATCTATTGATAGCTTGAAGAAATCTTTGGACACCCTTCCGGGCAAACAAGGGCTGACACGTGCCCTGCCCGCAGTCGACCAACGCGCGCTCGAATTCCTATCCCGCGACATTGCAGTGGTTGATATCTGCAAAAGCCAGCAGGATGTCGAGATCTTGTGGGAAACATGCACGCTTCCTGACTATAGAAAAATCGCGCCTGCACAGCACGCCGACATCATATCGTCGATTTATTTTGACCTGATAAAGTCAGGCCATGTGAACGAAGAATACATGGCGCAACAGGTCAATCGTGCAGACAGAACTGATGGAGAAATCGACACTCTTTCGCACAGAATTGCTCAAATCCGGACTTGGACCTATGTTTCCAATCGACCCAATTGGCTTGCAGATCCGGTACACTGGCAAGAAAAAACGCGCCAAATCGAGGACAAATTATCGGACGCGCTGCATGAAAGGTTGACGAAACGGTTCGTTGATCGCAGGACAAGTGTGCTCATGAAGCGACTTAGAGAGAACAAGAGTATGGATGCTGAAATCAGCGCTGAAGGTGACGTTACTGTAGCTGGACATCATGTTGGCAAACTGGAAGGTTTCCGCTTTACGGCTGATAGTTCGGCCCAGGGCGAGGATGCCAAGGCCGTACGGACTGCGGCTGCAAAAGCATTGGCCGGCGAGTTTGAATCGCGAGCAGACAAATTCAGCGCATGTCCAAATGGGGATTTAGCGATATCGTCTGATGGCACTTTGCGCTGGCTCGGTAGCACAATCGCTACACTGACAGCGGGGGAAACATGGATTAAACCTCGCCTGGTGATGCTGACTGATGAGCAGTTGACTGGCCCTGCGCTTGATAAGGTGAGACAGCGTGCAGAACGTTTCGTCTCTTTTCATATCGAAACACACTTAAAGCCATTAACCGATCTGCAAGCTGCAGACGAACTATCCGGCATCGCACGCGGCATTGCGTTTCAACTCATCGAGCATCAAGGGATTGTCGAACGCCGCACCATCGCCAGCGATGTTAAGTCCCTCGATCAAGATGGACGCGCTGCACTCAGACGCTACGGTGTCCGTTTTGGATTCTATCATATTTTCATACCTGCACTTATCAAGCCGGCACCAGCAGGCCTCTTGACCCTGCTTTGGGCGATTTCCAATGAAGGAAAAGAAAAGCCCGGCTATGGCGAAGTAGTTGCCCTTTTGGCGAGCGGACGCACTTCGCTGCAGACCGACGAAAGCTTTGATGCGGTCTTCTACAAATTGGCCGGTTATCGCCTCTTGGGGCCTCGGGCGGTTCGGGTGGACATACTTGAACGACTTGCCGACTTAATTCGACCTGCGGTCCACTGGAAATTGGGTTCCGAATTGCCTGAGGGAGCTTTCGGCGAAGGCAAATTCATTGTCACGCCAGCCATGATGTCAATACTCGGCGCAACAGCCGATGATATGGAAGCTGTGTTGAAGGGATTGGGGTACAAGGCCGAGCCGATGGAAGCCGAAAAAGCCAAAAAGGCATTGTCGGCACTGCAGGCAGAGCATGCGCCAAAACCTGCAGCAGAGGACAGCCAAGACGTTGCTGTTGTCCCAGACACTGGTGGCTCCAAGGACGAAGCGCCTACTACCACTGCACAGGACGCAGACAACGCTGCCAGCGAACCCGCGACAGAGCCAGTCCAAGAAGAGCCAAAGCCAACGTTGATCTGGCATCAGCCAAGGTTTGAGCGTTCGGGGAATCGCGGCAGAGGTGCGAGCGCAGGCGACAAACAACACGCACGGAAGAAGGGAAACAAGCCTCGCAGGGATTTCAAATCGAAAGGCAAAGCCAAATCTGGCGACAATCGCAGCCAGTCCACAGCATCAGCCAAACCCAAGAAAGTCGACCCGGATAGCCCGTTTGCAAAGCTGCAGGCGCTCAAAGAGCAACTGGGAAAGTAATGACTGATCGTACCAACAGTTCCAGCCCGGAACGCATTCGGTTGGACAAGTGGCTCTTTTTTGCACGTATCATGAAATCAAGGACCTTGGCAGCCAAGATGATTGGAGCCGGACATGTGCGGATAAACGGGGAGAAATCGAATCAGGCAAGCCTCGCGGTGAAACCCGATGATGTACTGACAATTTCGTTAGAAAGATCCATAAAAATTGTAAAAATCCTCGATTGCGGGACACGGCGTGGTCCGGCAACAGAAGCACAAACCCTCTATAAAGACATGTCGCCGCCACCAATAGAAAAATCATCAATCAAATTTGCTGCGCTTCCGGCAAAACGCGACCCTGGTGCCGGCAGGCCAACGAAAAAAGAGCGTCGTGAAATGGACCGGCTGCGCAACTTATAACGAAATGTTGAAATTGCTTCGTTTCTGTCGCATCGACTGGACTTGCCAGCTTGGCAAAATCCGCTTAATCAAGCCGAAAATGACAGGTTCACTGGAGTGGTGAAGTGACTTACATCGTCGTCGATAACTGCATTAAATGCAAATATATGGACTGTGTAGAAGTGTGTCCGGTCGACTGCTTCTACGAAGGCGAGAACATGCTTGTGATTCACCCGGATGAATGCATCGATTGTGGTGTTTGCGAGCCTGAGTGCCCAGCTGAAGCAATCAAGCCTGATACTGAACCGGGTTTGGACAATTGGTTGAAGATCAACACCGAATACGCTGACAAATGGCCAAACATCACCATCAAGCGGGACGGACCCGCAGATGGAAAGGATTTTGACGGTGTTGAGAACAAATATGAGCAGTTCTTTTCAGCTGCGCCCGGAGATGGCGACTGAAGGTCAAAAAGCAGCTGCATTCAAATGCAGTGAACTGGGCTAAGGGGCGTTAACCTAAGTTTTCATCTATTCAAATGCTGCGCTGCGATGTCGCGCAAGCCGTTGAAATTTGCCGATTTTTATGTTATATACTTCGTTAATGGCGTTTTTAACGGAAAATTGTAGCCTAACTTCAGCTCTTATCCGCGGATAAGTTAATGACGAGGTCTGAGATGGATCGCTTCGGCGAAACCTGTTCGGGCCTTTTTTGATGGTCGCAATTTTTCAAAACGGCATGAAGGGGCTTCGGCTAAAAATCATAAACCGAAAATAGTATTTCGGGCAGGAGTAATGAGACATGGCATCCGCGCCTAAAAAAGCATCTCAACGTCAAGGTTTTAAAACTGGCGAGTATATTGTTTATCCAGCGCACGGCGTTGGACAGATTACGGCTATCGAAGAGCAAGAAGTGGCCGGCATTTCACTAGAACTTTTTGTCATCGAATTTCAAAAAGACAAAATGCGTCTGAAAGTACCGGTGGCAAAAGCACTTTCCATCGGCATGCGCAAACTGTCTGAGTCTGACTTCGTCGACCGAGCACTGAAGGTTACGCAAGGGCGTGCGCGCGTCAAACGCACAATGTGGTCCCGTCGAGCACAGGAATATGATGCAAAGATCAACTCCGGTGATTTAATCTCGATCGCAGAAGTAGTTCGCGATCTTTATCGCGCCGAAAACCAGCCAGAGCAGTCCTATTCTGAGCGTCAGCTTTATGAACAGGCGCTGGATCGCATGGCGCGTGAGATCACAGTGGTTAAAAAGATAACTGACACTGAATCAGTTCGCCTGATTGAATCGAACCTCAACAAAGGACCGCGTCGCGGTCCAAAAGCTGAAGGCGAGGAATCTGAAGCGGAAGAGAAGACCGAGAACGGCGAAGAAAAAGCCGCCTGATTTTGGTCTCAGTCTTTTGAACGCCCGCTTCATTAAACGAGCGGGCGTTTTTGCGTCCAGCTTTTGCTTAAATTCCAATCGTTTTCTGCAATCGTGCGCTGATCCAAAGTTGATCAACAGTCGTACAATCTGATGAGCATTCATAAATGCACCTCAGGAGACCAAGATGACGACCGAACCTGCGCGCCGAGACATGATCCGCAACGCAATGAAGGCGCCTTATCTCGAACGCGAGGAAGAACATCAGCTTGCGATTGCCTGGAAAGAAGAGCAAAACCAGGAAGCCCTGCACAAGATTACAACCGCGCATATGCGCCTCGTGATTTCCATGGCATCAAAGTTTCGCAACTTTGGTTTGCCGATGAGCGATCTGATGCAAGAAGGCTATGTCGGACTTCTTGAGGCTGCTGCCAGATTTGAGCCAGCACGCGAAGTCCGCTTTTCAACATATGCAACCTGGTGGATAAGAGCCTCCATGCAAGATTATATCCTGCGTAACTGGTCGATTGTGCGCGGAGGCACCAGCTCAACCCAAAAAGCATTGTTCTTCAATCTTAGGCGTTTGCGTGCAAAGCTGGCCCGCAATGGTGACTTGATTTCCCAGCCGGATGTCTATCAGGAGATTTCACAGGCGTTAGGTGTTTCTATGAAGGACGTTGCGCTGATGGATTCCCGGTTATCGGGATCAGATACATCTCTGCATGCGCCAGTTGGCGACGACGATTCCGGCACCGCGACCAGGATGGACTTTCTTGTCGATGACCGACCTTTGCAGGACACGTTGGTCGAAGAAAGCATCGATGGTGATCGACGAACGTCCTGGCTGCGTGATGCCATGCAAGTGCTCAATGAACGCGAATTGAAAATCATCCGCCAGAGAAAACTTTCTGAAGAGGGCGCAACACTTGAATCTCTTGGTAACGAGCTGGGGATTTCCAAAGAGCGTGTGCGTCAAATCGAGAACCGCGCACTTGAGAAAATGAAATCAGCACTGGTTAGCGACAATCGCGCTGATCTGGCATCCTATGCTTGATGGATTGAACAACTAAGGTGTGATGATTTTGTAATGCTGCTCGGTAACTAGGCTCTCACCGCTTTCCAAACCATTGAGCGCATTAAACAGCGCCTGCGGGTCAGGAACGTCGTTCATTCTTGCTGCCAGCTTCGCTGGTGTGTCCCCTGCCGCAGCTTTCACCAGGCGCACACGAAGCGGTTTCAGATTGCGTTTTTCTCCGGCACTCAGCAACCGGAAGCTGTTGCGAACCTGCGCAGCCAGCACATCTAGGTCCTTGGAGCCCGTCGGCAATGCCGTCAAGATGCGATACACAGCACCGTTGGCGCGCACCACAGTAATATCAAAATCCCAGCGCCCTGCAGAAGCTTTGGCTCGAGCCGCATCCAACCCGCCTATCTTGATGGCCTCAACCGACGAAGTATCCAATCCTTCGACCCAACCACTCAATAAATACTCGGTCAGGTCTTGTGCAGGCGCGACATCATCGCCGTCAAAACGTACAGCCGCGCCATCAGTTGGGCGTGCTGCCAGAACAGCGTCCGGTTTGTTTTCAATTTCGAAACCAGAAGGAAACTCGAAAGTAATACCCAGATTCACATGACTGTAACGCTGGCCTCGGACATAACCTTCATCTGTGCTGTCTCCAAACAGCATGCCTTCAATCCCGGAAAGATAACTTTCCCGATCTCTGACACCAATCCCGATCGGTCCAAATTTTCGAGCATGACCAATCGCCAGATTAATGCGTTGCGGTGTTGATGGGTGCGTGGAAAGAAAGTCGATCCCCTGATCATTGTTGCCAGCAGCGCTGCGATACTTGGTGAAATCGGCCATATGCTTCTGGAAAGCTGCCGCAGCGTACGGGTCGTAGCCGACCTCGCCGATCGCAGCGATGCCAATTGCGTCAGCTTCAAGTTCCTGATTGCGCGAGAATTGTGCGAGTTCGATGCGCCCTCGCGCAAGTGCGCGCCGGCCTGCATCCTTGTCTGAAATTGCTTCAGCCACGATGCGCTCGGCCAGCGCGGCTTCTTGTTCTTTTTTCTGACGCAGAACGCCATGATTTGCAGTCACATGACCCATTTCATGGGCAATGACTGCAGCCAGTTCTGCCGAGTCGCTCGCCAGAGCCAAAAGACCGCGTGAAACATACAAATAGCCACCCGGCAAGGCGAAAGCGTTGACTACGGGCGAATCCAATATTGAAATTTGATAGACCTGTTCGGGATTGTCAGACGCTGTGACAAGCTTGCCAACGATCCCGGCAACCATCCGCTCCAACTTCACATTCGAATATTCGCCACCATAAGAAGCCAAAATGCGTGGATGCTGCGAGGCGCCAAGACGCGCCAATCGACCCGAGCGAACGTTCTCCGCAATGATGGGAGAGCTTGAGGGCGTAATTGATGGATCGCCAACAAGGTCGCCAAACGAGCTGCATGCACTCAAACCAAGCAAGACGGTGAGAGCGCATGCGCGAATCCACGCACCACTTTTTGCTGTTTGATTGCGCTTCAATTTATCCGAATACCCAGAATGTTCCACTTGTGCCGATGATAGCGATTCTTGTTCAATTTTATTGTGTGCATAACGATTTGCGGCAACGGTCGCAAAGAATTTTCTATGCTGATACAGCTAATGCCTCAAAAATCGGGCAAAACAACGTCATTTATTTGGTGGAATAGCGGCTCCCAAATAACTCTTTATCAGTGAATTATCACTGCTGCCGGTTAACAAATCGGAAGCTTTGCCCGTAAGAGCGATGCTTCCCTTGTCCAAGAAAACAAGGTCTTCCGCTATTCTCAATGCATCTTCAGGTGCGTGGGTAACCATGAGTGTCGTCATTTTGTGCGTTGAAGAAAGCTCTGCAACAAGATCCAGCATTTCGCCGCGCAATCCTGGCCCCAGGGAAGCAAACGCCTCGTCAAGGATCAAGATTGGTTTGCGCCGAACCAACACCCGCGCCAGCGCCACCCTTTGACGTTGCCCGCCTGATAATTGCGCTGGTAGGCGCTCGCCATAGTCTGCAAGACCCACGTCATACAGCGCGCGTTCAATCGAGATTAAGTCCTCAGTGCTCAATCGCAAGTTTGGGGCGATGCCCAATCCGACATTTCTTGCCACACTCATATGGGCAAACAGATTGTTCTCTTGAAACACCATTGAGAGAGGTCGTTGCGCCGGAGGGGACCAGGTCAAATCCTGCCCGCCAAAAAATATGGCTCCATTCAGTGTTCTTTCAAAGCCGGCTATCAATGCCATCAGCGTGGATTTCCCAGATCCACTCGATCCCATTATCGCTGTGATCACGCCGTTCCTGAATGCACCGTCAAAATACATTTGGGCTTCGGTATCCTTAGCGGAATATGCAAATGAGACCTGATTCATCACAACAGCCATTTCCTGGGCCATCAACTTGCCCCTCCAGTCGTGGTCGAATGCTCGCTTCGATCAGCAAACAGCATCAATGAAAGCGTGATACAGCAAAGAATAAACGCCAAACCGGCAGCATCGTCAGTACGGTAGCTCCCCATTCGCTGCAGGATCAGATAGGGCAATGTTTGAACATTCTCTGAGCCAAACAGTGCGATAACACCAAGATCGCCAAATGAAAGCGCCAGCGCAAACGCAAACGCCACAGAAAGCGGCTTTGCCATCGCTGGAAGCAGCACCAGACGCCATTTGTTCCATCCCGCCAATCCCAGTTGCGCGCAAAGCCGATCGTGTCGCTGAGCTGCAACCCGCCGGGCGGGCAGGACAAAACGCATCGCAAATGGCAACGCCATTGCAGCATTGACGGTAATCACCAGATAGGGGGCAGCCGAGTAAACATGAACGAAGGGTCTGAGCATGATGAACCATCCTGCTGCGATAACAATCGGTGGGATGACCAACACCAGCGAAGCAGCATGTGCGTACATCCACTCGGCAACTGCATTGCCATGTCGCACGCTTCTTACCGCGCCTTCTGTCAGGGCAAGCGCAACACAAATACACAACACAGCCGCAGCCAATCCGAACATGAAGCTGGTTAGAATGGCAGACTGCACCTGATGCTGGCCGAGCAGTTTGACCAGATCGGCGACGATCCCCTTGAGCGTGATCGCAACGAAAGGAGCTGTAACAAAGAGCCCTGCCAGGCCAACAACAAAGATAGACACCATCACCTGACCAAGAGTGCTTTTTGTTACCATGGGCCGATGGGCTTGCAGCGTTAGCCCGGCATGCAGACCGCCACCTGCGCGCGCCAAAACCAGCACCGCAAAACCTGTTAGCAAGAGTTGACAGATCGTGAGCGTGACTGCTCGCTGGATATCAAAATCAAACGTCAATGCTTGATAAATGGCGACCTCAAGCGTCGTGGCGCGAGGTCCGCCTCCCA
>CAJHZC010000041.1_pt1 | contig 26699 bp, 23 predicted proteins | sample 9198911 | NCBI WGS metagenome assembly CAJHZC01 (sample SAMEA7708336, study PRJEB35096) | sediment metagenome | biome: marine neritic benthic zone biome [ENVO:01000025]; feature: sediment [ENVO:00002007]; material: shallow marine sediment [ENVO:03000034] sea grass bed [ENVO_01000059] ...
AGATTTCTCGCCTGGTGACACGCTGCGCGTGCAAGTCCGCGTTACAGAAGGCAAGCGCACACGTCTGCAGGCCTATGAAGGCGTTTGTATCGCCCGCTCAGGTGCAGGCCTTTCAGAAAACTTCACGGTACGCAAAATCTCCTATGGTGAAGGCGTCGAGCGCGTGTTCCCGATGTATTCACCGCTTGTGGAGGCTGTTGAAATTGTTCGCCGCGGTAAGGTCCGTCGGGCGAAGCTTTACTACATGCGCAACCTACGCGGCAAGAAAGCCCGGATCAGTGAAAACACTGGCGCACGTGCGCGCAAGTTGAACGACCTTGAGCGTCAGGCCATGCTGGATGCCAAGGCAGCGCAGGAAGCTGAAAAAGTAGCAGCAGCACAGGCGCTGGCAGAAGAAAAAGCCGCCGAGGATGCGGCCGCAGCAGAGGCAAAAGCAGCTGAAGAAGCAGCGGCAGCAGCTGAGGCCAAGGCCAAGGAAGCGGCAGCTTCAGAAGAAGCACCCTCAGCTGAAGAAAGCAAAGACGCTTAAGTCAAATCCAAATTTGATTTGTAAGGGCGGGCAGCGGTGTCCGCCCTCATGTTTGTAGCGATGCTTGCGCTGCAGGCAATGTCGGTCCACTCTGTCCTCGTGGCTGAACAACAGCCAAAACCATGTGACAGGTGGAGACGATGATGACCCTCAAAAACCTTATTCTATCGACAGCTGGTGCTATGGCATCGCTCGCCCTTACAAGCATTTCTTTTGCCCAGGATCTCCCTGACCTTGGCGGCAAGAAAATTGTGGTTGTGACCGAAAATGCTTATCCGCCACTTCAATTCATTGATCCAAAGAGCGGCGACCAGATCGGCTGGGAATATGATGCGATGAATGAGATAGGCCAACGTCTCAACGCCACCATTGAGTATCAAAACACATCCTGGGATGCGATGATCCAGGCAGTGTCGGACGGGCAATACGATGTCGGCATGACAGGTATTTCGATCAAGGAGGACCGCAAGGAAAAAGTTGATTTCTCCGACACCTATATGACATCGCAGATGTTTATGCTGGTGCGCAGCGAAGAGGAGCGTTTTGCGGATTCCAAGAGCTTTGCAGCAGTGGAAGATGCCCTGGTTGGCGCACAACCTGGTACCACGCCATTCTATGTTGCGGTTTATGATGTGCTTGATGGCGATGAGGCCAATCCGCGGATCAAACTCTTTGAAACATTTGGAGCCACCATATTGGCGCTGCGGTCGGGCGATGTAGACATGGTGCTCACTGATGGCGTTGCAGGCCAGGGCTATGTGGATGCATCGGGCGGAAACCTTAAGCTGTTCGATGAGGCGCTGGGCACTGATGATTTCGGGTTCATTTTCCCCAAAGGTTCTGAAAATGTCGCCCCCATCAATGCGGCTATCGCGGCAATGATGGCCGATGGTACCATCGATGCGCTCAACAAGAAGTGGTTCTTGGACTACAAGCTTGGCCAATAAAGCATGACCTTGGAACTTAGAACCGATGCTCGTGCAGTATATGTGTCGGGCATCGTGGAACTGCACAAAGAGTTCTATGTCGACCAATGGGGATTTGGAGATGTGTTCGTGGAGCGCATCACCGAGCATGTATCTTCGTTCATTGCGCGATTTGATGCCCAAAAGGACCTGATGCTGACTGCCCATCAGGGAAGTACGCTTGTTAGCTCTCTGATCATGGATGTTTCCGGCGATGCTTCCAAGGGGGCGTATTTACGATGGTTCATTGTAAGTGAGCGGGCGCGTGGCGCTGGCCTTGGCGGGTACATGATGCAGTTTGCCATGGATTGGTGCGCTCAGAAGAAATACAATTATTGCACCTTGTCGACCTACAGCGGACTAAAGGCAGCGCGCGTCCTGTATGACCGTTATGGGTTCAAGCTAGTTTCCGAGAGGAGCGATGACCCGTGGGATGCAGGCGTAGGCGAGCAGATGTTCGAGTGGCGTGCGCATCCAAAGGACAGTGATGCAGCCTGAGGCCCCCGTATCCAAACCCGAACAAGACTTTCCCTACTGGCTGGTTGTCTTGATTGCCATTGCATTGGGATTGGCAGCATTCATTGCTGCCAATGATCTTTACACGCAGGTCTTCGGCGCGGTTTCCAAGGGCGTTCGCATTACCATTTTTGTCACGCTTGTGGGCTTTGTTCTTGCCACCGGCCTGGGCCTTCTCATTGCATTGATGGCGCTATCCAACTCGATCGTGATGCGTCAGATTGCGCGATTCTACGTCGAGGTGATCCGCGGTGTGCCAATGTTGGTTTTGCTGTTTTACATCGCCTTTGTGGGGGCACCCGCGCTGGCGTGGTTGGTCGATACCATCACAAAGCCGCTGCAAGATGCGGGATTGGCCAGCGAGTTTCGCACCCGTGATATCTCACTGATTTGGCGTGCCATCCTGGCTTTGATGATCGGGTATTCAGCTTTTATTGCCGAAGTATTTCGGGCTGGCATATTATCAGTCGATACAGGTCAGGTTGAAGCTGCCGAAGCACTTGGTCTTTCGCCTTGGCAACGGTTTCGCTTTGTCGTTTTCCCGCAAGCGATACGAACGATTCTACCGCCGCTGGGCAATGATTTTGTTGCGATGGTCAAAGACTCTTCGCTGGTATCGGTGCTCGGTGTCGCTGACCTTACACAGATGGGTAAAGTCTATGCTTCCGGATCATTCAGGTTTTTCGAAACCTATTCGATTGTTGCCTATATCTACCTGATACTGACGATTGGCTTGTCCTTGGCCTTGCGTCAGTTGGAGAGGCGGCTGCGGCGAAATCAAGCCAAGACTTAGACGGTCTCGACTTATCCATTGAAAATCATCGCACTGCCCACGATAACAAGCAGCGCGCCGATCCATGCGCCTAGCGCAGGAACTTCTCTTGTCCGCCACCACAATATGGGTAGAAGCAGAGCAGGTGTTGTGGCGGACAGGGTGGTAACGATGCCGACTTTGCCGCCTGAAAGCCCGAACAAGAGCAGCGTCATGCCAACACCCATACCCAGGAATCCGGATAGCGCAACCTGCGTCCAAAGCTTTGTGTTGCCGGGATTTTTCTGTTTCAGGGATTGGTGCGGCAACTGCATGAGAATGTGCAAGCCCAAAGCGGCAACGCCAACGCGAACAGCAGAAGCGGCAACAGGATCGACACCAGATTCCATAATGGGGCGCGCGATTAGTGCGCCAATGCCCTGCGCCAGCGCGGCGGCCAGACCGAGCATGACGCCAATCCACAACGGAGCCGTGACACTTTCCCACTTGTGCAATTGGGATTTGCTTTTGCCATAAATGATGGCCAATACGACTCCCGCGATGGTGATTGCGACACCAATCAAAGTGAGAGGTGTCAATGCTTCACCCAGAACCAAGAAACCCAGGACAACGGACATGGGTGCATTCATTGCAAAAAGGATGGCAGTGCGTCTCGGTCCCAGCCGGTTCATTGTCAGGAACAGGGCAGTGTCACCCAGGAATATGCCGATAAAACCAGAGACAATGAGAGGCCAGAGTGCCGCACCGCCAACGCTATGCCAGCTTCCGGCAAGCAGGACCCAAACAGCCAGCATGACAAACACCATAGCCATGCGAGCGCGATTGAACGCAACGGCACCAAAGTGTTTTGAGGGGTCGGCGGATATAATGCCTGTTAACGCCCACGTGAAGGCGGCAGCCAAGGCTGCAATTTCATAAATCAACATGGGATAGTCTCTTCAGGCGAGCCACCAGCAATGCGCCCGAAAGCCTAACCGGTCAAGCAATTATTCTCTCTGCATTACTGCTAAACAGGCAACATGATCAACGCACGATGATCTCTGCACCTTCAGGCACTCGATTGTAGAGATCGATCACATCCTGATTGATCAGTCGTACGCACCCCGATGATACGGATTTGCCGATCGACCACCATTCCGGAGAACCATGCAGGCGATAAAGTGTGTCCTTCTGGCCCTGAAAAATATAATGAGCGCGGGCGCCGAGCGGATTGAGCAATCCAGGCTCCATGCCGCCTTCCCAGGTGTCGGTCTGCCTGTTGTACGTGGTGCGATATTTTTCAAGCTCAGGTTCGCGATCGATCATTTCAGCCGGTGGATGCCATTTGGGCCATTTTGCCTTGCGGCGAACATCTCCACGGCCAGACCACTCAAAACCTTCGCGCCCCAGGCCAACACCGTAGCGTATGGCGCGACCGCCTGGTATGGTGAAGTAGAGATAGTGCTGCGATGTTTCCACAACGACCTTGCCGGCGCCAACGCCGGTATTGTCAGCGACTTCCTGGCGCAGAAAACGGCTGTCTATCTTGTCCCAGGGCACTGCCGGGATCTGAAATCCTTCATCGAGAACAGCGCCGTAAACGAAATCATACCGGCTGTTTCCAGAAGGCTGTGGAGGCGGCTGCGCGGTTGTCGCTACAGCAGTGGGACTCGTTGTTGGTGTCGTCTGACAACCAGCAATCAATCCGATAGTTGCCATGCTGGACGCAGTTAGAAAGGATCGGCGCGTGATGAAAGCGTCTGACATAGTATACCCATTTTTGAAAATTCGCTGTCTGACTAGCGTATTTGGGCCGATTCGTCTTAAAATTTCACCTCGTTTACGTTCACAAACCAGTGATCATGGGCCGCAAGGAAAAGGTCGCCAATTACGGGTTCATCCTTGACGGCGGAACCCTTGCCGGTGCATATCGGCTGAAAAATCTCTCTGCATATTCAGGACGAACTTATGGCTGGACCACGCACGCTCTACGATAAAATCTGGGACGACCATCTCGTCCACGAAGCTGATGACGGCACCTGCCTGTTATATATCGATCGTCACTTGGTGCATGAAGTGACAAGTCCACAAGCATTTGAAGGTCTGCGAATGACCAACCGTACGGTACGTGCGCCCGAAAAAACGCTGGCTGTCGTGGATCACAATGTGCCCACATCGCCCGATCGCCATCTGGGCATCAAAAACAAGGAAAGCCGTATCCAGGTTGAGGCATTGGCGAAGAATGCAGCGGACTTTGAGGTTGAGTATTACTCCGAGAATGACAAGCGTCAGGGCATCGTCCACATTGTCGGACCGGAGCAGGGGTTTACGTTGCCAGGCATGACCATTGTTTGCGGCGATAGTCATACTTCAACACATGGCGCTTTTGGCGCATTGGCGCATGGCATAGGCACCTCTGAAGTTGAGCATGTGCTGGCGACACAAACGCTGATCCAAAAGAAAGCAAAGAACATGCTTGTCCGGGTCAATGGTGTTGCCCCGGAAGGTGTAACGGCCAAAGACATCATCCTTGCAATCATTGGTCAGATTGGCACGGCTGGTGGAACCGGACATGTGATCGAATTTGCCGGTGAAGCTATTGAAGCGCTTTCGATGGAAGGCCGAATGACCGTGTGTAACATGACAATTGAAGGCGGTGCTCGCGCTGGTCTGATTGCGCCGGATGCAAAGACTTTTGAGTACATCAAAGGCCGGCCACGCGCGCCGAAAGGTGCAGCATGGGATATGGCGCTCAACTATTGGGAAACGCTGCGATCGGATGAGGGTGCACACTATGACAAAATTGTCGAGCTTGATGCCGCTAACTTGCCCCCGATCGTTTCCTGGGGCTCCTCTCCCGAGGACGTTGTTTCGATTGAAGGCGTCGTGCCGAACCCAGACGACATCGACGATCCCAACACCAAGGCATCCAAATGGCGTGCGCTAGAATATATGGGCCTGACACCAGGCACGAAAATGACAGAGATCACGCTTGATCGCGTATTTATAGGCTCTTGTACAAACGGTCGGATTGAAGATCTGCGTGCTGTAGCAAAAGTGGTTGAAGGAAAAACAGTTGCTTCCAATGTCGATGCAATGATTGTCCCGGGATCAGGTCTGGTCAAAGAGCAAGCTGAAGTCGAAGGACTCGACAAGATCTTCAAGGAGGCCGGGTTTGACTGGCGGGAGCCAGGTTGCTCGATGTGCCTGGCCATGAATGACGATAGGTTGAAGCCCGAAGAACGCTGTGCTTCCACTTCAAACCGAAACTTTGAAGGTCGTCAGGGTTTCAAGGGCCGCACGCATCTGGTCTCTCCTGCGATGGCGGCTGCGGCTGCGATCGCTGGCCACTTCGTGGATATTCGAGAGCTTTGATACAAAGCGTGGCGGCAAAGGAGGTGAATTGGAAGCTCCACATATTTGTCTCCTACCGATGAAGTGATGCGCAACCATCTCGTTACGTAAGATCATTTGCCAGTTACAAGTTCGAAAGGTGGCTTAAATCTTTGTAAGGTCGGTCAGGCTGCCAAGACAATGCTCAGCATGTAAAGCCAGAATGTGATTGATATGACGGACAACGCTGTGGCGATCAGAAATGCTGTTGCGGCCAAATCAACGGCTCGATTATACATCGACGCAAAAATGTAGATGTTTACGCCCGGGGGCATACAGGCCAGCGTAACGGCCGCACGAACAAACACGGGGTCAAGCGCAAAGACGTAGTGAGCAAGCACCAATGCGATCAGCGGATGAATGATCAATGAAAGGCCGGAAACCATAAGGCTTTCCGAAATGCTGCCACGCATCTGATATTTTGTCATGGAAGCGCCGATGCCTACCAGCGCTGCGGGAATACTGGCTGCAGCCAGCATGTCGATGGCGGCCTGTGCCGGCTCAATGATGGGGATGGCTAGCAGATTGACCCCGACACCGGCCAGAATGCCCAACATAAGCGGATTGGCGATGATCGAGCTACCCGCCTTTATGAGGGTTGCGAGCATGGGCTGGCCGTCCCTTCGCATCAGTTCCATGGTGACCATGCCGACAATGTAAATGCTAGGTGCGTGGAACGCGATGATGCCGAAAGCTGGCGTCAATGCCGCTTCGCCGAATGACCTTTCGGTGATGGCCAAACCAAGGAGCACTGAGTTTGAGAAGGTCGCAGCAAACCCTACGGCTACTGACTCGCCGGGCTTTCGGTTAAAAAACATCTTTGCAAAAACAATGCCCAGGAAAAAGCAGGAGAAGGCGCCGACATAAAAACTGACCAGGGCTGGTGGTGACAGCGCTGTTTCAAAATCAAGATTCACCATGGCCCGAAACAACAATGCCGGCACCGCGATTTTCACCGCAAACGCGTTCAACGCTTCACCAAGCGAAGGCGATACGTAGTTTAGCCTGACAGAACCGTAGCCGACGGCGATCAGGATAAAGACGGGCAGGATAGCTAGGAAGATGAAGACCAATTGGTAAATCCGAACAGTTTGGCTGCAAATTGTACCAGCGCCGTCGGATATACAAGGCCTTGCTATAGGTAAGCGCTAAAGCTTTGTATTACCTCATACACCCTATTGCTCACCACTGAATCGCGACGTAGTTTCAGACCATGAATCGGCTGCTAAAAAATTGCTGTTTGGGTGCGATGCTATTTTCGATGATTGGCTTGGCTTCATGTCAGTCATCCGGGGACGTCGGGTTTGGCTCTGGAAGCGCACAACCCAGATCGGCAACGTGGCGATGCACAGGTGGAGTCACGCTCAAGATCAGAAATCTCGGATCTGTTCTCGCGGTGACCGATTCTCGCGGGTTTGAAACCGAATTGCCGCCTGATCCGCCCGGACAAAGGGAGCGCTACAGCAAGACTGGCTATGCGCTGGTGTTTGCCGGTCGTACGGCCAGCTGGTTTGCCAGCGGGCAACGCCCGAGTGATTGCCGCCGCTAACCTGTGCTGGTTTTGGAAACAGTCCGCGGTCATATTGGCCGTTGTACGCAACAAAATGTGCTCCAAATAGGCCAATTAAGTACAACTTTCGTGCTGTTTTTTGACAATCAACGCGATTGAATCGTTTCAGCGCTTTGACGCACCGCAATATGGTGGTTAAACAAATGCTGGTTCAGACGCGTTGTTCGCGAAACAAGTTACTGGGGGATCTTTCCTTGTCATCGACGCCAACCCATTCAAAAAGGCCCTTGTCGCCGCACCTATCGATTTACAAGCCGATTCCCACAATGGTCATGTCCATCATGCACCGTGTTACCGGCGTGGCTTTGTATTTCGGTACCATCCTGGTTGCGTGGTGGTTGGTCGCTGCTGCCAGCAGCGCTGAGTATTTTGCTTTCGCCAACGGCTTTCTTGGTTCCTGGTTCGGTCTGTTGATCCTGTTTGGCTACACTTGGGCACTCATGCACCATCTTTTGGGCGGTCTTCGGCACTTCGTGTGGGATACCGGCAATTTGATGGACAAGGAGACTTCTACGAAGTTGGCCTATGCCACGATAATCGGTTCGGCTGCTCTGACGATTCTGATCTGGATTATCGGTGCGATAGTGAGCTGAGGGAGAACGATCATGAGCATGCTAACCCCCTTAAAACGTGTACGTGGACTTGGCGCTGCCAAGGAGGGCACAGAACATTTTTGGCGCCAGCGGCTGACGGCGCTGGCCAATGTGCCACTGATGCTGGCTTTCATCTGGATTGTCGTCACGACAATCGGCGAACCCTATGAAGAGGTTCGCGCGACACTTGGCAGTCCGTTTGTGGCAATCGTGCTGTTGCTGGTCATTGTAAGTGGCCTGTACCATGCAAAGCTGGGCATGCAGGTTGTTGTCGAAGACTATATTCATACAGAAAGCACAAAATTTGCGCTGGTGATTGCCAATATTTTCTTCACTTTCTTCATCGGCGCAGCGAGCGTGTTTGCAATTCTTAAGATGGGTTTTGGTAGCTAATGACGAACGATCCAAAAGGCTCGGCTAACGGCGCATACAAATTCGAAGATCACAAGTTTGACGTCGTTGTTGTGGGTGCCGGAGGTGCTGGCTTGCGTGCGGCCCTTGGTATGGCGGAACAAGGGTTTCGAACTGCTTGTATCACCAAAGTTTTCCCAACCCGTTCCCACACGGTTGCTGCGCAGGGCGGCATTGCGGCATCGCTGAAGAACATGACGCCGGACAGCTGGCAATGGCACATGTACGATACGGTCAAGGGCTCTGATTGGCTGGGTGATGTTGACGCCATGCAATATCTGGCCATGGAAGCACCAAAGGCTGTTTATGAGCTTGAGCATTATGGCGTGCCCTTCTCAAGAACCGAAGATGGCAAGATCTACCAAAGGCCGTTTGGTGGCCATATGCAAAACTATGGAGAAGGTCCTCCTGTCCAGCGCACATGTGCTGCGGCTGACAGAACCGGCCACGCGATCTTGCATACGCTTTATGGTCAAAGCCTGAAGAATAACGCAGAATTTTTCATTGAGTACTTTGCGCTCGATCTGATCATGGACGATGACGGAACATGTTCTGGCGTCGTTGCCTGGAATTTGGACGATGGAACCATCCATCGCTTTTCAGCCAAGATGGTTGTGCTGGCAACCGGCGGTTATGGCCGTTCATACTTCTCGGCAACATCTGCGCACACATGCACTGGTGATGGTGGCGGCATGGCTGCGCGCGCAGGACTGCCCCTTCAAGACATGGAATTTGTGCAGTTCCACCCTACGGGCATTTATGGCGCGGGCTGCCTGATTACCGAAGGCGCACGCGGTGAAGGCGGCTATCTGGTCAATTCAGAAGGCGAGCGTTTTATGGAGCGTTATGCACCCTCTGCAAAAGATTTGGCTTCACGCGATGTGGTCTCGCGCTGCATGACGCTGGAAATCCGCGAAGGGCGCGGCGTGGGCAAGAACAAGGACCATATCTTTCTTCATTTGGATCATCTGGACCCAGCGGTTCTCAATGAACGGCTTCCCGGCATTTCAGAAAGTGCAAAAATCTTTGCCGGCGTGGATGTAACCAAGGAACCGATCCCGGTCCTACCAACCGTTCACTATAATATGGGCGGTGTTCCGACCAACTATTGGGGTGAAGTTATTGGCGGCAAAAGCGATGAGGATATTGTTCCTGGTTTGATGGCCGTGGGTGAAGCAGGGTGTGCCTCTGTGCATGGTGCCAACCGTCTGGGCTCGAACTCTCTGATCGACCTAGTTGTGTTTGGCCGTGCCGCGGCAATTCGTGCTGCAGAAGTGATTGATCGCGACGCACCGATACCGGCATTGAATGAGCAGGCATGTGAGAAAATCATGGATCGATTTGATCGTCTGCGTCATGCCGATGGTGGAACACCGACAGCTGATCTTCGACTGAAAATGCAAAAGATCATGCAAGAAGATGCCGCTGTGTTCAGAACTCAGGAGACACTGGAGCAGGGCTGCCGACGCATGGATGAAGCCTACAAGGCGATGGCGGATATCAAAGTCACCGACCGTTCCATGATTTGGAACTCGGATCTGGTTGAAACGCTGGAGCTAGAAAACCTGATGGCCAATGCGATTACGACGGTTTATGGCGCTGAAGCGCGCAAGGAAAGCCGTGGCGCACATGCACGAGAAGACTATAAGGGCGGTAAGTTCGACGGTCGCGATGACAAGAAATGGCGGAAACACACGCTGGCCTGGGTTGATGATAAAGGCAAGGTTAAGCTCGATTATCGTGCTGTTCGCACGGAGTTGCTCGAACCAGGCATAGATGAGAAGAAAATTGCGCCGAAAGCCCGCGTTTACTGAGTTCTCCATCATAACAGAGCAACCCTTGCTCGGAATTATGATCTGACCGCCATTACTATTCTGGGTAGATGGCAAGTTGAAATCTGAGCCTGGTTTGGTTCGGCACGCTGTGTTTTCCGGTTCGAAGAAACGGAGTTTTTCCTTCCACTGAAAGCGAGCGCCCAACAGCACAAGCGGTTGCAGTGTTCAAGGACTTTGCGGCTCCCCATCAATGCAGACAGTCTCGGGCCGAGCTGTCCGCCGATATATAGTATTTTCAGCGATACCTACATCAATTACATATTTATACTGATTTATCGAACAATTTTTGATTAAAAAGTTTGAAAATATGATCTCTTGGATAGCAGTATATACAGAATATTATTATTTTATAAAATATATATGGGCCCTTTATTATATAGATTCGTGATAAATATGCATTATCAAGAAAATTATATTAAAAAATTCATACTCTATGGCACAGCGTTTTTTGCCGCAATTTTGGGCGGATTTTTATATAATTCATTTTTATACGCAAAACATACTTCTTATGTTTGGTTCTTTTCGATTTCCTTGTTGTTGGTGCTGATTTATAGAATTCGCAGCTTACGCACACCAATTGTGCCCAAACGGATGGTATGGCTCAGCATTCCATTCGCCATGACCGGTGTTTGGTACGCGTTTTATTATGTCTTTGGCGAGTTTGATGCCTATGCGATTTTGTTTCACTGGCAGTTTGGTTTTGGAGGCGCTGGCGTTCCCGCCAAGTATATAGGGGCCACGGTCATTATTTCGGCAATTACTCTCTGCCTTCTTTTACTCTGGATTCTAACCACGCGGCGTTGGTCTGGTGCAGCACGATTCGACTCCTTGGCTTTTTTGCCGCTTTTGGTTTTGAACCCTCTAAGTCTGTCCATGGTAGATGCGTTCGGCTTATTAGGTGGTGAAATACCAGCGCTAGCGAATGAGTATGTCGCGCCCATTGTCGAACGAGAGCGAGACGGCAACTTCCCTAATGTTCTGCATATCTATCTTGAAAGCGCTGAGCGCACATTTCTCGAGAATGATTATTTTGCTGGTGTACTCGACCCACTGATTGCGATGGAAAATCGCGGATTTGTGGCAACAAATATCCAGCAGGTCGCTAACACAGGATGGTCAATAGCTGGTATGGTCGCCAGCACTTGTGGTGTGCCATTGATAGCGCCATGGATTGCGCGCAAAAACGACTATAGTGATGGCGCCAACTTTTTGCCGTCGGCAGTATGTTTGCCGAATGTGCTTAGAAAACGAGGCTACTCCACGCACTTCATGAAGGGCGCCGATCTGAAATTCGGAGGCGTAGACACCTTTCTGTCCACGCATGGTGTCGAAAGCCAAAGTGGTGTGCATGATTTGCTGCCCCAATATCCCGATCAAGCAGATGAGTGGGGTGTAAAGGATGGCGGTTTGCTCCACGCGTTGGAATCGACTTTTCGAGAATTGGCTGGCAAAGATCAGCCCTTTTATCATTCAGCACTAACGATTGGAGGGCACATTCCAAACGGCTTTTTGGCAAAACCATGTATTGAAGGATCCGTCGAATTGGGCGCGCTCCTTAATATTGCTCGTGGGGTTGAGTGTACAAACCGTCTCGTCCGCCTGCTGCTTGACCGGCTTGAGCAGGACGGTCTTCTGGAAAACACAATTGTCATTTTGCAGAGCGATCATCTATCCATGAAGTCGGAAGCAACAAGAGTTCTAGATATATTTGATCGACGCAATTTCTTTTTGGTTTTCGGACCAGATATTAACTCAAAACGAGTCGATCGACCCGCCAGCATGATGGATGTCTATCCAACCCTTTTGCACATGTTGGGCTTGTTGCCTGACCATGGTCGTGCAGGTTTGGGAGTCTCGCTGCTTTCGGGCAAGCCCACATTGGTTGAGAAGTGGGGAGAGAAGACGCTATCGCGATCAATCAAGGTTGACACCGCTTTGCGACAGCAGCTTTGGTTAGAAAGAGAATTCGCGGAAATTGCACCGGTTACAGACAATAATTTAACGGGATCACTGGGCCGATCCATATCCGGATGGAAGTTGCGTCAAACGCTCGCTTCTCCAAACAGTTAACCAAAAGTTATGACTTTGTTGCTCTGATTTGCACAAGGGCAAAAGGTCATGAGCATTAGTAAGAATTGGATAGATGCCCGTTTGGGCGGACTATTGGCATGCGCAGCCGTTGCGCTGGCAACTGCTTTTTTTGTGTCAGTCGTCATAGAAATTTCAAATGTTGTGTTGGTTGCAATCACAGCCGTCATATTTGCATGCCTGTGGGCGCTAGATATGGGTGCCGCCAAGCCTAAGTCTAACAGCGCGTCGAGGCGGACAGGATTGAAGTTTTACCTCGCCATGGTTCCCCTGCTGCTGTTTGGCGTCTGGGTCTTCTTCATGGATACGTTTGGCTATTTCAATTGGGGCGCAACCTTGTTCCATCTGACGGCAGGTACCGGCGTTCCCGGCGTTGCGGGTAATTACTTTGTGCACGGCTTTTGGACGATCCTCTCTGTCGCCACGCTCCTGCTGGCGCTTGCAGTGCTCAAGGCGCGTGGTTCGCTGTCCCGGCCACTAGATCTCACATTGGCATTCGCTGCCATTATAGCTAATCCAATGATTTCGGAGCCCGTGAAGGCAGCCGCCTTTCCCAGCCCGTTCAAGGAAGTACTGGCATCATATTATGTCGATGCGAAACCCCTGATCGATAGCCAGCCCAATTCAGGTCCCAAAAACGTGCTGCACATCCTGCTCGAAAGCACCGAGCGTAGCTTTTTTGATGAATCTCAATTTGGCGACGTTATGGCACCGCTTGCCGGGTTCGAAAAGCGCGGATTGAGCGCCCACAACATAATGGAGGCCGCCAACACCAACCATTCCATTGGTGGTGCTGTCGCTGCTCTGTGCGGCATTCCGTTTCAGAACGACGCATTCGTTGGTTCAGGAACGCTCAAGGAGTTCCAAACGTTTCTTCCACGCTTGACGTGTCTGGGGGATGTTTTGAAACCCAAGGGTTATGAGATGTCCTATCTTTCAGGCTGGCCTATCGATTTTCTGGGACAGGGCGTGTTTTACACATCGCACGGATATCAGGCAGCTTATGGCTCCAATGAAATCAAGACAGTTGCACCTGGTCCCGGTGAAATATTTGGCGTTGGTGATGATCAGGTGTTGCGCGCCACCTATGCGAAGTTGGAGGAATATGGCCAGACAGATAATCCATTTGTTATCACATTGGGGCTCAGTGGTGGTCATGCGCCGGACGGATTTACTGCCGATGTCTGCAAAGGCAAGACGGGCATTGATGCTGGTCAACCTAATATTGTGCATGCCCTGAAATGCACGAACATGCTGGTTGCTGACTTCATTAACAGGGCGGAAGCGGAGGGCTTGCTTGAAGATACTATCGTGATCCTGCAAAGCGACCATCTTGGCCATGAAAGCACTGTCAGCGACGCGTTGAGCCGTTATGATCGCCGGAACCTGTTTGTCATGTTTGGCGCGGGCATTGAGCCGCTGGTTCATGATGCGCCAGCGACAACATTTGATATTTACCCAACGATCTTGCAGGCGCTTGGCTATGAGCTTGAACTGGGAAAAGCCGGTGTTGGCGTATCTTTGCTGTCGGGCGAAAAGACCCTTGTCGATATTGAGGGGCTTGAAACAACGAACAGGATTATCAACGATGACGATGTGCTTCGTCGTCAGATTTGGCGTCCTGAAGTCTTATCAGATGTTCCGAGTGGATAGAATTCGACCACTTGACATTTTTTGCATGGTTTGTCCTCCATATTAGCCCTTTGGAATCATTGTGCATTGCAATGCAGCTTGTTAAACAGAAGCATTGATGCAGCTAATCAAATGGACCGCAAATGGCTGAACTGACGCTTCCCAAAAATTCAACCATGTCTGAGGGCAAAACCTGGCCGCGACCAGAAGGCGCCAACAATCTACGCGAATTTCGCATATATCGTTGGAACCCCGATGACGATGCCAATCCGACTATCGATACATATTACGTTGATATGGATGATTGTGGCCCAATGGTTCTCGATGGCCTGCTGTATATCAAAAACAGCATCGACCCGACCCTCACATTGCGCCGCTCGTGTCGCGAAGGCATTTGCGGCTCGTGCGCGATGAATATTGACGGCACAAACACGCTGGCCTGCACAAAGGGCATGGACGAAGTTGACGGGACAGTTAAAGTTTATCCACTGCCGCATCTGCCGGTGGTCAAGGACCTCGTGCCGGATCTGACCAATTTCTATGCCCAACACCGCTCTATTGAACCCTGGCTCAAAACGACCACGCCGGCGCCGGAGAAAGAGTGGAAACAGAGCCATAATGACCGCTTGAAACTGGATGGTCTTTACGAGTGTATATTGTGTGCCTGCTGTTCGACATCCTGCCCTTCCTATTGGTGGAATGGCGACCGTTATTTGGGGCCGGCTGTCCTGCTCCAAGCTTATCGCTGGCTGATAGACTCGCGTGACGAGGCAACTGGTGAACGTTTGGATGATCTGGAAGATCCGTTCCGGCTTTATCGCTGCCACACCATCATGAATTGTGCGCAGACCTGTCCAAAGGGACTGAACCCAGCAAAGGCAATTGCCGAGGTTAAAAAAATGATGGTCGAGCGACGCGTCTAGGGTTGGACGCATCGAACTGCTAGGATCTAGTCCGCCATTTCTCAAGTAGTTTTGCAATCGGCTTCGCGCGGTGGTTTGTGGCGTTTGGCCTGCTTCTCGCTATGATTTCTCCATTCATAGCGGGCTAAAATTTTGACGATCAATTCCAAAAGCAAAAGATATCCCTCGCGCTGGCAAATTGTTGTGGGCCTAATAGTGTTGAGCACGAGCGCAAGCTCTGGCGCTATGCTAAAGCCATTAGCGCTAGATAGCAGCCAATTGGGTCTCTTCCATTGGATCGCTACCTGTAAATCCTACCAGACTTGCGAACAGGCCGTACGAAACTGGTGCGCCGGAAACCACCCAAGGGCTGATGGAGATGGCGATGGTATCCCTTGCGAAAATGTCTGCCGCAACCGTCGACAGGTCAGCGAAATTCAAAGAAAAATTGGCTGCCAAAGATAGCTTACAGATTGTGCAAGCTGTCAGCTTGCTTACGAATCTACGAAGCCATTGAAAACTCGCTCGAACAACAATTTGATTTCTCCCAACCTGCCTGCCGTGCTCAAATTTTCTCGGGCAAGGGCGCAAATTGAGAAAGATATGAGCTTTTCACATCATATAGGTGCCATCACTGCGGCCCTTGTAATCGGATTGATATCAACAGGAGCGGCCATGGCTGAAAACTGGATCATCAAGGACGGCGTTTCGGATGTGGCAGTAACAACTGATAAGTTGGTCGCCGCGGTCGAGGGCGCTGGCGCAACACTCTTTGCTCGTGTCGATCATGCAGCTGGCGCGACCAGTATTGGAGCAGAGCTTGCACCCATGACGATGGTGATGTTCGGCAATCCCAAGCTGGGTACGCCGATCCTGCAAAGTGCGCCCCGTGCGGGCTTGGATCTGCCCATTCGCGTGTTGATTTGGGACGACAACGGAACAACGAAGATCGGCTATCTTGATCCGGCGGATCCAAAGGCCCGCTATGAAGTCAGCGATGCGGATAAGTCTTTTGAAATGATGGCCGGTGCCTTGGGCAAATTGACCGACGCAGCTTCAAATTAAGATTTATCACGCAACTGTGTTTTCAGTTTAATAGACGACCACAATTGGTCGTCTATATCTGGGCGTAAGTATTAAATTAATAGGAGTTCCCATGCTGCGCTCAATTCTAACCACCGCCCTGATGACCACTGCTTTTGCTGCAGGTGGCGCAAGCTATGCCAATGCTGAAAGCAAATCCCTTATCGTTGCTGGCGGTTGTTTTTGGTGTGTGGAATCAGATTTTGACCACGTTGTTGGCGTCACAGACGCCGTTTCCGGTTATGGCGGCGGTACGCTGGAGAACCCGACATATCGCAACCATGGCAATCATCGCGAGGTTGTCAAGATTACCTATGATCCGGCTGTAACCGACTACGAAACGCTTGTGACAACCTTCATTCGCACGATTGACCCAACAGATGGCGGCGGCCAGTTCTGTGACCGTGGTCGATCTTATGCACCAGCAATTCACGCTTCCACCGATGAAGAAATGGCCATTGCAGAAAAGATTGTTGCAGATGCAGCAGCAGCGCTGGGTCGCGAATTGGCTATTCCGGTAGAAGGTACGGCTACATTCTACGAAGCAGAGGCCTATCATCAAAACTATTGGCAAGGAACCGGCAAGAAATTGACCCGATTCGGCGTGATCAGCCAGGGCGATGCGTACAAAAGATACCGCAAGGCTTGTGGGCGCGACCAACGAGTCAAGCAGGTTTGGGGCGATCAGGCCTATGCGGGTGTGACTCCTCACGGCAGCTAATCTGCCAATAAAACGTTGGACTTAGTGACCATTTTGGGCCTGTTGTGCCCAAAATGGTTTCCGGCGTTGTTGCCCTATGTCATAATATCGCTACAAAAATAAGAGAGTAGGGGTCTATATGCCAACTGGGTTCAATGGCTATGGAAAACACACGTACATCGACGCCCATGTTCGACCTGCTTGCACAGCGGAGTTTCGGCGCATTGCGGCATGAAGATTTGCACATCGTCGATCAGCTGATCAACGAGCGTGGACATACTCTGATCAAACACTGGATTTGGCCCTTTATCAAAACGCCACTGCACAAAGTGCTACGCTACAAGCAGGCCGTTGTAATGGCCGATGCCGTGCAGGAAATGAGTGGACTTGAGTGTTTTGATTATGTCAGTCAGCTGCTCAAACTGGACGTGCAGATCAATGGTTTAAGCAACATGCCATCTGAAAATGGATTCATTCTGGTTTCCAACCATCCCACGGGCATTGCTGACGGCATTGCTGTCTATGACATGATGAAGGGCTACAGACCGGATTTGGTGTTTTTTGCCAATCGCGATGCCATTCGGGTCAATCAGGCTCTGTCCGAAATAATTATTCCGGTTGAGTGGCGCAAAGAAGAAAAAACCATGGCCAAGAGCCGCCAGACTTTGGTTCAAACCAATAATGCGTTTAAGGATGGTAGGGCGATTGTCCTGTTTCCTTCGGGTCGCATCGCCTATTGGAACAAGGGCCGATTGACCGAACGCCCTTGGATGGCAACGGCCATTCAAATGGCAAAGCGTTACGATGTGCCGATTATTCCAATGAATATGAAGGCAAGGAACTCCGGCCTTTTCTATTTGCTTGCACACCGGAACCCGGAACTTCGCGACATGACAGTGTTCCATGAATTGCTGAACAAGGCTGGCAGGACATTTGAGATGACATTGGGCGCGCCAATTGATGTGTCGTCTTTAGAGGGCGACGTGCAGGACTTGACTTTAACGCTGCAAAAGCATTGCGAAATCACACTTCGTGATGATGCATCTGCCAATTCACCGTTCTAGATCTTGCTTTATGTATCCAATAAGAAAACCCGCTCGGTGAGCGGGTTTGTTTGTTTTGGTTTGAAGATTTATGCAATTGACTGGCCGGTCTTTGCCCAATCAGCCAGGAATGCTTCCAGACCCTTGTCGGTCAGCGGATGCTTGACCAGTGCTTTAAGCGTTCCAGGCGGTACAGTCGCAACATCTGCACCTATCATGGCTGCCTCTTTTACGTGATTGACGGTGCGGATAGAGGCGGCGAGAATTTCTGTTTGAAAGCCGTAATTGTCATAGATTGTGCGAATCTCACCAATCAGTTCCATGCCATTGATGGCCATATCGTCGAGACGACCAATAAATGGCGATATAAAGGTGGCGCCGGCTTTGGCCGCCAGAAGCGCCTGATTGGCAGAAAAGCACAGAGTCACATTGGTTTTGTGTCCATCTGATGTCAGCGCTTTGCATGCACGTAAGCCGTCGAGCGTAAGTGGCAGCTTGATGCAGATATTGTCTGCGATTTTTGCCAGTACGGCGGCTTCTTTCATCATGGCGTCATATTCAGTCGCGGCGACTTCCGCAGATACCGGACCGTCCACTTCGGCGCAAATTTCCTTGGTGACTTCCAAAATGTCGCGACCAGATTTCAAAATCAGCGATGGGTTTGTTGTCACACCATCCAGCAACCCCAAGGTATTAAGTTCGCGGATGTCGTCGATATCTGCAGTGTCGACAAAAAATTTCATTGCTGTGGCCCTTGTTTATTGGGTGTTGTACATGCCGTTTCCGGTTTGACTTTCGTTTAGCGCAAACAATCGGCAAGGTCACGGGTGATGAACAATGATTCGCAAAAAAAACCTGTAACAGTGAGTGTGTTGGTACCCACGCCATCACCTGTTCCATACACCTATGCACTCAAAAGCGGCGATTTCGCGCCTCCCGGCACAATTGTGCAGGTTCCATTGGGGCCAAGGCAGGTCTCAGGCGTTGTTATCGAGGAAATGCCGAATGCGAAGCCTGTCGATCCTAAAAAATTGCGCGAAGTCACGCAGATTTTTGACTGTCCGCCATTGGGTACCGATATGCAGCGTTTTATTGGATGGGTCGCAGACTACACGCTGTCTGCGCCGGGTATGGTAGCGCGCATGGTTTTGCGATCGCCAGCAGCTTTTGACCCTGAGCCGCCAACAAAAGGAATTCTGCCAACCGGAAACCAGCCCGAGCGATTAACCGACGCGCGGCGCAGAATCATGGCGCAGATTGGTGAGAATCCGGAAATGGCTTGGACACGCTCCGGACTGGCGCACGCCACGGGAGTGACGCTTTCAGTGGTGGATGGATTGGTCAAGCAAGGCGTTTTTGAGTTAATTGATCTTCCGCCCAGGCCTGTCGTCGCAAGACCTGACGGCACATATAGCAAACCGGAACTGACTGAGGAACAACGGGAAGCTGCTGAGGGTTTGGCTGCCAGTGTCAAGAATGCCAAGTTTTCAGTGACACTTCTGGAAGGCGTAACGGGCTCTGGCAAGACCGAGACCTATTTTGAGGCGATTGCCGAGGCGCTTGATCGCGGCAAGCAAGTACTGGTTCTGCTGCCTGAAATAGCGCTGACACAATCATTTTTGGAGCGTTTTCACGATCGTTTTGGTGCCGAGCCTGCGCCTTGGCACTCGGGCCTTGCGCCAAAGGCACGAGAAAGGATCTGGCGTCAGGTTACAGAAGGCAACTTGAGAGTCGTTGCCGGCGCGCGGTCAGCGTTGTTCCTGCCGTTTGAAGATCTGGGTTTGATCATTGTCGATGAAGAACATGATGCTGCCTACAAGCAAGAAGACAGAGTGTTTTACAATGCCCGCGATATGGCTGTTGTGCGTGCTCATTTGGGCGATTTTCCGATCATTCTGGCTTCTGCAACACCTTCCGTGGAATCGCGTTACAATGCCGAGCAGGGCCGATACAAATATCAACGGCTTGAACGCCGTTACGCAGGTGCAGCGCTGCCGACGTTAAAATGCGTTGATTTAAGGAAGTCACCACCGCAACGCGGCGGGTTTCTATCGCCAGCCCTGATCGAAGCCGTACAACAGACACTGGATCGCGGCGAACAGAGCTTGTTGTTTCTGAACCGGCGCGGCTATGCGCCGCTAACCCTGTGCCGTGCTTGTGGTCACCGGTTTGAGTGTCCTGATTGCTCTGCCTGGCTTGTCGAGCATCGCTTTCGCAGGCAACTGGTCTGCCATCATTGTGGCCATAGCGAAAACGTGCCTGAGGCCTGCCCCGAATGCGGGACATTGGATCATCTGGTCGCGTGCGGTCCCGGAATTGAACGAATTGCCGAAGAAACACTGGCACAATTTCCCGATGCAAGGATCATGGTTCTGTCATCTGACATGATGGGTGGCGTGAAACGTTTGCGCCTCGAAATGGAAGCCATCGCAAAGGGTGAGGCTGATGTCGTTATCGGAACTCAATTGGTTGCCAAGGGACACAATTTCCCCAACATGACCCTGGTTGGCGTGGTTGATGCCGATCTTGGCCTGTCCAATGGTGATCCCCGTGCTGCCGAGCGCACTTTCCAACTTTTGCACCAAGTTACTGGTCGTGCCGGCAGAACCGGTAAGCCGTCCGTTGGCCTGCTTCAGACTTTCCAACCGGAGCACCCGGTCATGCAAGCAATTGTGTCGGGCGATATGGACACGTTCTATGACAAGCAGATCGCTGAGCGCGAGCTTGGAAAGATGCCGCCATTTGGCCGTCTGGCTTCCATCATCATTTCCGCAAATTCACGCTCTGAAGCAGAGAGCCATGGCCGTGCCTTGAGATTGGCTTCGCCAAATGCCAAGGATGTGCTTGTGCTTGGCCCGGCAGAGGCGCCCTTGGCGCTGATACGTGGAAGGCACCGGTTTCGCATTTTGGTGCACGGCGCTCAGCGCACCGATGTTCAAGCGTATTTGCGACAGATGATTTCAGCGGCTCCGTCGCCAAGGGGATCTGTCAGGGTTCAGTTGGATGTCGATCCGCAAAGCTTTCTTTAGAACGATTTTCGGCCCCAGCGAATTCTTGACCAAAGACGCTCATGCAGAAAATAGAACACAAATCCTGAGATACTAGCCGATAGCGCAAGCGAAATTGCGGCAAAGAGTTCGCCGGACTGGATAAATGCCAGGCAAATCATGGATGCAATGCCGAGCAACTGCCATGTAATGGCTTTCACAATGGTTCTTCGCGGCGTATCCAATGGTTCCTCTCATACTGGTCTGAGCTCAGCAATAGAAGAAATCTCGCCTTGCCGAAATTTGGAAAGAATGAAACATTAATCCCCGTATGGTGATAAAAAATAACAATGAGGGATAAATGAAAAAGGCTGAACGCGCCGCACTCTTCCGCCAACGGGTGATAGAGCGATTGGATGCTTCCAAGATGAGCAGATCGCATCTGTCGCGTGAAACCGGCATAGATCGGTCCACCGTGGCGCAAATTCTCAACGGGGATGATGAGCGCCTGCCCAATTCCCACCTTGCCGCTGAGTTTGCCTCTTGCTTGGGTGTCAGTGCCGATTGGCTGCTTGGTCTGTCGGATCGATCAGAAACAGCGGCAGAGTTGCTCACGGCCGGATTACGCTTTGCCGATGCGAAAAGAACGCCAGCCGATGAACAGTTGATTGAGTGGCACAAGGAGGCTGCCGGACATAAAATCCGTGCCGTACCGACTGTATTGCCCGACATATTGAAAACGAGGGATATGCTGGAATGGGAGTACCAGTTGTTTCTGGATAAAACGCCGGAACAAGCGACGTTGGCGATCAAGGACACCAATGAGTGGCTGCAGGCACCGGGATCTGACTACGAGATTTGTGTTCCGATTGAGACCGTTCGGTCGCTTGCCGAAGGGTCTGGCTACTTTAACTCAATTCCCGAGAATGTCAGAAGAGATCAAATTAACTGGATGGCCGACAAATGTGGGGATCTTTATCCTTCTGTTCGCCTCTACCTGTTTGAAGCCCGCAAAATATACTCAGCGCCGCTGATCATATTCGGGCCCATGATTGCGGCTGTCTATGTTGGACGGTTCTACATGGTTTTCAGGGAGCGCAACCAGATACAGGGACTGACCCGCCACTTTGATGCGCTGGTTCGCGATTCAAGCGTCGATGCCCGCTCGGCCCAGAACGCTATTCGATCTCTGCTATCGTAGTGTCTTACAAATTCTTTGACATCAATGGGATGCTCCCGCATGGGTGCTTGAAAGAAGGGGACAAAAATGTCGGGCCAACAATCAGGTGAAACAGCGATGCCGCCGCTGGCGGTTGTTCTGGCCCTGACGGTCTTTCTCTTGTTTTCTGTTCTGGATGCCAATGCCAAGTGGTTGGTTGGTCTGGGATACGCCATCTTCTTCGTCGTCTGGGTGCGATTTGCACTGCAGGCGGTGGTGCTGTTTGTCGTCTATCGGGGATGGAAAAACAGGTGCCTGTGGCAAATGAACATGCCGCTCTATCAAATACTGCGCGGTCTGTCCCTGCCTTCAATGACGGTTTTCAACTTTCTGGCTCTGCGTCATTTGCAGTTGGATGAAACGGTTTCGGTGCTGTTGGCATCTCCCATATTTGTGGCCGCTCTGGCTGGTCCCTTTTTAGGTGAGTGGGCAGGCCCCCGCCGCTGGGCAGCAATCCTTGTTGGATTTGTTGGTGTTCTGATCGTCGTGCGCCCAGGCACAGATGCGTTCACGCTTCCTGTCGTTTTTATCATCATGTCGATGCTGAGCAATGTTGCCTATTTTTTGCTGACCAGAAAGCTGGCGGGGCATGAGTCGCCCGAGAGCCTGATTTTCTATTCCTGCTTTTTTGCCGTTTTCCTGTTCGCTCCTATCGGTTTGCCAGAAACACGCTTGCCTCAATCTGTATTTGAGTATCTTGCCTTCGCTGCGGTGGGTCTGTCAGGAATGATCGGCCACATGCTTCTGATCAGGACAAGTCGCCTGGTTGAGACCGCAAAGATCGCCCCCTTTATCTACAGTCAAGCGATCTGGATGGTGGCGATCGGCTACATATTCTATGGCGATGTGCCAGATGTTTGGACCTTTGTTGGCATGCTGGTCATTTGTGCGGCCGGGCTCTATTTGATGTATCGGGAACGCCAGACCAGAAAGGCAGTCAAATGATCGAAATAATTCCACCCCAGTCGCTTGGTGAATGGTTGGCTTGGGCATCAGCGCTTGTGACAATTCTGTTTGGCATCATTTGTTTTTTTCTGCCGCGCACAACTTACAAGATATTGCGACTGAGAACCGTTGAAGGCGTGCCTGAAGCTGTATCAGAAAGCCGCGCCACCATGGCCGGCTTTTATCTTGGTGTTGGCATCCTGGCGATTATGTTTGCCCAACCCTTTATCTGGATGGCCCTGGGTGCCGGTTGGTTTTTCACTGCGCTGGGCAGGTTGGTTTCAATCATCTTTGACCGCGGCAACACCATGTTCAATTGGATTTCAATATTGATGGAGGCCGCGTTAGCGGCTGGTCCGTTGCTCTATGCCTTTGGCTACATTGTCTAGGGGCTCGAATCCTCTGTCCTACGACTATGGAATCTTACCCGTATGCGACAAAAGGGTAGTGTCAGCGTCTTGCTCTCGGGCAAACGCTATGCTAGAGCGCCATCACCTTGCCCAAGCGGTGCTTATTGCGATTCTTGGGTGATCCGAAAATAACAATTAATACAATGTGTTAGGGCAATATACCGGATTGGTGCTCTACACAGTGTTTAGTCAAGAGAAGTGATTGCCTGTGGCCACCTTGTCTCGCACCTCTCAAGTTGCATCACGCTATGCGGGTTCGTTGTATGAACTGGCAGCCGACGCCAAAGCTGTCGCTGCGGTCGAGAAGTCTCTCGGAGAATTTGAAACCATGATTTCCTCAAGCGCGGATTTGCAGCGCCTGATTGAAAGCCCGGTTTTTTCTGCTGATGAGCAAAGCGCTGCGATTACTGCCATTGTGACCAAGGCAAAATTGCACCCGCTTGTTTCGAATTTTCTCAAAGTGGTGGCAGGAAACCGTCGCCTTTTTGCTGTTCCGACCATCATCAATGCATTTCGTGACATCGCGGCTGAGGGCCGTGGCGAAGTTTCTGCAGATGTGACGGTTGCTCAAGCGCTGACAGCAGCACAAACCAAAGAATTGAAGGCAACACTCAAAGGTGTGGCCGGCAAGGACGTGACGCTCAACGTTTCCGTTGATCCGTCAATTCTCGGAGGCTTGATTGTGAAGATGGGCTCACGCCAAATCGACACTTCACTCAAAACCAAGCTTTCCTCACTTAAGATTTCGCTCAAAGAGGTCGGATGATGGACATTCGCGCGGCAGAAATTTCTGCAATACTAAAAGATCAAATCAAAAATTTTGGCAAGGAGGCCGAAGTCTCCGAAGTCGGCCAGGTGCTTTCTGTCGGTGACGGTATTGCCCGCATTTACGGCCTTGACCAAGTTCAAGCTGGTGAAATGGTTGAGTTTCCAGGCGGCATTCGTGGCATGGCCCTCAACCTTGAAGAAGACAATGTCGGTGCCGTGATCTTTGGTTCTGACCGGGACATCAAAGAAGGCGACACCGTAAAGCGTACTGGCGCGATTGTGGATGTGCCTGTTGGTAAAGAGCTGCTTGGCCGCGTGGTCGATCCGCTTGGCAATCCGATTGACGGAAAAGGCCCCATCAAGGCGAAGACACGTATGCGCGTTGATGTTAAAGCCCCTGGTATTATTCCGCGTAAATCTGTGCATGAGCCAATGTCGACTGGTCTGAAAGCGATTGATGCGCTTATTCCTGTTGGCCGCGGTCAACGCGAACTGGTCATTGGTGACCGTCAAACTGGCAAGACAGCGATCATTCTGGATACATTCCTGAACCAAAAGCCTGCACATGAATCAGGCTCTGAAACAGAGAAGCTTTATTGCATCTATGTTGCGGTTGGTCAGAAGCGTTCGACTGTTGCGCAGTTCGTGAAAGTGCTGGAAGAGCGCGGTGCGCTTGATTACTCAATCATCATCGCCGCGACAGCTTCTGATCCGGCGCCACTGCAGTTCCTTGCACCATTTGCCGGTTGTACAATGGGCGAGTATTTCCGCGACAATGGCATGCATGCCATGATCGGTTATGACGATTTGTCAAAACAGGCTGTTGCCTATCGTCAGATGTCATTGCTTCTTCGTCGTCCGCCTGGCCGCGAAGCGTATCCAGGTGACGTGTTCTATTTGCACTCACGCCTGCTTGAGCGTGCAGCGAAGCTGAATGAAGATGAAGGTGCTGGTTCCTTGACAGCGCTTCCAGTGATTGAAACACAAGCCAATGACGTGTCGGCCTATATTCCGACCAATGTTATTTCCATTACCGACGGCCAGATCTTCCTTGAAACGGATCTGTTCTTTCAGGGTATCCGTCCTGCGGTGAATGTGGGCCTTTCAGTTTCTCGCGTGGGTTCTGCAGCGCAGGTCAAGGCGATGAAACAGGTCGCGGGTTCCATTAAGGGTGAATTGGCGCAGTATCGCGAAATGGCCGCCTTTGCTCAGTTTGGTTCTGACCTTGATGCATCCACACAGCGTTTGCTTAACCGCGGTGCACGTTTGACTGAGCTTTTGAAACAGCCGCAGTTCTCACCATTGAAAACGGAAGAACAGGTCGCGGTGATGTATGCGGGTGTGAACGGTTACCTTGATGAGCTTGCGGTCGATAAGGTCGGTGACTTCGAGCAAGGGCTTCTGTCTCACATGCGGACTGCCGGCAAAAAGGTCCTGGCGACCATTGCCAAGGAGCAGAAGTTGACCGACGCGTCTGAAGAATCGCTGAAGTCTGAGATTGAAGCGTTCGCCAAGGGTTTTGCCTGATTAGGCCTGGCTCAAAGTAGAGGTTGTAAGTCATGCCTTCATTGAAGGACCTTCGAAACCGAATTTCATCGGTCAAGGCTACACAAAAGATCACCAAGGCCATGCAAATGGTGGCGGCTGCCAAGTTGCGCCGCGCACAAGAGGCCGCCGAAGCAGCACGTCCCTATTCGCAACGGATGGGTTCTGTGCTTGCCAATATTGCTGCGAATGTTGGCGGTGACGATGCGCCCAAGTTGATGACCGGAACAGGCAGCGACAAAACGCATTTGTTGGTTGCATGTACTTCGGAACGCGGCCTCTGTGGTGGATTTAATTCATCGATTGCGCGTTTTGTGCGTGAAGATGTTCGCAAGCTGCAAGCCGAGGGCAAAGAGGTCAAGATCCTTTGCGTCGGCAAGAAAGGCTACGATATCCTGCGTCGGGAATATCTGGATCTGATTGTTGATCGCGTCGATCTTCGCGAGGTCAAAAACATTGGATTTGCGAATGCCGATGCCATCGGCAAGCGCGTTATGAGCATGTTTGATGCGGGCGAATTTGACGTTTGCACACTGTATTATTCGGAATTCAAATCTGTGATTAGCCAGGTACCAACAGGCCTGCAGCTCATTCCAGCTGCGGCGCCGGAGGTCGATGAAGGCGCGAGCGAAGATACTGGCAATGCCATTTACGATTATGAGCCAGATGCAAATTCTATTTTGGACGATCTGATCCCACGCAATATCTCGGTGCAGATTTTCCGCGCCTTGCTTGAGAATGTTGCCGGCGAAATGGGTGCAAAAATGACCGCCATGGACAATGCAACCCGGAATGCCGGTGAAATGATCGACAA
>CAJHZC010000173.1_pt1 | contig 26044 bp, 26 predicted proteins | sample 9198911 | NCBI WGS metagenome assembly CAJHZC01 (sample SAMEA7708336, study PRJEB35096) | sediment metagenome | biome: marine neritic benthic zone biome [ENVO:01000025]; feature: sediment [ENVO:00002007]; material: shallow marine sediment [ENVO:03000034] sea grass bed [ENVO_01000059] ...
GCAATTAAATTGAACTCAGACAGTTTGGGGCTTTTTAATTGACGTTCAAACACTGCGCTTGAGAAACTGTTGCCATGCAGCAGTACAATTGTTGGCGCGGAAGCACCAGAATCGGACGCGCACTCCAAATAGTGAAGCGGTCCAATTTGGTTTGCAGAAATTTCAGCACAGGCCTTTTCCATTGGTGCAATTTACATGAGTCTGATCAATATCACGTTGCGACTTTACCGAACATTTTAGTCAATTACGGCTTTTCAATTGCTTCGGAATGTAACAAATTCACAGATGCATGGGCTGGTAGTGAGCACAGTGGGCGAAAACTGATGAACCTGGATATCCTCGTGACAATCGTCGCGATTGGCACGATCGGCTCGTATTTGTGGTCTGTGAAATACCACTTTGAGTCGAGCATGCTTGAAGTGGGTGCGAAATTCATATCGGTAATGGTGATTTCCTGCTCGATCATCTTCACAGCAATGACATGGCTTTATGAGCAGACGCCATATGTCCAAATAACGGGCTTGGTGCTGCAATGCCTTGCATTGGCGTTGTTTTGGATCACAATTCGCGAAACCCGAGAAGCAAAGCTTCTTGCGGTTTTCACAGCGCAAAATCCGGGCAGCCTGGTGACGACTGGCCCCTACAAATATGTGCGCCACCCATTTTATTCTTCCTATCTGCTATTCTGGCTAGGATGGACAATTGCAACAGAAACGGTCGTGAGCATGCTCCTTTTTGCGATCATGTTTGTCACATATTGGCGGGCAGCAAGTCAGGAAGAGGACAAGTTTGAAAACACGCCCATGGCCGAACAATACGCTCAATTTAAGCGTGGCAGGACACGGTTCATACCTTACTTGCTCTGATCGGGAAATGTACTGATGAGGTGCGCTTTTTCTGGACAGACCGCCGCACTATGTTCATAAATCGACGGTCCTGAGCGGAGTTTTCAAATGATCGACAAAAGACAGTTTTACATCGACGGCAGGTGGGTGGACCCATCAGCGTCCCATGATTTTGATGTGATTGATCCGGCGACAGAAGAAGCTTGTGCAACGATTTCGCTGGGTAGCGTAGGTGATGTAGACAAGGCAGTGTTGGCTGCACGCAATGCATTTGAAGGCTGGGCGACGACACCGCCGTCACAACGCCGCGCATTGATTGCCCGACTTGGCGAGGTCATGGACCGACGGCTTGGCGAACTGGGCGAAGCGATGATGATGGAGATGGGTGCGCCAATTGATTTTGCCAATGAAGATCAGGCCGGTTGCGGCCCTTGGCATCTAAAAGGTTTTTTGCGGGCTTTCGATAAATTTGAATGGGAACAGCCGTTTAAGAATGGGCAGATAATTGTCAGGGAGCCTATCGGCGTTTGTGGTCTCATCACGCCGTGGAACTGGCCGGTCAACCAGATTGCGCTGAAAGTCATACCGGCGTTGCTTACAGGTTGTACGTGCGTTTTAAAGCCCTCGGAGATTGCACCGCTTTCTGCCATGGCCTTTGCAGATTTCGTTCATGAAGCGGGTTTTCCGAGCGGCGTGTTCAATCTGGTCAACGGCGATGGCGCTACAGTTGGGGAAGCCATGTCCTCGCATCAAGGTATCGACATGATGAGCTTCACCGGCTCAACCAGAGCCGGCGCGCTGGTTAGCAAAGGGGCGGCCGACACAGTAAAGCGCGTCACCCTTGAGCTGGGAGGCAAATCGCCTAACATCATGTTCGCGGACGCCGATCTCAAGCGCCATGTCACAAACGGTGTGCTTCACTGCATGGAAAATACCGGCCAATCCTGCAATGCGCCGACGCGCATGATTGTAGCACAAGATGTCTATGAGCAAGCCATATCAATCGCGAAATCCGCAGCCGAAAGCGTCAAAGTGGGCAATCCGAAGGAACCAGGCGATCACATCGGGCCTCTGGTCAGTCAGGCTCAATACGACAAGGTTCAGGGCTTGATTGAATCGGGGATCAAGGAAAGAGCAAGACTGGTCACAGGCGGACCAGGCCGGCCTGAGGGATTTAATCGGGGCTACTTTACGCGTCCGACAGTATTTGCCGATGTTTCGCCTGACATGACTCTGTTTCGTGAGGAGGTTTTCGGTCCCGTATTGGCCATAACGCCCTTTGACGGATCAGAAGACGAGGCGGTTCGGCTTGGCAATGACACGGTCTATGGACTGGCAGCCTATTTGAGCACTGACGATGCTGAGAGAGGAAATCGAGTTGCCAGACGCCTGCGCGCCGGTATGGTGCGGGTAAATGGCAAAGGCTTGGGTATGGGCCATCCATTTGGTGGATACCGTCAGTCTGGCAATGGCCGAGAAGGCGGCGCGTGGGGTCTTGAAGACTTCACAGAGATCAAGATCATTTCACAGTAGAGCGTACTAAGGACTGAAATGCTCGAAATCAGGATAGATGATTTGAAGGGCCCCGAGATCGCTGCGCTGTTACAGCGCCATCTCGATCACATGTACTCTATAACACCCGCTGATAGCGTCTATGCGCTCGACATGCATGCGTTGCGGGTACCTGAAATCACATTTTGGACGGCGTGGAAGGATGGCAATCTGGTTGGTTGTGTGGCGCTCAAGGACCACGGCAACCAATTGGGTGAGATCAAGTCCATGCATACGGCAAGCGAAATGCGCGGCTTGGGCATTGCCCGTAAATTGGTCGTGACACTGCTCGATGAAGCGCGGCGCCGGAACTTCTCCAGCCTCAGCCTCGAAACAGAAAGAACCGCACATTTTTTGCCAGCCCAAAGGCTCTAAGAGCAGTTTGGATTCGTACCTTCGGGTCCATTTGCAGATTATGGGCCCGATCCGCACAGCTATTTCATGAGGTTGGACTTGAGCCAGCACGCGGCGCCAAATTAATCGATCAAAACCCTTTCATTTCATACGGAAATGCACTATGTGCAGCGCATCGCGTCAGTGAATTGACGTTAATGGCCCTTGCTGGACGACATCCCGGTCTGGGCGACCCATCAACCCTTCATTTCAAGAAAGGAAACACGATGTCGATTACGCCTGAGCGTAAAGCTGAGCTGATCCAGAAATTTGCCACTAAGCCTGGCGACACGGGATCACCCGAGGTGCAAGTTGCTATCCTCACAGATCGTATCAATACGCTGACAGACCACTTCAAAGACCACAAGAAGGACAATCATTCCCGTCGCGGTCTTCTGAAAATGGTATCTTCGCGCCGCAGTCTTCTGGACTATCTGAAGCGCAAGGACGAAGCGCGCTATTCAAAACTCATCACTGAGTTGAAACTGCGTCGCTAACAAACCTTGGCCGGTGTGGATGACTGTCTGCACCGGCCAGTAATATTCGCGGGGCAGGATTGCCGGTTGTTTGAGTATCAAGCACCCAGTCGTCTTGCCCAAGCACATAACGAACATCGCTACACGCGGAACATCCGTGTGCAGACGTGAACTTGAAAGGACAAGACATGTTCGATCACCATAAGGTGGAAGTGGAGTGGGGCAGTCGTACGCTGACACTCGAAACAGGCAAGATCGCCCGTCAAGCAGACGGCGCAGTTTTGGCAACATATGGCGAGACAGTGGTTCTTGCGACTGTTGTCTCTGCAAAGTCAGCCAAACCAGGTCAGGATTTCTTTCCGCTGACTGTAAACTATCAGGAGAAGACATTTGCCGCGGGCAAGATTCCTGGCGGCTTTTTCAAGCGCGAAGGACGCCCTTCTGAAAAAGAAACGCTGACGTCAAGTCTTATCGACCGACCAATTCGGCCGCTGTTTGCCGAAGGCTACAAAAATGAAACACAAGTTGTTCTGACCGTGCTTCAGCACGATCTAGAGAATGATCCCGATATGGTTGCTATGGTTGCAGGTTCTGCAGCACTGACCATCTCCGGCGTTCCGTTCATGGGACCAATCGGAGCGGCTCGAGTAGGATATATCAATGGCGAATATGTGCTCAACCCTCACATAGATGAAATGGAAGAATCCGACCTTGATCTGGTCGTAGCCGGCACCGCGGACGCCGTTCTGATGGTTGAATCTGAAGCCAAGGAACTGGATGAAGACACAATGCTTGGCGCGGTGATGTTTGGTCAGCAAGGGTTCCAGCCTGTGATCAAGGCAATTATCTCGCTTGCAGAAGTTTCCGCAAAAGATCCACGTGACTACACACCAGAAGATTTGTCCGAGCTTGAAGCAACAATGGGTGGCTTGATCTCTGACGAGCTGTCACAAGCCTATCAGATCATGGACAAGGCAGCGCGTTACGATGCGCTGGATGCCGCCAAGAAAAAGGTTTTCGAAACACTGTATCCAGAAGGCGCTGAAGACCCGGCCTGGTCTGCTGAGCAAATCGGCTCAGTGTTCAAATCCCTGCAAGCCAATGTGGTACGGGGCGACATTCTGAAAACCAAGAAGCGTATTGATGGCCGTGATCTGGAAACAGTCCGCCCCATCGTCTCTGAAGTTGGCGTATTTCCGCGCACACATGGTTCTGCTCTGTTCACTCGTGGCGAAACACAAGCCATGGTTGTTGCAACGCTGGGTACGGGCGAAGATGAGCAATTCATCGACTCGCTGACAGGTACCTACAAGGAAAGCTTCATGCTGCACTATAACTTCCCGCCGTATTCGGTCGGTGAAGCAGGTCGCATGGGCTCACCGGGTCGACGTGAAATCGGTCATGGCAAACTCGCATGGCGTGCCGTTCATCCAATGTTGCCAGCAGCTGAGGAGTTTCCCTACACCATCCGTGTGGTTTCAGAGATCACCGAATCCAACGGTTCATCCTCAATGGCATCCGTTTGTGGCGCATCTCTATCCATGATGGACGCTGGCGTGCCAATCAAGGCGCCTGTGGCTGGCATTGCGATGGGCTTGATCAAGGAAGGCGATGAGTTCGCTGTTCTGTCAGATATCTTGGGTGACGAAGATCACCTCGGCGACATGGACTTCAAAGTTGCCGGTTCTGAAAGCGGCATAACCGCACTTCAAATGGACATCAAGATCCAGGGCATTACAGAAGACATCATGAAGATCGCTTTGGGACAGGCTAAGGATGGCCGTATCCATATCCTTGGTGAAATGGCCAAGGCGCTTTCTGAAAGCCGCGGCGAGCTGGGCGAATTCGCGCCACGCATTGAGATGATGCAGGTACCGGTCGACAAGATCCGTGATGTGATCGGAGCGGGTGGCAAAGTTATCCGTGAGATCGTTGAAAAAACGGGCGCCAAAATCAACATTGATGACGACGGCACTGTTAAGATCGCTTCTTCTTCCGGCAAGGAAATCGAAGCAGCCAAGAAATGGATTCACTCCATCACGGCAGAACCGGAAGTTGGTGTTATCTATGAAGGTACGGTTGTGAAAGTCGCCGATTTTGGTGCTTTCGTGAATTTCTTCGGACCCAAGGATGGCCTCGTGCATATATCACAACTGGCCGAGGAACGCGTGGGCAAGACCGGCGATGTTGTCAAAGAGGGCCAGAAGGTTTTCGTCAAGCTGATGGGCTTTGATGAACGTGGCAAAGTTCGCCTTTCCATGAAGGTCGTCGACCAGGAATCTGGCGAAGAGATCAAGAAAGACAAGGCGCAGTAGGTTTAAAACCGTGCTTTGATTGTGTATTTGAACGCGGCTTTCGGGCCGCGTTTTTTGTGGCAGGAAACATGATAGCCAATCAACTGATACCTGAGCTGGCGGTGCGCGATACCAAGACATCTCTGGCATTTTATTGCGACGTGCTGGATTTTTTGGTGGAGTATCAAAGGCCTGAGGAGGGTTTTGCAATGGTGTCGCTGGGTGCCACGCAGTTGATGCTGGATCAAATCGGGCTAGGTCGCACATTCGGCGAGAACCGCTATGCACAACATCTTGGTCTGGGATTGAACCTGCAGGTCTTGGTCGGCGACGAACAACTGAACTGCATGCTGGATGCATTGGAAAAAGTGGGAAATGAGCTGTATTTGCCGCTTGAAGAGAAATGGTATCGCAAAGATGATATTGAGTTGGGCAACAGACAGTTCGTGGTTGCGGATCCAGATGGGTATCTGCTGCGATTTTCCAGTGATCTCGGAACAAGGGGAGCCTGATGCCCGGCGCAGCTGACACACTCTTTTTGCCAGTTTCAAGCAATGAAGTGGCTGTTGCAAATGGGCCATGGCTATATTTGGGTGCGCGAGCGCCCGACAATGGATTTCCGGAGCAGTTGCAGGATCAATTGGTTTGTGAGCAGCCTTTGCGCGCACCGTTTCTTGATCTGGAAATGCGTGGGCTCGATGTGACGCCACAATTACCATCCAGCCAGGACTATGTCGGTGCATTTATCCTGATCGGAAAACACAGAGGCGAGAATGAAGCCTTGGTTTCTCGTGCAAGTGCGTTTTGCGCTGACGGTGCAAAGATTGTCATTGCGGGCGAGAAGACCAGCGGCATCGCTTCCTTGCGCAAACGTCTATCGCAGTTCATTACCATCCAAGGCTCCATGGCCAAGAACCATGCAACGGCCTTTTGGCTCTCAAACAGCGGTGATTTAAGGTGCGCCTCTTTTGGCAAGAAGATGTCGCATCCTGAAGGGTATCAAACCGATGCCGGTATGTTTTCGCCTGAGAAGATTGATCTCGGCTCCAAACTGCTCGCAGACCATATCGACAAGGGTGTTCAAGGCGCGGTGGCTGACTTTGGTGCTGGCTGGGGATATTTGTCGCAGCAGGTCATTGTGCAGGGTTCGCCAACATCACTTGACCTCTACGAGGCGCACTGGCCCTCGCTGCAGGCGGCAAAAGCCAATCTGAAAGCGTCCTCTCATTTACCCATTGAATTTCACTGGATCGATATAACGAGCGAGGCGGTCAAGCGGCGCTTTAACTGGATCGTCATGAACCCGCCATTTCACACGGGTCGAAAGACCGAGCCAAGTTTGGGCCAGCAATTCATTGAAGCGGCCGCAAGGTCACTTAAAACGCGCGGCTGTTTGTTGATGGTTGCCAATGCCGGACTGCCCTATGAAAAAACGCTGGCGGAAAATTTTGCCCGGGTGGAAAAGCTCGATCAGCGAGACGGTTTCAAGATTCTGCTTGGTAAAAAGTAATGCGCTACGCGATTTTGGCCATCGCGTTGTAGATAAATGCATCGCTGGTCTCAGGTCGACCAAAGAAGAATCCTTGCATGATAGCGCAGCCTTCACGCTGCAGAATCTCTGACTGCTCTTCCGTTTCGATACCTTCGGCCACCGTCGACGCGCCCAGCGTCTGGGCTAGGTTTATGATGGTCGACACCATTGAACCAGAATCGCCTGTCTGGCTGAGTTTGCCAGCAGGGCCGAGCTTCTGAATGAAAGATTTATCGATCTTGATCTTGTCAAAAGCCAGCTCGGACAGATTTGTTAGGTTCGAGTAGCCTGTTCCAAAGTCGTCAATGGCGATAGAGACACCCAAGCTTTTGATTTCATTGAATATCCGGCGCATCCGGGCATGATCGCGAATGAGTACGCTTTCCGTTACTTCCAGTTCCAGGCGTGACGGTGGCAGGCCGGTTTCTGAAAGCACCGATTGAAGCGTGTCAATGAAGTCGTCTTCCTCGATCTGGGCGGTCGATACATTGACCGATACGACGGTGTCGGGAGAAAATTTGTTGGCATCAAAGCAGGCGCGCCGCAGAACCCAAGTACCCAATTGCTGAATAAAACCGCAGCTCTCGGCAACCGAAATAAACTCGTCTGGCGATATCGCGCCTTTGTCCCGGTGCTCCCAACGCAGCAGCGCTTCAAACCCGACAATCTTGCCGGATGGCATCTGGTATTGAGGCTGATAATGCAGCGAAAACTCATTGCGTTGAATGGCATAACTCAACTCGGTCTCAATCCACTGGCGATAGGTCGCGCTATGGCTCATCTCAGGATGATAGATCGCATAGGAGCCGCGGCCTGATTTCTTGGCGCAACTGCGTGCCAGATTGGCCTGACGCAGCAATTTGTCAATCGGAGTATCGCTCTTGTGGACCTGGACAACGCCACCATTGGCATAAACAGGATAAGTAACTGCACCGATGCGTACCGGCTTTGACAATGTGTCCATCAAAGCAACCACCGCTGCCCGCAATTCGCGGTCGTCGCGTCCGGTGCGCAAGCCAACAACAAACTCGCTGCCATTGGTGCGAACCAATGGTCCCGTGTCACCGACTAGATCCGACAAGCGTTTAGCTAGCACCTTCAGAACAGCATTGCCGATTTCTGCGCCATAAACATCGTTGATGTCACGCAGTTCATCAAAGTCCATGCAGATCAAGAAAACCCTTTGCATGCTCTTGATGTCATCAATGCCGTCAAGCATCGTGGGCAACACTTGCTCCAGCCCGTTGCGAGACAACAGACCGGTCACAGCGTCTTTGCGTAGTACTTCCTCGTAGTCTGCAGAGCGATCATCGCCACCGGCAAAATAGGCGTGGGCGCAACCGGCGCCAGCCAGCGCTGCCAATCCGGCAATCAGTGATCCCGTTACGGAAAGCAGCTGGCCTTCACCGGCATCATGAATGAAATAATTGGCGGACCAAAGCGACAAGGAAGCCGCGCCAAACCCGCTCGAGAATATTGTACTCGCGCGATAAAACTTGGTTTTAAAGCTACTGCTGAAGCTAAACATTTGCACCTCTGACCGGGACGCCAGAGTTGCATATTGTTACTAATTTTATATTGACGATTTGAGCGGGTCTGAACACAACTTCTCAAGAAAAAGAGTATGGTTTATTTTTCGTCAACAAGTAGTTCTTCGATGCGTGGCATCGAAGTAATGTTGTACCCGGAATCAACAAAGTGGATTTCGCCGGTCACGCCGCTTGAAAGGTCGGAAAGAAGATAGAGCGCCGCGCCACCCACTTCATCAAGCGTAACAGTCCGCTTTAGCGGTGCATTTCTTTGTTGGTGCGTAAACATGGCCCGTGCGTCGCCGATCCCGGCGCCAGCAAGGGTTCGCATGGGCCCAGCTGAAATGGCGTTGACTCGAATGGCATCCGGCCCAAGATCATTGGCCAAGTAACGCGTACTTGCTTCGAGCGCGGCCTTGGCAACCCCCATTACATTGTAGTTCGGCATAACCCGTGTTGACCCGCCATAGGTCAGGGTTAGCAATGAGCCACCATTGGTCATCAGTGGAGCCGCCAATTGCGCGGCTTCCGTGAACGAATAGGCAGAAATAACCATGGTTTGGATGAAGTTCTCACGCGTGGTCGCATCGACATACCGGCCTTTAAGCTCGGATTTGTCAGAAAAACCGATCGCGTGCACGACAAAGTCCAGGCTGCCCCATTCCTTGCCCAGCGTATCGAAAACCGATTTGACTGTATCAACATCTGAAACGTCGCATGGCATAACCATTGAAGAACCGACAGATTCGGCAAGCGGTTTCACCCGCTTGCCCAAGGCCTCACCCTGATAGGTAAATGCCAATTCTGCGCCTTGATCATGCAGGGTCTTGGCGATTCCCCATGCTATTGAGTGACTATTGGCGACGCCCATAATCAATCCGCGCTTTCCGTTCATAATTCCTGACATGAAAGTCCCCGGTCCGTATTTGTGCTTCAGCCGTTGTATTTTTGGAATGCTAATGTGGCGTTGGTTCCGCCAAAACCAAATGAATTGGTGATGGCTGCCTCCAATTCGACATCGTCGATACGAGACCGTGCAATCGGCATATCGGCAAACAGCGGATCGATTTCTGTGATATGTGCACTCTCGCAGACGAAGCTGTTTCGCATCATCAGCAAGGTGTAAATACTTTCCTGTACGCCCGTTGCTCCAAGTGAGTGTCCCGTCAGGGATTTGGTCGAAGAGATGTGCGGGATATCCTCGCCAAATACAGTCCGTATTGCATCCATTTCGCGTTCGTCACCAACCGGTGTCGATGTTCCGTGTGTATTGATGTAGCCAATTTTTCCGTTGACGGTTGAAATCGCCATCTGCATGCACCGCACAGCGCCTTCGCCTGATGGTGCGACCATGTCATAGCCATCGGATGTTGCGCCGTATCCGACGATTTCACCGTAGATCTTCGCGCCGCGGGCCTTGGCATGTTCCAGTTCTTCGACAACTAGAACACCAGCGCCGCCAGCGATCACAAATCCGTCGCGGGTTACATCATAGGCACGTGAGGCAGTCGAAGGCGTCTCGTTGTGCTTCGACGACATGGCACCCATTGCGTCAAACATGTTCGACATGGTCCAGTCGAGATCTTCGCTACCACCCGCAAATACAATGTCCTGCTTACCCATCTGGATCAGCTCATAGGCATTGCCGATGCAGTGATTGGATGTGGCGCAGGCCGAAGAGATTGAGTAATTGATGCCCTTGATCTCAAACGGCGTTGCCAAAGTAGCAGAAGCCGTTGAAGACATGGTCTTTGGCACAGCAAAAGGGCCAATGCGCTTGGGCGATTTGTTTTTTTCGGTCAGCAATGCAGCCTGATAAACGGTTTGCGTCGACGGGCCGCCCGAACCCATCACAATGCCGGTGCGGATGTTGGAGACCTCGTCCTTTTCAAGGCCTGAATCATCAATTGCCTGTTGCATCGCCAAATAGTTCCATGCTGAACCCTTGGCCAAAAAGCGGGTTTGGCGTCGGTCCAGAACTTCAAACGGATCGACCTTGGGTGTTCCGAACACCTGGCTGCGAAAACCATAGGCAACCATGTCTTCGGAAGTTGTGATTCCAGACTTTGCATGCAGCAGGGAGTCCAGCACTTCTTCAATATTGTCGCCAATTGACGAAACAATACCCATCCCAGTCACAACAACGCGTTTCATGAGTTTTTCCTACTGTTATCGGCCGGATTTGGCACCCAGCTTATTGTTCTTGAAAGAGCGCCACACGCAAATCGGTCGCAGAAAATACGGTTTCTCCATCGGCCTTCACAATACCGTCTGCGATGCCAAGCACAAGGCGACCTCGCATAACACGCTTGAAGTCGATTTCAAACTCAACCAGTTTCGTTTCTGGCGTCACCATACCGGTGAATTTAACTTCACCTGTCGAAATGGCGCGGCCCTTGCCGGGTTCGCCAAGCCATCCCAGATAAAAGCCTGTCAATTGCCACAACGCGTCCAGCCCCAAGCATCCGGGCATGACGGGATCGCCGATGAAGTGGCAGGGGAAAAACCAAAGATCAGGATGGATGTCAAACTCAGCGCGGATGCATCCCTTGTTTTTTGAGCCGCCGGTTTCGGAAATTTCGGTGATTCTGTCGACCATCAGCATTGGCGGAGCGGGCAATTGCGCATTGCCTGGCCCAAACATCTCGCCGCGCGAGCATGTCAAAATTTCCTCATATGTATAGCTGGATTTCTGTTCCGCCATCTCTCAAGCCTTGTTTTTCTTTCAAGCATTAGCGTCGGTATGGCACTAATGCTATCTCTATTGTAACCGTAGTTTCACATACCTACCTATTGATTGGCTCTGATTAAGCGAATATAAGCGAAAATGTAAGGCTTTACGTTGTTTTTCCGAGCCTTATATAGATTTTTAATGGGTGCAAACAATGGGTATTACGACCAAGGATAGCAGAGGCGATATACGTCAATTGCTGCATGGAGCAGGGCTCAGACCGACACGTCAACGTGTAGCGCTCGCTGGTATGCTGTTCCTTGAAGAAGATCGCCATATCGCTGCAGAAGATCTGCATCGTCAGGCCGTGGAGAACGGTGTTCCCGTGTCACTTGCCACCGTTTACAACACATTGCATCAATTTACAGAGGCTGGCCTGTTGCGCATCCTGGCGGTTGAGGGTCAACGAACTTATTTTGATACCAATACAAGCGATCACTACCACTATTATATGGAAGAATCCAACACCGTCATGGATGTTCCAACAGGCTCAGTGACTGTGGAAAACCTGCCCGCTCCACCAGAGGGCATGGAAATTGCGAATGTGGATATCGTAATCCGGCTTCGGAAGAAACGTTCATGCAGATAGAGCGGTGACCCGCTCTTAATCTTCGATTTTCTCGTCGGGGTAAGCGCCCCACAAATCAGCTTGGCTTGCGAAGCCGTTGAGCGATTTGCCATTGGCATTGACGGCAACTTCACACCATGCACCATCGCACGAATTGATCTCGGCAACGACACCCGGCTGCAAATATGCGACCGTACGAGCACCCGCACGAGGCTGATCGTAGAGTGAAATGGTTTCTTCTTTCGCGCCTTGCTTCCAGGGCGTTGCAATCGCTGTTCTTGCGCCCGACAGCAGCGATCCGTGGATCCAGCCAATTGTGCCATCTGCATCGCGAACCCGGCGCCAATTGTCCCATTCCTGAATGATCTCCAGCGGCAGTCCGGACTTGGTATACAGCCAAGCGACGGCGTAGTCTTTGCCCGGACCTACCCGCATATTCACGCGCTCGGACTTGAGACTGACAAATCGAGGAAGCGGCAATCCGCTTGGACCGCGATTGATGGAAGATGTTTGTTGGGCAACTGCCTTGCCAGGTGCAACAGTCACAAACACGGGCAACGCAAAGGTCATTGCGAGCATCGCTGAAACTGAACAGTAGACTAGTTTGCGCATCACGAACCCCACTGATTGGCAAGCGCTGGCCGAATTTCCCACATCTGGCTGTGAACGGTCAAAACAGCTGGTTTACAGGCTGAAATTTGACCCAATGCCCTGAATTCCTTTGTGTCGTCGGCTATGGCTTGATAGAAACACATAGTGATGGTCGTGATTATCGCGGCTTTTGGTTAATGGGTGCTCAACAAATCGGTAAATGCCGATGATTTCAGCTCCAAGCCAAGACTGGATACGCAGCAGGGAATTCGTGCTTTGGACACTAAGCCGTTTGTTATTGTCACACGTAAACTTCCTGAACAGGTCGAAACCCGTATGGGTGAATTATTCAACGTTCAGTTGAACCAGACCGATAAACCTATGCAGCAAGATGAGCTCGAAAAGGCTGTCGCCAAGGCCGATGTCCTGGTTCCGACAGTGACAGACAAGATAGATGAAGCCTTGCTGGAGCACGCTGGGCCAAATCTCAAACTGATTGCCAATTTCGGTAATGGTGTCGACAATATCGATGTGCGTGCTGCACATAACCGAGGCATCATCGTCACCAATACACCGGACGTTCTCAACGAAGATACGGCTGACATGACTATGGCGCTGATCCTGTCAGCACCCCGGCGGCTGGTGGAAGGTGCTGAACACCTCTTGAGTGATGAGGATTGGGCCGGGTGGTCACCCACATGGATGCTGGGTCGTCGTATTTGGGGCAAGCGCCTCGGCATCATTGGCATGGGCCGTATCGGCATCGCCGTGGCGCGGCGTGCAAAGGCCTTTGGACTGTCTGTGCATTATCACAATCGGGAGCCTGTGGCCGATGCCATTCGCGAGGAGCTGGATGCAACCCATTGGGCAAGCCTCGACCAGATGCTGGCGCGCATGGATATCGTCTCGGTCAATTGCCCCTATACGCCAGCAACCTTTCATTTGCTTTCGGACAGGCGGCTCAAACTGCTTCAGCCTACTGCTTTTGTAGTGAATACGGCCCGTGGTGAGATCATTGATGAGAATGCGCTACTGACGCTGATTGAAGCGGGAAAGATTGCCGGCGCCGGACTCGATGTCTTCGAAAGCGAACCGCACGTTAATCCTCGCCTCAAAAAGTTGGCGCGCGATGGAAAGATCGTATTACTGCCTCATATGAGCTCTGCCACCATTGAGGGGCGCATTGAGATGGGCGAGAAAGTGATCATCAATATACGCATGATGGCCGGTGGTGACCGTCCGCATGACCGCGTGTTGCCCTCAATGATCTGACCATGCTTAATCCCGGCGGGCGTAGTTCAGCGTGTCGAACCGGCCCGCAAGGGCATCATACAACAGCAATTTGCCAATCAGCGGATGGCCCGAGCCGGTTATTAGCTTGATCACTTCAATGGCTTGTAATGAACCAATCACGCCCGCCAAGGCGCCCAGCACGCCAGCCTCTGCACAGCTCGGAATGGTGCCTGGCGGCGGTGCTTCCGGAAACAGGTCGCGATAGCCAGGATTATTGTTCTCATAGGGTTTCAATATTGTGATCGAACCATCAAAGCGGCCCAATGCGCCTGTTATCAGTGGCATTTGCAAGCTTTCAGCTGTATCGGCAACAAGATATCGGGTTTCAAAATTATCCGAGCCATCGACTACAATGTCGTAGTTTTGCAGCAACGCATTTGCGTTGTTCTCATCCAGTCTCAGGGAATGGCGGACGATCTCGCAGTGGGGGTTTATCTCCTGAAGTGCAGAAGCGGCGCTTTCAGCTTTGGGCGCGCCGACAGAGTTTGTGGGATGTATGATCTGGCGCTGAAGATTAGACAGCGAAACGACATCATCATCCACCACACCCAACGTGCCCACGCCCGCTGCTGCCAGATACATCAGGACTGGGCTGCCCAATCCTCCAGCCCCGATCACACACACCTTTGCCTGTTTCAGCTTTTGCTGTCCGTTGCCGCCGATTTCTGGAAGCACAATGTGCCGGGCATATCGCTCGATTTCGCTGTCTGTTAGCTTGTCCATATCAACCGGTCTCGGGGATCAACGTGCCATTATCAACCGTAAAGTACTGGGCGCGATCTCCCAGAGAGTCAAACAGGTTCCGGTCCGTCCCGGTCATGAAAGCCTGTCCACCATTAGCATGAATACGGTCAAACAACGCCGCCCGCCGGTCAATATCAAGATGCGCTGCAACCTCATCAAGCAGCACAAAGGGCGCCATCTTTGATATTGAGCGTGTCAACTGAGCATGTGCCAGGACCAGACCAATCAGCAGGGCCTTTTGCTCGCCTGTCGAACACAGGCTGGCGGCGATATCTTTTTCAATATGATGCACTGAAAGATCGCTGCGGTGCGGGCCATGTAGCGTGCGTCCTGCAGCGCGATCGCGATAGCGCAATTCCTTTAGTTGACGGCAAAACTGTTCCTCAAGGTCAAAGCCGTTTAGGCCCTCTGCAGCCAGCGTCTCCAGCTCTCCATCAAGCGCAATATGCGCGGTTGGGAACGCACCCTCATGGCCGTCATTGCCAGATTCGATGAGTTCGGTCAGCAACGAAACCAGCTCGAAGCGCGCGATGACAATAGCGGTGCCAAGCGCCGCCAGCTGGGTTTCAGCCGCATCAAGCCATGCGTCTGATTGCGGGTTCGATGGTTCATCAAGAAGGCGATTGCGATTGCGCATGGCTTTTTCGTAATTCGAGACACGCCTTCCATGGCCCGGATCAATCGCCAACACCATACGATCCAGAAATCGGCGCCGATCACTAGCTGCGCCCGTAAATAGGCCGTCCATGGCCGGCGTAATCCAGATGACACGGCACAAATCCGATAGTTCGTCTGCGCTTTTCGCAGTGGTACCATTGATGCGCACGCGTCTGACTGGTGCTGCCCCCGGATCATTGCCGGCGGTTCCCGTTCCGATGGCAAACTCTTCACCGCCATTGTGCAGCGTCGCAAAGACTGAAAAACCATCGGTGGCTTTGTTGTGTTGCATGTCGTTGAGCGCCGCGCGGCGCATGCCTCGCCCTGGCGACATCAGCGAAATCGCCTCGAGGAGGTTGGTTTTGCCGGCACCATTGGCGCCAGAAAGCACAATGTGTTTTGCGGCGAACTCAGTCTCTATTGATGCGTAGTTTCGAAACGCGCTTAACTTGATTTCTGAAAGCCAGATGTCGGGACCTGTATCATCCATGCTGGTTCACGTACCCGATCCTGCCCGCACTTGATAGCCCGGCTATCAGACGCGCATCGGCATCAGGACATAGAGCGCATGCGCGTCCTCAATGTCTTCGATCAAAGTGGGCGACCCGGCATCAGCGAGCATGAATTTTATGTCACTACCGCCAAGCTGGTTCGCAATGTCGAGCAAATATCGTGCATTGAACCCGATTTCCATGCCATCGGCGTCGTAGGAAACAGCCAGCTCTTCGGTCGCCGAGCCAGAGTCTGGATTATTGACCGAAAGCGTCAACATGCCTTCCGACAAAGCGAGTTTAACGGCACGGCCCCGTTCACTGGAAACTGTGGAGACGCGATCTACGGCATCGGTGAATGTCTTGCGATCCACTTGCATCGCTTTGTCATTGCCCTGCGGAATCACCCGTTGATAATCGGGGAATGTGCCATCAATGAGTTTCGATGTAATGACTACAGCACCAATCGTCATACGGATCTTGCTGTCGGACAGCTCCACAATGACTGCAACATCGGGGTCGTCAACAAGCTTTTGCAATTCGCCGACAGTCTTACGTGGCACGATAATGCCGGGCATGTTTTCTGATCCATCAGGGGCTTCTGTTTCGCAGCGCGCCAGACGGTGGCCGTCGGTCGCAACAGCACGCAGCACAATATTGCCGTCGTTCTCGGCGGTGTGCAGGTAAATGCCGTTCAGATAATAGCGTGTCTCTTCAGTTGAGATGGCAAATTGCGTCCGATCAATCAGGCGCCGCATTGTCTGGCTATCCAATCGGAAAGTATGTGAAAATTCTCCAGCGGCCAATTGTGGAAAATCAGACTGGGGCAAGCACTGCAGTTTGAAGTTTGACCGCCCTGAAGCAACGGTCATTGTCGCGCCCTCGGGATCAAGCGACAACATGACCTCGCTGCCATCGGGCAGTTTGCGAACAATATCATACAGCAAATGCGCCGGCACCGTCGTTGATCCGGCCTGTTCAACAGCAGCGGGCGTCGCTTCGGTGATTTCGAGATCAAGATCGGTGGCTTTCATCTCAAGGCTGGCACCGTCCGCGTTAAGAAGTACATTCGACAAGATCGGAATCGTGTTGCGTCGTTCAACAACACGGTGAACATGGTTGAGAGATTTTAGTAGATTGGCTCGCTCAAGTGTCACGCGCATGGCAACCGTCCGTTTGATAATTTTTGAATATGGCGCTTTACCCTCAAATCGGGCGCCTTCGGGCTCCGAATGTGGGCTTTAAGCAGTCGAAATGCAAGGTTAAGCGCCCTTGGAGGCGGCCAATTGGCTTGAAAGATTGGGGATAATAGCGCCCGTCAGGCGGGCGCATATTACCAGCGCAAAATTGGGTTTATTCTTCGATCAGCCGGCGCAGCAATTCCAATTCTTTTGACAGATTGTTGTCATCCGTTTTCATCTGCTCGACTTTTCTGACTGCGTGCAAGACGGTCGTATGGTCACGTCCACCAAAGCGGCGTCCGATCTCGGGCAATGATCGCGGGGTCATGATCTTCGAAAGATACATGGCAATCTGACGGGGCCGCACGACAGTGCGCGTCCGCCGGTTGGAGAGCATTTCATTGCGCGGCACATTGAAATGCTGGGCAACGACACGCTGAATGTCCTCAATCCGAACTTTCTTGCGTTCTTCCGCTCGTGTCAGATGTCCCAGAATGTCATCAACGCGATCAAGCGACAGATCCGGTTCAAAGGAATGACGGAAAATCAGTTGGTTGAATGCGCCTTCGAGTTCGCGGAAGCTTGACGAAACGGTCTTTGCTACATGCTCCAGCACCTCGTCGGAGATGTTCAGGCTGGTATCGTCCTTTTGCGCCTCATTGAGACGGTTGCGCAACATGGAGGCGCGCATCTGATAGTCGGGTGCTTCAATTTCAAGCGCAACACCACCCTTAAGACGGGAGCGAACCCTCGGATCCAGCGATTCCAGCTCTGCCGGAGGACGGTCAGCGGCGACAACCACCTGTTTGGCGCTGTCCAGCAAAGTGTTTATCAGATGGCAAAATTCCGACTGAATCTTCTCGCCCTGCAGAAATTGCATATCGTCAATGACCAGTAGATCAATGTCGTTTAGTGCTTCCTTGAAACCCAACGCCGTCGAGTCGCGGATTGCACTGGCAAATCGCCACATGAAATATTCAGCGGTCAGATACACAACCCGTTTTGACTGGTCCTTGGCTTTCGACGCATTTGCAATTGCTTGCAACAAATGCGTCTTGCCCAAGCCTACGGCAGAGTAGAAGAACAGAGGGTTAAAGCGCGCTGCATTGGCGCCTTGGTCGACCGCTGTACGAGCTGCAGCCAGGCACACATTGTTGGACGGGCCTTCAATGAAATTATCAAAGGTAAATCGGGAATCAACGGGAGACCCCAAAATATTGCCGCGACCCGATTGCTCGTGCAGCGAACCGCGATGCACCGGTTTGGGCTGGCTCATACCTGGAATCTGAGGGTGCTTTGTCGTTAGTGCAGGTGCACCCGCGACTGTCTTGGACTGTGTTGAATCGGCCCGTGAGCCCGGCTTTTGCTGTGCGGCACTGCGCACAACCATTTCCACCTTCAGAACCGATGGCGTCTCTTTTTGCCAAAGCTCCAACATGTCATCAAGATAATGACTGTTGATCCACGTACGTAAAAAAGTGGTCGGTACAGACAAGCGGATCACGCTGTCGCTCGACGGCTCGAGTTGAACACGAACAAACCAGCTCTGATACACCTCGGCACCAATTTTGGCCCGCAATAATTGGCAAACCCGATCGAAAGTTTCCTGGCGTTGAATATGTGCTGTGTCTTTCTCGCTGTCTGTGTCCCCTGTTTCGTTTGTCCCTTCGCCAGCCGCCTTGCTCACCGGTGTGCCCCTCTCGTATGAATTGCCCAATACAGGGCGTGCGATCCTAAGATGACGGGAAACCAAGGCTCCGATATTCATGGAGTCTATGGCCCTGGCCGTCTTTTCGCTGCTGCTCTGCATTACGTGTCCTAGTAGTTTTGCTTAATAGAAACCGTTCCTGTAGCGGAACATTTATCGAGTGTTTTGTTTGACCGTTGCCCCTTCGGCTACTTCCTCCATAAATTTGCGCGCACGACGAACATGACGAAAAACTACATTTTTCGCGCGAACCGCATAGTACTCATTTGAACTGGCTCAGCACAGCTGCGCCCCAGACCAGCATTTGGCGTCAGTAATCTTCGCAGATCCTGATCTCTTGCAACCGCCGACCAAACGATCGCACCCCCTCCAAAGTCGGGCCTTGTGATACAGCTACATAGCGCCAAGCAGCCTTGAATTTCAAGGCGCATTTACTCAATTTTAACGAATCAAAGGGCTTGAAATTGAATCAGATATCGGACTCAAAAAGCCCTCAAATGACTAAATTGTTGGGATTCCACAATTTCTTTTTTAAAGATCGTTTTAAATGCCTTGAAAAAAAAATCTGAAAAAATTCGCTTGACTCAAACGGATTTCATTTTCGCAGCTCAGGAATCATCCAGAATTCAAGCGCGCCACTGTAAGCCATTGAAATTAAACAACAAATAAATCGTCGAAGAATTCATTGTGACAAATCAATGACATAGCAAGAATGCGCGGTGATTGCCCTGAAGTTAGGCCAAAATGATTGCCGGCTTATTATCTCGTAGTGAGAATTCAACAAAAAACCCGGCCAAATGACCGGGTCTCAATAATTGAACTTTTGAACGCTTGATCAGGCAGAGATTGCTTTGACGCGCGAAGCAAGTCTGGAAACTTTCCGAGACGCTGTGTTCTTGTGATAAACGCCTTTGCTGGCAGCACGCATCAGTTCTGGTTGTGCGGCTTTTAGCGCATTGGCGGCTTCTTCCTTGTTTCCGGAAGCGATCGCCTCTTCGACTTTACGAAGATAGCTGCGGACGCGCGAGCGTCGCGCTGTATTTACGGCAGTACGGCGCGCGATTTTGCGTGTCGCTTTCTTTGCTGAGGTGGTGTTAGCCATATTGTCTCTCTTTAACGCCCGTTCTCGGGCTCCAATTCTGTCTGAATCGCCGGTCCGTCAGACACGTAAAAACACTATGGCGACCAATGGCCGCCAGATTGCGGCTGCTATACTGGTAATAATAAGCAACGTCAACGCCCCACAGGCCGAAATGCTCCGATTCTTTGACCCGTTTGCCCAGATCATCCAAAGCACAAGCCTTGCAGCAAGACCTACCGGTTTTTGAAGCTGGGAGAGCGCTTATCGATAAAGGCGGCCATGCCTTCCTTTTGATCGTCCAACGCAAACATCGCCTGGAACACGCGGCGCTCAAACCGTAATCCTTCATCCAATCCTGTTTCAAATGCGCGATTGACGGCTTCCTTTGCCATCAACACAGATGGAAGTGAGAACTCTGCAATCTTCTGCCCGGTCTTGATCGCTTCTTCCAGCAATTCATTCTCAGGCAGAATGCGTGAAACCAGGCCACAACTTTCTGCTTCGGCGGCATCCATCATGCGGCCGGTGAGCACCATCTCCATGGCTTTTGCCTTTCCGATGGATCGTGCAAGGCGTTGTGTGCCGCCCATGCCAGGGATGATACCCAAACTGATCTCCGGTTGACCAAATTTCGCGCTCTCTGTAGCCAATATGAAGTCACACATCAGAGCCAATTCGCAGCCGCCGCCCAACGCATAACCCGAAACCGCTGCAATCAGCGGTTTCCGAAAGGAGGTGACATTCTCCCAACCGCCCATGGCATCGCCAAGATAGGCATCTGAAAAGCCCATCTCTTGCATTTCCTTGATATCTGCGCCAGCAGCGAATGCCTTTTCCGATCCGGCGAGCACAACAGCGCCGATTTTGCCGTCAGCGTCCATGTCAGCCAAGGCTTTGGACAACTCAACGAGCAGCGCGCTGTTCAGAGCATTAAGCGCCTTGGGTCGGCTCAGTGTGACAAGTCCAACCTGACCCCGTTTCTCAACTGTGATGTTCTGATAAGCCATGTTTCTCTCCGCGAGTTTGGCGTTTGAATTTACCTTTGGCACACGCCACAATAGAATGTCGATCGGCCGCTTTGTGTGATCCGCTTAATGGTTCCATTGCACGTGTCGTTCAAGCAAGCTGCGCCCTCCCGGTCATAGACCGCAAAACTGTGCTGGAAATATCCGAGCGATCCATCCGTTTGAACGTGATCACGCAAGGAAGAGCCGCCCGCTTCGATGGCATCCGTGATCACAGATCGGATATTTGTTGCCAGCAGCTCGCATTTAGCTGTTGGTGTCCCATTCTTTTTTACAAGCGTTCCGGCTTGTCTTTTGGGTGACAAACCACTGCGCCAGAGCGCCTCGCACACATATATATTGCCAAGGCCCGCGATCAGCGACTGATCAAGCAAGGCTGATTTCAGTGGCGTTGATTTGTTTTGCATTAAGGCAGCAACGGCTGGCCCATCAAGAGAATTGCCTGTTGGTTCCAGCCCAAGCGCCTTGAGATGCGGGTTGTCAAATATATCAGTTGTGGTGCCGGTGAACATGAAACCAAAACGACGAGGATCATTATATATGACCTGCGCGGATGTGCCATCTGCGCGCACCAGATGAAAAATTACATGATCATGCTTTTGGAGGGCGGACCGTTCATGAACAAATTCGCCGACAACACCGTCAAATGTTCTGAACGAGCCGGACATGCCCAGATGGCACACCAGCACCTCACCTCCATCAAAATACACTATGAGATATTTGGCGCGTCGCGAAAGCGCCTTAACCTTGCGACCTTCCAGTCTCTCAACCATGTCAGGCGGTAGAGGGAAACGCAGATCGCTTCGCCGCAGCTCCAACCACCTCAAGGTCGCGCCTTCCATTGTTGGCGCGAGGCCGCGCCGGACTGTTTCGACTTCGGGGAGTTCAGGCATCGGGCTTTAAACTGCTCATGAACGAACGGCCATGGGGGCCTGGTGCAATTCCCAAATGGGCGGCAATGGTTTCACCGATATCGGCGAAGGTGGTGCGAAGGCCGATCGATCCCTTCTGGGCACCATCGCTCTTCAGCAATCCAATGATGGGAACCCGTTCGCGTGTATGATCGGTGCCGCGCCAGGTTGGATCGCATCCATGGTCTGCTGTAAGAATCATCAAATCATCTGGCTGCATCTGGTCAATCAGCTCTTTCAGCCGACGGTCAAAATGCTCCAGTGCCGCCGCGTAGCCAGGCACATCGCGCCGATGGCCATACAATTGGTCAAAATCGACAAAGTTTGAAAAGACCAGATCACCCTTCTTGGCATCAGCCATCGCAGCGAGCGTGGTGTCAGCGATGGCTGCATTGCCATTGGCTTTGCGCATCTCGCTAATGCCTTGATGGGCGAAGATGTCGCTGATCTTGCCCACAGCGATCACGTGATGATTGGCGAACCGAATGCGGTCCAGAAGAGTTGGTTCGGGTGGTAGAACAGAATAGTCGCGACGGTTGCCGGTACGTGTAAAGTTATCTGGTGCATCGCCCAAAAATGGTCGGGCGATCACGCGACCGATGTTTAGATCATACAATAGTTCTCGCGCCGCCTCGCACACCTCGTAAAGCCGCTCCAGACCGAAGGCTTCTTCATGGGCAGCAATCTGTAGTACGGAATCATCCGAGGTGTAGAAGATTGGCATTCCAGTCTTCAAATGCTCAAGTCCAAATTCTGCGATCACCTCGGTGCCGGATGCGTGCTTGTTGGCAATTGAACCCTTGATGCCAGCGCTTGCGTAGATCGCTTTCTCCAACTCTGGTTCAAACAACGGGGCAGAGTGGGGCAGCTTTCCCCAATCAAATGTGACTGGCACACCAGCGATTTCCCAATGACCGGAAGGCGTGTCTTTCCCATTTGAAACTTCATCGCTCGCACCCCAAAAGCCGTCGGTCACCTCTGGCATGTACTTGGCGGCGAGCGGATGGTCGCTAGCCAGCTGCAAGGCGTGAAAGAAACCAAGTTTGGCCAAATTGGGACAATCAAGTTGACCAGCACGCAGGCCCTGTTTGTCGGCTTTGCCCGCCTCGATATGCTCCAAGATGTGCCCCAGAGTGTTAGAGCCAACATCGTCGTAACGCGCCGCATCATTGGCACCACCGACGCCGACTGAGTCCATAACAATCAAGATTGCTCGGGCCATGATGTTTCCTCTTCAGTTGAACTTGCACCGCATTAAGGGACTGTTGAGCTGCGAAGTGCTAGTCTCGCTTTGCAGCATCTATCTAGTTGCCGAGCCCAGATGATTAAAGTGCCGAGGCAAGTTGTGAAAGTCAAAAATCAAGTCAGGTTCGCCGTCGCGGTCTTTTGTGCGTTGCAGGTATCCGGCGTGCCAGTACCAGCGCAGGCCGAATGGCGTGAGCAAATGGGTGCATTCAGAGTTGGTATTGCAAGCAGCAATGGACAGCCGTTCAATCCTGCACAAATCAGGGAATTCAGGACGGTGATCAGCGAAGCATTGAAAATGCCCGTCGAAATCACGCAAACGCGCGATGCAGCTTCCTTGATCGATGCGGCAGCATCCTCGCGCCTTGAATATGCGGTTTTCAGTGCGCTGGGATTTGCGACTTTGGACCTGACATGTGGATGTATGGAACCCATTGTTGCGCCGATCAGCGAAGAGGGTGCAACCCATATCCGTTCTGTGTTGTATGCGCATGCAGATAAAATTGAAAACCCGGAAGATGTGATTGGCAAACGCATCGCTATTGGGCCGGAAAGTTCACTGACTGCATCTGTGCTTCCCATGGCAGAGTTCCAAGTCAACGGCGTCACGCTGGATGCGCTGGAAATCGCACTGGTGAAAAAACCAACGATCGAGGAAGCACTGGCCGCCGTCGCGGAGGGCGATGTGGATGGCTTTTTCGGATGGGATCAGGTGGAACTTGGCGCCAGCACTCGGTTCGAGACCGCTTTGTCTAGAAAAATGGAGACCTATGCTGATTTGTTTCTCGCAGAGATCTGGCATTCTGGGCCTGTGCGTTTTGGTCCGCACAGCGTTCGTAGCGATTTACCCAATGATGCCAAACAGGCGTTGCTGGAGGTCTTGCTTGAGATTGAACAGTCAACACCGCGTGCCTATGACTTCATATCACCAAATCTGGCTGGCGGATTAGCGCTTGCTACCAGCGCTGATTATGCACCTCTTATTGAGATGTTGCGAAAAATTGCTTTGCAGCAAGGCGAAGCTTCACAACAATAAAAACAACTAGCTCAACAAAAACGCCACCCCAGCAATGAGCGGGAGTGGCGCAATGAAATTCAAATACTGGATTCGATTAGCAATCAGTACAATCGACTGTGTCCGACAGGCGAGGTCGAAGGTAATATTCCTCCTCCATGTCCAGTGCCGTATAAGTAGAGCCTCCAGCGTCAGTCTTTTCGCCAATAATCCAAGTAACGATAGGTCGGTATTCGATCTCTGCCGTGACTTTTACGATGAAGGTCTCATCGATGCGCAAACGTGTGGGTACGCTAATCTTAGTGCCAAGTCCTGAACCCAAACCACCATCATAACTGCCTTTGTTGTAGCGGCGTGACCAGATGATCTCACCGCCATCGGGATGGTCATCGTCCACATCAATACCAACAATCGTGATTACTGGCTGATCAGCATCATAAGGAATCATGATTGCGGCGCCGATATCCAGAATGGCATTCAGACCTGCTTTGTTGACCTGGGATTGTTGGGTGACGAGATCGGCAACAGTGCTGGCAACACGCGCCAGACGTTTGTTGACTGTGATGCCGTTGGAAATTTCGATTGTGCCCAGATACATCGCCAGCAAAAGTGGAACGATCAGGGCAAACTCGACAGCGGCAATGCCATCGCGGTTGCGGCGAAACCTTCCGAGAAACAGTTTCCCGCGTTTCAATTTACCTGGATTTGTCATCGCAAAATCTTTCCGTTCACTGAGACGCTCGACTTAAAATGGCTCGTTCTGCCAGGTTGATGAGGAGAACAGCAGCGTTTTACCGTCTTCTAATCCTGCCATGTGCTGCTTCATGATGTCGGTGATTACCGGCCAGCGATAGAATACGCGCAGGTGATTTATGGTGCCCGTGCCGCCCGGCGCATAGGTAAACCCGGTCGTATCGAGCACAGTTGGCGAGGACATGGGAATTGTCTTTGGAACCGCCGCAAAACTTGCATAAGACTGCAGATCGAACTCGAGCTCAGGGCAGGCGTCATCGACCAGAAGGTTGATGTCATCGCAAATCAACTGCCTGAATTGGGTCGCCGTTGTGGTGGTGGCATCAATCTGTCCGGTGCGGATCTGACGGGACAATTTGTCGACAGAGTTTGAGATTACTTCCTGAGCGGTGAAAGAAAGCGCAGTTTCAAGAACTGCAAACACGATCATGATGAAGGGTAGCGCGAGGATCGAGAATTCGATCGCGGTCGCACCGCTTTCATCGCATCCCATACGACGGAAAGGCGATTTCAGCCATTTGCTCTTTGGCCTGTTTTTCACAGTTGAAACTCCTGTTCGTCACCAGTCAGGAGTCGAAATTACATCACAATGATTTACAACTTATTGTGCGCAAAACTAAAATGCCGCCAATGCACCAATATGGTACGATAGCGGCATTCATATACTGCATTTCTGTGCTTGGCGCGCTGGCGAAAGTCGATTAATCGTCGTCGTTATTGTGACCTGCGCGGTTCGCGACGGCTGTCGCGGCAATCGCTTGTGTTTCAGCTTCAGTCAGGTATGAACCTTCACATTCTGGCTCACAAGACAGGTTTTCGATCTCAGCACGGCGATAAACTCTGACAGTCGCGCTTGAGTCTCTGGCAACAGCAATTTTCTCATCCAGGATTGGTGTGCCGGTTGCATCCAGGATCACCAGATTTGTGCGACCAAAGCCTCGACCGGTAAGAACCAGTGTTTGAGCGTCCTGAATTGTCGCGTCCGCAATTTCGGGATTGCCGATGATTACCGTGGCGGCGGGGCGCGACAGTTTCACAACCTTGGCATTGTTGAGCACAACCTTGATGCCAACTTCACGAAGATGATTCTCTGCCTGTGCAGGGCTGATTGCAAACAACGCCGCCATGCCGGCTGCACAAACAATGCTAAATCGCGATACCATGAGGCTCACTCCATAAAACAAACTGGGTGCACTATCGCTCGCAATCCTGAAGGAAGAATTAACCATGACGGTTTAACCAAAAAAATCATTCTTTGTTCACCATTTTGTCACGAAACACTTTTTAAGAATTTGGCAACTCTGTTCTTTAAGTGGATGGCAAGAGGGGGCGTTTATTTTGGGCTCATCCGATCGGCAAACTTCATAATGGCTGACGGTGTGCTGTTAATTAAACGAGTAAGGAGCTCATTATGTTTGCACGTTTCATGAA
>CAJHZC010000148.1_pt1 | contig 26009 bp, 19 predicted proteins | sample 9198911 | NCBI WGS metagenome assembly CAJHZC01 (sample SAMEA7708336, study PRJEB35096) | sediment metagenome | biome: marine neritic benthic zone biome [ENVO:01000025]; feature: sediment [ENVO:00002007]; material: shallow marine sediment [ENVO:03000034] sea grass bed [ENVO_01000059] ...
GTCAAACCGGCTGCACGGCAGATCCGCGTGTTGAACGTCTTATATTTTTCTAGTGGCTCAGCCGTACACCCTGTGCCCAGATTGACCTCGATGAGGCGTTTGCGGTTGCCATCTTCGTCGACATCTTCGAGCGCATCACCAACATACAGCGCTGCGTGGCTCCAAGTGGATTGCGTTAAATATTTGATGGCAGCCGAAACTTTGCGATTGCCTTCGACAAGCAGAATGTCGCCCGGTTCCAGAGAACGGTACAATGTTTGCGGATCCGAAGGCGTGTAAGGCCGGTAGCCAGATGATTCCCGCTGGAGAATACCGGCCAGCCACTTGCCCAGTCTGGACCTCAAACTGTCGGTCGCTTGTGTCAATCCAATCCTCCCGTGCCAAGGCAATCTTTCGCCTTTCGGCTTTTGCAGCAATTCAATGCAGAGCGTTTCATTGAAGTCAAATATAGGTCCTGTTTTTTAGTGAACTACATGCTTGACCCCTTCACAATCAGTTCATAGTTTAGAATAGTTCTAATTCTGGAGTGGACATGCTGAACCGATTTTGGCCAATCGCGCGCCGCGACTTTGAAAGCCTTACCGAACAGGAAATCCTGGCACTGGCGATTTCATCAGAAGAAGACGACGCGCGCATCTATCTGGCCTATGCAGATGGTTTGAGGGAAAATTATCCCGCATCAGCGCGCATTTTTGAGGACATGGCTGTGGAAGAGCATGGCCACCGAGACAGATTGATCGCCATGCACAAGAAGCGTTTTGGCGACTCGATCCCTCTCATTCGGAGAGAGCATGTAAAGGGATATTATGAGCGTAAACCCGACTGGCTGGTGCGTCCGCTGGGTATTGATAAAGTGCGCGGGATGGCCAGTGAAATGGAAGGGCAAGCCCACCGTTTCTATCTGAGGGCGGCACAACGCACAAAAGATGCCGATACCAGGCAGTTATTGGGTGAGCTTGCAATCGCGGAGAGCGGCCATCAAACCACCGCCCAGCAATTAGAGGCCAAACACGCGCCCGATGATGTGCGAGAAGAGGAAGAGGCAGCCGAGCGCAAGCAGTTTATCCTGACCTATGTGCAGCCCGGATTGGCAGGGCTGATGGATGGTTCCGTATCAACACTCGCGCCGATATTTGCAGTGGCATTTGCGACGCAGGACACATGGACAACGTTTCTTGTTGGATTGGCGGCCTCGATTGGCGCCGGCATATCGATGGGCTTTACCGAGGTTGCCTCTGACGACGGCGTGATTTCTGGCCGCGGTTCACCGATCAAGCGGGGACTTGCAACCGGTATCATGACGACCATTGGCGGCCTTGGCCATGCATTGCCCTACCTGATCCCGCATTTCTGGACAGCAACAATCATTGCTTTCGTTCTGGTTGGCGTCGAATTGCTGGCAATAACCTGGATTCAGAACAAGTTCATGGAAACGCCATGGAGCCGAGCGATCTTCCAGGTCATGCTGGGTGGTATTTTGGTGTTCGCGGCGGGTATGCTTATCGGCAACGCCTAGAAAGGCAGCCTATTTGGCCTTTTCGACCGAACCAACAACGGTCATGTCAGTTGTCTTGATCGACACCCAATGACCGGCATGGCGCTCTGATTGACGCTTTAGATATTTGTAGGGCGTCTGTTCCCAGGCGCGAACCTGGCTTGTTAGATTGTCCAGAATGAAGTCTCCCTGATCCGTCCGGACGGTTAGCACCGCATGTCCTTCGCCATTAGGGCGACGCGCAACGGTGATCAACAAGGCGGCGGGTGAAACACCCTCGTTGATGAGCAATTGGCGCTTCAGCAGTACATAGTCTTCACAATCGCCCGCAGAGTCAGGAAATGTCCAAACTTCTTCCCTGCCAAAAATATCAAGATCGCTTTTTGGCTCGATGACCATGTTGACGGCAGAATTGATGTTGACGATCGAAGCCCAGATTTCTTTGGTCAGCTTGACCGGCTCAAGGCTGGCTCCGCGCTGCTGACGGCACTCATCGGCATAAGCAAGACAAAACTCGTAGTGCCCGATGGGCTGTGAGGTCAGTTTTCCGGTGATCATGGCTGAACTGCCTGCCGCGGATGACGGGGCTGCTGATAAGGCCAACAGACCAAGTGCTGATACAAAGCACCCTAGCTTAAAAACTCTTGCCATTACGCGACTACCACCCTTACGCACTGATTAACAAAGAGTTAACCATCGACAGGTGGGAAAGACAACATCACATCACCGGCCGGATGCTAATATGGTTAAGGTGGCACGAGGGCAACCGCGCGAAATTGGCTGATCAGATAATCAGCAAATCCCTTTAATTACAGCAAGTTATGGAAGTCGGCCTAGGAAACCGCGCGCAATTTTGGTTTTGCTGGTTTGCGGATTTGCGCCGCTGTCTTCATGAAATTGAGCATTTTCGGTGCGCACTCTTTTCTGAAGCGCGAGCCGTTAAACACGCCATAGTGTCCCACATCGGGCTGCTCGTAATGAAACTTTAAGCTTTCAGGAATGTTCGGACACAAATCCAACGCCGCTTCCGTTTGGCCGCGACCGGTGATGTCGTCGTTTTCACCCTCAATAGTGAAAAGCGCAACATTGCGAATTGCACCCAGATCAACCAGCTCACCTCGATGCTCCAACGTTCCGTTTGCCAGTGCATGGTCGATGAAAACGACTTCGATCGTCTGAAGATAGAACTCAGCGGTTAGATCCATGACCGCGAGATATTCGTCATAAAAATCACGATGGCGCTCGGCACTATCGCCGTCATCACGCACCATGTGCATGAAGAAATCCTTCTGCGCAATCATATGGCGATCAAGGTTCATCGACATGAACCCGGTCAACTGCAGGAACCCAGGGTACACCTTTCGGCCAAAGCCAGCATTGGGGAACGGAACGTCCATGGTCACATTGTCGGCAAACCAATTAAGGTCTTTTTCCTCGGCCAGTTCATTAACTGCAGTTGGGTTGCGGCGCGTATCAATCGGCCCGCCCATCAGCGTCATGGATGTAGGTGCATTGGGATCGCCATGCTTTTCCATGACAGCAACGGCTGCCAGAACCGGCACGGATGGCTGACAAACCCCGACGATATGCGTGTCTGGGCCCAGATGCGTCATCATCTCGATCAGATAATCAATATAGTCGGAAAGATCGAACCGCCCCTCGGAAACAGGGACGGTACGCGCATCAACCCAGTCAGTGATGTAGACTTCCGCATCGGGGAGAAAGCGCTCAACGGTTCCGCGCAGAAGGGTTGCGTAGTGGCCGGACATGGGTGCAACGAGCAAGATCTTCGGCTGATTGGCAATTGGCCGGTCCAAAACGCGCTCAAAATGGATCAACTGGCAAAACGGCTTTTCCCAAACCACTTCTTCGCGCACTGATACTTCTTCGCCGTCGATAACCGTGGCGTCTATGCCAAACTCAGGCTTTGCGTAGCGCCGCGTTGAGCGCTCGAAAACTTCAGTCCAAGCAGCCATCGTGCGACCAAAATCAGTCCGTGAGATCGGATTGATGGGATTTCGATAAAACATGCCCGTTGCGTGGGCTACTGAACGCCATGGCTGAATGAGCGCATGATTCAACTCGTAGAACTTATAGAACATTATTCTTAGTCCCCGTTTTCACCTGTGATGTCCCTCCCCAGACACAAAACAAGTGATTTGCTTTTCAATACAATGACATGATGCACTGCAAAATCAACCAAACCATGGCTTAATATGGTTAAAAAACCTGAATTTACAACTTTCGTATCATTAAAACGCGGGCTGAATCTTCCACGCCGCGCGGAATTTCCGACAAAAATCGCTGTTTGAGTGAATCGGGCGCTTTGGCTGAATCAGCTACCACGAAGCGAAACTTCTCGTAGAATGGCGCATTGAAAGGAACGTCCCGGAATGTCGACAGAGCGACATTGCTGTAATAGGCCCATTTTGCGTAATCGATCACCGCGCCGAGCAGCGCTTTTCCCAACCCCATCCTGGCATGGTCAGGGTCTACGGCCATCTGATCGAGCCAATAGACGCCATCCAGATCGCCCGCCAATGCAAAGCCAGCTGGGCTATCCCGCGGATCGGCAACCACCCAAACATCTCTGGATTCCAGCATTTTTGAGAATTGGCTGAACGGCACAGTATCGAATTGTACATAGGGCAGCCAAGCTGCAAACAGGGCAGTGGCAGCATTGTCGATCTGCCAAAGCATTCTCGCTTCACCATCTTTCATGCCGCGCAAAGCATAGCCTTTCGGTAAATCAAGTCTCGCGCCTAGCAGGGTCAGGTGCCCTCAATCACAATCAACTCGCCTTCGGAGAGCTCCTGTCGGATCTTCCGCGCAGCAGCGTAGGTGTCCGATTCATAGCACGCCCGGGCTGCTTCAACCGTTTCGAACTCGATAACAACATTCCGGCTTCTGGAACCGCCTTCATCGGCAATGATGACACCGCCGCGTACCAAAAACTTTGCGCCATATTCCTTGTAGGCAGGAGTCGCAGCTTCAACATATTCGTGGTAGCGTTCCTGGTTGTGAACATCCAGGCGTGCGATCCAGTATCCCTTTGGCATTTACATCTCCTTGGGCGCTAGAGCGCCGATTGTATCTGTTCCAAAATTTCTGTCGCAGCAGACTTTCTATCCGGTGCCGCGACAATGGGCCGACCCACGACCAAATGGCTGGCGCCTGCGCGAATGGCGTGGGCGGGTGTAACAACGCGTTTTTGGTCTCCGGCATCGCTTCCGGTTGGCCGAATCCCGGGCGTAACAACCGCCATATCCGGGCCTACGATCTCTCGCACTGTTTCTGCCTCTGCTGCGGAACAAACAACGCCGCCCATACCTGCATGGACAGCCTGTCGCGTTCGCTTGAGCACCAAGGTGGCCGGGTCATCGTGATAGCCGGCTGCGCTGAGGTCCTGCTCATCCATAGAGGTCAAGACTGTTACACCCAGCAAACACAAGTCAGAATCCTTTGCGGCAGAAACGGCGGCTTCCATCGCTTTGGGATAAGCATGCAGGGTGAGCATATCGACACCCAAATTTGCCGCACCTTCCACGCCTTTGGCAATGGTATTGTCTATGTCGAGCAGCTTCATATCCAGAAAAACAGACTTGCCAGCGATTTTCAGTTCACGCGCCAAATCCAAGCCGCCGACAAAGGCCAATTGGTATCCGATTTTGTAGAAGGAAACGCTGTCGTCCAAGCTTTCGACGATGGCGGATGCCTGCGAGACGGTTGGTACATCCAAAGCAACAATGAGACGGGAAGTGGCTTCTGACACTGCTTGCTCCTACTTGATCTGGGCATTGCGTTGGGACCCAATCGCACAACCAATTGTTAGGTTCAAGCCAAACAGTGCTTATCCCCTGCCCCGACCTTCTACAACAAGCTCCAACAGTGACCGGCAAGCGTTTTGCAGCAGTTTGAGCTGTCGTTCGGCCTTGGGCATGCCGTTGTCATCAAAGGCGTCCTTTGCGCCCGAAATGGCGCATTGCTCTGTAACAATCTGTGCACCGACATTCATTAAAACAGAGCGGACATGATACAGGCCGCGCACGCCACCCAGCGCACCATTCGAAGCTGACCCCAGAGCCACGACCAATCCCTGATAGGGCTTGAGTTGTGCATTGCCATCGGTCTTGGCAACCGAAACCCAATCAAGCACGTTCTTGAGCAGGGGCGTTATCGAGGAATTGTATTCCGGGCATGCGATGAATGCGCCGTCATGGGATTGAAACAGTCGAGACAGCTTGACCGCTTCATCAGGCAGGCCCTGGGCGTTTTTCAGATCTTCATCAAAAATGGGCAGGGGATAGTCGGCCAGAGAGATCAGCGTGACTTCGGCACCCGATTGAGCGAGTTGGCTAACGGCAGCCTCGGCGAGTTGGCGATTAAAGGATCCGGTACGAACCGATCCTGCAAAGACAATTATTTTAGCAGGCATTGGATTACTCGATTGATTGGACGCATTGCGTAAATATAGTGCGTCCGGCACAAATTACAGCGCAAAACAGGCACATTCTCAGCAATTTGGATCAGTGAGGTACGCGATAGCGATAGGTCCAAACCCGGCTTGGCGGCAAGTTCATAAGCACCCACCGGCTCTTTTCCACCTGAATGTCCGGATTGTCGACTTCTATGGGCGCCCTCGTCCCGTATGAGAATTGCACCAGAGGCCGGCCAAGCGGTAGTCGTTTTAAAGCACCCTCCAAGAATTGCTGGCGCATGGCCGATTCATAGTTCAGGAGCGGAAGCCCGGAAATCACGCAATCAAACTCCTGATCGCAATGCTTACCCAAAGCCTCATCGAGATCAAAGGCATTTCCCTCAATCACATGGGCTTGCGGCAAACGGGCGCGCAGTTGCCTGCAAAACCGTGGATCATATTCGACCGCAAACAGGTCTTTCTCTGCAACACCATGATGAAGGATGGCGTTGGTGATGGCACCTGTGCCCGGCCCCAGCTCCAGAACAGGCAACTTGGTTGGACGGGTGATGTTGGAGGCCATCAGTTCGGCTGTTTTTCGCGAGGTTGGTGCGACGGCGCCAACAGTTTTGGGCGACTTGGCCAGCGCACCAATAAATCGAACCTGCTCCATTACTTTGGCCGCAGGGGATGTCTTCAGTCGATGGGTATACTTATTCGCCAAGATCGAAGAAGTCCTTCATGCGATTAAAGAAACCAGCGGATTGAGGGCTGTTTTCCTTTGCAGAGATTTCTTCGAATTCTTGTAGCAATTCGCGTTGCCGCTTGGAAAGGTTTTGCGGTGTTTCCACCGCAATCTGAATGTACAAATCACCCATTGCCGTCTGTCGCATCACAGGCATGCCCTTGCCTTTCAACCGGAATTGGCGGCCGGATTGGGTACCCTCAGGCACTTTTACGCGTGTTTGCGAGCTATCAAGGCTACCGACCTCGAATTGTCCGCCCAGTGAAGCGGTGGTCATGGAAATCGGGACCTTGCAATAAAGATCCGCGCCATCACGCTGGAAAAACTCATGCGGTTTGACCGAGATAAAGATGTAGAGATCACCCGCCGGGCCACCTCTAAAACCAGCCTCTCCTTCACCGGACAACCGGATGCGGGTTCCATCTTCAATGCCAGCGGGAATATTGACCGAAAGCGTTCGTTCTTCTGTCACGCGTCCCTGGCCACTACAATCACCACAAGGATCGTTGATTACCTCGCCGCGACCGTTACAGGTATGACATGTGCGCTCGATTGAAAAGAAGCCTTGAGAGGCGCGCACGCGGCCAGAACCGGAGCAGGTTGAACATGTTGTCGGCGATGAACCGGGTTTGGCACCCGAGCCCGTACAGGTTTCACATGTCTTGGTGGTCGGTACGCGAATGGAGGCCGTTTTGCCTGCATAGGCTTCTTCGAGTGATATCTCGAGATTGTACCGCAGATCAGCGCCACGTTCGCGCCCGCCAGAGGATTGACGCCCGCGGCCGCCACCCATCATGTCCCCGAAAATGTCTTCAAAAATATCTGAGAAACCACCTGCGCCAGCACCAAATGGTGATCCGCCTCCACCGCCACCGTTTTCAAAAGCGGCATGACCAAACCGGTCATAGGCTGAGCGCTTCTGAGGATCCTTTAACGTTTCATAGGCTTCGTTGGCTTCTTTGAAACGTGCCTCGGCATCCGCATCACCAGGATTGCGGTCCGGGTGGTATTTCATGGCAAGCTTGCGATAGGCGCTTTTCAGCTCCTTTTCATCCGCACTCTTGGATACGCCCAAAGTTTCGTAGAAATCAGCTTTTGCCATTGTCTGCAGTCATCCCCTCGATGAAGGCAAACCCTTGCGCTAACGCGCAAGGGCCAGATCGTACTATCGAGAATTATGCAGACTTCTTGGCGTCTTCGTCATCATCATCGCTGATGTCTTCGAAGTCGGCATCAACCACATCGTCGGCGGCTGCGTCAGCAGCGGCGTCGGCTTCAGCTTCAGCGCTCTGCTCTGCCTGCGTAGCTTCATAGATCGCCTGACCAAGCTTCATGGATGCCTGTGCTAGCGCTTCTGTCTTCTCAGTGACAGCATCGCCGTCCAGTTCCTCTTTGCCGATCTCTTCCTTCAGTTCGGCAATCGCATCCTCAATCGCTGACTTGTCTTCGTCCTCGATTTTGTCACCATGCTCGCCGAGCGATTTCTCGGTAGAATCGATCAGTGACTCGGCCTGGTTCTTGGCTTCGACAGTTTCGCGACGCTTCTTGTCTGCTTCCGCATTCAACTCAGCGTCCTTGACCATTTGATCGATCTCATCATCTGACAGACCGCCAGATGCCTGGATGCGAATCTCATGCTCCTTGCCGGTACCCTTGTCGACAGCCTTCACATTCACGATGCCGTTGGCGTCGATGTCAAATGTAACCTCGATCTGAGGAATGCCGCGTGGCGCAGGTGGAATACCAACCAAATCAAACTGCCCAAGCAATTTGTTGTCAACAGACATTTCACGCTCACCCTGTGATACGCGGATTGTTACAGCCGACTGATTGTCATCAGCTGTCGAGAAAGTCTGGCTTTTCTTGGTCGGAATGGTTGTGTTGCGGTCGATCAAGCGGGTGAATACACCGCCCAACGTCTCGATACCCAGTGACAGAGGAGTCACGTCAAGCAACAGAACGTCTTTCACGTCACCTTGCAACACGCCGCCCTGAATGGCTGCGCCCATCGCGACCACTTCATCGGGATTCACACCCTTGTGCGGGTCTTTGCCGAAGAAGGATTTCACGGTTTCCTGAACCTTCGGCATACGTGTCATACCGCCGACCAACACAACCTCACTGATGTCGCCGGCCTTGAGGCCAGCATCCTTGAGCGCTGCTTTCATCGGATCAACTGTACGTTTTATGAGATCTTCAACGATGCTCTCAAATTTCGCACGGGTCAGTTTCATCGTCAGGTGTTTTGGACCTGATGCATCCGCTGTGATGAAGGGCAGGTTCACTTCGGTTTGCGCGCTGGAAGACAGTTCGATTTTTGCCTTCTCGGCGGCTTCTTTCAACCGTTGCAGTGCGAGTTTGTCGCCCTTCAGATCAACACCTTGGTCCTTCTTGAATTCGTCGGCAAAATAATCGACCAAGCGCATATCGAAGTCTTCACCACCAAGGAATGTATCGCCATTGGTGGACTTAACTTCAAATACGCCGTCGCCAATTTCCAGAATAGACACATCGAATGTACCGCCGCCCAAGTCGTAAACTGCAATCGTGCCGCCCGCGGTTTTGTCCAGGCCGTAGGCCAATGCCGCAGCGGTTGGTTCGTTGATGATACGCAGCACTTCAAGGCCTGCGATCTTGCCGGCATCTTTTGTTGCCTGACGCTGGGCATCATTGAAGTAAGCTGGAACCGTGATAACGGCCTGCTCGACTTTCTCGCCCAAATAGGCCTCTGCGGTCTCCTTCATTTTGTTCAGGATCATGGCGGAGATTTGCGCTGGGGAGTGCTTTTCGGAACCTGCCTCAACCCAGGCGTCGCCATTTTTGCCTTCAACGATGGAGAACGGGACCATCTTCTGGTCTTTTTTCACAGTGGGATCGGAGAACCGGCGGCCGATCAAGCGTTTGACCGCAAACAGAGTGTTCTCGGGGTTGGTGACTGCCTGGCGCTTGGCCGGTTGGCCGACGAGCCGCTCGCCATCATCGGTAAATGCAACCATTGAAGGCGTTGTTCGCGCGCCTTCAGCGTTTTCAATCACCTTTGCGTCCTTGCCATCCATGACGGCCACGCAGGAGTTTGTTGTACCTAGATCGATACCAATTACTTTTGCCATTTTTGACCTCTTCTCTAGCTGACTGCCCGGACCCTTTGTGGCGTTCCGTAGGGCAGCCCCTTTGGCTTTGATTCATGATGCGCGGTCATAACCGTTCATCCGTGTCGCGTATATAAGAAAGCGGATATTCGGGTGCAAGGCTGTGGGTAACAGAAATTTGACAGTAAATCAGTGAATTTTAGGCCGATTCCTGCAACCTGACGCTGTTTGGATGCTCATTCAGGCTGGCAACGGCATCATCCAGTGTAAGCGGCCTAGCAAACAGGTATCCCTGACCCAGATCGCAACCCAGAAGTCGAACCAGCGAACGGTCCTCCTCGGTTTCGATCCCTTCGCAAATCATCTGCGTACCAAAAGCATCACAAAGCTTGCGTGTTGCTTGCACAATCGCCTGTTTGCTTTTGCTTAGTCCGATTTCCTGAACAAACGCCTTGTCCAGTTTCACTTTGTCGAATGGGAAGCGGGCCAGATGCTCAAAACCTGCATTGCCTGTTCCGAAGTCGTCCAAAGCGATGGAGATACCATTGCCCCGCAGCTTGTTGACATTGGAGTCCAGTGTTTCTGATTGGCCAAGTGCAGCTGTCTCCAACACCTCCAAAATAAGGCGTTCTGGTCGCAATCCAGTTTCCTGCAATATGCCCATCACGAGTTCGGCAAAGCCTTTGATCTCGAAATGCTGTGGCCCGATATTCACCGAAATGGCAATGTGACTCGGGAATTGTGCGGCTGCCACGCACGCTTTGCGAAGAACGTATTTGTCCAGAAGAAATGCGTAACCTGCGGCATCAGCAATGTTGACGAGTTCAAATGGCGGAACCCGACCCAATTTGGGATGACGCCAACGCAACAGCGATTCGAAAGTTACAGTCTTGCCGGTCGCCAAATCAATGATCGGCTGGAAATGCAATTCCATCGAATCACTTTCAATGGCCGCCCTGAGGTCGGCTTCAATGATCGCGTTGCGGCGCATTTGACGGTCAATACCTCCGTCAAAGACGACAAAATCCTTGCGACCCGACTGAACAGCAAAATTCAATGCGACTTGCGCATCAACCAGCATGCCCTCTGCGGCATTGGTCAGATCGCCCGAAAAATTTCTGCAGCGGGTAAAGCCAGCCTTGATATTGGGGGTGATTGTGGCTCCACCCATATTCACCGGCCTGCTGAGTTGTTTGTGAATTTCTTCAGCAAACGAGTTGAGCTGTTCTTCAGAACCTGCCGTAAAAGAAATGGCAAAGCTGAAAGGAGCAAGCCTGCAAATTACAACGGATTGAGGCGTCAGCACTTTGAGTTGGTTGTAGAACATGACCGCCATCTGCTCTGCGCGTTCATGGCCCAACGCCGTGGAGACGGTATCCATCCGGTTCAGTTCAAAAACGGCAAGCGCCGAGTTAGGTCCGTTCAGGCCGATTTGTCCTTCACACTCTTCCAAAAAAGCGAGGCGTCGCATCGCACCAGTGTCTTCATCATGCTTCGACAAGAATTCCAACTGGTCCCGGCTAAGCCGGGCATCTGCTCTAGCAGCCAGCATGAGTTTGTTGATCAAATTGTTCAGCGCCACGTAGCGCCAGAAGATGTTTGCAATGATAAACACATGCGACGCAGCAGTGGGCACTTGCAAAGCCCAGTATTTATAAAGGCTGAAAGCCGCCAGCTCCAAGATCAGGCCAGAAAGCAAAATGGCACTCATCCACCATCCCCAGCGATCGCTAAACTGCCAGCTCAACGCGACCGCCATGATCATGATAATGCAAAGCGGCAGAATAGGTGAAACAAGTTGGATTTCACGACCTGCCTTCAAGGTCTCCGCTGCCAGTATCTGCACCATCGCACCTGGCATGGGTCCATGCACCGGTGTCAGAAATATATCGCCAAGTTCTGTCGCATAGGCGCCATAGACAATTTTTCTTCCTTCCAAAGAACCGATTTTTGCGCTCGGATCAAGCAATACAGATGCAGACAAGACCGGCACTGTTTCAGCATTGATACCGTAATCGATTCTGACACCTTGCGTCCTGGTACGTTCAGCCAGCAAGGTAGGCATTGAAGGTATATAGATGTCGCCCTGGCTCCAGCCCCCACCAAAGGACCAGATCTTTCCATCGGGCTCGGGAAAGACGTTCACGCTCCCCAGCCACGCTTCATTTGCAAAAGGTTCGATGGGAGTCGATACCACCGTATCTACGGATGAATCGCCGACTTTTGCCTTCTGCATAAAGGCGGGCAAGATCACCCGGCCTTCAGCACGACGCAATGCGTCGGCAAACAACACATCCTGCTCGCTCGTTGATCGGGCTGAGAAGTCGATATCGATCGCCACTTCTTCAGCGCCTGCCTCAATCAGGCGATCAAGAATCTGTCCATGGATGCTACGAGGCCAAGGCCAAATGCCAACTGCATCCAGGCTCGCCTTGTCGATGCCGACAAAGATCATGTCCTGGCTAGCGGGAGTGGGGTTCTGTGAAAAGCGGAAAGCGCTTAAGTCGCGATCAAACGACTGAAAGATACCGGTCATCGTCAGCGCAATGGCAAAAGCACAGGCTACCACGGCCAAAAGACCGCTTTTTAGCGGCCTCTTGTTGCTTTGTGTTTTCTGCACTTCATCTGTCATTTACTGGACGACTTTCGACCGATTAGTGACCGTGGTCGTCATCATCATCATCATCATCATCGTCGTCGTCATTTCCATCACCTGAACCGCCAGTATCCTCGACTTCTTTAACCGGAGCGAAAGGCGAGCTCTCAACTACCTTTGGCAGGGCTTTAACAATCACAACTGGATCGTCGTTTGTGGAGGATTGCAAACCGGACTGCTTGGCTTGCTGGTTTGTTGCAGTCGACTTGACTGAAATTTTTGCCGTTGGTTGCGGGCCCACTGAAACGCGCTGTCCAGCGTTCACATCTGTTTTTGCGCCCGAGCGACGGTCTGTCACTTCCACGCGACCACGTGATACGGACAAATCAGAATCCCTTCTGGACGCTGACACTGTAAATTTCGTTCCCTTGACCACCGCTGCCATAAACGGAGTTTCAACACCCATATGATCGTAATTGCGCTTTTGCACATCAATCGTCACGGTGCCAAAATCCTGGCGGATCTGAGTTCTCTGGGCAGATTTCTTGTAGGCGGAAACAAGCGTATAGCTGCCAATATGGATGGTATCTTTTCCGCGGCGGAGCTGAACTTTCGCGCGGGGCCCGGTATTGATCCAAGCCGCATTGGGAAGCTTGAGACCTGGCTGGACATCCCGCCAAACCTTGCCATCCATGGTGTATTTGGCTGGTCCCGATACTCGGGAAACTGTCCAATCTGAGGCAACTGCGCTTGTTACAAGTACAGTAAACAGCGTGACCAACGCTAATAGAATGTTCGTAATTTTGCGCATTATAACCGCCCTTTAGGGGCACATGTTACCGAACAAGAGAAAAGGAATGCTTAATTCTTGGGCAGAAATCTTAATCAAGCCAGCGAATGCGGTTAACGACCAAGTATTACATCAATCAAAGATCGCTGATCTTCCGGGTTGCGCTGCTGCATTCCAACTTTAGGGCGCGGCGGATTTGACCCGGTTGTCTGGTTGTCGAACAGCACATTGTTTTGACGCCTCGCGGGGCCGCCAACATCAGCACTTGGCCGTTGTGCCACAAGGTCATTTGGGCGTGCCTTGGGGATTACGGTAAGAGGCATGTAGCCGGGAAGATCCGCTTTTGGCACGCCTTCATGTGCTCTGACCATGAATTCGCGCCATGCCTTGGCCGGCAATGACCCACCGGTCACATTGTTTGTTGGCGTACCATCATCATTGCCAAACCATACACCCGTTGTCAGGTTTCGGGTATAACCAATAAACCACGCATCCCTTGCTTTCTGGCTGGTGCCGGTTTTGCCGGCTGCCGGATGATCGAAGCGGGCAGCACGCGCCGTGCCTTGTTCGATTGTCTTTGACATCATCTCATTCATCATGCCTGCTGCATCCGGTGACAGCACCCGCTGCGGATCAGGAATAAACTCGTAAAGAATCTCGCCATCCATTGTTGAAACGCGCTTGATAAGGTGAGGCTCCGCGCGGTAACCACCAGTCGCGAACGGCGTGTAGGCGCTGGTCAATTCAAACAAAGTGACTTCAGATGTTCCCAATGCCAATGATGCATTGGTTACAAGCTTGGATTTAATGCCCATGCGATGGGCTGTTTTGGCGACCTTTGCCGACCCGGATTCCATGATGAGCTGAGCTGCCACAGAATTGAGCGATTTCGATATCGCTGTGGTCAGTGTCACCTGGCCGTAATATTTGCCGTTGTAGTTTTCAGGCGTCCACTTTCCGATGCGAATGGGTGCATCATTGCGGACGGAATCGGGGGTCATACCGTTTTCAAGCGCTGTTAGATACACAAATGGTTTGAAACTTGAGCCCGGTTGACGCTTGGCTTCGGACGCGCGGTCGAATTGGGAATTGGCATAATCGTAGCCGCCTATCATCGCCCGAACAGCGCCGGTGCCGTCGATGGAGACAAGCGCGCCCTGTGCGACGTTGAGCTTCTTACTGTTTTCGGCAATCAGGTCCCGGATGGCTTTCTCTCCGAACTTCTGCAGGTTCATGTCGATGGTCGTATCCACGATTACGTCTTTAGTGATGCCCGGCAAAATCGCCTGCAAATCGCTCATCACGCGATCAGCAACATAATGTTCAGAACCGGTCCAGTAGCTCGCCGCACGCGTGGTTGGCCTTGACAACGCGGCAGTGACTTCACTGTCTGAGACCATGCCTTGCGCACGCATTGCTGCCAGAACAATCTGGCTACGGCCTTCAGCCGCTTGAGGATCACGTGCCGGTGACAACCGCGAGGGTGCCTTGACCAGTCCGGCAAGCAATGCAGCTTCCGGCAGCGAGACATCACGCGCGCTTTTGCCAAAATAGCGGCGGCTGGCCGCCTCAATGCCATAGGATCCGGACCCGAAATACACTCGGTTCAGGTACATTTCCAAGATCTGGTCTTTTGTGTACTCGTGCTCCAACCAGAAGGCGAGCAGTAGTTCCTGAACCTTTCGACCTACGGTTCTGTCTGGCGAAAGGAAGAGATTCTTGGCCAATTGTTGCGTGATGGTTGAGCCACCCTGTACCAATCGTCCTGCCATGACATTCCGTGTCATTGCACGGCCAAAACCAATAGGATCGAAGCCAAAATGCGAATAGTAGCGGCGGTCTTCGATCGCAACGATCGCTTGCGGGATATAAGGCGACATGTCGTGCAAGCCCACAGCCGCACCCCCGGTTGCGCCACGATTGGCAACCAGATCGCCGCTGACCGATACAATTTTGACATTGGGCGGGCGGTCCGGAATTTCCCAAGTCGAAGCGGAGGGCATTTGCGCGCCGAAATAGGCAAAAATACCGGCAACGCCGATTCCGCCCCAGATGCACAGAATGAAAGACCAATAAACGACACCGCCAATCAAACCGCGCCCGCGGTTGCGCTTCTGTGACTTTCTGGATTTGGTGTTGGCCCGACGTTTCGCTCCCGACTGGGCTTTTGCAGGCAACTTGCGCGCAGCTGCCTTGTTTGGCGCTTTCTTTTTGGAAGATTTTCTTTTCGGTGCAGGCGCTGCACGATCATCATCGGTGACGGCGAGAACGCCACCTACCTTCTTGATCGCACTTTCAAAACGCGGTTCGACGCGCTTTTTTGGTTTTTTTCGGAAAAGCATCTGGCCAGGTCACCGTTACTCATTACCTTTCGGCGGTGACATGACTTTAAATTACGGCCATTTAAGGGGGCGTTAACATGAGGTTGAAGACAAGGTTAAGGTTTTAGCCTTCATCCAAGCAAAGTCGCCCCCTTTGATGCTCTTCATTGGTGTAATTACCGGTCCTTGATCGTCAAATCCTCGGGTGGCAAAGCTGCCTCGATGGTGGCTATATCGGATTTGCTCATGGGTCCACTTTCCAAAACTGCCGCCAACTCGGTGACTTGCTCCGGTGTCCGGAAACCGGGAATGGGCACTGTTTTGTCAGATTTGCCCAACAGGTAGGCAAGCGCTCCCTCAACAAGAGAATTTCGTCCCGCTTTCAGCGTGTCCGCGACCGATTGCAACCGATCGAACAACTCGGGCACCGGTTCTCCATTATCGAAATAGATCAGCCATTCAGGTGCCTTGCTTCGAATATCATTTTCGCCAATTTGCTTGGTACCATCGAGAATTTCATCGCTCAACAGTCCCATGGCCAGCGGTCCACGGTTGAAGCACAGCAAGTCACCTGCAGCCTTGCGCACCTGAGATGCAGGCACAAAAATGTTCATCGCGTGTTGAATCGCCACGCTGTTCTTGCGCTTGGCAACATAGGCGGCATTGTCAGGATAGTCTGTTGACCAGCCATATGACGCGATCTTGTTGAATGCAACCAGTTCATCAAGCGTGTCGAAAATTTGATCTTCATTGCGCACTTCGAGTTGATTGAGGTGCAGAAATACAAGATCGAGCCGATCGCGTCTCAGTCTTTTGCGCGAGGCATCGATGGCATCTCTAATGTATTGTGGATCTGTTGATTGACCCATTATCTGCTTGGTTGCGGCATCAAACATGTTGCCAAATTTAGTGGTGATAATCACGTCATCGCGATCGCCAATGATCCCACCCAGCAAACTTTCAGAATGTCCTGCCCCATAGACATCGGCAGTGTCAAACAGACGGATTCCCGCATCAAGCGCTTTTTGTACAGCGTGCTCTGAAACCGTATCATTGACCTCTCCCCAACCGATTGGCTGCTCTCCAGCGAAAAGAAGTCCGCCGATTGCCCAACATCCCAGTCCCAGCCGCGGAGCTGACTTGCCTGCAATTTCAATATTGTCTGTCATTGTTCCATCTCCATTTTCATCCGGCCGTATACGGCCAGTTTGTGCTCCAGAATCTTCTCGCATGCCTCTATCTCAGCCCGCTTTTCTCGCACACGTTCCTGGTGGGCACGCAACAATTCGTAGCGTTGCGGAATCGTGTGCTCTCCTTCGGCATTGAGCCGGGCAAAGAGCTGCATTTGTTTCATTGGCATGCCAGTTGTCCGAAGTTTTGATATGATATCCAGCCAGTTCATGTCGCCAGGCGAAAAGTCCCGGTGGCCTGCAGCATCTCGCGGAATGGGGGCCAGCAATCCAGATTTTTCATAGAACCGGATTGTATCTGTGCTCAAACCGGAAATTTCGGCAGCTTCAGCAATTCGCATTCTTCTCTCCTTTGAAAGCAGGCTAGCGCCTTGGAGTAACTCCAAGTCAAGCGCCTCAGATCAAATTGTTAAACATCAGCCTTTACCAAGAAATCGGGTTTTATCGCCGATTAACCGACAGTCGCTACGCTGCATGTTAAATTCTGTGTTCCATTATGGGCTTGAGGCTTTGGCAAATGAACGGTCAACGTATTAACTGGATAGATCAGGCAAGAGCGCTGAGCATTATTCTCGTCGTCATTATGCATTCGACACTGGGCGTGGAAAAAGCGATGGGCATTGAGGGTTGGATGCACCATGTTGTTGCATATGCAACACCGTTTCGCATTCCCGCATTCTTCTTGATATCAGGTCTTTTGCTGGCTTCAGCACTGCGCAAGCCCCTAATCGTTTTTCTAGACAAACGTGTCTACACGCTGGCTTATCTTTACGCAGTCTGGCTGACCATCCAATTTGGCTTCAAGGCGCCGGGCATGATCGCGGAAAACGGGGTCAGTGCGACAACTTTGGCCTATCTGAGTGCCTATGTTCAACCCTTTGGCACATTGTGGTTCATTTATGTCTTGCCCATTTTCTTTCTGATCGCACGTGCAACCATGCGGCTGCCACAACTTGCTGTTTTGGGCGTGGCCTTGATCGCCAATCTTGCACCGATACATACCGGCTGGATGGTCATTGATGAATCTGCGACCTTCTTCTTCTACTTCTATATGGGGCATGTGGCCGCGCTCCACATTCAAACGATTGTGGACTGGGTAACGGAAAAATGGACGCTTGCCCTGGGAGGGCTTTTGACATGGGCGGTGGCGCACGGTCTGCTGCTTGACTATGCAACCCTGCCGGTGGTTCATCTAATGTTTGCTGGCGCAGGAGCGCTGGCGCTGATCAGTGTGGCGGCGTTGCTTCGCTATTTGCCTGGTATGGAATTCCTTCGCTGGATCGGACGCAACACGGTTGTGATCTATCTGGGGTTCTTTTTGCCCATGGCGATCACGCGCACCGTTTTGCTCAAATCAGGCTTCATCAGTGATGCAGGCACCATTTCACTGATCACTTCTATCGCTGCCGTTGTCGGCGCTGTGATCATGTATCTGATCGCCGAACGTATGCGCTTGGCACAGTTTTTCTACCGTAAGCCCAATGTGGTGCTTTCCAAAACCTATCTTGGTCCGGAACGTCGCGAGCAGCCACGTTCCACTTCCTGACACTTCACATTTAGGGCTTATAATCTGTTAGCGCCGCCAGGATGCGCGCCCAGGATCGCTGTCCCTTGTGAAAGGAACTCAGATTATACTTCTCATTGGGCGAGTGAATGCGGTCATCCGACTGTGCGTATCCTATCAAAAGTGACTGCATGCCCAACAATGACTGAAAGTCTCCGACGATCGGGATCGAGCCGCCCATTCCAATTGTAACAGCGGGCTTGGGCCATTCCTCGGTGAGCGCTTGCTTGGCTCTGGTCAAAGCTTCGGAATCGTAGGGAAGCTGTATCGCTGCAGACGCACCATGTTCATGGAACTCCACTGAACAGTCTTCCGGAATGGCCTGATTGACAAATTTGCGGAAGTTCTTGCGAATTGCCTGCGGGTCCTGCTCGCCAACAAGCCGGAATGAAACCTTTGCCGACGCTTGTGAGGCAATGACTGTTTTAAATCCTTCACCGGTGTAACCGCCCGTGACTCCATTGATCTCCGCCGTCGGGCGAGCCCATGTCAGTTCAAGCACGGAGCGGCCCTTCTCTCCGGCCGGTTTGTATAGGCCTACGGAGCCGAGGAACGATTCGTCCGTTCGGCCAAGTGTTTTCCAGCTTTCCAGGACCTGGCTTGGCGTCTCGACGACCCCATCATAAAACCCTTCAATGGTCACGCGACCATTTTCATCGTGGATCCCTGCCAGAATTTTTGACAGAATTTGGATTGGATTGGCTGCTGCTCCCCCAAAATAGCCAGAATGCAGGTCGCGGTCAGCGGCCTTGATGACGATCTCCTCGCCAACAAGACCGCGCAGTCCGGCTGAGATCGCTGGCGTTTCGGCATCCCACATATTGGTATCACATACCAAAGCAATATCTGCTTTGAGTTCTTCTGTATTGGCCTCAAGGAACGGTTGTAGTGAGGGCGAACCACTTTCCTCTTCACCTTCAAACAGAATTGTCACCTTGCAAGGCAGCTGTCCTGACACCTGCTTGTAGGCCCGACAGGCTTCAACAAAGGTCATCAACTGCCCCTTGTCATCAGATGCGCCGCGACCGGTGATGACTTTAGTTCCGTCCAAGTCTTTTATGGACGGTTCAAATGGGGGATCCGTCCACAGCTCAAGCGGGTCGACCGGCTGCACATCATAGTGGCCATAAAAGAGCACATGTGCTGCGTCATCACTCGGACCTTCATGGTGGGCAACGACCATGGGGTGGCCAGGCGTGTCGCGCAAACTCGCTTCAAATCCGATTCCGGACAGCTCATCTACCAACCATTGGGCAGCTTTGCGACAGTCTCCCTTGAAGGCAGGATCGGTGGATATCGAACTGATGCGCAGTAACGAAAAGAGGCGCTCGACGCCCTCGTCGAGCGACTGGTCAATATGTGTGAGTGCTTGTTCCAGCTTGGCCATAATTTACTCCGGTCAGAACCGCGACTTTAAACACAAATTTTTGTGGTGAACTACAAAAGAAAAACCACCATGTCGCATTGCGACATGGTGGCAATATTTTAACTCTTGCAGCTGATTGGAGAGGGGGGGGGTAATCAGCCGCTGTCCGGTCTGGCGGGGGACAAGCCTTAGCCGGACGCCGATTTATTGAATCGGCTCGCTGCTATATCTACAGCCGAGTGTGGCAATATGGTGGCAGAGATCAGTTTTTTTAAAATCCAAGCTATTTTTTAGTTGAACTTGTCAAAAATACCACACAATCATTGGAAAATAAGGCTATTTGCCTGTGCACAACTTACATTCTGGCGATTGATGAATTAACGCTGATTGTGGATTCAACGTTCAGTTTGACACAATCTGCCTTATTCTGTCTGCATAGGCCTGATTTGGTTTTCTGAGTATGATTGGTCGTGCAGAACGGACGGACCGTTTTAAGCAGCATTTTGAGGGGCTGGCGCAAATATGTGCGGAATTGCGGGTTTTGTTTCAAACGGGTTTTCCACTGAAAAAACCGATATTGAATGGCTGACTGATCTCTGCGCACAGGCGGAGATGCTGGAACAGGGTGCTGGCAGCGCGCCGGATTTGGTGAAAACCATCAGCGCGCTTGAAACGCGTTTCAATGACTTGATGTCTATCGGAACAATGCGCGAGCTTGCCCTGGATCCCTCTCTTGAAAAGCAAATCAGGTCATTTGCCATGGCACTCGGCGAACATGAAAAAACGCTCACCGCACTATCAGAATCAGGCAGCACTGAACTTGATCCGCTCATCGAGAGCTTGCGGGACTATGGTTGGCAGTTGCATGCCGAACTAGCCGACCATGCCAAAGCGGCAGTCAATCTGGCTACAAAAGCAGTGCGCCCCACAGAGGACACGTCTCTGCACGTCGCAATTGCCATCGAGTATGTGCTTCGCTCTATCGATCGCTTGGAAGTACGCGGACGCGATTCTGCGGGCATTGCAATTCAGATGGATGTCGACCCCACTGCCATCGAGTTGCTGACTAGTGCGCAAACCCAGCGATATAAATTGCGCCGTGGAAATTTGAACGCCGGGAATATGGCGATCTATCAGGAACCTCGGGATGCTGGTGGCTTGAGCATTACTTTCGTTTACAAGACCGCCAACTTGGTTGGGCGTCTAGGCGATAACGGAGCTGCGCTGCGCGATAGTATCCGCGGCGACGATGTGCTTTGGGCTGTTGCAGGATCATCAAGAAGTGCGAACATTCTGTCTCATACCAGATGGGCTTCGCATGGTGTGATCTCAGTTGCCAACTGCCATCCCCACAATCCGGCACTGGCTGGCGATCACGAACATAGCCGAGATGTGCGTTTGGGAGCGATGTATGTACTCAATGGTGATGTCGACAACCATTTGGAATTGCTTGAAGAATTTGTAAGCAAGCGCGATTTGGCTGTTGATGCTGCTATTACGACAGATGCAAAGATCATTCCAATCGCAGACCGTGCATCAGCCACTGGAGGCAATAGCCGTCTTGATCAATTTCTTGCTGCAACGCGCCGTCTGGACGGTTCTGTTGCTGTCGGATGTATTGACCCGGCGGAAGTTGGTATTGCCTATCTTGCCCAAAAAGGCTCCGGCCAGGGTTTGCATGCTGCGCGCTTAAACGATGGCTGGTTTTTCGCTTCAGAAGTCTATGGCCTGTGCAATGCCTCGCTGAACAGTTTCAATCTCGCCCGATCTGTTGCGGGCGGTTCAGTGATCAGGCTTGCAGGCTCCGATCCGCTGCCGGAGATGCGAACCGTTTCCGATGGCAAGCTGGTGGAAGTAAAACCAGAAGCCAACCAAATCTTTGCGCGCGATATCTATCGCGGTGACTATGACTTCTTCCTGGAAAAAGAGATTAATGATGGTCCAGGCAGCGTTGCCAAGACACTGCGGGGACGCTACCGCAAACAGTCCGATGGCATAGTCGCTTTTGATGATCTGGCGACTGATATCTGGTACAACCTGCGTATTGCCGCTGAAAAAGGAATCAACCGGGTCTATGTTGTCGGCCAAGGCACCGCGGGCGTTGCCGCTGTCGGCATTGGTCATCTGTTGGAGAAGGCGCTGAGTCGCGACTCACGACGCAAAATACCGGTAGAAGCAGTTCGATCCTCGGAACTTTCTGCTGACATTGAGTCCTACGACTTTGATCGAGCGCTGGTGATCGCCGTCTCACAATCCGGAACTACGACCGATACAAACCGCGCGGTTGATCTTGCGAGAGAGCGCGGCGCTTTCATTCATGCCATTGTCAACCGACGCAATTCAGACTTGGTTCGGAAGTCCGACAGCGTTCTGTTCACGTCCGATGGCCGGGATGTGGAGATGTCAGTTGCGTCCACAAAAGCGTTCTACGCGCAAATTACGGCCGGCAAACTCACTGCATTGTTTCTGGCTGATCAACTTCAAACCATGACAGATATCGAACTTGCTTATGAAATGGGTGAACTCGAAAAGCTGCCATCGCATGTTGGTCAGGTGTTGGTTGATGAAGAGCATATTGCCGAATGTGCACAATCTCTTGCGCCTTATGCCCGGTATTGGGCAGTGACCGGATCGGGCGTCAATCACATCGCTGCACTTGAAATCAGGATCAAACTTTCGGAACTTTGTTATAAGTCGATTCCTGTGGATTTCACCGAGGACAAAAAACACATCGATTTGTCGACCGAACCACTCACATTGGTGGTGGCCAACGATTTACCAGGAGATCTCGTTGGTGATGTCGTCAAAGAGGCCGCAATCTTCAAGGCTCACAATGGCCGACCCATCGTGTTCGCCACTCAAGGTGCCGATGCTGCGGCTTTTGAAGATTATGCTGAGCGCGTCATTGCGCTGCCAAAAATTGGCGCAGATTTGGCGTTTGTTCTGGCAACTGTAGCTGGCCATCTGTTTGGATTTCATGCTGCCCGCGCCATTGATGAGGGCGCGCAAAAGCTCAAGCAAATCATGGTTGGATTGGAACTTCTAGCAATGTCGAGCCCGGACAGAGATGTTGACATGGTCATCGGGCTGATCGACGAATTTGTCGAAGACGCCGCCGAAGGCGCGTTCAACTCTGGCCTGGGTGCCAATCATCTTGCTCATATTGCCTCTGTTGCCCGTCAATTGAGCGACAAAAAACAGAGTCCTGAGGCATTGGTATCAATTGCTGCCGCAGCCGCTGAACCGATCCGCAAGGCGTTCGAAGAGACCTCGCGTCCCGTGGATACCATTCGCCACCAGGCAAAGACCGTGACCGTTGGCACCAGCCGACCAGAAGATGCGCTTTCGCCTGCCGTCCGTGATGCACTGGGAAGCTTGGCGTTGGCTGATAGCAGGCTTTCTTTCAACAACCGAAAGACACTTGCTGCCGTCTCGCGCATCGTTGAATCTGTCAAATGGGGAGCTTTGCTGGATGTGACCTCGCTAGACGGCACCAATGTAGCCCACGCAGCATCAGGTGCAATCTTACCAACACCGCTGGCGGACTACCAGGATGGTGGACGGGCTCTTGGTGTCATCGGTGCTGCACTGGATACGAATGAACTCAATTGCGGGTTCCTGATTGATGATGCCGTGATTGCCGTGCCCGTCTCAGCTGCTCGAACTGCAGACATCGAGCATGTCCTGTGCCTGTCCGTCGATCTGGTTGCTCATGCGAGCCGGGAGCAGAAAACGGCCGTTATGCAAGTTCTGGGCACTTATCAGGCGAAGATGCGCGAATGGGAACAGCATTTTGGAGCTGATGCCGAAGCGCAACTGCAAAGACAGATCGCACGCGAATTGCCCTCAACAATTGTGTTCAGACCTGCTGCTCTTGATCCGTTGCTGGGTGAGGAAAACAAACAGTCCGCATAGACTATTCAGTTCTCCAGATATTCCGCAAGTGCACAGTAGAGATGATAAAATGTGCTGGAAGGCATATCGGGCGCTGCTAGATGTCCGTTTGCATTGATTGCATCATACCAGCCACCCTTCAGGGGGCCATCGATATAATGCGTGAGCAGAACGTCCAACATCTTGGTCTTGAATGCCGCTGCTGAAGCCAAGCCGTTATTTTCCATCATAATTGTTGCTTTCAGTGCCTCGGTTTGAGGCCAGCAGCGGGCTCTGCTTGAAACAAAACTGCCGTCAACCGACATTGTATCGGCCGCAGCACCCGTTTCGGTGTGATGTCCAAACGCCCGGGCGGTCGCATACAGCGAACGCGCTTTTGCGGCCAATCCATCGGTTGGACGCAGCTTGTCATAACGCATCAGCAGCCATGCCCATTCATAATGATGGCCCGGTTCAACAAGATGGTCGGCATTGGCATCCGAAAGGGGTGACCAATCAGCATTGAAGCGTTCGGTAAGCGTACCTGTCGAAGAATCATAAAAATGATCATCGAACAATTGGATGATCTGTCCGGCACGATCGAGGTAGTCCCCCTCGCCGGTTGCATCATACCAGGCCAGCATGGCTTCGAGAAAATGCATATGTGGATTGGCTCTGCGGGGCAGTGCATTATCACTATTTTCAACATAACCGCCATTGACCGGATCCGATAAATTCTGGTCCAGATACGCCAATGTCTTGGTACCCCACTCACGTGCGGAATCCCATTTTTTGGCCCGCCAGAGCCACGCCATGGCAAGCAGGACAAAGCATTGATCATAGGTGTCGCGTGTATGGTCCTGTATCGAACCATCAGGATTGTACAGATGGATGAAGCCGCCATCTTTGTGCCAGCCGGCTTGGGTCAGAGTGTCAAAACAGTGGCGCAAAACCGTGTCGGCATCGCCTTGCCATCCCATGATCGAGGCATGGGCATAGCAGTAGATCTGGCGTGCGGTTACCCGGAGACGCTTTTTGGGATGGGGCGCTGGCGATCCATCAAATGTGAGTGCTTCGTGGGCGCCACCGTTCGTGAAGTCCATGCCTTTGGTCGCCCAAAGCGGCAGCGCCTCTTCAAACAGCCATGACTTTATGGATTCCTTGCTTTGTGACGCTTTTGCAGCAAATGAGCTTTTGAACTCAGTGCACACATCTCTTGCTAAATGCGCGTTCTGCGTGGCCGCAACCAAGACCTTGTTGTCCTCAGCCACGATTGTGAGCCCCTCTACCCCTGCTGCAGCCACCAATGGCCCATCGCTGCGAATGTAGTTGTTCCGAGCATCGACCAGAATAGAGTCGCCGAAACTGGCATTGCCGTTGTCATCTTTTTCGGCCCCTTGATAGAGCTGCGTCCACGAGCCCAGATCATCCCAATCAAACTGAGCTGGAATCACACCGATATTGGCGGTCTTCTCCATTATGGCATAGTCCATCGATTGTTTGGGCGCTGCATTGAACGCCGCCTCTTCAAGATAAATAAAAAGTCCATCTTTTTCTGAATTTTCAACGGCCGATTTCACCTGCTTCCAAATCTCAGGCTGCAAGGTCAGGAAGTCGTCAGCCAATCGCCCGGCGCGGAACATGAACATGCCCGCGTTCCATAGAAAACTGCCTTGATCCAAGTATTCTTGGGCGGTTTCAGCATCAGGTTTTTCGCGAAACTTTCGAACTGAGTATCCCTCTCCCAGCGGTTCGCCTTGCTCAATGTACCCATATTGCGTTTCCGGCCGTGACGGCGCAATGCCAATGGTCATGATCGCATCAGAGTGGTTTGTCACTTTGGCTGCTCGCGCGATGGTGCGGCGAAACTCTTCATGATCATCAATGCGAGCATCAGAAGGCAGAACCAGTAAAAGGCTGTCGGGATCAGCTTCACACTTCAGAGTCGTGACTGCAGCGATAGCGGCCGCGGTGTCTCGCACCGACGGTTCAAGCACCACAGCGCAAACGGGGGTGTCAAAGGTCGCCATTTCCGCTTCAAATGCGGGCCTGAGAGATGCGCTACCCAGAATGATCGGTGCCTGGAAACTGACATCATCGACCAACCCTGCTCTGGTTCGGGCAATCGTATTGGCCAAAAGCGTTTTATCGTTGAAAAGCGCGTGGAATTGTTTGGGTTTGTCGTCTCTCGACATCGGCCACAATCTGGATCCAGCACCACCGCACAAGATCACAGGAGTGATATTAATGACCGACATGTCTCTTCCTTAACATCTGCGCGGGGCGTGCAACACCTATGCGTCCCCTATACTTCGCTCAAGATGTAATCGAGATCAAATAAGGAATCGTGAACCGACCCATTTGTGAGGCAAACAAAGCAAAACGGCCTGACTTTTTTCAAAGTCAGGCCGTTTAAAGAGTTGGGTTTATGCCTTAAGGCAAATACCCGGCAGCAATTAGCCGCTTACTGTAGTCGCGATTGAATCGAACTTTGAGTTCAATGTTGAACCAAGTGTTGTCGCACCTGTGATGATCGCAACAGCGATAAGTGCAGCAATAAGAC
>CAJHZC010000038.1_pt1 | contig 25543 bp, 24 predicted proteins | sample 9198911 | NCBI WGS metagenome assembly CAJHZC01 (sample SAMEA7708336, study PRJEB35096) | sediment metagenome | biome: marine neritic benthic zone biome [ENVO:01000025]; feature: sediment [ENVO:00002007]; material: shallow marine sediment [ENVO:03000034] sea grass bed [ENVO_01000059] ...
CATTTCAATGTCGTTTGGCGCATCACCCAGGGCTATGCACTTGGGTTTTCCTCCGGTTTCTGTTTGTTGTGCACCAATAATTTCTTTCATCCTGTCTGCTTTGTTGGCGCCGAAAGAAAGGGTCAGAAAGCGCCCGCCGCGTCTGGCAGTGATCCCAGAGGACGACAGAGCGGCCAGAAAAGCATCAAGTTCCTGATCCGAACCGTGCCATAGGCCAGGTTCGGAGAATTCTCGCGCTTTGGCTCGCACTGCATCTTCTATGGGTAGGCCTGTATTTTCAGACACCTGCTCAACGCTCATATCAGAAAATCCGACATAATTGGCGCGCATGGGACTTGGTAAGCCATTCAGTTTATCAAGGAGCTTGTCGTAAGTATCGGCCGCTTCAACGCTGGCGCTGCTTGGTTGCAGGATCCCCGCACCATTTTCGACGATTGCGGGGCTATCTTCAAATCCAAGAGCTTTGCGCAAAGGCGCAATCTCGGCGCTGGTTTTGCTTGAGGCCAAAACCAGCGGGATCCGTTTGTCACGCAGCATCCCCAGGGCAGGCTCCGCGGCCACGTAGCTGTAATCATGATGATCCAGCAAGGTGCCATCCAGATCGGTGAATACGATCAACCGATGGTCAGTCATGCCTCTGTCCAAAGCGGTTGGTGATCCACCGAGTTTGGTAGGGGGAAAGCGTAACTTCACCATCAGCATATGCGATAGATTCACCACTCAATATGTCATACCACGCGTCGCCGTCGATCAAATTGAGGGAGATTGTTGGTATGCAAACCGTCTTGTCGGTCACATTGGAAAGCGCGAATATGCTCTGAGACCGATCGATACTCTGGCGCCAGAAACCGAAGATACTTTCTCCCAATTGCAGGGTGAACTGCGTGGCATTGGGATGGAATCCTGATTGCTTGGATCGCAGATCGATACGTCGCTTGAGCTCCTCGAAAATCTGAGAACGTTGACTGGCCTTGTCGTCCAGTGCGGTGCGCAGTTCGTTATAATCAAGTCGCTTGCGGTTGATCGCGCGATTGTGTCCCAGCGTTTCAACACCCTCATGATCGCTATGGGTCGACAGCAATGAGTGGATATAAAATGCAGGAACCCCTTCCAGCCCCATCGCGATTGTTTGGCTGCAAATAAACCGATCGACCTGCCATTCATCCTCGCCGTTGACCGTGCCTTTCATGGCGTCGAAGAGAGACGTGTTGAGCTCATAGGCTTTCTTGGTGCCATCAGGCAGCGTCCGCATCGACAGAAGCCCGCCAAATTTTTGTACCGTGTTGACCATCTCTTCCAGATCGTCAGCTGGAATAACGCCTTCTGCAGGGCGCAAACCTATACCGTCGTGAGAAGCGGTAAAGTTGAAATAGGCGCAACCCATCTGCGCTGGTGGCATGCTCATCTGCCACGCATTCAAATGCTTGGAGGTTCCCTTCAGCAATGCCTGGACCAACAATGGAGGCAAGGAGAAATTATACACCATGTGCGCTTCATTGCGATTGCCGAAGTAGCTCAGGTTCTCGGTCTTCGGCACATTTGTCTCGGTGATCAATATGACCGGCTCTTCGCAGAAGTCACACAGCAGGCGCATCAGTTTTACAATGGCATGGGTCTGGTCGAGATGGATGCAGTTGGTGCCGACCACCTTCCAGACGAAGGCAACCGCATCAAGCCTGATTGTCCGCACGCCCTTGTCGATATGCAAACGCATGATCTTCAGAAACTCGATCAGGACTTCGGGGTTGCGAAAATCAAAATCCACCTGGTCGTGACTGAATGTGCACCAAACATGTTTGGTACCATTCGCGGTTTCAACAGCGCGCAGCAGATCATGGGCACGGGGCCGCACAACTTCACTCAAATCGTCTTCAGGCGAAGCCTCGAAGAAGAACGCATCATAGGGCGCATGCCCCTGTAGATACTCGCTGAACCAATGGCTTTGGCTGGAGCAATGATTGAGCACCAGGTCGGACATGAGCTTGAACTCGGATCCAATCCGTTCGATATCCTCCCATGCGCCAAGCGTACTATTGACCTCGCAATAGTCGGTCACGGCAAATCCATCATCAGACGTGTACGGAAAATAGGGGAGAATGTGGATGCCCGTTAGCGTGCCGGACAAATATTTGACGGCGAAATCACGCAGCAGATCCAGCGGCTTGTGTTCGCCATCAGAAATCGTTCCGCCATAGGTGATCAGATAATTGTCCTGCTCAGACCACAAATCATTGTCGGCGACATGTGATGTGGCACGCGGCGCAATATCGCCTGGCCAGAAAGCCGTCATTATCTTTTCAAGCAACGCCTCTTGGTCGCGCTCTGGATAAATGAACTCGATCAGCCTGAGCAGCCCCTCGGTCAAAGGTTGCGGTGGCGGGTTCTTGGCGCTGGCTTGCAATCGAGACTCCCTGTGAATTGCTTCAAATTGCTGCACTGCATCATGTGAGAACAAATTTTTGCATCTGTCCAGTCCGTTTCACCGGCATCAAAAATTAATTGGCGTTAACCACGTTCATTCACCAGACATTTACTGTAATGAGTAACCATAAGTGCCTGTAATAATTTCTAATCAGGTGCTTCATGTCTCGCGTACACCTGGCCAACTCAACGGCCAAATCTGCTGCACAGCGGCAATCGTCTTCCACGTCAGTTACGCCTTTTCTCAACTCGATTATCAAAGGCGACTGCGTGGCTGGAATGGATCAGCTGCCCGATCAATCAGTTGATATGATTTTTGCCGATCCACCGTACAATTTGCAGTTGCAAGGCGATTTGCAGCGTCCTGACCAGTCAACTGTCGATGCCGTTGACGATCATTGGGACCAGTTCGCGTCCTTTGATGCTTATGATGCTTTCACCCGCAACTGGCTTTTGGCAGCGCGTCGCGTGCTGAAACCCAACGCAACAATCTGGGTCATCGGTTCGTACCACAATATTTTTCGTGTCGGCGCCAAGATGCAGGATCTGGGCTTCTGGATCTTGAACGATGTCATCTGGCGCAAAAGCAATCCTATGCCCAACTTCAGGGGACGTCGCTTCGCCAATGCACATGAGACAATGATCTGGGCATCTCGCGATCAAAATTCGAAGGGCTACACATTTAACTATGAGAGCCTCAAAGCCGCCAACGACGATGTACAGATGCGCTCCGATTGGCTTTTTCCAATTTGCAATGGCGGTGAGCGCCTCAAAGATGAGGATGGCACCAAGGTCCATCCAACGCAAAAGCCCGAGGCATTGCTTGCGCGAATTTTGCTGAGCGCATCAAAACAGGGCGATGTTGTTCTGGACCCGTTCTTCGGAACCGGTACCACTGGCGCCGTCGCCAAACGTTTGGGCCGAAATTTCATCGGGCTGGAGCGGGAGCAGGATTACATCGATGCTGCGACCGCGCGCATTGATGCTGTTGAAGAATTACCCGCCCGCGACCTGAAGATCGTTGCCAGCAAACGAGCCGAACCGCGCGTCGCGTTCTCTGCACTGTTGGATGCGGGCCTGATTGACCCCGGCACAATCCTTATGGATTCCAAAAATCGCTGGCAGGCAGCCGTTCAAGCCGATGGATCATTGTCTCACGAAGGTGTGCAGGCATCTATTCACAAGACTGGCGCACGCGTGCAGGGTCTTGATGCCTGCAATGGTTGGACCTTCTGGCACTTTGAATGCTCACAGACGGGTCAACGGCAACCTATTGATTCTCTTCGAAAGATTATTCGGGAGCAGATGGCCAAACTTGGTGCCTGATTCTCCACTGATTTTAGCTTGGCCTCCAGTATCTATTACCAAGCCTCAAATGAAAGCGTCTCGGAGACCCCCGGGGCGCTTTCCTAATTCAAGCCATAGGGCGTCAAATGAGGTTCCAGATCTTCGCCATGCGGAAGATGGATGCCTTGCCATCCGTGGATACGGCAGGCCTCGATATTGGGCAAACTGTCATCAATGAACAGTGTAGCTGCCCGATCCAGATCAAAGGTTTTGCTGTGAAGCTCGAAAATTTCTGCATCTGGTTTGATGAGTTTGGCATCTCCAGAAACAGTCACGCCACGCCCGGTCTTCAGGAAGGGATAGATCTCCTGTGCCTGGCGAAACGTGTCTGATGCAAAATTGGTCAGGAGGGTCACGTCGTGGCCGTCATCCTGTAGCCGCAAAAAATGTGCGACCCTCTCATCCAATGCGTGGGATACCATCTCGTGCCAATATTTGCGAAACGCTCTGATCTCGGTTTCCCATTCCGGGAACTCTTTGATTTTGATCTCTTCAGCTTCTTTCCAATCGCGACCGCGGTCTTGTTCGATGTTCCATGCGCTGTTGCATACCTGATCAAAGAAGAACCGACGCCTGTCCTCATCAGGTATCAGCCTCGAAAATGGAATATTGGGATCATAGTGGATCAGGATTTGTCCGATGTCGAAAACGATGTGCTTGATCTCGGTCATCTTGTCTCCTTGAAAGCCCCCGGAATTGCACAAGCAATGGCTTTCTTCATAACCGTTGGCAAGGCCTCATCGGAGGCATTGGGCAATGCGACCCACCATTGATCATTCCGCTTATGCTCTATGTCATTTGCTCGCCATACGGTCAGTCGAAGCTCGAAATGCGTAAAGATGTGCGTCACAGAGCCACAATGCTGCCAATCGGCCGCGAAAGGGGCCGCGTCGACACCGGTCGCGCCATCTTCCCGGGAATTCCATTTGGTTGTGGGTACCTGGCTCATTGAGGCCAGCAGGCCGGTTGGCTGCCGCTTTTCAAGCAGAATGCCTCCTGTTGGCGAAAGAGCGACGAAAGCTGCGCCTTGGCGTTTGGGTTTTGCCTTTTTGGGTGCTTTTACAGGAAATCGCTCCGGTTGATTGTCTTTGAATGCCAAGCAAAAAGCGCTCAGGGGACACAAACTACACGTCGGGCTTTTAGGTGAGCAGATCGTAGCGCCGAGATCCATTGTTGCCTGTGCAAAATCTCCTGGCCGTTCTTCGCCCAAACATGCGAGCACTTTTTCCTTGATAATTTTCTTGGCAGCCGGCAGCGGTGTGTCAATGGCAAACAGACGTGAGAAAACCCGTTCCACATTGCCATCGACAACGGCGGCGGGGGCACCGAATGCGATGGAGGCGATTGCTGCTGATGTATATTCGCCGATGCCGGGCAGGGCTCGAAGTTTATCAACATCGCTTGGAAAAATACCGTCATGCATATCCACGATTGTATCGGCACATTTCTTGAGGTTACTTGCTCTGGAATAATAGCCGAGCCCGGCCCACGCTTTTAAAACATCGTCCTCACTGGCTGCCGACAATGCTGCAATGTCCGGCCAGCGACCAACAAAACTTTCAAAATAGCTTTTGACTGTCGCAACAGTGGTCTGCTGCAGCATGATTTCCGACAACCAGACCTTGTAGGGATTCGGCAACACACCGCTCAACCGGGCTTGGGGCGAAACGCGCCAAGGCAGCTGACGGGCATGCTTGTCATACCAATAAAGCAGTGATTTAGAGATTTCCGACAAGGGATTCAATTCACTTTAAAATTGCGTTGGGCTATGCCTTCATTCGATAGATAAGTCAGGGAAAACATATAGGGTGGGCAGCGCCATATTTAACAGGCACATCGAAGTTTTCGACAGAAACAATATCTATTGGTCCATCGCAATTCCCAAGTCGTGTTGAATAAAAGCGCAAAACATCTGATGCAGAACACGCCGAGCGTGCCCGGCAACGAAAAATGGTCTAGACTGGGGCTGGGAGCATAGTTGGAAAGAAAACTTGATGGCCAAGGCGGCGTCCAGACTGATCAGCGATATCCTTGACCCGGTGCTGGCAAAGCGGGCTGGTATTTCGCTGGCGCTTGTCAATGCATGGTCAGAAATCGTCGGTGAAGAACTGGCGGTAACCAGCATGCCGATTAAAGTGAAGTGGAAGCGGCGGGTGTCGGAGGAGGAAGAATTTGAGCCTGGTACTTTGCACGTCGCTTCGGAGGGCATGGCGGCACTTCATCTTCAGCACCAGACGCAGCAGATTATCGATCGTGTGAACGCATTTCTGGGCTATCCGGCGATCAACCGGATCAAGCTTGTGCAAAAACCGGTTTCGAACACAAAACCGTCCGGTAGAAAGCGACCGATTACCCAGGCGCAACAGCAAAAGATCGACAAAATGACCGACTCGATTGAAGATGATGAACTGAAAGCCTCAATGAGGCGATTTGGCGAAAACATCATCAGGGGCAAGAAAAAGCCCTGACGTTTGTTTTCTGCGCCCTATAATCAAGGCATGAACACGCACCAAATTTCACTACACAACACGGCGATCACCGTGTTCTATGACGGTCAATGCCCGATTTGCCGATTGGAGGTGGAGCTTTACCAGAAGCACGCATCGACGGGTTCCATTCACTGGCAAGATTTGAGTTTGCTCGCTGATGACCAACTGCCGCAGCAAAAAGATCGGCAGACGCTTCTCAACCGGTTTCATGTACTGGATAGAGATGAAAGTTGGCATGTGGGTGTGGACGCCTTTGCTCGAATTTGGCGCGAGCTACCAATATTGCGACATTTCGCATTCCTATTTTCCCTGCCCGGGCTACGGCAGATCGCCGAAATTTGCTATCGGGGGTTTCTGCGCTGGCAGCGATGGCACCGAAAAACCAGGCGTTCCTGATTAAAATGAACAAAACCGAGCGATTTTGGGAACACAAGACCCTGAAACAACTCTCACCAGAAGAATGGGAGAGCTTGTGCGATGGATGCGGCAAATGCTGCATGGCAAAGCTGATTGACGATAATACCGATGAATTGCACTTCACGACCGTGGCCTGTCGGCTGTTCAATCCCGAAACCTGCCGCTGCACCGACTACGAAAACCGCAAAAGAAAAGTGGCCGATTGTGTGCAGCTTACGCCCGATAATGTGGGGGAAATTGCCTGGCTTCCTTCAAGTTGCGCCTATCGCCTGATCCATGAGGGAAAACAACTTTTTGACTGGCACCCCTTGATTTCCGGCACGGCAGAAAGCGTACATCAAGCTGGCGTCTCGATGCGCGGTCTGGTGACCGCTTTTGAGCAGCACATGAAGCATGATGGCGAGTATCTTGACCATCTCGTCGAAGACGAGATTTAGCTTTGCCTTAAGTCTGCCTGCTTATGATGTTTGTAATTGCCAATGCCAAAGAGTAAAAACGCCATGGATCAATCCAGCATAGTCAAGACGGTCGAAGCTTTCTTTGATGCCATCAATACCAGTGAATTTGATGAACTGTTGGATCTGCTCCACGAAGATGTGGTGCACGACATCAACGAGGCTGATCGCCAAATTGGCAAACCCAGTTTCCGGGTTCATATGGTCCAGACGAAAGGCGCATTTGATGAAACGCTGTCGGATATTGCGATCATGCCTGCACAAGACAGCACGCGCGCTGCAGCCGAGTATACCCGGCGCGGCACCTATTTAAAGACGACCAACGGTCTGCCGTCGGCCAGCGGACAGGCATTCAGCCTTCAAGCAGGCACGTTTTTCGAGATCGAAGACGGTCTGATTACGCGGGTAACAAATTACTTCAACAAGGCCGAGTTCGTGCGGCAATTGTCTGAAGGCAATAACGCCTAAAGCGTTTCACTTCTGAAGTGAACGCTTGCACTGGCTTGCGCATTGATAAAACGAAACAAATCCGGGTGCATCGATGCCGTCAAAGTGCGACGAGCCCTGCTCACACAAAGTTGAGCATTCGGGAACGAGCTTGATTGGATTCCCTCAAGCCAAACTGGCACACGTGCTTCAGAGTTTTAATGGAGAACATCATGAGCCACGCATCAGATAATTTTTCCCGTCGCGATTTCCTCAAGACCAGTGTGCTGATTGCTCTGGCCGGAACCACGCTTGTTGCAACGCCGACTTTTGCGGCAAAGATGAACCTTGCAAATGGCGTCGCCATTCAGGGCTATGATCCGGTTGCCTATGTAACGCAAAACGCGGCAGTTGTCGGAGACGCATCCATTACTGCGGAGTATCAAGGCGCGACCTATCAATTCGCATCCGCTGAAAACCGAGATGCATTTGTTGGAAACCCGGCAAGATACGCGCCGCAATATGGTGGATTTTGCGCTTACGCAGTCTCACAGGGCTATACTGCACCCATAGACCCGCAGGCATTCAGCGTTGTCGACAACAAACTCTATCTGAACTTTTCAAAAGGCGTCAGAAGTCGTTGGGCCAAGGATATTCCGGGCAATATCAAGAAAGGCGACGCCAACTGGCCGAGCCTGTCGGCCAATTGACGGTCCACTACTGCTGGATGCCGAAGGTCACATTGACCGTGACCCGGTAGGTATTCTCGCCGGCAGCAACCGGAACCGGTGCGCTGTCGGCTGCCATTTCCATCATGCGGGCCTGCGCGACAGGAATTGGATCTTGTCGGCGTGAATGCTCGCTGATCTCAAGGATGTCACCCAAAGCCACCTCTGCGGCATCCACAAGCGTGGTGGCTTTTTGAATTGCATCTTGCATGGCCTTCGTGCGCGCTTCGTTGATCGCCCGTTCAGGGTCATCATTGCCAAATATGAGATTGCCACCATCATTGACACCAAGCGATACCGACGCGTCCAAAACATCGCCAACAGACGCCAGGTCGCGGATGCGTACCGTCAATGAATTGCGCACGACATAACCGTCAATCCGCGGACGATTGTCTCCACTGCTGTTTGATTTCGGATAATTGTACTGCGGTTGAATGGAAAAATTCGACGTTTGCAAATCCCGATCTTCGATCCCGGCAGCTTTCATGGCTGCAAGAATATCCGACATCGCTTTCGTGTTTGCATCCAACGCTTGGCGCGCGGTCTTTCCCTCCTGCGTTACGCCGAGCGAAACAATTGCCAAATCAGGTTCTACACTGACTTCCCCGACACCGGTCACCAATATGCGCGGCGTTGGATTGTCTTGAGCGCGAGCGAGTGCGGTGGTCAGCGACATCGCTGTAATCAGCGCAGCCGCAAGCACTGTCGAACTTTTCAGAGATATCATTTGGAAGCCCTTGTTTTTCATCGTCCCTTGCATTCGCGTAAACCGATTTTGCGCCCGTAATATGACCATCAATAAATGTGCAGCACAGCAATTTGGCTGCTTGTCGAGATCATTCAAATAGGCTAACGAACGGCTTGGGTGGGGCCTGTAGCTCAGTTGGTTAGAGCCGGCGGCTCATAACCGCTTGGTCGGGGGTTCGAGTCCCTCCGGGCCCACCATCCATTCCTCCACATTTGTAGCCTATCTACAGGCTGTCCGAATGTCTCCGTACTTACGGGGACTTAAGCCGGTATCGATGGCAGTGGTCTGGTCGAGAGACACCAATTTATGAGAAATTTCCGTTGAATTGAGCAGAAGTCTCCCGAGGCCGTTTTCGGTGACCAAGTGTTTGGGTGTTGGAATGCAGTCAGCTTGGAACATTTCGCTGCGAAGTTTTTTCTGTTCAACAGCCGAACCGGCTAACTTTGAAGCCGGTCCAGATTTAGTTGTCGATTTGTCTTTGGGATTGGATGGTCTGGTGATCTAGACAGCGAAGCCAAGTACTTCGCGTTGTGCTTTCCACGAGATTGGAAGCGTGTTCATGCGTCGAACTTTATTTGCTGTCAGTTCGATCGGTTGGGTTCCAGTCAGGATGGCTTCGACGATGTCCGGTGCAAACAATGGCCATAGAGAAGAGTACCTCTCATTATTCCATTCAAAACCCTGATCGGTCACATTCACTTAATGAGCCTGGCCATGCTATTCCCGCACCAACCGGGCGCCGGGCAACAGCTTCTGCTGAGGGAGAGCCCCAACCACCGGCTCGTGACCTGCAGCAATCGCCAGCAAGGACTTGCGCGTCTCGCTTCTGAGCCTGCCGCCGCGCCTGGCTTGCAGCCGATAACCAACTGCTCTTTCCAACAGACCGCGCTTTACGCCCTTGGGTGGATCACACTTGAACTGTTTGCGCTAAGCCTCAACAAGCTCAGCGCGTGTCAAAGAACCCAAAAGATTGATCTGATCTTCGAAATTGGATTTGCAGGTATTATCAATTAATACAACCATGAAGTGTATTCCGTGCTCTCAATTCCGGTCCACACCTGCTTCCTTTGCACCAACAGTCCATTCGAAAGAGGGAGAACTCGGCTTGATTGTAAAATAAACTGCGCAGGATTGCTGATTTTTGGGCGCAACCAAACGGCAGCTATGGGCGGGAAGCAGACGTTCACAGCTCTTAGGCCAATGTCAGCTATGCGGACAAAGCTGACATAGGCAACCAGCGAACCAATGGCAGATTTCGCTACGGCTCGGTTGGAGGGTCGTAGAGTTCCAGTGCTTGCAGCGTCGATTTGCAGGTGTCCCATAGACGATCGCCGTCGTGTTCAACCTTGCTGAGAAGGTTCGTGCCGAGCAACAGGTTGTGAACCGAAAGCGACAGAGCCCTGGCCTCTGTTTGATTGGGCAACTCGCCTACTTCGACAGCTCGCTCTATTCTTTGAGCGAGCATCTGGAGCCCGCCTTCGACCATTTCAGAGACGAAGGTCGCCATCTCGGTATCTCCCGGCAAAAGTTCCGCCACGCAGTTCGTTACCAGACACCCACGGTGCTCCGGATCATCGGCTCTGGCCCGGCATAGACCCTCAAAATACCTCGACAGGCCAACCTTCAGACCTTCATCCCAGTCTATGGAGTAGAGACCGCTTTGTGTTGGGTCTGACCCATACCGTTGCATCACCTCGCGAAACAGCGCCGCTTGGCTGCCGAACGTATTGTAGAAACTCGACCGGGTAATGTTGAGTTGCTCGGACAGCGCCTTGACGGAGCAATCCTTGATGCCGTCACGCCAGAAACTGTTCATCACAACGGCAATTGCTTCGTCGCGGTCGAATTTTCTTGGTCGTGCCATGGGTTGCTGTTGCCCTTCAGATTTATTTTATACACATATGGACAAAACTAATCGAATGTGTTTTATACATTTATGTACAAAACATCGAACTGTCAATCTGTCACCTAGGATACTTGACGCTTCGACGCACGACCCCTGACTGAAAGGAAGTCACATGAACCTCGCTCTAGCCACCTACGCCGCCACCGGTGTGTCATTTGCCGTGATTTTGACGCTCGTCTTCTTCTATGTTGTTCCGGCGGTCCAGAAGATGCCGCTGGCGCAATCATTGACCCTATTTCTTTGGCCCAATGCCTTTCGCTTTGTCGCGTTGGAGATCATCCCCGAGACCGCATCTGGCGGCGTGACGGCGCCGCCCGAAGTCATGGCGCAGATCGCGCTGGGCGACACGCTTTCGGGCCTGCTCGCTTTTGCGGCGATTTGGGCTATTCGGTTTCGCGCCAGGTATGCCTTGCTCGTCACCTGGATCGCCGTCGTATTTGGCACGCTTGACATTGCCAATGGTCTGGTCACGTCCCTTTCGGTCAACCTGGCGGGCAATGTCAGCGGTGTGTCCTGGATGTTGCTGGTTCTGTTCTTCCCTCTTGTGATCATCTCGTCGGCGATGCTCTTCTGGCAGCTTGTTTCCCGCCGCAGTGAGGGATTGAATGATAGAGATCGCGCGACTGTTCTGGCTTGAGCGCTTCACGAATACTTGCTTCGGGTGGCCGGACAACAGTCGGGCCACCCTTTGTTTTGCCGCAACAGAATTGGGCAATAAGGGCTCGAAGCGGGCATTCGACGCAGATCGCATCAACGGCAGCTAGGCGGACAAAGCCGACATTGCACTTTTTGAGATTTCTCGCGCATTGATTGTTGTTTTACTCGCTAAGTAGAACCGGGCCTTTATCTGCAAAGCTCACACTGACAGTATCACCAATTTCGAACGGCGCATCCACGTCAGTGGTCGTCGAAAACAGCTCGGCCACTTCCGTTTTGACGGTAAACTCCAAATGATTGCCAACATAGGTCTTGCGCACGATCTCTCCGGACAGTGCGTTCTTAGTGTTTGGGTTTGATATCTGAACCCGGTTGGGTCGCACACCCAGAAACGCGCTGCCGGGCTGCAATCCGCGCGCGGGTAGTTCCAACCGATACGGACCTGTTTCAACGGTTGCGGTGCTGCCGTCAATCTTCCTGATTTCACAAGCCATGATATTCGCCTCACCGATAAAATCGGCAACAAAACGGCTGGCTGGTGCTTCGTAGAGTTCGCGCGGCGTGCCATCCTGAGCGATCACTGCGTTATTCATAACGATAATCCGGTCGGAAACGGCAAGTGCCTCTTCCTGATCGTGGGTCACATAAACAACGGTCAAACCCAGATTTTGCTGAATTTCTCGAATATCCTCCCTGACCTTTCGGCGCAGTTTGGCATCCAGGTTCGACAATGGTTCGTCAAACAAGAGCACTTGTGGTTCCAAAACCAGCGCCCGCGCCACGGCTACACGCTGCTGTTGACCACCAGAGAGTTCGCTCGGTAGTCGACTACCATAGCCAGCCAGGCCAACTATTTCGAGGCCTGCGAGCGCTCGATCTGTGGTCTCTGACTTGTCGAAGCCAGAAAATTTCAGACCATAAGAAACGTTTTCCAGAACGCTCATATGGGGAAACAGGGCATAGGACTGAAACACCATCGATACATCGCGCTCGGTCGCAGGCAGCGTTGTCACATCGGTGTCTCCGATTTTGATCTTGCCCGATGTCGGCATCTCCAACCCGGCTATCATGCGAAGTGTTGTTGTTTTTCCGCAACCAGATGGTCCCAACAATGTCACCAATGTGCCGGCAGCGATGTCGATCGAGACTTTGTCCACTGCCGTCACATCGGTTCCGTAAACCTTGGTGACGTTTTCAAAGGCTACCGAAGCGGCTCTGCTGTTGGGTTTCAACATCTTGGTACAACTCACACATTGGTTCGGGATTGATCAAAGCGTCGACCGATTTTGGTTCGGCCAACAACAAACTGCATGGCGCCGACAACAACGAGCATCACAAAGATCAGCGTCGTGGAATAGGCAATCGCCAAGCCGTAATCATTGTTCTCTACGCGTCCGATGATGTAGCTGGTCGCCATATCATATTCCGCGCTGACAAGAAAAATGACAGCGGATATCGCCGTCATCGCCCGAACGAATGAATAGACCAGTGCGGCGAGTATCGCCGGGCGAAGCAGCGGCAGTATTACTTTCAGAAATGTCTGCCAGGAATTAGCGCCCAGTGTCAGGGAAGATTCATCGAGGCTCTTGTCGAGTTGCGACATCGAGGCGATGCCTGCCCGCACACCCACCGGCATGTTCCGGAAAATGAAACTGACCACAAGAATGATGCCGGTGCCAGTTATCTCTACCGGTGGAACATTGAAGGCGAGAATGTAGCTGACACCAATGACCGTACCAGGAATGGCAAAAGACAACATGGTGCCAAACTCAAAAGCGCTTTTTCCGGCGAAGCTCTGCCGCGTCAAAAGATAGGCGGTAATCAGGCCAACGATGGCAGTCAGGGGCGCTGCGATCGCTGCGATCTGGATTGTCGTCCAGAACGAATTCCATGCAGATCCTGTCCAGCGCAGACCTTCTTCCTCAAACCGGATGGAAAAGGCGGTGCCATAGTGCTTGAGGGTAAGTGAATTATCGATGCCCCATAGTTCAACAAATGATCCATAGATGATCATGCAGTAGATGATGATCGTGAAAATGGTCCAAAGTGCCGCAATGGTGAAAACCGGCACCGCCATGGCTTTTGGAAGATGGGGATGTACGCCGGCATCGCCCTTGCCGGTCATGGTGGTGTAGCTTTTTTTGCCGAGCCAGAACCGTTGCGCCCAGAAGGCGGCGAGCGTAAATCCGAGCAGAACGATCGCCAGTACCGCAGCACGGCCCTGATCATATTGTGCACCCACAATGGCAAAAAATATCTCGGTCGACAGCACATCAAAATTGCCGCCAAGAACTAGCGGATTGCCAAAGTCCGCCATGGATTCGATGAAGCCGAGAAGAAACGCGTTGGCTATGCCGGGCCGCATCAATGGCCACGACACCGTTCTGAAAGTGTGCCATCGATTGGCCCGTAACGTTTGCGCCGCTTCTTCCATGGAAGGACTGACGCCTTCGACCACACCAATCAGCACGAGAAAGGCGATGGGTGTAAATGCCAAAGTCTGGGCGATCAGAATGCCCGGCAACCCATAGACCCAGCGCGTTGGTTGCACACCAAACAAATCGGCAAAGAAAACCGTGACGCTGCCGGAAAGTCCAAACAGCAGAATAATGGCAAGACCGATCACAAAAGGCGGTGTAATGATTGGCAGGACAGTGAGCGCGCGCAATCCCTGCTTGAAACGCATATTGGTTCGCGTAACGGCCAAGGCAAAAGCAAGCCCCAGCAGCGTAGTGAGGATTCCAACGCAAATAGCCAGGAATAGGGAATTCCAGGCCGCACCACACCTTCCACCTTCTGACAGGCAGGCCAAACCCCAAAGTCTGCGGTCTGTGAATTTCTCAATAAACACAAACAGCGAGTAAGTGTTTTCCTCGGTAATGAATGCCGAGGCGAGCATGTTCAATATTGGATAGAAGACAAAGGCTGTAACGATCGCGACGACAAATCCGATTGCACCAACAACAAAGATATCTCCGTTCACTGCGCCGCGTGCCGCGATGCCTTGTGTAAAGATGAAAAGAAACGCGCTTGCGACCAACATGGCACCAGTACCCATGCCAAACTGGCGGTCGCCCAGCTCGCCGAACATCGCGTTGAGCCATTCAAAGTTCCAGCCACGAATGCCAATCGCAAACCCTTGCGCTATCAGCCAACCAAATCCCAAGGCTCCTGCGATTACAAGAATCTTGCCGTAGGCGGGATCATTGCGTGCCTTTCCAATTGCCAGAAAGGGCATTGCCAAAAACAGCGGAAGTGGTATCAACCACAGCTTTTCGCCCTGCAATCCCAAAAACAGTGCCGGTGCATAATCTTCATCCAGAGGATAGCCATCAAACAGCCATTCAAAAGAGAAGATACCGTCTTCCAACCCGTACCAGGGAAAAAGCAAGAAGCCGACCCACCCGACAATCAGCCATAGGACCAATGTCGGGTGGACAGTGCCGCGCTTTGTTTGCGCAGTTTCAGTTAGAGCCACGGATTATTGCGGAAGCGTTGAAACTTCGTCGTCCCACTTCTTCAACAAGCGCTTACGCTCATCGCTCGAACCGTATTTTTTGAAATCATAATCAATCAACTTGATTGACGACAGGTCCGGCGCTGACGGTGATGTTTCAGCACCTTTATTCGACGGTACCTGAAACGCTTTCACATCAAGTGCCATCGACTGGGCATCGGCCGTCAAAGCCCAATCGTAGAACTTCTTTGCCTCATCCAGATTGCGTGCGCCGCTGATGATCGACATCGAACCAATTTCATATCCGGTGCCTTCACAAGGCGCCACTACTTGAATTGGGAAGCCGGATACAGCCTGTTTCACTGCGTCATGCATGAACACAATGCCAATTGTGTTTTCGCCTCGGCCAGCTGCCTTGATCGGCGCAGAGCCCGACTTGGTGTATTGGTTGATGTTCTTGTGCAGGTCTTTCATGAATTGAAAGCCTTCATCTTCACCAAACAACTGAACCATTGTAGCAAGAGTGGTGTACGCCGTGCCAGATGAATTCGGATTCGCCATTTGAACATGGCCTTTGTATTCTGGTTTGATCAGGTCTTTCCAACACTTTGGTTCTGGCAAATTGTTCGCCTTAATAAGATCCGTGTTGTAGCCATATCCCAGCCCACCCGAATAAATTCCGATTGTCTTATCGCCTGCGGATTCTGCCTGTGATATCGCCCAATCATTCAATTCGCCGCGCATTGGCGAGACGTAAGCTTCTGTCAAACCTTCCTCTGCGGCCTGCAGATGCGGATCACCTGTTCCACCCCACCAAATATCGCCTTTCGGATTGGAAGATTCAGCCTTAATTTGGGCAAATGTTTCGCCCGAGCTTTTGCGTGTCATGTTGACTTCGATACCCGTCGCATCTTGGAAGCCATTTGCCATGACCTGACACCAATCCTCCTGTGCGCTACAATAAAATGTCAGCTTGTCAGCACTTGCCAATGCTGTCGAAGATGCCAGGGCTGCGCCCGCAAGAAGTGCGATCTGCGTAATTTTTTTCATTTATTCCTCCCAGAAATCGTGTCACAAAACTGCAATAAAACTGTCACACTTCGCCAGTTGGCCTATAAAATCATCCACTTGTCAAATGGCTTGCTTGCAATCCGAAAGGAAATCCATGAATTGCATCGTGCGTTACCTGAGCCATCCACAGGTAAGTGTTGATCCGCGTATACCTGTTGGCCATTGGTCGCTTAGTGATGTTGGTCGTGACCGGACTAAAACAGTGACGGAAAGCAGGCGCTTGAAAAACACGACGCGAATAGTTTCTGGCGCCGAAACAAAAGCCATAGAAACTGCTACAATCATAGCCAAGACACTGGATTTGGAGCTCTCGGTTCGTGAGCGCATGCATGAAAACGACCGGTCATCAACGGGATTCCTGGCGCCAGACCAATTTGAAGCAATGGCTGACGCATTCTTGGCCAAACCAGACAGGAGCGTGAAAGGTTGGGAGCCAGCGATTGACGCGCAATCACGCATTGTAGCGGCAACAAGTGAAGTCATTTCACACCACAGAGACGGTGATTTGCAGCTGGTCGGCCATGGCGCGGTGGGTACGCTCTTGTACTGCTATTTTGCGGCTCTGCCGATTGATCGAAGATATGATCAACCAGTTGGTGGTGGTAATTATTTTGCCATTGATCTTGAAACAACGCGCGTTCTGCATCATTGGCAACCCATGGAAAACTTGGTGCAGGAGAATACACTGTGAGTGAGCCGGAACACCGCCGCTTGGATTTCGCCAAACAAACGGCCAGACAGGCCGGTGGGCTTGCCATGGATTTCTTCGCTTCGATCGGTGACTTGATCATCGAACAGAAGGGCGTACAGGATCTGGTTTCAAACGCGGACCGAGATGTTGAGATTTTCATTCGGGATGCCATCGCAAACAGTTTTCCTGATGATGGCATTGTTGGTGAGGAATTTGACAATGTTGCCAGCAAGTCGGGTTATACTTGGGTTATCGATCCGATCGATGGTACGGCAAATTTCGTGACTGGCATTCCGCAATGGTGCGTTATCATTGCATGCGTGCATCAAGACCAAACCATAATCTCCGCAATTTACGAACCGGGTGCTGGGGAGATGTTCAGTGCATTGGCAGGAAATGGCGCTTACTTGAATGACAATCTTATCAGCGTATCGTCAACGACTGGCCTTGATCACGGCAATCTGGGGGTTGGCATGAACGGGAGAACCGAGACCAGCTCTGTGGTCAAATTCGTCGACGAGTTGGCATCGCGCGGCGGCATATTTTTTCGCAATGCGTCTGGAGGCTTGATGTTGTCCTACGTCGCCGCTGGCCGATTGATTGGCTATGCCGAGCCGCACATGAACGCCTGGGATTGCCTGGCCGGCCAATTGTTGATCGTCGAAGCTGGCGGGCGAGTTGAGAAACAGAGCGCCGACCAGATGCTCGAAACCGGCGGCCGGGTTGTCGCCTCCGCGCCATCGATCTTTGATGAGCTTGTGTCCATGGCTGACCGGACATTCTGATGCGATGCGAGTAATGCGCAGTGTTTGTCACGTTTGGAGAGATCTCAGAACGTGTATGTTGTGAGTGAACGACGGCTTTGCGCTCCAAGTGGACGTTCGAAGTTTCACCTATCAACGTTCGCTATGCGTACAAAGCTGCCGTTGGTTCTCGCACTCCGATAATCAAAACCGTTCGCGGTCAAGCAACACATGGCCCAGAGATAATTGGTTTATATACTCACAAGGCTCGTCACGCTGATTGAGGTGCAGCCATACTTTTTGAGAGAAGAGTTTGGGGGAGAGAAACAGGCCCATCATGTTTAGTTCATCGCGCGAAATTGGCCGGTTCAGTCCGGCTTTTCGTTCAAACTGGATTTGCCTTTGCTTTGTCAGAGACATCACCTGCAATGCGTGGGCTATATATTCATCTCTTACCAGACAATTTTCAAACGGACAGTGAAGGTCGTCTGAAATAGCGTGAACCATTTCGTGTACGATGACGCTGCTGAAGTACTCTTCGATTGGCAAAATGCTAAAAGCGTCGTCAGCATCGCGCGCCAACTGCATATCGTCCGGCTCCAAAATTTCAATCAGGTCACCACCACAGTGGTACAATCCGACACAGCCCTTCTTAAGTTCCCGAACAAGCGCGATTTGAATGGATCGTTTCAGTGATTGCGCACCACAACTTTCGAATAGATTTGTTGCTTTCTCAACGGAATTACAAACTAGTTCGGCGTGATCTGGATCCCTGAAGTTGACATTCACCAATTGCATGTCACAGCTCAGGTTTTCGGCAGAAACCGGAGAGCACAGCATCATCAGGGCCGCGACGGATCGTCTGATTTTCATCGGCACATTCCACTTTTCTGCAGTTCTCTTGTGCACTCACAGTGAGGCTTGATGCCGTCGCTACCAACAAGATCATTTCACGACACACCCGACCGGCATCAACACGATGTAGGAAGACGATTCAGAATCGGATTTCCAAACCTCTTGCTATTCTTCTTGTAAGTTATGCAAATAGTAAATTAGTGATGTCATTCGACCGAGCGTATTGATTTCCGCCTCAACCGCATCCTCTACAGCATTACCAAAGGCAAATCGCTCACCCCAAACTGGCATATCAGTGCCATGAGGCCCAGGTTGGCGTTCCGACAAGCGCCCGTCGACCATCTCCAGAAGATCTTGAAACGGAAACTCACCATCATTTCTTGACCGAATTTTCGTCAAGTCAGGAACCGGACTGGTCATATAAGTAGAAACCGGTCCGTCGCCCTTACCTGACTCGCCGTGACAGGAAGCGCAGGCCTGCATGTACTCTATTTGGCCAGCGGTCATTTCCATGCCATTTGCTGCGCTTGACAAAAGACCAATCGCGAAGACTGCCTTGCAAATTTTTGATATATCCAATTTGACCTCCCTAACTGGTTCCCATTGAACAATTTGATTATCTTGGAGTGCATAGAATTTGCTTTGATGTGCATCAATTGAAGAATCTCACTTTAAAGTGGCAGACGCCGGCAGCGACATTCATTTAGTATGACCTGATACCGAAATTCGGCAGCTTGCACGCGACTTGGCAAATGCTAGGGAGCACTAAGTATTTTATCTGACAACATGAACGCAACAATGAGCGTGACGTACAACTAGTGCTGCCGTTGAGCCGAGAAAATAGTCCTGCAGACCCGGTCGATGCGACGCTACAATAATGCAATCGACGTTGTGGCTTTTGGCGTAATCAACAATCGTACGGCCAGAATGCCCGGTGATAATGGCGGGCTCAACGTGCGCTTGGTCAACAATTTCGTTTTCTAGTTCGGCTTTGGCTTCTTTACGACGCCTTTTAGTGAGGTCAGGCGGAAGATGAACTCCTGCATATCCAGGGATCTGCTCTTGGACATGCAAAGCTGTAATCTTTCCATCCTTATCCAGAAGTTTTTGGGCAAGTTCGAAGGCAGATTTGGTGTCGCGCTCATGGTCTAAGGCTATGGGAACAACAATGTTTTTGTACATCTTGACACTCCATCGGGGCTCAAACTGCATTGCCCTAGCGTGGCATAAATACAGATACGCACTTTGATCTAAGTCATTTGCCAAGCATTTTTCTCGTCCAATAGCGTCCCAAATGGCGGCAAGGCCCAATTTCCCATGGTGAATGGAGTAATTCCAATTGCACTTCGTCATCCAGACTCTGGCTGTGCCAACTTTGAAAAAGTCGTGCTTGACCGAAATCAATGCCCTCCAACGGTTCGGGGATAAAAATGTTATATGTCGGCTGATCAACAAGACCCAAATAATGCTGTGTTCCGGACCAGAGATCTAAACAAAATCTACCGCTCCGGAGAGGTCGAAGTGCGCGCGCTCAATGGCGTGGATATTGAGCTGTTTGAGGGTGAGATGGCGGTTCTTCTCGGCCCATCTGGAAGCGGCAAGTCCACATTACTCAATATCATCGGCGGATTAGACGAAGCAACGAGCGGAAAAGTCTGGTTCAAGAATGACGAACTCTCTTCGATGAACCAGAGCCAGTTGACACGCTACAGGCGCGATCATGTTGGCTTTGTTTTTCAATTCTACAATCTTATTCCCAGTTTGACAGCGTGGGAGAATGTTGCGCTGATCACAGAAGTGGCACCGTCACCGATGCGACCCGAAGAAGCGCTTGCCATGGTCGACCTTGAAGATCGCATGACCCACTTTCCTGCACAGCTCTCCGGCGGAGAGCAACAAAGGGTTGCAATAGCCCGCGCAATTGCCAAGCGACCTGAGGTGCTGTTGTGCGACGAACCGACTGGCGCGCTGGATTCGCAAACCGGCGTCATTGTGCTTGAAGCGCTCGATCACATAAACAGGGAGCTTGGCACCACAACTGCGATCATCACGCATAATGCAGACATTCAGAAGATAGCCCATCGCGTATTCTTTTTTCTGGACGGAAAGATATCTTCAGTTGAAACCAACGCGACACGTATTGCGCCTTCGCAGGTGGAGTGGTGACATGTTGAGGGTTCTCGATCGTAAACTGGTGCGCGACGTTTTGAGATTGTGGGCCCAGATCTTGGCCGTCTCCCTGGTGATGGCATGTGGCGTTATGACGATCGTGCTCGCACTGGGTTCAACCAGGTCTCTGGAAGAAACTCGCACAGCATTTTACGAGCGCTCAAAATTTGCTTCTGTTTTTGCATCGGCCACACGCGCTCCCTTGCATTTGCGCACACGAATATCCGCAATTGACGGTGTGTCAGCGGTTGAACTGAGAATTGTGAAACAAGCCATTTTGGACATTGAGGGCATGCGCGAACCAGCCAGCGGGATTGCTGTTTCCTTTCCAGATTATCAATCACCAAAGGTAAACGACGTATATCTGCGAAAAGGTCGGTTGCCCGAACCGACCCGGCCAAGAGAAGTGGCTATTCTCGAAGCATTTGCGGAGGCCCATGGATTCGAGCCCGGCGATCATTTCCATGCCGTGATGAATGGGCAAAAGCGAGAACTTGAAATCACAGGCATCGTGCTTGCACCCGAATATGTCTATGCAATCGGTCCCGGAGACATGGTGCCCGACGAAAGGCGATTTGGCGTATTCTTCATGTCCCAAAAAGCTTTGTCATCAATTTACGATCTCGAGGGCGCGTTCAACAGTCTAGTAGCCACAACGCGGAAAAGCGCCGATATGACTGTTGTGATCGATGCGTTGGACGAGATACTCAAGCCATTTGGCGGCACCGGCGCATTTGAGCGAGAAGACCAAACTTCGCACGCATTTCTGGACTCCGAACTCAAGCAACTCAGGGCAATGGCGACCGTCATTCCGCCAGTTTTTCTTTTTGTCTCGGCTTTTCTGGTCAACATGATCATGTCGCGCTTGATCGCATTGGAACGCGAACAAATTGGATTGCTGAAGGCGGTTGGATATTCCACCTGGGGCGTTGGATGGCACTATGCAAAACTGGTGATTGCCATCTGTTTGATTGGCGTCTTGATCGGATCGATTGCCGGCACGTGGCTCGGACGTGGCATGACGCAAATTTATGGAAACTTCTTCTCGTTTCCATTTCTTGTTTTTGCGCAAAGCATCGACCTGTACTTTATTGCAGCATTCGTGACAATCATTGCTGCGCTGGCTGGTGCGGCCAAGGCAATTTGGACAACTGTAAAACTGCCTCCAGCCGTCGCCATGCGGCCACCGGCTCCGCCGCGTTATCGCAGTTTGGTGGGAACAAATACCACAATGCCAAGGCTGTTCTCTCCTTTGACAACAATGGCGCTTCGGCATTTGATCCGTTGGCCAATACGCTCGGCACTAACGATCTTTGGCACTTCGCTGTCGGTCAGTATTTTGGTCATAGCACTCTTTACGTTCGATTCCATTGATCACATGATCGATACGATTTTCTTTCACACCCAGAGGCAAGATGCCACCATCACATTCATTGGAGACCTTTCTCCAAGCGCATTGAACTCCGTTACAAAACTGCCCGGTGTTCTCCAAGCCGAGGGGTTCCGAACGACCCCGGTCGCAATCCGCAATGGTCACATAGAAAAGTCACTCACCCTACAATCACACGCGCGGGGCAGCCATCTGACACAGATACTGGATGTCGATGACCAACCGATTGAACCGACATCCTCTGGTCTGTTGTTGACTAATCGGGTAGCCGAACAATTGCAGGTTCAACCCGGCAACATGCTGGACGTTGAACTGCTATCTCACCAAAATCGGGTTAAGAGGGTTCCAGTTGTTGGAATTGTCAACTCGCTTGTTGGTTTGAGCGCCTTTATGAGCATAGATGCCCTTGATCGGACGATCCGAACAGGCCCCAGACTCAACGGTGCGCACGTCCAAATCGATGAAACTCAACTGGATGCGCTATACCAGTCGGTAAAAGACACGCCTGAGATCGCCTCAATCGCTTTGCTCGGCCTTTCGCGCGAAAAGTTTCGCGCCACGATTGAAGAAAACATCGTCATCAGCGTCATTGTCTATGTCGTGCTGGCAGTAATCATCACTTTTGGTGTCATCTACAACTCAGCGCGAATCCAGTTGTCGGAACGCGCGCGCGAGTTAGCGAGTTTGCGTGTGTTCGGATTTACCCGCGCAGAAGTTTCATCGGTATTGCTAACCGAGCTGGCCATTATCGTGATTCTGGCGCAACCCGTTGGATGGTTACTAGGATATGGTCTGGCCATCCTGGTTGTCGAAGGATTTGCCAGCGACCTTTTCAGACTACCACTGGTGATCAATCAATCCACATACGCAATTTCCAGTTTCATTGTCATTGTGGCAGCTGTGTTCTCAGCATTTCTGGTTCGCCGCCGCATCGACGGATTGGATCTAATTCGCGTGTTGAAAACAAGGGAGTGAACCGATGCTAAGCAAATTTGTAAAGGGTCTGATCGCGCTCGCGCTTGTTCTGATCGTTGGCTACGGGGGCATGGTTGCTCTGCGGGAACAACCGATACTTGTTGACTTGGCAACCGCCGAAGTTGCGCCAATGCGTGTGACAGTTGATGAAGAGGGTATTGCGCAGGTTCAAGAGATCTACACTGTCTCGGCGACGATTGCCGGGCATCTGGATCGCATCGGCTTGGCAGAAGGCGATACGGTTCAAGAAGGCCAAATCATCGCCTCGATTCACCCGCTTGAGCCTCCCTTCCTGGATGATCGAACAAGGGCGGAACTGGAGGCAATCGTTGCGGCCGCACAGGCTGGAGTCTTGATGGCGGAGGTTGAACATCAGCGATCGGTCACCGCGATGCAGCTTGCGAAAACAGATTACCAAAGGGCTGAAAAACTGGCGACGTCTAATACTGTGTCACAGAGCACTGTGGATCGACTGCTGAGCGAACTGCAATTGCAAATCGCACAAGTCGAAAGCGCACAAGCGAGCATAGAACTGCGCAAGGCTGAACTTGCCAGTGCACAGGCTCGTTTGACGCAGCCCGGAACAGAATCAAATGCTCCAACCGGAGGGGAATGCTGCGCCAATATTGTCTCTCCTGTCGACGGCATTGTGCTGGGTGTGTTTGCCAAAAGCGAACAAGCCGTTGCCACAGGGGCACGGATTGCCGAAATCGGCGACCTGCGAAAAATGGAAGTGAAGGTGGACCTGCTATCCAGCGATGCCGTTCAGATTACACCTGGCGCGCTGGCAGAACTATCTGATTGGGGAGGTGATGAAATTCTGCAAGCGGTTGTCAGGCGCGTTGAACCTGCTGCCTTCACCAAAGTCTCAGCGCTGGGGATTGAGGAGCAGCGGGTCAATGTAATGTTGGATCTTGAAAATCCGCCCGAGACACTCGGTCATGGATTTCGCGTGCTGGCAAGCCTGACTGTATGGGAAAATGATGAAGCGTTGCAGATACCAATAAGTGCTCTGTTTCGATCGGGTGGAAAATGGGCTGTCTTTACTGTTCAGGACGATCTGGCACGGCTGCATGAAGTTGAGATTGGAAGACTTAATGAAAGCAGAGCCCAGGTTTTGGGCGGGATTGAAGCTGGAGAAAGGGTGATTGTTTTCCCTAGTGATCAGCTCGCAGATGGGCGAAAAACTACCACGCGACCCGATTAACGGTACTGCCAGACCAATGCGAACCAGTCTCTGTTTGCTGATGAGTGCCGGAACCTATGCCGCACAAAGCTGACGCCACTCATTCAAAGCAGCGGTACGGTTGAGTTTGAAGTTGTGGCTTGAGTAGAGGTGGCGCTCCTGATTGAAATGATTGTGGACTGAAGAATGAACGGCGGCGAATTGAGGCTGTTTTCCGTGATTGTGTCAACTTGGCTAACTGCCATTTAAGCTGGCAGCTGACCTCAATATGGGGCTTTCAATTCCACCAGCAAGATGGGCCAAACTGCGCCTGAAAACATGCAAGCCGTCTGCTCAATCCTCTATGGTATGGCGTCTTTCTACCAGCTCAATTAATGAATCGATTGTGTCAACCTTGATTTAAATTTGATCAGCGCTAGTTCACATTAATTCACAGCAAGCTTCCGACGCAGTGATAAAAAAAATGGGAGAGCGGAATGACTGATGCAAATCAGGAAGTGGGCTGGTTTGAACAGCGTGTCTATTCTCGGACCAACGATGGGATACGGGAGCTTGGAGATAGCCTTCCGGAGGAAGCTCTTCGGGCAATTGCTAAAGAAGCCCTTCGTCGTATTGCTCAACAGGGTCCCAAAGAAACAGCAGTGACCGACGAAGTGTTCCAAGTCCAAATTGAGTCATTGTGCTTGGCGTTAACTTCGGAAGACAATGAAGCTGCCGCAAAGCTGATCATGAAGATCAAGGAGCAAGGCGCCTCGGCTGAAGAAATCTACCTTACATATTTGGCCGGTGCTGCGCGACTCCTTGGCGAGTGGTGGAATGAAAGCCGCGTATCGTTTGTTGATGTCACTATTGGGACCGGCCGCATTTATTCCATTGTGAGGGGGATGAGCCATCTATTTGTGCCACCCGAACGGCACAGATTAAGATCAGCAGTCTTTGCTGCCGTGCCCGGTGAAACTCATACGCTTGGCGTAAAAATGGCCGCAGATCTCTTTCGAAAAGAAGGGTGGGACATTGAGCTTCTTGTCGGACAGTCGCACGAGGAATTGATTGCTGAAATTACTCAAATAAAACCAATACTGGTTGGCTTGTCTTGCAGCAGCCGTCACGCATTGGTTGCACTGGCGAAACTGGTCATTGCAATACGTCTTGGCAGCCCGGGCACACAAATCATGGTGAGTGGCCAAGCGGTCAGAGAAGCTGAAAGTGTTATTCTCTCTATGGATGTCGATGGAGTTGCAAATGACATGCCCAGCGCAATAGCAACACTCAAGGCACTATGGGATAGTTCAGTCACTGTGACTCCAAGTTCCAACTGATGCAGCTTTTGTTGCCTGCAAACGGATCGAAACCGTAATCTTCTCGTCTGGTCAATGAATTGCCTGGGTGGAGGCTATATGATGTAAGAGACA
>CAJHZC010000031.1_pt1 | contig 25120 bp, 19 predicted proteins | sample 9198911 | NCBI WGS metagenome assembly CAJHZC01 (sample SAMEA7708336, study PRJEB35096) | sediment metagenome | biome: marine neritic benthic zone biome [ENVO:01000025]; feature: sediment [ENVO:00002007]; material: shallow marine sediment [ENVO:03000034] sea grass bed [ENVO_01000059] ...
ATTGGTTCAATGATGATGTTGGCCGGTGATGGCGGCGGTCGACGCGAGGGCATTCGCATGGGCGTTTGGGGTGCAGCCCAAGCGGTCTCTTTTGGTATAGGCGGTTTTCTTGGAACATTGCTCATTGATGTGATGCGCGCTGTGACGGGTCAAAACGCGGATGCATTTCTTGCGGTCTTTTCCTTCGAGGCTCTGTTGTTCCTGCTCGCGGCAGTGCTCGCTTTGAAGATCAGATCAAAATCTGTCCAAGAGCCCGTGATTTCAAATCACGCAGGGCTTCAAGCAGGTGAGTGATAAAATGGGAAACCAATCGACTTATGATGTGATTGTTGTGGGTGGTGGACCGGCTGGCGCAACTGCAGCTGAACGGCTGGCTCTAGAGGGAAAGCGTACACTTTTGCTGGACCGGGAAGGTCGCATCAAGCCCTGTGGTGGAGCGATCCCGTCGGTGGCTATGGCTCCTTTCAACATAGCTCCGGCTCAATTGAAGGCGCGCGTTCGAGGTGCCGAAATGATTGGTCCGAGTGGTCGCCGTGTCGACATGGAGATTGGCGACATCGGTTATGTCGGCATGGTGGATCGCGATCTGTTCGATCCCTGGTTGCGTGAGCGTGCAGCAGCAAGCGGCGCTGATTACAAGATCGGCACATTTCAAAGTTTGGAAAAACGAGGCGACGGACGGGTCGATGTGCGGATCACCGATAAACAGGGCGAGTCATCCACAATCACGACAAATCTCGTGATTGGAGCTGATGGAGCCAATTCCGCTGTTCGACGGTCCGTCTTCGGCCCTAATGTGCGGCCACCTTATGTTTTTGCCTATCATGAAATCGTCGAGGCGCCAGAGTCTGGCTCCTGTGCGGACTACGATCCTGACCGTTGTGCGGTTGTCTACGATGGCAAGATTTCACCAGATTTCTATGGTTGGGTTTTCCCCCATGGCAAGCAGATAAGTATTGGTACCGGCACCGCAATCAAGGGATTTGACCTGAAAGCCGCGACGCGCGAACTGCGTCAACGACACGGGTTGGCGGATGCAAAGACCGTACGCGAGGAGGGTGCTCCCCTGCCGCTCAAACCCATGCGCAAATGGGACGATGGTGAGAATGTGCTGCTCTGTGGTGATGCCGCCGGCGTGGTCGCGCCCTCATCTGGTGAGGGGATCTATTATGCAATGCACACCGGCGAACTTGCAGCTGATGCCGCGATCAAAACACTTCAGACTGGCAATGCCCGAGCGCTGTCTGAAGCGCGCAAGCGCTTCAAGAAAGGCCATGGCACTGTATTTACCGTTTTGGGCTTCATGCAGTGGTTCTGGTATCGAAACGACAAGCGGCGCGAGACCTTTGTAAAGCTATGCGCTGATGATGATGTTCAACGTCTGACATGGGAGTCCTATCTTACAAAGAAGATGGTGCATCGGGATCCCATGGGTCATATCCGCGTGTTTATGAAAGACACGGCACAGCTGCTGGGACTGTCTCGGCCTACTGCCCCATGACCTGGATGGATCAACTGGTTTATTCAGGCGGTATTGCCTATGTGGCAATGCTGTTCATTGCGGTCGAAGTGCTGCTTATAGCATTTCTATTGCGGGCACGAGACCGGCTCAAAAGCTTGTTGCCGACGATATTGTCAGGTTTTTTCTTGATCTGTGCCGCCAACGCCGCGTTGACCAACGCCGCCAGTATCGTTGTAGCTTTCTGGTTTTTAGCCGCGATGATCGCTCATATTGTAGACATGACAATCAGGCTGACCAGATACAAATCAAGATCACGCTAGAGCGTTTCAGCTTTCAACTTAAACGCTGGCGCTGATTTTGGCATTGAAACTACTGCATAAATCCCGGCGCATCGATTCCATCAAACGCAGACAAATACTAGCTTTTTGCATGATTCCGGCCTGGATTCATTTTCCATACCGTATGATTGAGTTTCGCCGCAATCACTACCCAAACTGCATAGGGAACAAAGAGCAAAGCGCCCAGCGGTGTAATCGACCATGTTAAAAAGATATAAGCGACAATAGTCGCGAACAAGGCCATCACGTCGGCAAAAGCCTGATCCATGCGTTTGCGTCCAAAAAAGAGGTAGGACCAACCAGCATTGAAGAGCAATTGGAGGAGCCAAAGCGCAAATACCAAGCTCGGACCGGCAATCGTCCAAACGAGCCAGCCTGAGTAACCGATCATAGCATAAAGGATTGTCCAAACCGTTGGAAACGCCCAATTTGGCGGCGTCCAGCTTGGTTTTTGCAGGGACTGATACCATTCACCTGGCTTGAAAATTGCTCCGGAAAAGGCTGTCGCTACGATGAGAATTACAATGACTACTGCGGATATCATATTTGCGATTCTTTGTGACGTCTGAAGATGATCCTCCCGGTACCAGAGCAAGTCAATAGATAAGCGCAACAGCATTCAAAAAACGACTAAGTAAGGTATTCACAATTTTCCTCTGACAGTGCCCTCATAGGGTTGGCAATAGCCGGGAGCGATGAGAACAAACGCGTCATCATCGTTCAGTAATCTGCATGTTGCGATTGAACAGCTGCTGTTGGTTGACAACGCAGACCAACTCCATTCGAAGTCGGTTGACCGGACTTCTCGAAAAGGATTGCTCTTAAGTTTCTTTCTCTCGAGCCAGCAGATCGAGTTCAAGATTTTGATTTTCAAATGGTGCGAAGTCGAAAAGTTCCTCTGGATTGTTCACCAGCGCCAATTTTCGGCTTTGATCATCGGGGAGCCAGCTCAAGCTGACATCAAGCAATTCGGCCTCATTGGGATAATCTTCGGTCGTCTGCGCAAAATTGTGCGGAAAATTGGTGCCCCAGACAATGCGTTCCGGTGCATAGCTGGCGATGACGCGCGCCATCGCAGCGATGTCCTTGTAGTCCGGTGGCCCATCGAGTGACGATTCATAGCAGCCCGAAAACTTGAACCAGCAATTGCCCTTGTCGATCAACCGTTTGAGCAATCCCGCTTCCGGACCATCCGGCTCCGCACCGCGAAAGAACTTGCCGTGGTGATCAAACACCCAACGAGATTTGATTTGCGACAGTTTTGGAAAATGCTCTTCGATGTCCGATCCGTCAAATTGAACTGCCATCATCCATCCAGCAGAGGCAGCGCGGGCATCCACATCCAACAGGGCATCCAGGCCAACGGCGCCACCTGGCAGGTCCATGATCCGAGCGCCTCTGACACCCTTCAAATGCAGGGTCTCGATTTCTTCGTCTGAAGTATCTGCCGTGATTGTGCCGACTCCCCTGGCAATATCGCCCATGGCTGCAAGTGAGGCCAAAAGATTGCCGTTGTCGAATTGGTGTGCATTTCCCTGCGTAATGACCAGGCGATTGATGCCCAGCCATTCCATGACCTGTTTGTATTCGGTCGGCCCCGGCAGGCCCTCCGGCAGTGCGGGCCCTCCAGGTTGGGCAGCAAAACCAGGCATGTAAAGGTGGAGCTGCGTGTCAATGGTGCCGGGTGGTAGAGCTGTATTGGGTCTGGCACCGAAGTAGCGTCGTTCAATCATTTCCTGGTCCACTGCATTGTCACGCTCGCTTGCGCGCCATCTGCAACCAGAGCGCGATAGGCCCTTGTCAGGTCATCTTTAAAGCTGTCATCAACCACTGGACCGAAGATTTCCTGCACCGAGAGCAAATTGGCGACTTTTTCATCCGGGTCCTTGCCAGCGTCGGAAAGCGTGTGCAGCTTTTCAGACAACGGATCTCTGACGTCGATCGGATCGCCCTTTTCATCCAAGCCGCCGACATAGCGCATCCAGGCAGCAACCGCGAGGATCAGACCGTCACAGCTGCGCTCCGCATTTCGGTTATCAGCTATGGTGCCGAGAATGCGCTGGGGAAGCTTTTGGCTGCCGTCCATCGCAATCTGCCAGGTCCTGTGTTTGATTGCCGAATTGGAATATCTGTCCAGCAATTCCCTTGCATAGTCATGGAGATCAACGCCGTCGGGCGGTGTTATGGTTGGGATGATCTCTTCGTTCCACACCCGTTGAACAAATTGACGAAAGGCGGGATCTCGTATCGTCTGCGAGATTGTCTCATAGCCGGCCAGATAGCCCAGATAAGCCAGGGAAGAGTGGGTGCCGTTCAACATTCGAACTTTCATCAGTTCGAAAGGCGCGACGTCGTCGACCATATGAACACCTTTGGCGCGTTCGAATGCCGGGCGCTTGCCGTCCACGAAATTGTCTTCAATCACCCATTGGCAAAAAGGTTCATGCAACACGGGTGCTTCATCACGGTAACCGCAGCTTACTTCTAATTGCTCTTTGTCGGCTGCGGTTGTGGCCGGTACGATCCGGTCAACCATGGTCGAAGGAAAGCGTCCTTCCCTGTCGATCCAGTCGGCCAGATCTTTGTCAATACATTCCGCCAAACCGATAACCACATTACGAGCGACGCGTCCGTTGTTAGGCAAATTATCGCAGCTCAGAACAGTGAACGGCCGCAACCCCGCCGCATGTCGCCTTTGAAGGGCCCGGACCAGATAGCCGATGGCGGTTGAAGGATTTGATGCATTGATGTCTCGTTGAACATCGGGGTTTTTGAGGTTTAGCATGCCGCTGCTTGGTATGTGGCAGTAGCCTTTTTCAGTCACGGTGAGAGAGACAATCCTGACTGCCGGATCAGCCATCTTCACCAGCAGCGCTTCTGGATTTTCAGGTGCAAATACCACATCGCTCAAGATCTGGGCGATCCGTGTTTTTCGTCCCTCCGGGCTCATTTCAACAGCTGTGTACACATTGCCCTGCGGTTGTAAGCTATCACGAATGCCAGGCGATCTCAGACTAACACCGATGATCCCCCAATCCCCTCCGGCAGCGTCCATTGCATCGTCGATGATAAGTGCGGCATGCGATCTGAAAAAGGCGCCCAATCCGAGATGAACGATGCCGGGCTTGTTTGGCGGGCTACTACGAGACAGTCTAGGGGCCTGATCCGTCATAGTTTGTAGGCCTTTTTGGCCAATCCGTAAGACAGGTCTTGCGCCACTTCAAACGCGTCCGCCTCAGAGAGTCTTCCAGCACGGACCAGCTTTGAGAGATAGGCACAATCTACGCGACGCGCCATGTCATGACGCGATGGGATTGAACAAAAAGCGCGGGTATCATCGTTGAACCCAACGGTGTTGTAAAAGCCTGCTGTTTCGGTGGTCAGTTCACGAAAGCGCATCATACCGTCGGGGCTGTCGAAAAACCACCAGGGCGGGCCTAGCTTGAGCGCGGGGTAAACGCCGGCCAATGGTGCCAGTTCGCGGGATAGAGTTGTCTCATCCAGCATGAACACAATCACGCTCAGTCTTGGATCGGTTCCCAATTCATTCAGCAGTGGACGAAGCGCATTTACAAAATCAGTACGGGAGGGAACGTCGAAGCCTTTATCACGTCCAAACTGCGCCATGATTGATGTAGAGTGGTTTCTGAATGAGCCGGCATGGATCTGCATCACCAGCCCATCATCAAGGCTCATTCGTGCCATCTCGGTCAACATATGCCCGCGAAATGCATCCGCTTCATCAGCTGTGCAATCCCCGGCCAATGCCTTGGCAAAAAGTGCCGCTGCATGTGTTTGCGACAGATTTTCCGTACGCGCGGTAGGATGGCCATGGTCTGAAGAGGTGGCGCCATGCGCTTTGAAGAAGGCGCGCCTGTTGCGGTGCGCTGCCAGATAGCCGGTCCAGTTGCTGGTGTCTTCACCGGTCAGCTCGCCCAGCGCTTCAATGTTTTGAGCAAAGCCTTCGAAGTCAGGGTCAACAACATTATCCGGACGATAGGCCGTTATCACTCGTCCGTTCCAATCTGAATCGTGGATCATCTTATGCCAGTTCAAAGGATCGATGGCGCTTTCAGTTGTGCAGAGCGCCTCTATGCCAAAACGGTCGAACAATTGCCGCGGACGAAATTCATCCTTGGTCAAGCAATCGGATATGTGGTCGTAAAACTCATCCGCAGTCTGAGCGGAAAATTCCTTGTCTAACCCGAAGACAAATTCAAAACTGTGGTCGATCCACATTTTTGAGGGGGTCGCGCGCAGAAGATAATAGTTTTCCGCAAACAGCCGCCAGATTTTGCGCCCATCGGTCTCACTCGTGCCACCGTCAATGCGCGGCACACCCAGCGCTTCAAACGGTATGCCTTGCGAGAAGAGCATCCGAAAAACATAGTGATCGGGCGTGACAAAAAGTTGCGCTGGATCAGGAAACCGCTCGTTTTCCGCAAACCAGCGCGGATCGGTGTGTCCATGCGGGCTGATGATCGGCAGGTCACAAACAGTGTCATAAAGTGCGCGGGCAAGCTGCCTTGTGTCGGCTTCAATCGGAAAAAGCCGGTCCGGATCAAGTGCCATCGAATGCTTATCCTGTCTCTCGGCCACATAGTGATTACAGCAGCGCGGTGGGCGGAGGGCGAAGCTGTAGCCTCGCCCCTTCCATTCTTTTATTGGGTATTTTGCACTGCTTCAAGAAGCTCAGCACCATGCTTGGCCTTGAAGTCTTCATAAACCGGATCCATCCGCGCGCGGAATGCATCGACATCGGCTTCATTGACTTGCATGCCCTTGGCCTTCAATTCTTCGATTGCCGCAGCACCAACTTCCCCAGTCAATGCAATCTCGTATTCTTGAAGCGCCTTGCCTTCTTCAACAAGAGCAGCTTGCTGTTCTTCGCTTAATCCATTCCAGGTTCCCATGCTGATGGCAACGATGCCTGGAGGACGAAAATGCTGTGTCATTGAAAGATAGCTACTCACCTCATAGAATCGATCGTTAAGCACGTTGCCGGCAGCATTTTCGCCACCATCAAGCACGCCTTGTTCTAGCGCTGTGTACAATTCGCTGTACGACATTGGCGTTGCGGATCCACCCATGGCGTTCAGCGTGTTGACCATCAGCGGGCTTTCCATCACGCGGATTTTCAATCCGTCCATGTCTTCCGGCGTAACCACAGGCCTTACCTTGTTAAAGACATTGCGATAACCATTGTCGAACCAGGCCAGGATCTTCATTCCCCGCGCTTCGGCCAATTCGTTGTACTTGTCGCCGACTGGCCCGGCGACAACAGCCTTGAAGTGTTCGGTGTCGCGGATCAGATAAGGAAGACTGAACAGATCATATTCCGAAATGAAACCGCTGACAGGAGCGGTTGAGACCTGCGCCATCTGGATACTGCCGAGCATCATACCCTCGATATAATCCCGCTCGCCGCCGAGCTGGGCGCCGTCCAGAACCTCAATGTTCAATCCGACATTTCGTGCTGCAACTTGTTCAGCAAACCAACGAAGAGATACGTTGTGATGGTGAGAGGGTCCGGTGACCGAGGCCACGCGGATCGTTGTATCAGCCGCCTGTGCTGTGCCCGCCATACCGGCAATTGACAGCAAGGCTGCTGCACCAAGTCCCTTGAGTATTGATCGTCTTAACATTGTTGTATTCCTCCCTTTAGTGTCAGGTGTTTCAATGTGTATTCCGGCAATTGCCGGTCTTCTCTTTCGTTCAGTGGAGCAAGGTCCTACCGATGAAATTCAACGCTGCACGGCAAAGTCGTCGTCCTCAGCAAGCACTAGTTTGTTGAGAGGTCGCACGCCTTCCTCAGTCACCGCCACGACGACTTCGATCCGGTATCCGCCGCCCGGCAGATCATGGAGGTCGAGTTTAACGGCGAGTGTCATTCCAGCCTCCAGTTCAAAGTCACTGTCCGAGCTCAGGTTTGGCGGTTCAACAACATCGATGCCAACGGCGTGCCCAACCCCTCGTAGGCCCTTGGCGTAAGGTGTAAAATTATCAGCAAAGCCATGTGGCTCCAGCTCCTCAAGAAGCGTATCGAAAATCGATCGCGCGGTAATACCGGGACGAATGGTCGGGATTACCTTTTTAAGGGCGCGATGGCCGACGATGAGTGCGCGCTCCTGCTCGGGATCGGCGCCTGGCATGAGGATGGTGATTCCACCATCGTTGCAATAATGGCCAATGGCCGGATTGAAATCGAGCATGACAAACTCGCCCGCTTCAACTTTGCGATCAGTCGCGCGCCAGGCAGGATAGTTTGTGTTGGGGCCTGACATAACCACTGTCGCCGAACCGATATCGGCATTCATCTCACGCGCAATGTTTTCTGCCAGACCGGCCACCTGGATTTCTGTCATGCCCACTTTGACAGCCTTTGACGCCTTTTTCAGAACGGCGTCGTTAATTTCGGCGGCTTGTTCCATCAGATCAATTTCGGCTTCCGACTTGATTTTGCGCAAGTCGAGCATGATGTCATCGCGGTTTTCAATGTCGGCTTCCGGCACTGCATCAACGAGTTGCTCGTAGATTTCAAAAGGAAGGATGTTCTTTCCGATCAAACCGATTTTGCTGGCTCGTCCGACAATCGGGGCAAAGACCTGCGGAAAATCGGAATAGGGGCGATGAATCCCTCGCACGTCGTCAATCCAGCACATGTCTTTGGCGGCGTAGGCGTTTAAGCGTCCCAGAAAGACCACTGGTTCATTGTCACCGACAAGCAGGACAAGTTGAGGCGATTCTTCAATGACATTGATTGGTTTGTAGTTGGTCACATAGGTGGAATGACCCGATCGATACTCATCCGAATAGATGATGAGCGCGTCATAGCCCTCTTCCTTCATTCGGCGACGGAGGTTCTCCGTTCGCTGTTTGAGTTCGTCAGTTGAAATGCCCAAAACGGTCTTCCTCTTCTAGATGCTAATTTACGGGGCAAGCAGCGTCGGCACTGCCATGACGACAGCAGGAAATACGGCGCAGATCAAAAGAACAACAATCAGCACCGCGCAAAATGGCAGCAGCCCTCGGATCGCTTGCGAAATAGTGATGCCCCCAATGGAACATGAGATGTATGTCAGAATACCGACTGGCGGCGTGACCGATCCGATCACCACAGACATGACCATGATCACGCCGAAAAAGATGGGATCTATGCCTAGGCCGAGTATGACCGGCAGCAGCACGGGCGTGAATATGATCAAGATAGGAATACCCTCGATGAACAGCCCAAGAATCAGGATGAACAACACGATCAACAGAAGCGCGATGGTTGGATTACTTGAAATGCCACCAAGGACTTCGAGCACGGCTGCACCAAATCCCGCCCAGGCCAGCAACCAGGCAAATGACGTCGCCATTGCAATCAGGAACATGGCGGTGGCGGTGGTGACCGCGGCATTAACCAGAAGCTCTGCGACCAGTTTAAAGCTTAGAGTCTTGTATACAAAGGTACCGACAATCGCGGCATAGGCAACGGCAACCACACCAGCTTCGGTCGCAGTGAAGACACCAGAGAATATCCCGCCTAGAATAATGATTGGCATGGCCAGCGCCCAGGCAGCCTGTCTAAGGGACCCCAGAACAGGGGGCAGTTCGCTGCGAGGTGGAGCAGGATAGTTACGCTTTTTGGCGATGTAATATGCCACACCCATCAATCCCAGGCCCATAACTACACCAGGAACAAATCCGGCCAGAAAGAGCTGCGCGATCGAGACATTCGCGATCGACCCGTAAATGACCATCATGATGCTCGGCGGGATGATCGGGCCTATGGCACTGGAAGAGGCGTTGACCGCAACGGCATAGTCAGCATCAAAACCGTTTTTTTTCATCGCTGGGATGATCATCGACCCGAGCGCGGAGGCATCGGCTGTCGCTGACCCCGAAATGCCTGCAAAAAACATGCTGGAGACGATCGACACATGTGCAAGCCCACCACGAATATGGCCAACCAGCGATCGTGCGAAATCGACGATGCGTTCAGTGATGCCGCAGGCGTTCATCAATTCGCCGGCAATTATGAAAAAAGGAATTGCCAGCAATGTGAATGAGTCGACACCCACAAAAGCGCGCGTGACAATGCTGTTGATCGGGAGCGTGGAATCAAAAAGGAGTGTCGTTGCTGCTGCGATCCCCAATGCGAAAGCGATGGGCATGTTGATCAGCAACAGGACAAAGAATGTCAGAAAGAGAACTATCAGCATATCTGATCAATCCTCCCGCACTTGGCGCGAAAAGAATTGCCTGAACAATCGTTCCGCGCAGATGAGGAAGATAAGGACCATCGATATTGGAATTGCAATGTAGATCCAGGACATCTGGAAACCCAGTGCAGGAGAAGTCTGCAGCATGTTCATATTGAGCACCGGCACACTTGCGTAGATAATAATTGCTGCAAAACAGGCTATCAGCGCGCTCGTTAGCGCGTCGAATCCACGCCTTATCGTTTCCGGCAGCATGTTGACGAACAGATCAACACCAAGGTGGACGCCGCGAGACAATCCAACCGCGCCTCCCAAAAAGACAATCCAAACAAAGCAGTAGCGCGCCAATTCTTCTGACCACGGAAGCGGCTCCGCTATAACGTAGCGAAAGATGACCTGCGCCAGTGTAACGCAAACCATGACGATCGAAATCGCGATAATTGAGACCTTCGCAACGGTCAGCAATGCCGTCAGGACAGCAGAATGCCTATTGGCTTCCAAAGCAAATTCCTCCCATTTGCTCAAGCCACATCACTGGTACGCAGCTATGAAATCGATTTCATACCAGAATGCAAACTCAGTCAACAGGTTTTTTAATAAACTTGCAAAATGCCTGAAAATATGACGTTTTAGACGTGAGGCAAACGGAATGGAATCATCAAAATTGCGAAATCGATTGCAGGAATCGACATCACGTGTACGCGTTACGGACGTTGCGTCGCTTGCTGGATGTGCGCCGGCAACCGTTTCTCGTGTGCTCAACAATCCGGAGAAGGTTTCACCAGACAAGCGTGAGCGGGTCGAAAAAGCGATGCAAGAGCTTGGTTATATGCGCAACCATGCGGCTCGAGCCCTGCGGTCACAGCGTTCAAACATGGTTGGGGTGCTTATACCTACATTGGACTATGCGCTTTATGCGCAAATGGTTGGGGCTGCCAATGCAGCCTTCTCGGAATCGGGAATTTCAACATTGATCGCGACATACGATTACGACCTCGATGCCGAAGTCCGGGAGGCTCGCCAGCTTTTAGAGCGCGGTGCAGAAGCGCTCATATTGGTGGGTGATAACCACCGGCCGAGATTGCATGAGATGCTTGAGCAATTTGGTGTGGCATGTGTTTGCACCTATGTCTCTAACCCGAAGAGCACTCATCCCACCGTTGGATTCGATAATGCCCTGGCAGCTGCAAAGCTGGCGCAACATGTCGTACATCTGGGACATCGAAGGATTGGCGTTATCAGCGGTTTGACGAAAGACAATGACCGGACAACTGAACGTCTCGAAGGGATAAGAGACGAACTTGCGCGTCACGGGATCGAACTGCCCGATGCAATGATAGTTGAGAGCGCATATTCAATCTATGCTGGACGCAAGGCGTGCGCGTTGCTGTTGTCGCGCAACCAACCCAAGCCTACAGCTATCGTGTGCGGCAACGATATTCTTGCGCTGGGTGCGCTTGTGGAATGCCAGGCACGGGGCTTGAAAGTACCCGAGGAAATTTCAATTGTGGGTTTTGACAATCTCGAATTTGCAATGCACTCCAACCCACCTCTCACTACGATCGATGTGCCGGCAGAGGAAATGGGCAAAGCTGCAGCAGGCTATGTATTGGGAAACCTGAGCGGCGATGTCGTGTCACAGCACAATCCGGTGGAAGTAGAGCTTATTCTCCGCGAATCCTCGGCGCCTGCGCCTGGCTAGCACTTTAACTACAGACCATATTTGGAGGCCAATCCGCGCCGGTCGCTGCTACACAAGCTTGGAAGTCCGTTCCAACCGCTGCGACGACAATTTTGTCTGGTTGGCAGACGCAATCGACCCAGGTGTCCGCACCAGTCGGAAATAAAGCAGAAGTTCTACACCTGTTAAGAGAATGGATAGGATCGCCGCAGACACCAGTGCGGCTATGATAGGTGTCAGGAACCATGGACCGTTTGCGATGAAGGCAAGCGGAACGAGTATGGTTGAGGCCAAGACCGCGCAGCGAGTCGAGGCCAGCAATGAGGACAATGCCTGTGATTCCGAGCAGTGCTCCGGTCAATTTGTGACTGCAAGCTCGTTGATCGCCGTTGCTCCAAATTCTTCAGGAAATGCCTGAAGCCGGAATTGCAGGATGGATTGATTTGCCAGGTGGAAAATGGCTGAACAATTGAAGTTTTGAGCGCGTTGATCACTCATTTCTGATATAACCACTTCTATGTTGCGCACTCTTGCTATTCTGTTGCTGATCACGACACCGGCTGTGGCCTGGGACGCAAAGTCCGACGACATTTGCACGCTTATCCATAACGACGCGGACGCTGCAGTTCGCGTTACCTATGATATCTCAACACAATCATATTCCATTTCAATCACGCCGAAACTTCCCTGGCGCAATAGACCAGTATTTGCGATGCGTTTTGATGGACCGCGCAGCAATACGATCTCGACCGATCGGCACGTATTTTCAGATGACGGTTCAACACTCACTGTGACGGATAGTGGCTTTGGCAATGTCCTCGATGGTCTTGAATTCAATCAGACAGCAACAGCGGTTCTCGGGGAGCAGGCGGTCACCGTTGATCTTGATGGCGCCGGTCCTGCGGTGCGTGAATTTCGCAGTTGTGCCGCTGGCTTGCGAGTCTGAGACTCAATTGAACCCCATTTCGTGAAATTATATTCAGGCTGTCATACATCAGGATCAGCCGTTTCAGGCATATCCCGACAAACACACTTGCTCGACTGATGCGCGTGGCCTTCCGCTCAACTGTGTCTGATCAGGCACAATAGGATTATTCTTTTCAATCGATTTAAAAAGCGCGTTACTTCCCCTTTGAGTTGCCCTATAAGCGTGAGCAAATTCAGAATCATTCGAACGCGAACAGAGCAATGACCCACGTCAATTTAAACACTGCAGCTCAGGTGACTGTTGAAACCATGCAAGCCGAGATCGGTCGCCATCTGAAAAATTCACTTGGCAAGGATGCAGAACACGCCAGCATCTATGACTGGCGCATGTCGCTGTCATTGGCTTTGCGGGATCTGGTTGTTGATCCGTGGTTTGAGAGCACCAGACGTACATACGAAGCACAGGGAAAGCGCGTTTATTATTTGTCCATGGAGTTCCTGATTGGCCGCCTGATCGAAGATGTCGCGGTCAATTTACAAGTCGAGGATATTGCCCGCGACGCGATGCACAATCTTGGTCAAGACTATGAATCTGTGGTCGCTGACGAGCCTGATGCGGCGCTTGGCAATGGTGGACTGGGACGTCTGGCAGCTTGTTTCCTCGACAGCCTTTCCACGCTGGGTATTCCTGCCTATGGATATGGCATTCGCTACGAACACGGTTTGTTCGAGCAGCATTTTGAAAATGGTCGTCAGATCGAAACCGCAGAAGGCTGGCTGGCTGAGCGCCATGTGTGGGAATTTGAGCGGCCGGAAGTCAAGTACGCCATCGAATTTGGCGGTCATGTCGAGCTAGAGGGCGGAAAGTCGGTATGGCACCCGGCCGAGGTCGTCCTGGCATCAGCCTATGACACACCAATTATCGGTTGGAAGGCCAAATGGGCCAATACGTTGAGGTTGTGGGCGGCCAAGCCCACCCGATTGTTCGATTTGGAACGGTTTAATGAGGGACATTATCTTGCCGCAAGTGAACCCGAACAGCTTGCACGAACAATTTCCCGCGTTCTTTATCCCGACGATACCACCGATAGCGGCAAGGAACTGCGGCTAAAACAGGAGTATTTTTTTACGGCTGCATCGCTCAAGGACATTATCAGGCGGTTCCTGTCTGAGGGCCACAAGATAGATGCGCTGGCTGACCATGTTGCCATTCAACTCAACGATACGCACCCGGCGGTCGCGGGTCCTGAACTCGTGCGACTGCTTGTCGATGATCATGGAATGCAAATTCAGGCCGCAATCTCGGTCGCATGCGCTTGTTTGAGCTACACCAATCACACGCTGCTTCCAGAAGCTCTCGAGCGCTGGGATCAAGCACTGTTCTCCCGCATTTTGCCACGACACTATGAGTTGATCGAGCTCATCGAGGCAGATCATCTGGAGCGGACAGGCAGCGATATTCGGATAATACGTGATGGGGCGGTGCTGATGGGCGAACTGGCTTTCATCATGGCGCATCGGGTGAATGGGGTCTCCGCGTTGCACAGCGAACTGGTCAAAGAAACCGTGTTTGCAGATCTGCACAAGGTCTATCCCGAACGCATCATCAATCAAACCAACGGCATTACCCCAAGACGCTGGCTGCACTCCTGTAACGTTCCACTGAGAAATCTGATCAACGCGACAATTGGCGAAGACTGGCCTGACGATCTGGAACAGCTGCAGCAGCTCGTTCCCATGGCAGACGATGCATCCTTCGTAGAGGCATTCGCGCGGGCAAAGGATGAAAACAAACAAAGGCTTTGCCGTTGGCTCGATAACCGCGATGGGCTCGAAATCAATCCTGCTGCAATGTTCGACGTGCAGATCAAACGCATCCACGAGTACAAACGCCAGTTGATGAACTTGTTGGAGACGATTGCACTGTGGAATGAGATTGCCGATAGCCCGGACGCAAATTGGACGCCAAGGGTCAAGATATTCGGCGGTAAAGCGGCACCGGGTTACGTTGTGGCCAAACAGATTATTCATCTGATCAATGACGTTGCCAGAGTAATCAATGCCGATCCCGCAGCGCGTGACAAATTGCAGATTGTCTATCCTGAAAACTACAATGTCTCGATGGCGGAGGTGCTGATCCCAGCCACAAATCTTTCCGAGCAAATCTCGACGGCAGGAAAGGAGGCGTCTGGAACAGGCAACATGAAATTTGCACTCAACGGCGCGATGACAATTGGGACGCTCGATGGCGCCAATGTGGAAATACGCGAGCATGTAGGCGCGGAGAATTTCTATCTCTTCGGGCTGACTGCGCAGGAAGTCTTTGACCGGCGCAGCCATCCGCACTTTTCCAGAACGGCCATTGAGGCAAGTCCGAGGCTCAAACGCGTGCTGGATCAGATCGAAAGTGGTGCCTTTTCGCCGGACGAGAAAAATCGATATGCATCTCTGGTACAGCGACTGTACCAGGATGATTATTTTTTGGTGACCTGCGACTTTGACGACTATTACGAAACCCAACGGGCCATCGACAAAGACTACCAGGACACTCAATCCTGGACCCGGAAATCTATTCTCAATACCGCCAAAGTCGGTTGGTTCTCGTCAGATCGCACAATTTCAGGCTATGCTTCGGATATCTGGAAGGTGAGATCGCTCAAGAATGACTGAAAAGTCGAAACAAAAGCCAAAGCACAAGACGGTTGAAACAAAGTCTGTTCAATCGGTTCCGCAGATCATCGGCGAGCTGGATCAATATCTTATCGGCGAAGGAAACCACAAAAGATTGTGGGAAGTGCTTGGCGCGCACGTCGTCAAGGAAAAGGGCGTTTTAGGCGTGCATTTTGCGGTTTGGGCTCCCAATGCATCGCGGGTCAGATTGGTCGGCGACTGTAATTATTGGAACGGTGAAAACCATGAAATGTCGCCCGTCGGACACACGGGCGTATGGGAGATCTTTGTTCCGGGAATTGGTGAGAGTGAAGCTTACAAGTACGAGATTTTTGACCCGGACGGCAATTTGCTGCCACAAAAGGCCGATCCGCTTGGGTTCGGTGCCGAACATCCGCCTCGAACGGCATCCATTGTCCGCCAACTGGATCAGTACAAATGGCGAGACGCCAGATGGCTTAAGAAGCGCCAGTCCCTGCAGAAAATCGACCAGCCGATCTCGATCTATGAAGTGCATTTGGGATCATGGCGCCGTGTCGTTGAGGACCAAAATCGATCATTGTCCTATCTCGAACACGCAAAAGAATTGGTGGCCTATGCAAAGGATATGGGCTTCACCCACATTGAGCTCATGCCCATCACAGAATTCCCCTTCGACGGCTCATGGGGATATCAGCCGATCGGCCTTTATGCGCCAACCATTCGCTACGGCACGGTTGATGAATTCCGTGCTTTCATCGAAGCTTGTCACAAGGCTGAGTTGGGTGTGTTGCTTGACTGGGTGCCGGGACATTTCCCGGAAGATGAGCACGGGTTGGGGAAGTTTGATGGGACAGCGCTTTATGAGCATGCCGACCGGAAGGAGGGTTTTCATCCGGACTGGAACACATTGCTGTTCAACTATGGTCGCCGCGAGGTGGCCAATTATCTGATTGCAAACGCCATTTTTTGGTTGCGCGAACATCACGTCGATGGCCTGCGCGTCGATGCCGTTGCCTCCATGCTGTATCGCGACTATTCGCGTAAAGAGGGCGAATGGATACCCAATATCCATGGTGGGCGCGAAAACCTCGAAGCCATCGATTTTTTAAAACGTGCGAACGAAACAGCATATGGTGAAGTTGATGGCATCATGATGGTGGCTGAAGAATCCACCGCGTTTCCGGGCGTCAGCGCCCCCACTGATCATGGTGGACTTGGGTTCGGTTTTAAATGGAATATGGGCTGGATGAATGACACGCTTTCATACATGGAAGAGGAGCCCATTCACCGCAAATTCCATCATCACAAGATGACCTTTGGTCTTCACTACGCATTTTCGGAAAATTTCATTCTGCCTATCAGCCATGATGAGGTGGTTCACGGAAAAGGTTCGATGATTTCCAAGATGCCTGGTGATTTGGATGAAAAATTCGCCAATTTGCGTGCTTATTACGGGTTTATGTGGGGACACCCTGGCAAGAAACTTCTCTTCATGGGTAACGAGTTTGCACAACATGCCGAATGGAACCACGATTCATCGCTCGACTGGCACTTGCTCGATGATCCCCGCCACCGAGGTGTGCAGAACCTGATCCGAGATCTGAACAATCTGTACAAATCGAACAAGGCGCTTCACGAGTTGGATTGCAAGCCTGATGGTTTCGAATGGGTCGATGGCGGATCGGCCGAAGAATCCATATTCGTTTGGTTACGCAAAGCAAGCGGTCGCAAGCCGCCGGTGCTCGTGGTCAGCAATTTTACACCTGTCGAGCGCAGCGGACGACGTATCGGTGTCCCGCAAGCGGGTGTGTGGATGGAGAAACTCAACACTGATTCAGCGCATTATGGCGGTGGCAACCGAGGCAATTTGGGTGGCGTTGAAAGCGCGGCTCAGCCCGCCAACGGATTTGAAAACAGCATAACAATCACTGTACCGCCTTTGTCGACGCTGTTCTTTACGCTTGAGCCAAAGAGGAAGACCAAACAGTGATCTGAAGAACGGCAATGCGGGATACTGAATCCGGCAGGGAAAAACGGGAGGATACCATGGACACGGAATCACAGCGACTGGCACAGCAGACGATGGCATTTGTTTTGGCGGGCGGACGAGGCAGCCGGCTCATGGATTTGACAGATAGACGAGCCAAACCGGCGATGTATTTCGGTGGCAAGACACGCATCATTGATTTTCCTCTGTCCAATGCTGTCAATTCGGGCATCCGGCGCATCGGTGTCGCAACGCAGTACAAGGCGCATTCCTTGATACGTCACTTGCAACGCGGCTGGAGCTTCTTCAGGGCAGAACGCAATGAGTCACTTGATATTCTGCCCGCCTCCCAACAAATGGGCGAAGAAAATTGGTATGTCGGGACCGCTGATGCCGTGTATCAAAACATGGAGATTATCGGCAGCAACAAGACCAAATATGTCATAATTCTTGCTGGCGACCATATCTACAAACAGGATTATTCATTGATGATCCAGCAGCATGTGACGTCTGGTGCAGACGTAACGGTGGGCTGCATCGAGGTGCCTCGCATGGAAGCCAGAGCATTTGGTGTGATGCATGTTGATGAAGACGACAATATTCTGGAATTTGTTGAAAAGCCCGCCGATCCGCCCCCGATGCCGGGTGAACCAGATTTGGCGCTGGCCAGTATGGGAATCTATGTCTTTGAAACCGAGTATATGTTTGAGCTTTTGCGCAAAGATGCCGAAACCCCTGGGTCAAGCCGCGACTTTGGCAAGGATATCATTCCTTATGTTGTAAAAACGGGCAAGGCAGTCGCTCACCCGTTTAGTCGGTCCTGTGTGAGGGGCGGCGTCGAAAAGAAACCCTATTGGCGGGATGTTGGAACCGTGGACGCTTTCTGGCAGGCCAATATCGACTTGACTGACTTCACGCCTGAGCTTGACCTGTATGATCGCGAATGGCCAATCTGGACTTATTCTGAACTCACGCCGCCAGCCAAGTTCATCCACAATGAGGAAGGAAGACGTGGCCTTGCGCTGTCTTCTCTTGTTTCGGGCGGCTGCATTATTTCAGGTTCTGAGTTACAAAACTGCCTGTTGTATACAGGTGTTCGAACGCATTCCTTCGCAAAGCTAAAAGGTGTCATTGCCATGCCGTATGTCGATATTGGCAGGAATGCGCAGTTGACGAATGTCGTGATCGACCGAGGAGTGCAAATACCCGAGGGATTGGTTGTGGGCGAAGATCCAGAACTGGATGCCAAACGCTTTTATCGCTCTGAAGGGGGTGTCTGTTTGATTACCAAAACGATGATAGAAGCATTGGATAAGTGACTTGAAAGTACTGTTTGTTGCTTCTGAGTGTGCGCCCTTCGTCAAGACAGGCGGGCTGGCAGATGTCGTCGGTGCAGTGCCTAAGGCACTGAGCGAGTTGGGCGTGGCGGTAAAAGTGCTGATCCCCGCCTATCCAGCCGTGAAAGAGCAACTGAAATCGGGCAAGATAGTCTGGCATTCAGACGATTTGTTCGGCGGAAATGCCGAATTGAAATCGGTGCAGGCAGAAGGTCTCGATCTGCTTTTGCTTGATGCGCCGCATCTTTATGAGCGTCCGGGATCGATTTATCTGGATGAGTCCGGACAGGATTGGCACGACAACCATCTTCGCTATGGTGCTCTGTGTCGTATGGGAACGGACATCTGCCTGAATGGGATTGGAAAATGGAAGCCGGACATCGCCCATGCCCATGATTGGCAGGCTGGCCTGATACCGGTCTATCTAAAGCAAGCAAATGCAGCTGTGCCCAAGTCCGTCATTACAATCCACAACATCGCGTTTCAGGGACTGTTTGACAGTTCGACCCGAAATGTCTTGGACATACAGGACGACATGTTCACTTATGAGCGCGTCGAGTACTGGGGCAAGGTTGGTTTTCTGAAAGGCGGCATCACCTTGGCCGACAAGGTGACGACGGTCAGCCCGACCTATGCGCAGGAATTGATGGAGCCTGAATTTGGCATGGGTCTTGAGGGCCTCATGCAACACAGAAGAGCTGATCTTTCCGGTATTTTGAACGGCATTGATCTCGATGTTTGGAATCCAGCGAACGACAAGGCTCTGAAACGCAACTACACCGCGCGCAGCCTCAAACGGAAAGCTGAAAATCGCGCAGAAATCGAGAAACGATTTGGCTTGGCTGCCAATGCTGCCGGGCCACTGTTTTGCGTGATCAGCCGATTGACCACGCAAAAGGGGCTCGACTTATTGCTTGATGCCTTGCCCTTGTTGGTTGGACGGGGTGCCCAATTGGCTTTGCTGGGCACAGGTGACCCTCAGATTGAAGATGGATTTCGGCGCGCTAGCGAGCAATATGCAGGCGCAGTGAGTGCGATCATTGGCTATGATGAAGAACTGTCTCATCTGCTCCAGGGCGGTTCGGACTCGATACTCGTTCCTTCACGGTTCGAGCCTTGCGGCCTGACGCAGCTTTACGGATTGCGATATGGAACACTGCCGGTTGTCGCCAAAACTGGTGGATTGGCAGATACTGTCATTGATGCAACACCTGAAAATGTGAAATCCAGAAAGGCCACCGGCTTCAGCTTTTCGCCGGTGACAAAAGAGGGGTTGGAGCAGGTGATTGCGCGCGCGTGTGATGCATATCAACAGGCGGAAGTTTGGACGTCCATGCAACGAACAGCGATGCGTTATCCAGTCGATTGGGGGCAATCGGCGCAGGCCTATCACTCACTTTACCAACAGATGATGGTTGATCAATCGACCCATAATGGCAATCTGAAATGAAAAAACTCGAATTGTGGTCGGGTACACCCAATCATATGGGCGCTCGATATTTGTCCAACGAAGCATATGGAGCGGAAGCACGAGAGGGCACCAATTTCGCGGTTTTTTCTGCACACGCTTCAAAAATGGAACTCTGCGTATTCTCGGAAAATGGAGAAAGTGAGATTGCGCGCCAGGCGCTGCCTGAGAGAACCGGTCATATCTGGCATGGATTTGCGCCCGATCTCGGACCGGGGACCAAGTATGGTTTTCGTGCCCATGGTGCCTATGCACCGGACCAGGGTCACAGATTTAATCCTCACAAGCTGTTGATGGATCCCTATACAAGGGAGCTGCACGGACAATGGACCGATCACAAGTCGACCTATGGTTACAAAAGAAAATCCAAGAATCTGGATTTGTCCTTTGATGCAGCGGATAGCGCACCGTTTGTCGCCAAGTCAGTTGTGTCCGATCCAAATATTTTTAGTCCCACCATTTCCCGTCAGATTCAAAAATGGGATGATGCGCTCATCTACGAAGCGCATGCAAAGGGTTTGACCCGGCAAAACGCCGATGTGTCTGAAAACATTCGCGGAACCTACGAGGGATTGGCCAGTGAACCGATGCTGGAGCATCTTCACAAGCTTGGCGTAACAGCGATTGAGTTGTTGCCAGTCCATAGCTTTCTGGATGACGCATTTCTGCTTGAAAAAGGGCTGCGAAACTACTGGGGATACAACACCATCGGCTTTTTTGCTCCCGAGCCGCGCTATTTCGGCCCGGCAGGCTTTGCCGGGTTCAGGTCCATGGTCAAACGCTTTCACCAAGCAGGAATCAAGGTCATCCTTGATGTCGTATACAATCACACCGCTGAAGGCGATCAGCGAGGACCGACGCTGTGCTACAGAGGGCTTGATAATGCGTCCTATTACAGACTGATTTCTGGCCAACCACGCTATTATGTCAATGATACGGGTTGCGGCAACACGCTCAATGTCGCCGAACCGCACGTATTACGCATGATTTTGGACAGCTTGCGCTTCTGGGTCGAACATATGGGTGTCGACGGTTTCCGGTTTGACCTGGCAACAACATTGGGCCGCGAGGATCACGGTTTTGACCCTCGCGGCGGCTTCTTCGATGCAATCAGGCAGGACCCAGTGCTGTGTGACGTCAAGATGATTGCCGAGCCTTGGGACATGGGTCCGGGTGGTTACCGTGTGGGAGACTTTCCATCACCTTTTTCAGAGTGGAACGACGGATTTCGCGACAATCTGAGGCGCTACTGGCGCGGCGACCATCATAGTGCGCAGGAATTGGGAGCACGTCTTCTTGGGTCGGCAGGCGAGTTTGACCGAGATGGGCGGCGCGCATGGTCATCGGTCAACTTCATAACCGCACATGACGGCTTCACTCTCAACGATTTGACCAGTTTCAACGATCGGCACAATGAAGCCAATGGGGAAAACGGTGCGGATGGCCACGCCGAAAACTTGAGCGATAATTGCGGCGTTGAAGGTCCCACAGATGATCCGTCCATTCAGGACAAGCGTGCCAAACGCTGCCGCAACATGGTCGCGACCTTGATGCTTTCACAAGGCACACCAATGATGCTGGCCGGCGACGAAATGCATAATTCCCAAAATGGCAACAATAATGCCTATTGTCAGGACAACGAAATCGGCTGGGTCGACTGGTCAAATGCCGGTTCCGGCTTTGCAGAGTTTATTGGACAGCTCAGCAAGTTCCGAAAGGAACATCCAGCCCTTCGCCAAGACCATTTTCTGCATGGCGGTATTCGCTCCAGCGATCAACTACCTGACGTGGAGTGGCGGTCATTGACAGGAACCACTCTAGATTGGCGCGATCCGAGCCTGTCCAGTTTCTGTTTACTGCTGCGCTGTTCCGCCGAGGCGTCGCCGATTGAAGATGACACCGTGTTCCTGGTCTTCAATCGGGGTGGGCCCGCAAATGTTCATTTGCCCAATGCGCCTCATGATCATCACTGGGTTCGCGCGATTGATACTGCCCATGACAGTTTTCACCCTACTGACTTGGTCGAGCCGATCGAGGTTTCGATTGCAGAGGGATCGGTTGTGGCATTCGCGGCACGTCACAACAGCCTTGGTCGTTGGACGTGAAACCAGATCTGGTCATACAAGCGCTGGCCAATCGATATGGCATCGCGCCGAAATTTCGTGATCTGACGGGCATCGAAAAGCCGACTTCGATAGAAACAACACTCGCTCTTTTGGGCGCCAATGGCGTCGATGTGAGCAGCCATGCGGTGATGCGGGAGACGTTGCAGGAAATTGAGAACCAGGAAGCACAAAAACTTTGCGATGATGAGTTCATTTTTCAGGCCGGTTCTGATTGTTCGATTCCCGTCACCAAGCCTCTAGAGTGGGCGTTGACACTGGACGGTGACTGCGCGCAGGAAGTACCGCTATCTGGAAAAGCGATTAATATCATAGACTTGTCAAGACTTCCTATAGGTGTTCATACGCTGGACGTTCACCGCCAAGAGATCGCGCATTCGGTACGCATCATCGTGGCGCCCACGCGCTGTCCAAATATCCAGGAACTGGCTGGGAGGGCCAGGATATGGGGCGTCAATACCGCGCTTTATGGCCTTCATTCCAGGGCAACACGAGGTATGGGAACCTATCACGATCTTGGACTGGCAGCCGAGACCATGGCCGGAATGGGTGCTTCGTTTATTGGCATCAATCCGGTGCATGCGATTGGATGGGCCGACGATGTTACCATCAGTCCTTACTCACCATCGCACCGCGGATTCCTGAACACTGACAATCTTGATCTGTCGGCTTTCCCAGATTTGCCATCAAGCGCAATTCCGCAAAATGGAACCCTGGACCATGCGCTCCATCAGCGCGATCAAAAGCGCCGACTTCAAGCCGCGTTTGACCATTTTGACCGCAATGCCTCGCGCGGCGATCAAGCGGCGTTTGCCCGGTTTCGTGACATCGAGGGAAAGCCCCTCGATGACTATGCGTTGTTTGAAGCACTGAGCGACATACATGGTCATGATTGGCGCTCCTGGCCTGAACAATTTCGATCCTGCGGAAGCCAAGCCTGCGATTTGTTTGCAAGGGACTACCCATCCCAACTGGCTTTTCACTCCTGGTTGCAATGGCTTGCAGACCAGCAGTTGGAGCAAGCCCAATCCTGCGCTCGCTCGGCGGGGATGACCTTGGGGCTCTATCTCGATCTTGCGGTCGGGCCCCGGCGCGGAGCGGCAGAAACATGGTGTGAAAGTGGCTGTATTGCGCAAGGCGTATCAATAGGTGCGCCACCTGATCATCTGTCTCCGGCAGGGCAGAATTGGCAACTAGCGGCGTATGCACCCCAGCAGCTAAAGCGCAGCGGCTACCGATCTTTTCGATCACTGCTTGCGCGTTCCTTGCGGCATGCAGGTGTGCTTCGCATCGATCATGTTCTTGGCTTGAACCGTTCATACTGGATTCCGGACAGCGGAGCGCCCGGTGGTTATATTACCCAACCCTGCGATGCGCTGCTGGCGATTGTGGCGATTGAAGCCAGCAAATCAGGCTCGATAATCATTGGCGAGGACCTTGGCCTTGTCCCGGAAGGCTTTCGCGATCAACTGCACAAACGCGGTCTCTATTCCTATTCGGTTCTGCAATATGAGAAGAATGATGATGGCGAGTTCAGAAAACCTGAAGCGCTGCCAGAGCATAGCCTGACATGCTTCAGTACCCATGACACGCCAACATTGCATGGATACCTCCAGCAAAGAGATATTGATTGGTGGCGCAAACTGGGATGGATTGACGATGACAAGGAAATTGAGTTGCGTTCTAAGCGTGATGAAGAGGTCAAGGCACTGACTAAGATGGCCGGAATTTTTCAATCATCAACACAGGCGGCAAGTATTGATGATTTGAGCATTGCTATTCACGGCGTTCTCGCCGCATCGCCGGTCGCTATGGTTTCGGTACAACTGGATGATGCGATTGGCGAGGTTGAAGCACAAAACTTGCCCGGTACAATCGATGAACATCCAAATTGGCAACGTAGGAGCTCCTTGCCCATCGAAGAATTCTCGACCAATGTTGCACTTGTTACGATTGCCAAGCAGATGAACAAAGCGGGACGATAGTCCGACTGGGAGTACAGATGAGTATTCAGACCATTGCAACCAAGCCCTTTGATGGCCAGAAACCAGGCACTTCCGGGTTACGGAAGAAAACCCGGGTTTTCATGCAAGAACACTATCTGGAAAACTTTGTACAGTCGACGTTTAACGCGATCGGAGGTGGTGAGGGCAAGACATTTGTCGTTAGTGGTGATGGCCGCTTTTTCAATGACAAGGCAATCCAAGCCATCTTGAAAATGGCACATGCAAATGGGGCCTCCAAAGTTATTGTGGGTGAGGGCGGTTTGTTGTCGACACCTGCTGTTTCACATTTGATCCGGCTCAATCAAACAGATGGCGGTTTTGTGCTCTCCGCAAGCCACAATCCTGGCGGCATCGATGAGGATTTTGGCATCAAGTTCAATACTGCCAATGGTGGCCCGGCGCCCGAAGCGCTAACCGCGGCAATCTTTGAGAACACCAGGTCGATCGCATCTTACACCACAACAGATGCGGCCGATATCAACCTCGGTGTCGTGGGCACTACGATGCTGGAAGGTATGACGGTCGAGATCGTTGACCCAGTTGCCGATTATGCGGAACTGATGCAATCACTGTTTGATTTTGAGGCAATCAGGGGCTTGTTTGCATCAGGATTCACGATGCGCTTTGACGCCATGCACGCCATAACCGGTCCCTACGCCACGGCAATCCTCGAAGGCGCGCTTGGCGCTCCCGAGGGTACGGTTGTCAACGGGGTTCCTTTGCCAGATTTCGGAGGCGGCCATCCCGATCCCAACCCGATCTGGGCGAATGAATTGATGTCGGTGATGATGAAGGAAGATGGCCCCGATTTTGGTGCCGCCTCGGATGGAGACGGTGACCGAAACATGATCGTTGGTCGTCAGGCCTATGTGACACCCTCCGACAGTCTGGCGGTTTTGGCGGCGAATGCACATCTGGCGCCCGGCTATGCA